>Ga0326597_10003619_pt1 | contig 22128 bp, 15 predicted proteins | sample RVTome_12_FD_203789 | JGI IMG/M metagenome (GOLD analysis project Ga0326597, IMG submission 203789) | Soil microbial communities from uranium-contaminated site in the Upper Colorado River Basin, Wyoming, United States - RVT100D185 | ecosystem: Environmental > Terrestrial > Soil > Contaminated >...
AAGTCGAGCCGGAACGCGCGGTCGAGCAGCGACTTCGACTCGTCGCGCGAGATGGCCGGGTGGCGGAAGTTGAACTTGAACTGGCCGTGGATGTCCGCCAGGTCCACGTCGTGGAGCATCCGCCCCTCGGCAGCGACCTCCGCGTGGAGCGGCGTGCCCGGCATCGGGGTGTAGAGCATGAACTGGTGGAACGCGGTGTCGTGGGCGACGGCGTGTTCCAGCTCCGCGTGGATGTTCTCCGGCGTGTGGTGCTCGAGGCCGATGATGGTCGAGCCGAGCACGTTGATCCCGTGCGACTGCAGTTCGCGCGTGAGCGCGAGCGTGTCGGTGCCCTTCAGCTTCGCGTAGGCGTTGCGCGGCGACTCGAGGCCGAGCCAGACCCACCCGATGCCCAGCTCGACGAGCTGGCGGATGTCGTACTGCTTGATGGCGTTCGCGGACGAGAACACGTAGAGCGTCCACGGCTTGTGCTGCGCCTTCATCCGGTCGAGCAGCTCGAGCGCCCGCCGTTTGTACAGCAGAAAGTTCTCGTCCATCATGAAGAACGTGTCGACCTTCAGGTGCGACTCCGCCTCGCACATCACGCGGAACAGATCCTCGCCGCGGTCGAAGAAGTTCACCATCCTGCCTTTGCCGCCGAAGAACGACGAGGTCGTGCAGAAGTTGCAGCCCATCGGGCAGCCCACCGACGGGATGATGGTGGCCGCGGGGCTCCCGCCGCCGCGCCTGCCGGGCAGTCCCATGATCCGGAACCCGAACGACGAGGGAATCATGGGGTGGGCGATCGGCCGAGCCACCTGCTCGCCGAGAAACTCCCGCAGCCAGGCGACCCCCTCGCCCTTCACGATGTGGTCGGCGTCGAGGAGCGACTCGATGCCGGGGATCGCCGTGACGTGCCCGCCTACCACGATCGTCGACGCCGGCGAGTGCTCGCGGACGAGCCGGCACATCTCGCGCGCCTTGCCCACGTTCACCACGATGCTCGAGATGCCGACGATGTCGTAGTCGTGCCGCCGCAACTCGCGCACGAAGCGCGCGCGCGTCGGGAAGTCGAGCACCGTGCACGGCGCCGAGACGTTCTGCTGCAGGAACATCAGACCCCAGCTCCGGTGGAACATCCGGAGCGAGAACGGGCCCTGCTCGCGCGTCACCTGGTTGTGGTACAGCTCCGCCGGGTTGATGGCCCGGCTGCCGAACTCGTCATCCTGCGCGAATGGTTTAAAGACGGAGGTGAGGAGGATCCTGGCCCGTGTGCCCTTGGGGTGTTGAATCATGAAACTGCCATTCTGACAGACGCGGGAGGCATGCCCATATGACGAGCATCATACGACGGCGCGTCGCCCAGCGGGTGGGGAATCCGCCGCCGGCGATCACCGGCTTGATGTTCGTCTTTTGTTCGCTTACGCTCTGCCGTCGCTTACGCTCTGCCGTCGGACGATTCCGGGCGGCTGCGCGTCGCGGCCGTCCGGTTCAGCAGAAAGGCGGTTCCGATGGACCAGAAGGCGTTGTTCCTCAAGTTCTGGGAGAAAGAAGCCCCTGCAACCCGCAAGGTCATCTCGCGGATCCCCAACGAACGGTCCGACTACCGGGCGGACCCTAAAGCACGCAGCGCGCGCGAGCTGGCGTGGCTCATCGTGCAGGAGGAGATCGTGCTCGCCGAGGGCCTGGAAAAGGGCGTGCTCGAGTTCGGAGGCCAGGAGGTGATGAGGGCGTCCGGCTACGAGAACGCCTGGGGCTTTCTGTTCGATCACATCCACCACCGCGGCCAGCTCTCCACGTACCTGCGGCCGATGGGATCGACCGTGCCGCAGATCTACGGGCCGAGCGCCGACGAGCCGATGTAGCCGCGCCGGTCGGATGTTCCCGGCTGGCGACTTCCGCTACACTGGTCCCGATGCCAAACCGGGCGCCCGACTGGCTGCGCCAGGCCGAACGCGATCTCGAGCAGGCCGAATCCTCGCAGCGCGAGGGCCGGCACGAGTGGGCCTGCTTTGCCGCCCACCAGGCCGCCGAGAAGGCCGTCAAGGCGACGCACCTGGCCGTGGGGCAGGAAGCCTGGGGACACGTCGTTTCGCAGCTCCTGACTTGGTTACCAGGCGACGTTCCCGCGCTCCTGGTGGACAAGGCGCGGGTGCTCGACAATTGCTACGTGCCCGCCCGGTATCCCAACGGTCACCCCGACGGAGCGCCGTTCGAACACTACGGCCCGCTCCAGAGCGACACCGCCATCAGCCATGCCCGTGAGATCCTTGCATTCGCCCGTCCTCAGGTGGCCAGACCGGCCGGCCGTTGAAGCGGCGCTGCTCGCCTGGCTGGCCGACGAGCTGCGCGTCCACCCCGACGTGAGGAGCTTCGGCTTCTTCGGCTCCTACGCCTCCGATACGTGGGGGGCGGGCAGCGACCTGGACCTGGTCGCCGTTATCGACGACGGGCCCCGGGTACCGGCGTTCACCGAGCGCGCCTCGAGCTGGCGGATCGAACACCTTCCGGTCCCCGCGGATCTGCTCGTGTACACGGAGTCCGAGTGGAGTCACCTGATCGCCGGGGAGGGTGCGTTCGCCCGCGTGATGAACACTGGCGTCGTTTGGATCCACCGTCGCGCGCAGCCGACCCGCGAGGGCTGAGCCCGCACCGGCTCGACGGCCAGAGCCGGCGGCGAGTCGACGGAAGAGCGTGCCAGGACCGCGTGCCGGTGCCGGCCGTCACTCGTCCGGGAGCACGATCTGCTCCTCCTCCGCCTTCGGCTCCTTCGGCCGCCGTCCGCGCCACGGCCGCTCGGCCTGCAGCCGGAAGTGGAAGTCCAGCAGCTTCTCGAGGAAGTCGCCCGTCATCCCGGTCCGATCGTTGAAGGCGATCGTCTCCTTCCCGATGAGCAGCGCCGCGTACGCCACGCGCGACTCGGTGGCCCGCGCCGCCCGGATGTAGTCGGGGTGCAGCGTGTTGGCCTCGACCACGCCGGACACGAACCGGCTGTGCGCCCGCGATCCGTCCTCGAACGGCACCTCGCGATATGCGATCCGCCGGCCGCGCGGCGACGCGGCCTGGCCGGGCTCCTTGGTCACCGTGCGGGTCTTGCGCGGCGCCTTCACGACCCCGGCGGGCGTCGCGTCCGCGGGTTCCGGCCGGCCGCGCTTGGCCAGCCCGCCCGGCAGCGCCAGATCGCGGAACTCGTCCAGATCGAGAATGTCCCGCGCGATCCTGAGCGCGCGGCGCTCGAGACCCGACACCTGCTTCGCCCGGTGCGCCGCCAGGTGCGATTCGACCTCGGTCTCGAGCGTCGGCGCGTAGCGATCGAGCACGTCGAGCAGCGCCACCCAGCCTTCGTCTCCATCGAACGCGGTGCGCGCGGGCAGCGGCGTCAGAAAGTCCGCGTCCAGGTGCCCCCGCACGTAACCCCGGCCCCACACGCTCTCCTCGACGCCGTACGCGCTGACCGACGCGAGGCTCTCGACCACGACGACGCCCTGGTGCCGCACGGCCACCCGGCCCTTGCCCGACGGATCGAAATAAAGATCGAGGCGCACGTCCTTCGACGGATCGTCGGCCAGCCGCACGCGGCGCAGCCGACTCATCAGCCGCGGCAGCCCGACGCGCGGCGGCAGCACGAGGAACTCGCCGACGCCCGACACGATGGCGATCTCCAGCCAGCCCTCCCTCAGGTAGGCGTCGAACTTCTCGGCAAGGTAGCGCCGCAGCGTGTCGGGCGCGAGCGGGCCACGCGGCCGCGACGGATCGAACTTCAGCTCCGAGATGACGACGCGTAAACCGGGACCCTCCAGCCGGTCGCGCGCCCGCGCGGTCTCCATCTGCGCGTCGTCGCGCCCCTCCTTGAGCACGACTTCGATGGTCTCGGCCGCGGCGCTCTTGCGGCTGTAGAACGTGCACTTGCGGCCGATCTGCTGGAAGCTGAAGATGCCGATGCCGAGCCGGCCGATCGACCGGGGCCCCGCCGTGCGCTTGGCGGAATCGGCCACGCGCTCGAGCGCCGCCTCGAACTCGCGCCGGCTCATGCCGTACGGGTACTCGACGACGACCGAGCGGCGGTCGAGCGTGAACACGACGCGGCACCGCTCCCGCGCCGAGCCGTCGAGCCGCGCTTTCAGGTGCTCGTCGATGGCGTTGCTGACGTGCTCCTTGAGCGCGTCGGCCGGGCTGCGGTAGAGCGTGCCCAGCCACTGCAAAGCGTTCGCGACGTGCAACTGGATCGGAATGCGCTGGGCCATGGCGTCGACCTGAACGGCCGCCGCGCGATTATACCTGTGTCGACAGCAAGACGGCCACCGACCATGCCGCCGACGAACCGACGTGGCCGGCTCGGACCGATCGGAGGGGTGAACGCACCCGGAGTGGCGGGCTGTTGTGCGGCCGGATGTCGCCGGCGGTGCGGTCGTCGGGCCGCCGCAGCATCAACGATCGGACGCCGAGGAGGCCGCGCGTTCCGCGAGGTAGCCGGTGCGCGTGCGGAGCCGGACGCCGGAGCGGGTCGTCATGCGCACCGCGATGCTCCGCAGTCCGGCGGCGCGATCGGACACCGGCGGCGCGTAGGCGATCGCGTACTGATGGGCGAGCTCGGCGCCGATTCGATCGGCGATCCCGTCGAGCTCGCGCACGTCGCGCGGGAAGAACGCGCGCGCGCCGGTCTCCTGCGCGAGCGCCCGCATCGTGTACCGCGCGGCGGAGGCTTGCCCGTCGAGCTTCGCCCGAAGCCCGGGCTGCGACTCGAGGCCGATGGTGTAGATCGCGACGCCGGTGCGCCGGGCTTCGTCGAGCAGCGCGTCGAAGGGCAGCGGGCTCGCGGTGTCGTAGCCGTCGGACAGCACCACGAGGGCCTGCCGCCGCATCTCGTCGGCGTGCCGCGCGGGCCGGCCGAACTCCTTGAGGGCGACGTAGATGGCCGTGTAGAGCGCCGTCGTGCCGTCCGCGCCCGCGCCCTCCACCGCCGCGACGAGCGCCGGCAGGTCCCCGGTCAGCCCCTGCAGCACGGACGCCCGCCGCGCGAACCCGACCACGGCGCCCCGGTCGTTCGCCCCCAGCGTGCGGATGAAGCCGACCGCCGCCCGGCGCGCGGCGCTCCACTTGGAGGCCATGCTTGAGCTCGTGTCGAGCAGGACGATGAGGTCGAGCGGCACCTCGCCGTCGGCGAAGAAACAGATCTCCTGAGGGACGCCGTCCTCGAAGACGGCGAAATCCTCGGCCCTGAGGTTGGCAACGAAGCGCTCCTGCCGGTCGGTCGCGGTGACGTTGAGCGCCACCAGTTCTGTGCCGCTCTTGAACCGGCCGTAACGGTTCTGTAATTGGGCATCGGGCGTGGCCGACCCGAACATCAGGGCGACCAACCCAGCGACCAGTCCGAGCCGCCCCGAACACGTAACGGAATGCACGGTAGCCCCCCGGGGCGGCCTGCAGATTCCGGCACGGAACCGGGCGATTCCGGGAAAGGCCGCTCCCTGCCCGCCCTGTTCTGCAAGGCATGTTCCCCCGAGACGGCCTGGAGGTGATGCCGGTGGGCGGCAGGGGCCCGGGCGGCCTGCGCCGTCGACACGCGGCTCTCAGGCCGATCGCAGACCGACCGCCTTCAGCACCGACATCATCGGGCACCAGTTGGTCAGCCCCGACTGGAGCAAATTCAACCCGACGAACGCCGTGAACCAGAGGAAGTAGGGGTGCACGTACATCCCGAGCAGCACGCTCGCGAGCACGAAGAACCCGGCGATCAGACGCAGCGCTTTCTCGACAGTCATTGGGTTTCTCCATCGAAAAGATCACCGAGCGTCACCCCGTGTCCTCCGTGGCGATCGGCCTCGTGCTCTTCGTCCCCTCCGTGGTGATGCTCGGCGTCCTCCTCATTCTGGCACAAACAGCATCGGCAGCCGGCACGTGCGAATCAGCTGCTCGGCCACCTCCGACAGCCGCCCGCCCGACTGTCCCGGCACGCCGACGGCGACGAGCGACGCCTCGCGGCGGAGGATCATCTCCTCGCTGCAGCGCGTCAGCCGCCCCGCGACGCGTCCGTCGAAGCTCTCGGCGAGGCGCGTGGCGTAGCGATCCGTCGAGGACTCCCCGGCGCCTTCCTCCGCGACGACGAGGATCCGGCGGAAGCGATCGGCGGGGTCGGCCCTCACGTCCCCGGCGCGCACGACGAGGACCGGCGCGGGCGCCGACCGCACGACGCGCTCGGCGACCGATCCCAGCCACCAGCGACTCGGGCCGCGGCGGCCGTGCGTGCCCATCACGACGAGGTCGCCCGCCTCGGCCGCGTCGATGATGGCGGCCGCGGCCGGGCCATTCACGATGTGTGGCTCGATCGGCACCGTGGTCAGCGTCGCCGTCGTCTGCACGAGGTACTGGGCGGCGCGTTTGCGCGCCGCCTGCTGTTGTCCCTCGAGCGCCTCGATCTGATCGTGGGTGAAGTAGGGTGGCGCTTCGAGGGATTCGGCGTGGACGCCGACCAGGCGTGCGGTGAAACGGACCGCGAGGGCGCCGGCCACGCGCACGGCGTGGGCCGACGCGTCGCCGAAGTCTACCGCCGCGAGAATGCGTGTTGGAGGAAACGTCTGCATGATGAACCCCGGCTCTGGGCCGCCCTGACGCCCGGCCCGGCTGCGGCGTCTAGGTCGTCGCGGCGGCCGGAACCGGCGCCGCCTGCCGGTCGCGGTTGCTGATGTAGTAGAGGATCGGCACGGTCACACGCGAGAGCAGCAGCGACGCGACCTCGCCCGCCATCAGCGAGATGGCCAGCCCCTGGAAGATCGGGTCGAACAGGATCACGCCCGCGCCGACGATGACCGCCGCGGCGGTGAGCGCCATCGGCCGGAACCGCACGGCGCCGGCGTCGACCACCGCCTGCGCGAGCGGCATGCCGTCCCGGAGCCGCAGCTCGATGAAATCCACGAGGATGATCGAGTTGCGCACGACGATGCCGGCGCCGGCGATGAAGCCGATCATCGAAGTGGCGGTGAAGAACGCCCCCATGAGCGCGTGCGCGGGCAGAATGCCGACCAAAGAGAACGGGATCGCCGCCATGATCGTGATCGGCGTCTTGAACGACTGGAACCAGCCGACCACGAGGATGTAGATCAGGACCAGCACCGCGGCGAACGCGAGCCCCAGGTCCCGGAACACCTCGACGGTGATGTGCCACTCGCCGTCCCACTTCATCGCGTAGCGCTCGCTGTCGAGCGGCTGGACGGCGTTGAAGATCTCGAAGCCGTATCCCTCCGGCAGCTCGATCGCGGCGAGCGCGCGGTTCATCTGCAGGATCGCGTAGACGGGGCTTTCGACCGCGCCCGCGACGTCGCCCGTGACGTAGGTCACCGGCCGCAGGTTCTTGTGATAGAGGCTGCGGTGCTCGACCGACTCGTCGACGGTCGTGATCTCGCCGACGGCGACCGAGCGCGCGCCGGCCAGGCGGATCGATCGGACCGAGTCGAGCGAGCCCCGGTCGTCGCGCGGCAGGCGCAGCACGATGGGGACGTCCTCGCGCGCCCGCGGGTCGTGCGCCAGCCCGGCTTGCTCGCCGGCGCCGGCCATCCGGACGACCGTGGCGATGGCCGCGGCCGACAGGCCCGCGGCCGCCGCCTTCTCCTCGTCCACCCGGAGGGTCAGCTTCGTCTGCGGATCCTCGACGTACCAGTCGACGTCCACCACGCCCGGCGTGCGCTCGAGGATCCTGCGGACCTCGCCCGCCAGCTCGACCCGCCGATCGGCATCCGGCCCGTAGATCTCCGCCACGAGCGTCTGCAGCACGGGGGGTCCGGGCGGCACCTCGGCGACCTGGATGCGCGCGCCGGCCTCCCGGGCGATCGGCACGAGCATGTCGCGCACCTGCTTGGCCACGTCGTGGCTCTGCGCCGAGCGCTCGCCCTTCTCGGTCAGGTTCACCTGCAAGTCCGCCTGGTGCGGCGCGCGGCGCAGGAAGTAGTGGCGCACGAGGCCGTTGAAGTTGTACGGCGCGGCGGTGCCGACGTAGCTCTGGACGTCGGTGACCTCGGGGGCCTCGAGCGTGGCGCGCGCCAGCGCCGCCGTGACCCGCGCCGTCTCTTCGAGCGGCGTGCCCTCCGGCATGTCGATGACGACCTGGAACTCGCTCTTGTTGTCGAACGGCAGCATCTTCACCGTCACCCACTCGAGCGGCACGAGCGCCATCGCGAGCAGGAGCAGGAGCGCGACGCCGCCCAGGAACGCCGTCTGGATCCTCCAGTTGCCGATGAGCGGCCCCATGGCACGCCGGTAGAGCAGCGTCAGGCGGTCCTCTTGCTCGTGATGGTGGCCGAAGGTCCGGCCGAGCAGCCGTTTCGACGCCCAGGGCGTGGCGACGAAGGCGACCAGCAGCGAGAAGATCATCGCGGCGGTGGCGCCGATCGGGATCGGCCGCATGTAGGGTCCCATCAGGCCGCCGACGAAGGCCATCGGCAGGATGGCGGCCACCACCGTGAGCGTCGCGAGGATCGTCGGGTTACCGACCTCGTCGACCGCCCGGATGGTGATCGCCGCGAGCGACGTCCGCTCACCGGTGGACATGCGCGCGTGGCGCACGATGTTCTCCACCACCACGATCGCGTCGTCCACGAGGATGCCGATCGAGAAGATCAGCGCGAAGAGGGTGATGCGGTTGAGCGTGTAGCCGTAGAGGTAGAAGACGAACAGCGTCAGCGCCAGCGTGACCGGAATCGCGACCAGGACGACCGCGGCCTCGCGCCGGCCAAGCGCCACCCAGATGAGGGCGCACACCGACAGCACCGCGAGCAGCATGTGAAACAGCAGCTCGTTCGACTTGTCCGCGGCGGTCTCGCCGTAGTTGCGCGTCACGGTGACCTGCAGGTCGGATGGCAGCAGCGTGCCGCGCAACGTGTCGATCTTCTCCTCGATGCGATGCGTCAGGTCGATCGCGTTGGTCCCCTTGCGCTTGGCGATCGCGATGGTGACCGCCGGGTAGGCGCGCTCGTCCCGCGTGAGGAACGTCACGAGGCTGGTCGGCTCCGCGTCGGCGTCGCGCACCGCCGCCACGTCGCGGACGAGGACCGGCCGCCCGCGCTCCGCGCTCACGACCACGTTGCGGACGTCGTCGGCGCTCGCGAGCCAGCGGCCCGCCTCGAGCAGATCGCCGCGGTTGTCCCGCACGAGCGTCGAGGCGTCGAGCCGCGCGTTGGTCGAGACGATCGCGCCGTGCACACGCAGCGGGTCGAGCCCGTAGGCGGCCAGGCGGTTGGGGTCGATCTCGACCGTGACCTGGCGCGGCCGGCCGCCGATGATCGTGACCTCCGAGACGTCGGTGACCTCCTTCAGGCTGTCGTGGAGCTGAGCCGCGACCTGGCGGAGCTGGAAATCGTCGTACCGCTCCCCCCAGAGCGTCAGCGCCATCACCGGCACGTCGTCGATCGACCGCAGCTTGACGAGCGGGGACGAGACGCCGGCCGGAATACGATCCTGGTTCGACGCGAGCTTCTGGTTCAGGCGGACGAGCGCCGCTTCCTCGTTCTCGCCGACGAAGAAGCGCACGACCACCATCGACAGCCCCGGGCTCGACGTGGAGTAGAGGTACTCGACGCCGGGCACCTCCCAGAGGAGCTTCTCCATCGGCCGGGTCACGCGCTGCTCGACCTCCTCGGGTGACGCGCCCGGCATCGCCACGATGACATCGACCATCGGGACGATGATCTGCGGCTCTTCCTCGCGAGGCAGGGCGATCACGGCGACGAGCCCGAGCGCCAGCGACCCGATCAGGAAGAGCGGCGTGAGCTTGGAGTCGATGAAGGCGGCCGCCAGACGGCCCGCCGCGCCGTATCCGCGCGTCATCGCGTGCCTCCGACCAGCGTGCCGTCGGTCAGCGTGCGCGGCGGATCGAGGACGACCGTCTCGCCCGCCTCGAGACCGGCGAGGACCTCGAGCAGATTGCCGTCGCCGGCGGCGACGTTGACGAGCCGCACACGCGCGCGGCCCCCCTCGTCCACCACGAAGACGCTGACGAGCTGTCCCCGGCGCACCAGGCTGCGCGCCGGCACCGCCAGCGCCCGACGCACCGGGCCGGCGAAGCGCGCCCGGCCGTACATGCCCGACCGCACCGGCGCCTCGTCCGGCAGCGCGATCTTGATCAGGAACGCATGGGAGCCCGGGTCGAGCGCGCGTGCGATCTCGGACACCGTGCCGGTCACCGGCGGCGTCCGCCCCTCGCGCCGCTCACCGGCCGCGGCGCCCGCGTCGAACCGGACGTCGACCGCTTCGCCGACCGCGACCAGCCCCGCGCGCGATGCGTCCACACGCGTGTCGAGCCGGAAGCCGCGCGTGTCCTCCACGGTCATCAGCGGCACGCCGGGCGACGCGAGATTGCCCGGTTCGATCAGCTTCTCGGTCACGATCCCGTCGAACGGCGCCGTGAGCGCCGCGTAGGTCGCCATGACGCGGGCGGCGTCGGCGGCCGCCTGGGCGGACGCCCGGGCGCTCCCGGCCTCCTCTGCGCGGGCGCGCGCCGCGTTGACCTGCGCTTCGGCGACCCGCAGGCCCGCCACCGCCTCGTCGAGCTCGTGGGGCGTCGCCGCGTTCTGCTCGCGCAGCTCGGCCACGCGCCGGTGCGTGGCCGTCGCGAGTCGGCGCGCGGCCTCGGCCGCCTCGAGCCCGGCGGCGGCCGCCGTCGCACCCGCCTCGGCCGCCGTCGCGCCCGCCTCCGCGCGGGCGCGGTTGGCGTTGGGCTCACGGCTGTCGAGCAGGACGAGCACCTGGCCGGCGCGGACCCGGTCGCCCGGGACGGCGCGCACGTCCTTCACGTCGGCGACGATCCGGCTGACCAGCGTCGCCGTCGTCCGCGCCCGAACCGTGCCGCCGGCCTCGAACGGCCGGCGCAGGTCCGCCATCATCGCGCGCGTGGTCTCGACCGCCACCGGCTCGCCGGACGGCGCGGCCGGCCGTGGCTCACCGCCGCAGCCGACCGCCATGCCGGCGATCAGCGTGATTCCCAGGAGTCGGAGGAGCGCTGGCGTCATGTTCATGCTTTCCGTGGTCGTTTCAGTCTGTGGGCATTGCGTGGGCATTCCATGGGCAGTCCGTGTTTACCGTCCGACAGCGCGGTCCAGTACGGCGGCGCTGACGACCAGATCCACCAGCGTGGAGGTCCGGAGCGTCTCCGCGTCGAGCCGCGCGGTGTTGGCCCGCAGCAGCTCGCTGGCCGGTGCCATGCCGGCGTCGTAGCGCGCCCGGATGATCCGCTGGCTCTCGCGCGCCTGGTCGGCCGCCTTGCGCCCGACGGATTCGCTGGCGCGCGCGGCCTCGAGCCGCGCGATGGCCGAGCGCACGTCGGCGCGGACCGCGGCGTCGACCCGTTCGCGCTCGGCGGCGGCGCGGGTGGCGGCGAATTCCGCCTCCCGCACGCGGGCGCGGTTCGCGCCACCCGCAAACAGCGTCCAGCTGATCTCGGTGCCCACCACCCAGGCCGAGCTGCGATCCGTAAACCGATCGCCGTTCATCTCGACGGCGGCCTGAAGGCCTACCTGCGGGAGCAGGGCCGAGCGGGCCAGGTCGCGCGTCGCGAGCGCCAGGTCGCGCTCCGCGACGGCTCGGGCGAGTTCGGGCCGAGCGTCGAGGGCCTGGGTCTCGAGCGCGCCGGCGTCGAGCGTGTCCGGGCCGGCCGGCGCCGGCGGCGCGAGCCGCCAGACCAGGTCGAGATCGGCGCCCATCACGTGGTTCAGCTCGACGAAGGCCACGCGCGCGTCGCCCTCGGTCCTGATCAGCCGCGCGCGCATCTCCGCGTGCTGGACCTCGAGGGCGAGGACGTTGGCGTCGGTCTCGAACCCGGCGTCGCGCCGTTGCCCCGTCCGACGGAGGTCCTCGGCGGCCGACGCGAGCGCCGACCGGGCCGCTTCGCGCTCGGCCTGCGCGCGCAGCGCCTGTCCGTACGCCTGTGTCGTCGCGAGCGCCAGATCCGCGGCCAGCGTTCGCCTGGCCAGCCCGGCGAGCGATACGCCCAGCGCGGCGGCGCGCACGCCGGCCCGCGTCCGCGCGCCGTCGAAGATCGGCTGCTCGACGGCGATCGCCGCACGGAAGTTGTTCAACGGATCCGGGTGGTTCAGCGTGTCGATCGCGAAGCCCGCTTCGGTGAAGCGCCGTTGAGAGAGGAGCGAGCTGAACACGAACACCGGCTGGTTGCCTCGCTGCCAAGACTCCACCAGGCTCACGCGCGGCAGGAAGCCGGCGCGCGCCTGGTCCAGGCGCGCGCCGGCTTCATTGGCGCCCGCGGCGGCGGCACGGACCGCCGGATTCGCGACCAGCGCGCGCGCGACCGCGTCGGCCAGGGTCAACGGCTCCTGGGCGAGTCCCACCGAGGCGCCGAGCCACACCACGACTGCGAAAAACGACGTTCGTTTCATGCGTGTCCCTTCCACTCAAGGATTCCCGCCGGGCGAAAAGGTGACGCGCGCGGTACGCGGTACAATGTCACCAGACTGCAGGCCATGAATCCTTCAACAAGACAGACGGCCGCGACGGCGCGGGAGCACGACTACCCGGAACTGGTCCGGGCGGTGCGCGGCGGTGACCGCGACGCCATGGAGCGCCTCCTCATGCGCTCGCAGGAAGTGGCCTGGCGGTTCAGCCTGATGGTCTGCGGCGGCGCCGACGATGCGGAAGACGCGATGCAGGAAGCGCTGCTCAAGACCTACCGGTATGCCGGGCGCATCCGAGAGCCCGAAGCGTTCCGTACCTGGCTCTACCGCACGGTGCGCAACGCCTGCCTGATCCAGCGGCGGCGTCGCGTCGACGAACCGGCCCGGCTCCTGTCGCTCGACGAGCTCATGCCGTCGCCCGACGAAGGCCCGCGCGTGCCCGAGCCGGCCGATCGTGGCCGGCTTCCCGAGGACCTCGCGATCAACGCCGGGCTCCGCCGGCGGCTACGGGCCGCCATGGCGAAGCTGCCTCGGACGTTCCGCGTGGTCGTCTTCCTGCGGGAGATCGAGGGCCTGTCGACCCGCGAGGTCGCCGACATCGTCGGCATCTCCGAAGCCAACGTGAAGACCAGGCTGCACCGGGCCCGCCTGTTCCTGCGTCGCGAGCTGGAGGATGCATGACCCGCCGCCACAGCCGGGACTGCCGCGAGCTCATCGAACAGCTGTCGCGCCTGATCGACGACGACCTGTCGGGTGTGGAGCGCCGCGCCGTCATGCGACACCTGCGCCGCTGTCCGTGTTGTGGCGACTTCGTGGCGAGCCTGCGCCATACCGCCTGCGTGTGCCGCGAGGCCGGCCACGCCACGCTGCCGCGGGCCGTGCGCGCGCGCGCGGTCGCGCGCATCCGCCGGCTCCTCGCCCACAGCGGATCGCCGGCCCGGCCGCGGAGGTCGCGGCGGACTTAGGCGCTCTTCTCCGCGCCTTCCGCGCCCTTCGCGGTGAATCTCCGCCACTCCTCGCGATCGTACTGTCGGATTGCCGGCAGGCGCCCTGTCGCCAGGCGGAGCTGGGCCAGGCCGGACCGCTGCACGAGCGTGTAATATGTTTGTTTGATGGTGGTTACCGGATGTCAGCCCACGTCGGCCGGGGCGCGGACAGGTGGCACCCGCCTTGCGAGGATGAAGGGGTTTGGAACGGCCCTCCGTTGACCGACCCTGTCGACAGCCAGGACCGAACGACGCGGCCGCGGAGGGGAGGAAGGGCGATGCTGCTTCGCGACGACGACATCTTCGAATACCACGAAAAACCGCGGCCCGGAAAGCTGGAGGTCACGACGTCGAAGCCGTGCCTCACGCAGCGCGATCTCTCGATGGCGTACACCCCGGGCGTCGCGCGTCCCTGCCTGGCGATCGAAAAGGACCCGGAGGCGGCGTACCGCTACACCGGCAAGGGCAACCTGGTGGCGGTGGTCTCGAACGGCACGGCGGTGCTGGGACTCGGGGACATCGGCGCGCTCGCGGGCAAGCCGGTCATGGAGGGGAAGGGCGTCCTCTTCAAGCGCTTCGCCGACGTCGACGTGTTCGACATCGAGCTCAACACGAAGGACCCAGACGAGATCATCCGGATCGTCAGGGCGCTCGAGCCGACGTTCGGCGGGATCAACCTCGAGGACATCAAGGCGCCCGAGTGCTTCCACATCGAGGAGACGCTCAGGCGCGAGATGAACATCCCCGTCTTCCACGACGACCAGCATGGAACGGCGATCATCTCCGCGGCGGCGCTGATCAACGCCCTGGAGCTGGTGACCAAGCGCATGGAGGACGTGAGGGTCGTGTTCTGCGGCGCCGGCGCGGCGGGCATCGCGTGCGCCGAGATGTACCTCGCGATGGGCGTTCGCAAGGAGAACGTGCTCTTCGTCGACACGGTCGGCATCATCTACGAGGGGCGCACCGAGAAGATGAACCCCTACAAGCAGCGGTTCGCGGTGCCCACCACGCTGCGGACGCTCGCCGACGCGATGCGCGGCGCCGACGTGTTCGTCGGGGTCTCGGCCAAGGACCTCGTGACGCCCGACATGCTGAAGAGCATGGCGGCGAACCCGATCGTGTTCGCGATGGCGAATCCGGATCCCGAGATCCCGTACGAGCTGGCCGTCGAGACGCGCGCCGACGTCATCATGGCGACCGGCCGGTCCGACTATCCGAACCAGGTGAACAACGTCCTTGGGTTCCCGTTCATCTTCCGTGGCGCGCTCGACGTGCGCGCCAGCGCGATTAACGACGAGATGAAGATCGCCGCGGCGCACTCCCTGGCGGCGCTGGCCAAGGAGGACGTGCCGGAGTCGGTGCTCAAGGCGTACGGGCTCAAGAGCCTCAAGTTCGGCCGCGAGTACCTGATTCCCAAGCTGTTCGATCACCGCGTGCTGCTCTGGGAAGCTCCGGCGGTCGCGGCGGCGGCGATGCGCAGCGGCGTGGCGCGCCGTCCCCTGCCGGACCTCGACCGGTATCGGGAGTCGCTCGAGCGGATCATGGGACCGTCGCGGGAGGTCATGCGCTTCGTGTTCCACAAGGCCCAGAGCGTTCCGTCCCACCGCATCGTCATGCCGGAGGGAGAGGACGAGACCGTCGTGCGCGCGGCGCGGCAGATCGTCGACGGGCGCCTCGCGCGCCCGGTGCTCGTCGGGCGTGCCGACGTGATCGCGGCGAAGCTCGCCGACGTCGGCCTCGACGAGCGCGCCGTGGAGGTCGTCTGGCCGCCGGCCTCGCCGCGCCGGGAGGCGTACGCCGACGAGCTCTACCGGCTCCGGCAACGCAAGGGCATGACGCCCGCGCTCGCACGCGAGCTCACGGCGGACCCGACCACGTTCGCGCTGATGATGGTCCGGATGGGCGAGGCGGACGGCTTCGTCGGGGGCATGTACAAGCCGTATCCCGATACGATCCGGCCGGCCCTGCAGCTCGTCGGACTGCGCGACGGCGTGTCGCGCGTGTCGGCGCTGCATCTGCTCGTGCTGAAGGACCGGCTGTTCTTCTGCGCCGACACGATGATCAACATCGAGCCGACGGCCGAGGAGCTCGCCGAGATCGCGTGCCTCGCCGCCGACACCGCGCGGTTCTTCGACGTCGAGCCGAAGGTGGCGCTGCTGGCGTTCTCGAGCTTCGGGTCCGTGAGCCATCCGATCGCGCTGCGCGCCGCGCAGGCGGTCAAGATCGTCAACGCGCGGCGGCCGGACATCGTCGCCGACGGCGAGATGCACCTCGATACCGCCGTCGTCGAGGAGATCGTGCGCGCGAACTATCCGCATTCCCGGATCAAAGGAGACGCCAACGTGCTGATCTTCCCGACCCTCGCCTCCGGGAACATCGGCTACAAGCTCGTTCAGCGCCTCGGGCGCGCCGAGGCCGTCGGGCCGATCCTGATGGGCATGCGACGGCCGGTGAACGTGCTGGCGCACGGGACCACGGTGAACGACATCGTGAACTTGACGGCCATCACGGCCGTGGCCGTCGAAACCTACGGAGCGGCCGAGACGCCCGCCCCGCGACCGGAGCTGGTCGGGAACGGCACCACGAGGTAGGCCGGTGCGGCAGAACGGTCCGCACGGTCGCCGGCGGTGTGGACTCTTCGTCGGGACCGAAGGAGGTTGAGTATGTCGAAGCTACGTGAACGGCTGGCCGTGCAGATCCCTGGGCTGCGTGACACCGTCAAGAAGCTGACGAAGGAGCACGGAGCCCATGTGATTTCGCAGGCCACGGTCGCGCAGGCCTACGGCGGGATGCGCGGTATCAAGTCGCTCGTCTGCGACACCTCCGAGGTGCCGCCCGACAAGGGGCTCGTCGTACGCGGGATCCCCATCGGAGAGCTGACCGACAAGCTGCCGGAGGAGATCCTGTGGCTGCTCCTCACCGGCGAGCTGCCGAAGAAGGACGAGGTCGAGGACCTGCAGGCCGATCTGAAGAAGCGCGCCAAGGTGCCCGGCTACGTGTGGGCGGTGCTCAGGGCCATGCCCGCCGACTCGCACCCGATGGCCATGCTCAACACCGCCATCCTGGTGATGGAGAAGGAGTCGGTGTTCCGCGCCCGGTACGACGCCGGTATGAAGAAGGACGAGTACTGGGAGGCCACGCTCGAGGACGCCCTGAACATCATCGCGGTGCTGCCGGAGATCGCCGCCGGCGTCTACCGGACCCGGTTCGGCAAGGGCGACCTCATCAAGTCGGATCCGAAGCTCGACTGGGGCGCGGACTACGTGCGGATGCTGGGGATCCCCGATCCGACCGGCAACTTCGCGAAGCTCATGCGGCTCTACCTGACGCTCCACTCCGACCACGAGAGCGGCAACGTCAGCGCGTTGACGGGAGCGACGGTCAACTCGGCGCTCTCCGACCTGTACTACGCGCTGTCGGCCGGTCTGAACGGCCTCGCGGGCCCGCTGCACGGGCTGGCGAACCAGGAGTGCCTGGCCTGGATCCTCGACACGAACAAGAAGTTCGGCGGCACGCCGACCCACGCGCAGCTCAAGCAGTACGCCGAGGAGACGCTCTCCTTCGGCCGCGTGATCCCGGGCTACGGGCACGCCGTGCTGCGCGTGACCGATCCGCGGTTCGATGCCTTCCTGGCGTTCGGCAAGAAGTACTGCGCTGACGACCCGGTGTTCCAGACCGTCGCCAAGGTCTTCGAGGTGGTGCCCGACATCCTGAAGCAGATCCAGAAGATCAAGGACCCGTGGCCGAACGTGGACGCCGGCTCGGGGGGTCTGCTCTACCACTACGGCCTGACCGAGTTCCCCTACTACACGGTGCTGTTCAGCGTGTCCCGCGCGCTCGGCATCTGCTCGCAGGCCGTCGTGGCGCGCGGCATGGGCCTGCCCATCACCCGGCCGAAGTCCGTCACGACGAAGTGGCTCACGGCGGAAGTGGCCAAGGCCGTGACGACCGCCTGACGCGGCGACTCGGCGGGAGCCGAAAGGGACCGGAGCGGGCGCTCCGGTCCTTCTTTGTCGGCGTGCCCCCCGGTGTCCGTGGTCATTCCGTGGTCATTTCTCGGGCATTCCGTGGCTCATTCTCGTCTTTCGAGCCCCTCCCGCACCCACCCGTCCAGGCCACCCGCGCGAATGAGCTCCTGGGCGACGATGCCGACCGGATCGATCGGATACGGGTCGCCGTCCACGCGGACTTCGGAGCGCACGGCGTCGAATTCCGCCCGGAGCCCGGTCCGAACCGTCCGCCGCTCCGTGCCCCACCGCGCCTTCAACGCCCGCACCAGGGCTGGCGCTTCGAGGACCAGCAGCCCGTTGTTGAGGGCGTTGCGCTTGTAGGTGTCGTTGAACGAGCCGGCGAGGACCGCGAGGATGCCCGCATGCTTGAGCGCCGTCGCGGCCTGCTCCCGCGAGCTGCCGGTCCCGAAGTTGAAGCCGCTCACCAGCACGTCGCCGGGTCTTGCCAGCTCCCGGAACGACGGATCGTAATTCTCCATCACGACGCCGGCCTGCTCGGCGGGCGAGAAGTCGTCGCGGTAGGTGTACTTCCCGGGGTAGATGCCGTCGGTGTTGAGGTTGTCCTCGTGACAGAAGAGGATCTCGCCCGCGAGCCGCGCGGGAAACCCGTCGATGATTTGCACGGGATTCCTCGGGCGGTCGTGCCCGAGCCGCCGCGCCCTGCCGTGCGGCGTGACCCCCGTCGGGTCGAGGCCCGGCGGCAGCGCGATCGCGCCGGCGGCAGCCGAGGCCGCGACGACGGCGGGCGAGGCCAGGTAGACCTGGGCGTCCGGGGATCCCATCCGTCCCTCGAAGTTGCGGTTGGTCGCCGAGATGCCCACCTCGCCGGCCTCGAGCGTTCCCTCCCCGAGGCCGATGCAGGGCCCGCACCCCGGGGGAAGCGGGATCGCCCCGGCGTCGAGGAGCGCGCCCCAGTCGCCGCGCCGCTCGCTCTCGGCCTGCTCCTCGCTCGAGGCCGCGGCGACGTAGAGCCGCACGCCGGCCGCGACCCGCCGGCCACGAATCACGCGGGCGGCGACTTCGAGGTCGTCGGCGCGGCTGCTCACGCAGGACAGCAGGTACGCCTTCTGGATCCGGATGCCCATCCGCGCCAGCTCCGCGGCCGGGCGCGCAACCTTGACGCTGTTGGGGCCGGAGACGTGCGGCTCGACGGTCGACAGATCGAGCGTGAGCTCGGCCGCGTACTCGGCGCCGGCGTCGGCGCGCGGCGGGTCGGCCGCGAGCGCGTCGATGCGTTCGCCGGTGAACCGAGAGTGGGGCGTCGGCCCGAGACCTTCGCCACCGGCGTCGGCGGGCGGACCGGGCCCTCGCCCCGCACGGGCCGCGACGCGCGCGGCCCGTGCGCGCAGCCAGCGGATCGTGACGTCGTCGACGGGGAAGACCCCGGCTGCCGCGCCCCACTCGGTCGTCATGTTGGCGATCGCGAGGCGGTCGGTGATCGGCAGCTCGGAGACGCCGTCGCCCGTGAACTCGATCGCGTGGTTCAGCGCCTGGTCCTCGTTGTACAGGCCGCAGAGCGTGACGATGACGTCCTTGCCCGTGACGCCGGGTCTCAGGCGGCCGGTCAGCACCACCCGGGCGACCGGCGGCACCTGCCACCAGGTGCGGCCCGTCGCCCAGAGCGCGGCGGCGTCGCTGCGCACGACCGGCGTGCCGAGGCAGCCCAGGCCGCCGTACATGTTCGCGTGGCTGTCGGAGGCCACGACGAGCGTGCCCGGCCAGGCGTAGCCCTCTTCGCACATGATCTGGTGGCCGATGCCCCGGCCGGCCGGGTAGAAGTCGATCCCGTGCGTCCGCGCGAAGGCCTCGATGCTGCGGTACTTCTCGAGGTTGCCCTCGCTCCGGTTCTGGATGTCGTGGTCGAGCGCGAAGACCGGCTGGCGAGGGTCGGCGAACCGATCCGCGCCCAGGGCGGCGAACTTCGGCATGACGGCGCTCGTGTTGTCGTGCGTCAGGACGTGCGCCGGACGGATCGAGACGTAGTCGCCCGCCCGCACGCGCTGTCCGTGGTCGAGACCGACGGAGAAGCGCTGCGTCACGCGCTCGACCAGATTCTGCGGCATCTCAGCTCGTCTCGTCTCCGGCCGTGGTGAGCGAGCGTACGAGGCCGGCGTACCGCCGTTCGATCGTGAACCCGTGCTGGTAGAAGAACTGCGGGCGGAAGAAGCCGGTCGTCAGCGAGAGGAACCCGCCGTTCCGGAGCCGTTTGCTCAGCTCCTCCAGGAGCGCGGCCGCGACGCCCTTCCGCTGGTAGCGCTCGGCCACGACGATCTTGTCCATGTGCGCGACGCGCGCCTCCGGCTGCAGCTCGTAGAAGAGCCCGCCCAGCAGGCTGCCGCGTTCGGTGACCGCGACCAGGAAGCGATGCTCCGGCCGGAACTGCACCGGAAGCTTCGCCGTGAGGAACAGCCTGTGGAGGCGGCCGACCTCCCGCGGGCTGAGGGCGTGCCGGATCTGGAAGGGGTCGCCGTCGCTGTCCATCACCGTCACCACCATCTCGCTCTGCCGGCCGCTGCCCGTGGCGTTCGCCACCAGCTCCGCTTCGTCTTCCGGCCGCAGGTACGGATAGGAGAGGCGGGTCAGGAAGTAGTTCTCGGCGGGCGTGAGCCTCAGCTGGGCGAGCAGGTCGGACACGGCCGTGCTCAGATCTTCCGGCAGCAGCTGCCGCCGGCGCAGCCGGCGGATGAGGTCCTCCAGCCCGTGCGCCAGCGTCGGACCCGCGTCGCGGAACACCGTCTCGCGGAAAAACCGCGCGCGGGTCTCGGGGTATGTGGCGTGCAGGCGGGCGAGCCCGTACGTCTCGTACAGCTCGTGCAGCGTGCTGGCCTGCGCGTGCAGCGTCGCGTCGGCGTTGATCCGCGCCCAGCGGCGGAAGCGCTGGGCGGCGAAGAACAGGCGGCAGGGCAGGAAGCCGCGCCGCTCCACCGCGGAGAGGAAGCGCTCGGCCGCCGGCCGCAGGCCGTCGTCCGGCGTGTCGCCCGGCGCGGCGAGGATCTCGCGGAGCCGGGCCGAGCCGTCTTCCTCGCCGAGGACCTCGAGCACGGCGGAGAAGATCACGTCCCAGTCGACCAGTCCGGCGAGCGGCGGGTGCTGGCGCTCGACACCCGCCACGAACTGCGTCTGGAAGAGCCGCAGCATGTCGACGAGCGAGCGGTAGGGTTGTCGCGCGGCGATGGAGACCAGGCGCGCGCCGGTCTGGTAGTCGTGCGTCGGCACGATCACGTTGGTCGGCGTCGGGTCGGCGATGACGAGCCGGCGCCCCGTCCGGTTCCAGAAGTCGACGTAGGTGCTCAGGGCGCTCCAGGCGGCGTAGGGCCAGACGCCGACGAGCCGCTCGGCGTCCTGGGGCCGCCGCGAGAGCCGCGTCAGCGCGCGGTCGAGCCGATCGCCCGGGATGAACTCCTCGGTCCAGAGGCCGCGCGCCTTCCAGTAGCCGCCGAACTCCTCGACGAGCGGACCCAGGCCACGGTCCTCGCCGCACACGATCAGCCAGCCGATCTCCTCTTCGATCTCGGCCTCCGAGCGGGACAGGTTCAGGTTGATGGCCAGGTCGAACTGCTCGCGGACGCGCGTCTTCACGGCGACCCGGTACACGGACTTGCCGTGGTCCGTGCCGAGCAGACGGATCCAGACGCCGCCCGGCAGGATGTCCGCGAGCCTGACCGTGAAGCGGTCGGAGAAGAGGAACGCCGCTTCGGCCAGGAGCGGCGTCTCCTTGATGGCGGCCAGCAGCCGCTCCCTCGGCGCGATGTCCACGTCGTCGGCGAACGCGACGACGTCCTCCCAGCGGTACTCGAGGCCGGTCTCCGGATCGACGGCAATCCGCGAGGACGCGCCGAGCCACTTGCGGAAGCCGTCGGTGAGGCGCGCCTGCGCCTCGCCGGCCCGCGCGCGGATGCGGTCGGACGGGGCCAGGGTCGCGAGACGGGTGAGCACCGCGCGGAGCCGTCGGTAGCGCGCCGGATGGGCCGCCCCGTACTCGGCGAGCAGCGTCAGCAAGTCGCCGAGCGTCTCCTCCGCCGCGGGCGCGGGATGGTGCCCGCGCAGTTCGGCCTCGTCGACGAACGTCTCGAGCGCCTCGGCCGAGAGGCCGCGCTCGACGAGCACGGCGATGGTTTCGGCGTCCAGGACGCGGACCGGCGCAGCGAGGAAGCGGCCGATCGTGTCGCGGTAGCGCGGCGCCGCTTCCGCGATCGCGAGAAGCTGGAAGGCCCGGCGGACCACCGCTGGCGAGGCGGAGCCCGCCGCGCGGCCGAGCACGCGCCGGGCGGCGTCGACGAGCGGCCCTTCTTCCATCCCGATGGCGGTCTCGAGCAGACGCACGCCCAGCAGCGCGTCGGCCGCTTCCGGCGCGTCGACGAGCAGCGACGCGCGGTGCAGCTCCATCAGGTCGAGGGTCTTCTTCGAGAGCAGCGCCGACGCCGCCTCGCGGTCGCCGTCGGTGGTGGCGTACGGCTCGGCGCGGCGCCGCCACTCGAGGTCCGCCGGCGCCCGCCGCCGCCCGTGCCGCAGCTCGACGTCGAGCGGCGCGAAGCGCACCAGGCGCTCGTTGCCGAGCCAGAGCCGCGGCGTGGAGAGCAGCAGGCCGAGGTCGAGCGTCCGCGCGCGGGTGGCGTAGACCGCCGAGCCGACCCGGGCCTCGCCGTCGCCGACACGCTGGACGGTGAGCGAGGTCCCGACCGACGCCAGCGTGATCGTCGATCCGTCGACGCGCAGGTCCTGCGCCGTGACGCCGAGGGCCTGGAAGAGCCAGTTCGGAAA
>Ga0326597_10003620_pt1 | contig 22128 bp, 31 predicted proteins | sample RVTome_12_FD_203789 | JGI IMG/M metagenome (GOLD analysis project Ga0326597, IMG submission 203789) | Soil microbial communities from uranium-contaminated site in the Upper Colorado River Basin, Wyoming, United States - RVT100D185 | ecosystem: Environmental > Terrestrial > Soil > Contaminated >...
AAGAAAGTCTGGTGCTTCAAGGTCAGTTAAGAGGTCTTCTCTACGCAGTATCAATGCACGCATAAGGAACATAAGAAAAAGCAATAGGTTACTCGAAAGACAGTTATCTAAGACGAGAACTTCTAGCATTATTATTAATCGCATTAAAAGCGCGATGAAAAAAAGAGCAGAAGCAAAGGGAAGCCGCATAAACCTAGCAAGAGAGATAATCCGTAAACAAGAAGCAAACAAGGCAGCAATACGGCAACTAAAGAAAGTAAAGGCAGACACGGCCAGAACGCTAAGAAAGTCTGGTGCTTCAAGGTCAGTTAAGAGGTCTTCTCTACGCAGTATCAATGCACGCATAAGGAACATAAGAAAAAGCAATAGGTTACTCGAAAGACGGTTATCTAAGACGAGAGTTAGCCCCGGAAGAAGAACCGTGCTTAGGAGAAATATAAACCGATTGTCAAAACCATCTAAGCTAAAAACAAAAGTAAGCGTTTCCTTAAAGCCGTCTCTGCGGGTGGTAGCACAGCGTTTTAGAGTTTCGATCAGCAAAAGGCTAAAGCCAGTACGAAGAGCATACGGTAAATCTTTAAAAAATATGGCTTCTGGATTGCGCGCAACAAACAATAAGATTATGTCTCTTCTAAAAGCAAGTGGGGGGAAGATAACTCCATCAATACGAAGTCTGCACCGTCTTGCGAAAAATATCGCACAAGTAACAGGAAGAAAGGTAAAGGTCGGGAAAGATGGCTTAGTATATCTTATTCAGCGAGGTAGGGGCAAGCTATTTGTCACTGGCAAGGTTATTCAACGAGGCATTGGTAAGAAGACATTTGTCGCTGGTAAGGTAGCAAAAAAAATAAGGATCCTGGTTGCCAGATTAAATCTTAACCTAAGAGTAGCGGGCATTAAGATAGTCTTGAAGTATAGGACAATCACTGCGGTAGCTGTAAGGCAGATAAATAGATTTATTAGTATGATTAAAAGTAGGATCAGTAGAGGGATTTCTATCAGTAGGGCGGTTCTAGATAAGATTTCTCCTGTATCTATAAAGATTGTGAGAACGAGACAGCCAAGATTTATCAATCGTGTGCTTAGCTCACAAGAGATAAAGGAACTAACACGCGGAAAGCTTAGTGACTTTACAGTAAGAAATTTATTCTCCAATCCTAGAAACCTATCAGCATTGCAACTTGCAAGACTGGTCAGGAAAGGCGCTGTTAATATAAACAAGCTTCCGAGAAATCTTGCCAATCGTGTAAGGAAGCAGTTTAGGAAATCTACACTAAAAGCAATCGAGGGAAAAGCTGGTGCAGCGACAAGAAAGGCAATAGGTATGGCAAGAAAAGCGAGTGGTGTAAAAACCGCAAGACAGAATATGATAGCAAATGCTCAAAAACTTGAGGCGAGGAGGCTTCTTGCAGACCTAATAAACTACGAGCGGCTGACACGACATATAACGAAAGTCGTAAAGAAAAACCCAAATATGCCATCACAGGCAAAAGTTGGGCGTGTTGTTAAAGAAGCACAAAGAACAGCACAGGAAGCAGGTGTTCCTTCACCGGCAACAGGGCAACAAGTTATTCAAATATTGCAAGAAGCGAAGGAAATCGCAAAAGAACCCACTAAGAATGGAGCAAGAAATATATTTAACTCTGCAAAATCAAAGCTATATGAGGTACTTAGCAAAAGTAAATCTTTGGCTAAGACGAGAAATGGATTTGATACTGCCAAAGCTGGAGCAAGAGTCGCTAGAGTATTGCTTATTGCCCTAGCGGCAGGAGTTGCTGGAGCAAGACAAAATCTAAGTATCAAAGGCGCGCAGGCTTCTAAGACGAGGCAGGGAGCAATCTCTACTACAAAACAAAAGCAGAAGCAAAAAACAGAGACAGGCACAGAGACAATCCAAAAACCAAAAGAAGTCCCTGCTCAAATCACTAACCAAAGAATCGATACCTTGACAAAACAAAGACAGATACAGATTATAACTGCTATCATAACAGGGCTATCTACCGCGCAGGCATTCAGGATCAATGGTGGAAAAGTAGCTAAAGGGCAAACTAGGCTTAGGGGCGGCGTAAGCAAGCTAAGAAAGTATATATGGGAGAAACTACAAAGGAAACAAAGAGCATATACTCCAGATGTATATTCTTTGATATTTGGAATCAAAGCCTCTCCCAAGACAAAAATAAAGCTATTGAATCCTAACAGGACATTCACAGGGATAGAAAGACGAGCGATAGTAAGATGAAGATTTCTAAGCAGTTACCTATTCCAGACTATGCTAAACACGCAGCTAGAAAAGCATTAATCTTAAGGAAAAAGCTACCAAAAAGCAGAAGATTCGGTCTCTCCCCATCACAAGCACAGTCCTTAGGTATTATCAGCGGCGTAAATCAGGCAAAATTCATCCTTAATAATAGGGCTATGCCCCTTCACAAAGCAAGAGAATTTAACCGCTTTTACCAAAGGTTTAAAAACTGTCGGACTAGAAAATGTGAAGGTGCTATGAATCTATGGGGCGGAAGGAAGTTTTTAAAATTCAGAGTCATGAAATTTGTAAAGGCAGCAAGAAAGAAGAGATAAGGTGTCCTAGGTGCGGTTGCCTAGATTATCATGGAGTAATATGCTTGCGCTGTGGATATTTTAGTAGGTAATAACAATGGCAGAAAAAAAAGAAAAAGACCCTTTTTCTGATGAAGATCTTTCTGATTCGGAGATAAATAATAACGACGACTTCTTTGGTTCTTCTTTTGATGATATGGACATGGGCGGCGGTTCGCCTATGACTAAATACTCAGAGCTTCTTAAAGAACTGACAAACTTTGACCCTATTATCCAGCGTAGGATAAGAAACTGGCTGGGTCTTGAATGGGATGATAGTGTCAGGGGATATATACAAAAGAAGAGCGCAATCATCAACGAAAAGGGTGCGCGGTGGGTTATTGGTTGCTTAGAGACATACCAAGCAAAACCAAATATCATCACAAACTTAGGAAGAGAAGAATATATGAGTATCAAAATAGAAATAGTGGAGTTGGCATGGTGCATCTTTCCGACAAAATTTGATAGTTTTGATGTAATGGATGCAGCAGATCAATGGCGGCTTAGCAACGAATTACAGCACTCTGCTTTCCTTGTTCTTGCCGGGGCAGGGGATGGAAAATACACTAAATTCTTGGGAGAAACACACACTATCCACGAAAATGTAAACCTGCAACCAAACCAACAGCAAAGACCACAACAGAGTTCTGGATATATGGATGGCATAAAAAATACACTTTTAGGGAGGAAATAACAATGGACATAATTTTTGTAGTAGGGATAATTATTGTCGGATTCATCATTTTGGCGATTGGTGGTGGAATTGGTTACTGGATATGGCTAGTCACAAGAACCGAGAAGATGACATGGAAAGCCTTAGTATATCAGCTAGGTGACGGAAAGATAGCCTGCCTTGATAAATACACCTTAAATGAACTAAGGCCATACACGGAAGATATCATCGAGAAGATAGACAAGAAAAACGGGGCAACGCACTATTGGATGCAGAAGATGAAGAAGGCAGTACCTGTTATCACTGCCGACTGTGTAGAGGTTTGGGGGATTGGTAAGAATAGTAAGGTCGTGCGTGTGCTGTTACAGGAAGACACCTGTACTATCTTGAAGGCAGGGTATGATTCTAGCATAGGTGAACAGATATTCAGGCCATTACCGCATGATCGGATCAACATGATTAAGACCGAACTGTCGGAAAGGAAAGAAAGGATACAGGATAAAAAAGATATCCTTTCCGCTATTGCCCCATTTGTTACAATCGGTATTTCTATGATTGCTTTGGTAATTGCAATCTATATAATCGTTCAGGGAGCAATAGAAAGCAGCCAAAACAATAAGGAAGGCTCTATTGCAGTAGGAGAAAGCGTAAACAGGCTAAGCCAAGCCATGCTCATAGTCTATGGGTATGACCCGCAAACTTTAAATAACACTTTAAATAACACAGATGCTAGAGAGGTCAATGCAGGCGATCCGCCCATGCCTATCCCTCCATGAGAAAAAAACTACCTCTCCTTATTATTTTTTCTTTAATTATCCCTATTGCTATCGCAATTTCTTCTTCTAGCAGCATCAACTTTTTATCTAAAGGACAAGCAGATACACTCTATTGTTCTCTTCTTGGCGACTGCACCCTACAAAACCTTATAGTCCTAGGCACCACCACCTTCCAGAACACTACAGTCACCAACTACAACGTCACAGAAAGCATCACCCTGAACGGCTCGACTATTCAAGACTGGTCGCAGGTTAACCAATCCGTTGACCTTTCTTCTTATCCCACAAAATCAAACCTCGCAGATAACATCACGTCAGTGAATACCTCGATGAAAGGGTATGTGGATGATAATTATTTAAGAAATGATGGAGATACATCAGATGGGGATTTATTATTTTCAAGCATAAACAAAATTGCTTTTTTTGATACTAATAAATATATATCTTATGATGGAGAAGCAGGAATGAATATTGTTTCAGACACAGTCTTAATTCTGTCCTCTCCTCAAGTTGTTGTTTCTTCTTCTAGTTTGTTTTTGCCTTCTGATGTTTCTTTTTCAAATTGGAATGGGGCTATGGTTATCAATGGAGTAACTGGCGGAAAATCCTTTGATTTTTTTCTAGTAAGAGAAGCCTATACTGAATTAGATGCCTTAGCTTTCGACTGGACTGATGGAAATTTTAATGTTGTTAACAACATTAAAATAGGGAGAGATATTTACACAACAGGGGCCGGAGATGATTTATGGCTTGGAACCGCAACACAAGCAAGTGCTAATTTCAGGGCTTACGCAACTGGGGAGGTGCATATTGACGCAGACAATATCCCAATATCTTTAGGTGAAGGACAAGACACAGATATATATTACAACGGAACTGATTTAATTATCAATCCGAAAGTAGTCGGCTCTGGAATGTTAGATATTTTGGGTAACGTAACTATAGAAAGAGATTTGAATGTGGTTGGCGACACTACAATAGGTGGAGAAATAACAGTAAACAAAATAACCGCAACAACAACCGACCCGATAGATACAGTTCAGTCATGGACAACTATAGATGAAATACAAGCTCTCTCTGTTGATGTAGATACAGAGCATGAGGGTTTGCATATATTCGCAAATAGAGATACTGGGATGCTGAATATCTACAATGGCGACACAGGGGATATATATGAGCTTAAAGCAGAATTGCTTGGAAATGCAAAGCCCTACAAGAAACTCAAAGAAAGATATTATCTTGACTATGATACGATGCAATATTATACTTATTCTGATATAATAGAAAATAAAACTGTCCAGACAGGAACAGAATTAAATAAGATAGATATAAATTCAGCAAAGGAAAAAGGAGAAGTATTAACAAAGATAATAATTGTTAATATGACTGCATCAGTTAATTCTACCTGTTATAAATTTGATATTGTAACAGAGAAAAAAATAGCATATAATTGCGTAAAAAAAGAAGTAATAGGAACAGAAGAAAAGAAAGTCCTTGCAGACGGAATAATAGAACAAGATGGAGAACTTTATAGGGAAATTCCTATATATGAAACAGTAGAACAAACAACAAGACAAAAGTTTTTCGTTGATGATAAAGAGGCATTGGAAATACCATGACACCCTGCCCCTCCTGCGATCTGGACAAGTATGACGGCAAGAACTGCACGAACTGCGGTTATCCGTTTGAAGGATTTCTTTAGATTTTATATAAATTATAATAGAAACATTTAAATACTTTCTATAACTTAGAGTAATTATGCATAACAAAACAAAACAAAGGTTCCTCGGAGCCAATATCTCTATCCCTGAAGAATTAAATTGGAAACTCAAGGAAGAGGCAATGAGACTCAAGACAACAAGAGAAGCAACGATTATCCTGCTGTTGCAGGAAGCGTTGGAATAAAATGGATAAAATAAATTATTCTAATCCATTTTTGTAGCAGTATGTATTATTTGTGGATGTATCTCGGCAATATTAAGAATAAATAAAAGAGGTGAAGAAAAATGGATTCAATTGAACTAAATGAACAAACACAGACAACAGAAACAAATCTTCCATTTGGAGCGGTCAGGCGATACATAGCCAATCTTAACGAAGATGCAAAGAATCAGGCACTCATGCAGATTCTCTGCCACACAGATGAAGTATTGCCTTTCTTTTATCATGAGATTGAGGCGCACGAGAAAGCGTTTACTTTTGTGAGGTAAAATGACCTTCGACGAAGATAACCTTGAACCATATCCAGACAAGGATATGCTAACGCACAGGAAGTATGATGACATCAGAGAAGATGATGTTATTGAAGAGGATGAATAAGATAGTTTTGTGGGGGAGGAGGAATAGAACGATGAAACTAACCAAAAGAATTGAAAGGATGATTTTAAGGAAACTATCGTTTAGTAATGGGTGGATTGTTGACGAAGAAAAATATATCAAATTGAAAAAACAGGAGAATTAAGGTGAGAGGATGAAAAAATATGAGCTAACAACAGAAAAAAAAGAAGTAATTGGACAGACTTTTTATAGAATACAATCTCTAAGAGAATTTGGTACTATCATAGGCAGGAAAGTAAAAAAAGGAGATAAAGGTGGATGGGTAGAATCAGAAAAAAACCTATCTCACGATGGAAATTGCTGGCTTTTTGATGAAGCAACAGGTTTTGAAAATAGCAGGAGAACAGGAGACTCGGTTGGCTATGGAAACTCTCAGCAGTATGGAAACTCTTGGCAGTATGGAAACTCTCAGCAGTATGGAAACTCTCGGCAGTATGGAAACTCTTGGCAGTATGGAAACTCTCAGCAGTATGGAAACTCTCGGCAGTATGGAGACTCTCAGCAGTATGGAAACTCTCGGCAGTATGGAAACTCTTGGCAGTATGGAAACTCTCGGCAGTATGGAAACTCTCGGCAGTATGGAAACTCTCAGCAGTATGGAAACTCTCGGCAGTATGGAAACTCTCGGCAGTATGGAAACTCTCGGCAGTATGGAGACTCAATCTCTGATAAGTATAATGATATCAACATTACTAACCTAAAATGGAATGTCACAATATCAGATAATTTTTTGATGATAGGTTGTAAGGCGTATGACTTCAAGATATGGGATAATTTTACAGACAAAGAGATTGCTAACATGGGAAGAGATGCTTTAGAATTTTGGAAGAAATATAAGAAGATTGTGTTTGAAATAATCAAGAATGAAAAAGGGTATAGTCCAAAGAAAAAATCACACTCAAAGGAGCAAAAGGAGGAACCATAATAATGAAAAGAGTCACAAAACTTATTTGGTTTTTATGCACATTAGTTGTTTTGCTTTGGCAATTATATATTTTGTATCCTGACAACATCGATAAAATTTTGTGGGATATTAATCCATTAGCTTATGTGTTAATGACAGTACTAGATTTTATGCTTTTAACTGTTATCATGTTCGCTGTTTATATGGCGTATGTTCAATTCCACTCAAAGGAGCAAAAGGCATGACATACAGAAATGATGTCAGGGTTTCGAGACGGAAGGCGTATTCTATCTTCCCCCACACTCTTTTTCCTGAAGCGCCTGACTGCTCCTTTGCTTTTATCATGCTCACATCGTGAGGGAGAATAAGGAAAATGGCAACACTAAGAGAAGAAGCAAAGGCTTTTGAGCCACAGACAACGAAAAACGTCGCAGACCTGCCAAAACTTAACCTAGACCTGGATATTCAGGACAGGAAAGGCACAGACAAAGACGGGAAGGAATTTGCATATAAGGTGATTGTAGAGGGTGGTATTGAATACAGAATACCAAACTCTGTGATCAACAGCATCAAGACCATCCTTGAAGCAAAGCCAACCCAGCAGTTTGTGAGGGTTGTTAAGAAAGGAACTGGGATGAATACTGAATATACAGTTATTCAGATGGATTAGTGAGGGAAACCTCACTTATTTTCTTTTATTTTTTTGTTTTTTAGGAAGATTTAAATATAAGTATATCATAAGAATATTATAATTTAGTTAGGAGGTAAAAAAGTATGCAATACAAGAAAACAATATCAGCGATCGGCGGAAGCCAGGGGATTATTTTGCCATTAGACCTTCTCAAATATCTTGAATTAAAAGTAGGAGACGAGATTTTAATTCAGGATGACGAAGGCAAGCACGGAAAGTTTATCAGTATGTGGAAAGCAGAATGATTGAAAAATTTGATTATCCATGGCAGGCACTTGGCTTCAAGACATACCAAGAGTATCTTGAAAGTCAACTATGGAAGGATAAGAGAGATTGGATAATCAAAGTTAAGGAGGCTGTATGTAGTAGGTGCGGTTCAACAAAAAGACTAAATGTCCACCATATCAGCTATGATTCCTGCTGTAATGAAAAGGCTTCTGATGTTATGGTGTTGTGCTGGATATGCCACATGAGGGAGCATAATGGAAATGACTGATTTTATTCCCAAACAATTACAGAAGAATGAGTTTCGATTTATCAAGGTTGCAGGAGACAAAAGGGCGATTGAAAAAGTATGGCAGAAAGTAAACAACTACCTCTATTCTGATTCGACATTTCTTGATTTCATAGATAACCAAAAGAGATATGGTGTAGTCTGTGGATATGGAAATCTTGTTGTGGTTGATTTTGATGATGAAGCAACACAAGATAAGATCGTTCCTCTTCTTCCCGAGACATTCACAACTAAGAGCGCAGGGAAAGGACTACTTCATCTTTGGTTTATTGCGGATACTGTTTCTGGGTTCAGGATCAATGATTTTGATGGGAAAAGGATAGCTGATGTCCAGGGAAATGGAACTTATATCCTTGGTCCAAATAGCCAGATGAACAGCGGGCGCATTTATGAGATTGTAAAAAATAGAGAGATAGCCAAAGTTAGTATGTCCAAACTCAGAGAGGTCTTTTCTCCTTATCTTGGATTTGAGAAGATAGTAAAAGCAAATAAGTTAGAAAATGTTACTGATCCAGAAAAAAGAGCAATTATGGAAAGGATAAAAGTTCCACAACTTTTGGCGGAGTGGGGGGTCGAGACAAGAAAGAACCCAACAGATTGCCCTTTCCATGACAGCAGTGCCGGAAAATGCCTATCATTCACAGAAGATCTCTGGAATTGCTTTCATTGTGGAGAAGGCGGAACTGTCTTTGAGCTAATGATGCTTAAAAACAATATACCTTATTACGAAGCAAAAAAACTCCTTGCGGAACGAGTTGGAGTAAAACTTGTCAATCTTGATGTATTTGTTGAGAACAAGGAGGAGATTGCAGAGCAGTACTATAAGCTTAAACCATATTTCTATGATTCTATTGGTTTGTTTTGGTTTTGGAATGAACAGAAGAAATGCTATGAGAGGAAAGATGAGCTACAAATTCTTAATGAAATCAAAGCCAAGGCAGGTAACCGCACTTTCCAAATAACTCAAAATAAGGTATATACAGAGATCCTGAGAGCACTTAAATTAGTAGGGAGAAGCCATGAGCCATCCAAATGGAGTAATACTTGGATTCAGTTTGGGGGGACTGTCTATGATTATAAGAACGGAGATAGATTTGCTGCTTCCTCGAGATACTTCAATGCAAATCCGATACCTTGGGAATTGGGCGTATCTGATGAGACCCCAACCATAGATGGTTTGTTTACTGAATGGGTGGGCGCAGAGAACGTCAAGACACTGAAGCAAACGATTGCGCTTGGATGCTTAAATGATTATCCCCTTCATCGGATAATTTGTTTTGTTGGACGTGGTATGAACGGGAAGGGCGTTTTTCTTCGTTTTCTTGCCACTTTTATGGGGATAGACAATGTATGCAGTTCTAATCTTTCTAAGCTTATAAAAAGCAATTTTGAGGTAAGCAAGCTCTATAAGAAACTTATCTGCCTAATGGGGGAGACTGATTTTGCTACATTGAAAGATACCAGCTTGCTGAAGCAGTTATCGGGCCAGGATCTTGTAAGTGCAGAATTTAAGGGGAAGGATAGTTTTGATTTTGAGAATACCGCAACCCTCTTTATCGCAACCAATAGCCTTCCTGCAACACTGGATCGAACAGATGGATTCTACCGGAGATGGCTTCTTATTGACTTTCCAAATCAATTCAAAGAGGGGCAAGACCCATTAGATAAGATACCAAATAAAGAGTATTCTTGTTTTGCAAGGCAGATTATAGGGCTTGTTGGTGAGCTCGTTGAAAATGGTAGATTTGATAATGATGGGGATATAGAACAAAGAAGGCAGAGGTATGAAGAAAAGAGCAACCCTCTCAATATCTTCCTTAAAAGCTATCAAAGGGACATAAATTCCGATATACCTTTCTTTGAGTTCTATGATGAATTCAACTCTTTTTGTAAGGAATATGGGTATAGAGAACTCAGCAAGAAGAACATAAGCCAGATACTTGAAGAATCTGGTTATCAAACAGAAAAAAAAGATCATAAACGAGATGATGGGACTTGGACAAGGTGGACTTTTATTGTAGGAATCAAAAAAGTTTCTACCACTTCTACCCATTCTACCCTACACTCTACTCTAAACGTATATAAGAGAAATAGAGTAGGAGCAGGGGTAGAACGGGAAGAACGGGTAGAAACAGAAATTATTAGAGAAGAACGCCCAATAATCAAATATTTAAAACAGAATCAATACAAAGATAACTATGAAAATGCGATAAAAACCTTTGGAGAAGAAAAAATCAAGGAAATGTTGGAATCTGGCGATCTTTTTCAATCCCCCATTGGTTTTTTAAGGGTGCTTGAATGAAAAAAGAAACCATCCCTCTAAACCTAACCGATGACCTTACACAGATGCCAAGATATAAGGCAGAATGGGATGGCAGGGGTTCAAATCAGCCAAAGGCAAGGAATGAAATGATTAAGGTGATTCATACTCATGGCACGGCGCGGCAGGGCGCGGCATGGCTAGGCGCGGCATGGCAAGGAGGGCGAAAGCCCATCGAGAAGGTGAATAAATGAAATGGGAAATAGTATTGACTATAATATTCATGACAAGCATCTGGGTAACAGACATTTCAGTTACTATGCTAAATGTTGGACAAGGTTATTTAACGAATGGGTTTTGGATCATTTCACCATCACAATCTTACCATATTGGATTATATTTAGCGATCCTGTCATTTACTTTAATGATGTTTTTGTCAGACTGGAAAAATAATAGAAGAGGTAAAGCATGGAAGAAGAAACAAATGTATGGGAAAGAATAACTCTGTTCATTATTTGGTTTTTGATGTCATTCACGTGGTTCATTGGCATCTTTTCAAAAAAAGTGTACCAAAGCAACGAGCAATGGCTTAAAAATTATGGTAGAAAGACACAAAGTTTAAATACAACCTTAACAAAGAGGGATTAATGGTGTAGATTGATTGAAAAAAACAATCTTATTACTAATATTTTTGCCCTTATTAGTTCTTGCTTTAGAAGAGTGTCCGAGATATGGTACGGTACAGGACAATATTCCTTGCATCCAACCAAGCTCCTGGTCTCCTGGAGAATGCAACGCTTACCTAGTGACTATATACAACCAAACCCCCACGCCATTAATAACAACCTCTTGGTACAACTATACCCCATTCTGTGCTTTCAACATAACCAACCTAACAAAAACCGGAACCTATTGCTACAATTCATCGATAGAGACCGGCTGCATTACTTTGGTGCAGGAGGATAATATGCTGTCTATTATCCTCTTACAGCTTTTCCTTGTTGGTGTTTTTATCATGATGGGCATCCCCCATAAATTCGGCTTCGTAAAATTCACGGTGTGGGGGCTTGCTGTTTTGGAACTGCTGATAACTGTTTGGCTAGTGTTGTTGAATGAACAGGGTGAAAGCATTGTAGATCTGCTGTCTTTAAATTCATATATCGTATTAGTTTTCGGTGGTCTCTTTGGTTTCATAACGGTGTTTATGGTCATGGTTCGCCTTATGGTTAAGGATAAACCTGTTGAGGACGATGGATACACTAAATTTATGTTCAATCAGAAATGAAAGACATCCAAGTGAGGGTTGCTTGTGAGTTTAAGCAGCAAATCATTGACAAGATCAGGGCATTGGAAATTGCCAAAAATGGTAATTTGCCAAGCAATGAGGAGATAACGAGAAAATTGATAAAATATATTGATCCGGAAGAGGTTTGGAATAAAGAATATGGCAATAAATAAGAAAGGGCAGGCTAGCAATTATTTTGCAGTTATTATAGTGTTGTTTACTTTCGGCTTTATTTCTATCCTGACATACACCATCTGGATAAACTTTGTTACTGCCTTGACCGGGTCTGGCATCACACTATCAGACCCGGTCTTGATAATTCTAAGCGCGTGGACTAATGGTTTCCGCGCGCTTGATTATGTCATGGTTATTTTCTTAGTAATGCTTATTTTAGCGACAGGATACACTTCTTACCTTATCAAGACAGACAGTGCTTACTTTATTGTTACGGTTGTGTTTAGCATATTCTGGGGGTTTGTCAGCTACTTCTTCAATCATATTTTTATCCAGTTGGTGAGTGATTCTGTTTTTGATACGGCAATAGGCTATTTCCCAAAGACGCTGATAATATGCACAAATCTCCATTGGATAATGCTTACCCTGATAATTGTCGGTAGCATGACGCTATATGGAAAGAAAAAAGAAGAGGGGGTTGCGAGTTTTTTGACATGAAATCAATACTCTTTTTTCTTTTCTTACTCCTCCTCTCTAGCTTCGCCTTCGCAGCAGACCCTGCAATGTGCCTTGTCGACACATTCAGCAAGCCTGCGCCGACAAACTACGAGACATTCTGGAATACAACAGAAGGAACATTTAACCAAGACACTGTATGGTATACATCTTCTCCATCGAGCATGGTATCTAATGCAGATTATAAGCTATGGTATAATAGGACAATAGACTTAACAGACAATAATCTTACTGTTTCTTTGGATGTGAATACAACTTTTAGGACTACAACAGCACAAGGAAGTTTTTTCTCTCTTCGTGCAGATGGAGGAAACGATAAGTTTTTTTTAGGGATATACCCTCCTGTCTGTGCGACTGGTTTTTATATCATCTACAATGATAATCCTTTTTGCGTTGGAACATATAATAACCAAACCGCATACAATCTGAAGATAGTTTTTAATTCAAGTGGAGTTTATTATCTGTCTAATAATGTATTGTTATATTCTAATTCTAAATTGGATTACATCGTAGAAAATATCAAATTCCAATCTATTGGTGCGACATGGAATGTGTCAGTCGATGATGCAGTCATCAACATCAACGGCGGAACGTGTGATTATAGTCCAAGTTCTGGGACTTTCTCTTTAGCAACAAGGCTCACTCCAGACATACCAGTTTCCGCAAGCGATTTGTTTGGATATGCGACTGGTTCATACAGTAACTATTCAACTATAGACTTTCAATACATCTGGTATAAAAACAACGTCCCAATCTACGCAAACGGAAACATCACGCAGAACGAGACAGTAGGATCATACACTGCAAACAGTGAAGTCCTGCTTGATACACTAAACTATAATTATACATCAACTAATGATAATATAACTTGGTCGGTGAGGGCATACAACGGAAGCGATTTTAGTGACTGGATTAATGAGACAGTTACTATTTTGAATGTGAGTATAGGGGGGTGTTCAGATCCTAATTTCAACAGTTCGGTATTTGGCTTTAACTATAAAGATGTGGATTCTGGAAGTTCTATCGCTTCTAAGTTGACAACAAACCTTTATGTTACAGGATTTTTGGATAATGCCTCGATCATCCCTTTTTTTATCAAAGGAAACTTTAGTGAGGCCACAAATCATCAATTTTGTACTAATATAGATCCGGTGGACGGGCTTGCGAGTTTTTTGGTTAGTGGTTCACTACTACTCACCAAAGATGAATATGCACTTAATGCTTATGACTTTGATATTTCAAATCCGTTTAGCTTTACAAATTCTGATCCAACAAACACAACTTTATTTATGTCTTTGTTGAATGAAACTAGCACTGTTGTTTTTACATGGAGAACACATACTTTTGAAAACGTCAACGGAATAATGGAAATTTATGGGTGCGATGGTTCTGGTTTTCGTGAACTTATTGCAAGTACTCCAATAATAAATGGCGAAGCGTATGGTAACTTAGAGTTAATAAATCAATTATATAGTTATGAGGTTATCTCTGATGGAGTTAGATATATTGACACCGGCAGTTATTCTAAATGTCATGTTGAAACACAGACAACTAGGCTGTATATCCTACAGACAGGAATACCGACAGCACCAATAACCGGGTTGTATTCTATCCCCTGCAACGTTACAAAAACAGGAAACTTTAGTTTTACGATGTCATGGGGGGAAAATCCACAGAGTGATGCAACGATTACAGGATGTTATGAAGCGGTGAGGCAGACAGTGCGCGGTGCTACAATGGTAGCAAATGTTTGCAGTGAAACATCGCCACTGTCCGCGACGCTTACAGATAGTGGATTTACTTATCTTGTTAAAGGTAGGCTGTACCAAGGGGGCTATAACATCGGTTGTGACCGAGAGCTTGTTTTTGAAACAGCAGCAGAACAGAATGATACTTTTGGCATAACAGGGATATTGGCTATTTTCTTTCTTGTTGTAGGTATGATCCTGCTTTTCTCAAATGAAAACCCAAAATGGTATCCTATTATGGGAGTAATAGGGGTCATTGTGGCTTGGCTCCTTGGTATCTTAGCTTTTGGATGGATAGGGATAAGCTCACTTGTTGCTTTTGTAGTTATCATCGTACTTATTGCGAGAAAAGGGAGGGAACCTTAGAAAATGACTAAGCTAAAATCCATTATGATGTCTGGAGTCATTTTCTATGTCTTAGTTATCTTTATTGTGAACTTCTGGGGAGGCTTTAGGGATAGTTATGATGTTGAAGAAGAAAATTTAGAAAGTGGAATGACTATCTTTGAAAAATTGGCATCACTAAATCTTTTACAAGGGATAAATAACCTAAAGGCAGGCATAGAAAAGCTTACAAGCATAGGTAGTGCAGATTTTGATATACTCGGTGGTTTGGCAACGTCTGCTATAGGGGTTCTCCAGACAATAGGAGGTATAATCACTTTTCCTTTCCAAATATTTGGGATCATCACAGGATTTTATCCTGGCCTTGTGCCTGAGATTATACCTACATTGTTAGGTTTGACAGTCACAATAGCTATTGCGGTGCTTTTGATATCCGCTAGGTTGGGGTTCGATTTCACATGATAGCAAACAACATAACCTTAGAGAACATCACAAGCATGATTAATTTGACTACTGGTGAGCCAGCGGAGTTCTTGATAAATATCAACCACGGAGTTTACGGCGGATGGTTCTTTTTTATTCTTTTATGGTTGTTGGCATTTGTTCTTTTCAGGCTGGCACAGGAGAAACAAGATCAACCATTGGTTAATGCACTCCTAGTAATGACAGCCATTACTATCCTATCTTTCTTTCTGAGAGCCATATATGTCATCAAGGAAGGTATTATTTACGGCCTACTAACTGACTGGCAGATGTGGATATTTCCGCTGATAACCGCCCTATTAGCGGCCATAGTGCGCTACAATTCTGACTAGGCCGTAAACGTCGGTGACAAATATTTATATATTTTCTTTTGAATAGCAGTATTATAAGCCATTCCGGCAGGCTTAAAAGCCGGGGAAACATAAAATGGGTGAATTAATTGGTTCGCTGAAAGAACAAGGAAAGGCTATTATGGTGATGATGAGCCTAGCTATCATCTCTGTCCTGGCTATGATTGTTCTCGGGTATTTCAAGACATCGGTAAATACCACGATAGCTCTGGTAAATACCACAATCGACCTATTCGTCGTAGCCTTCGGAATTGTCGGCAGCTTTGCATCAATCACTGTGCTGATAATTGTCGTAAAGGCAATCATTGGCGTTGTCCAGGGGTTGAAGACATAAGATGGAAGGATCCCTCGGTGGCTCATTGAAAGAGCAGTCTAAGGCGATACTTGTCATGCTAGGGATAGCCATTATCTCAGTAATTAGTATGATTGTCTTAGACTTTTTCAGTGGAGTCGTGCAGGGCATTCCCGGTCTTGGAAACGAAAGTGGAAGTATCAATGCTACCGCACAAGCAGTTATCTTATTGTTTATAACTGCATTCGGAATTGTTGGCAGCTTTGCATCAATCACTGTGCTGATAATTGTCGTAAAGGTTATTATCGGCGTTGTCCGGGGACTAAAGACCTAATTTTTTTATTTTCTTTTTTTTCTTTTAGAAAATTTTAAAAATTTTAGAAAAGTTTATATATTGCAGATGAAATGAGGCTCTTATGATGTTATATGTGATATCCATAGGGATAATCACCGTACTTGCGCACTTTCTGATATATGTATTGAAACATTTTGACAGAAAAAAATATGAAGAAAAGAGAATTGTTGATAATATAGCCACAATTTTGAGTAAAATAGAAGAACCAAATGGAGGAAAAAACATGAATGAAGATATGAAAAAACTTGCCAAATACTTGGCAAATAAGATAGAAGAGTGTAAAGAAGAGATGTTGTCTAGGCTTGATGAGTTAGAAGAGAGCATAGCTCAGGGAGACACCACCCAAGAGTATGAAGATGATGAAGCCACTCTAATAGAAGAAACAGGTCTAGACGATTTCGAGGAACTAGATGATATCAAAGAAAAGAAAATACCCGACTCCCTAAAGATTGAGAAAAGACAGATCTTTACTACAGGAGCAGAGGACAAAAAAGAAGAAAAGCGCGGTCTTTTCAAAAAAAGCAAGCAAAATGAACAAGGTATCTAAGTTTTTTTATTTGATTTGGTGGAAAGCAATAGGTGAAGACATAGATACTGTAAAGTATATGATCAAACAGCGCAAAGAAGGAAAGCCAATACTCGATCCAGAAAAAAAGAAGATAGCCATAGAGCAACTTAAAGCAGCTCCGAAGGCATTGCTAAAAGAATCGTGGATGTGGGTTTTAGTTGTCCTTTTTGCTTTTTTTTTAGGTATGGTGATTGGCGAACAGTTTGCAGTCGTGAAATGCAATAACTTCATCTATGAAAATTTTTATGATGAACTGATGCCAGGGCTACCCGTAGTATCTCCAAGCATCCCTATGTTTCCAAGTAACATAAGCCAAAAAGATAGCGAACAGGAATATCAAACCAAAAGCAGTCCAATGTACCCAAATTGGCAGGCTGTTCCATAAATCGAAAGGCAGACTTATTATCTTAAAGAATATTGATTTAGCGTAGTCATAGATATTATGTGGGTTGAATCCGTTGAGGAAGTCTGTTATTGCCATGTTATCCCTTCTTATAGAGCCATCTTGCCATGAAGTAAGCTGCTAAGCATACTAAAACAACCATGGCAACAAAGCTGCCAATTATCCATTCTAATGCGTCCATGTGGTTATCACCAGTAAAAATCTTTAAATTGATTAAGCATATTCTGCTTTTCTATTATAAATTTGTTGCTATCCTTCTTCTTGCCGTTACATTTTCTGCATAATGTCCAGAGATTGTTTGTATCATTCGATCCTCCTTTTGATAATGGTATCTTGTGGTCTATAGTAAGATCCTGGACGAACCCACACACTTGGCAAGAATACCGGTCTCTTTCAAAAATTTCTTTAGCTTGGAAGGTTTCTAATCCCTTGACTTTCCCAAGGTAGCCGATAACTTTCTGTCTAGACGATTTTTTCTGTTTGTCCCAATTATTTTTTACTAAGTACACATAAATTACCCCTTTGATTCTTTTAAGTCTTATAAACGCCATGGTGGAAACCTATATCTTATTTATATATAAATGTATGTTTTTTTAGCACTATGTTTTTGTGCCTTTGTAAAACTCCCTTGCGAGGGTTGCGCTGCTTAATTCCATATAGGATTTGGCTGGTCTGGAATCAGTCCATCCCATGAATTTAACTAGCATCTGCTCATTGAAATCATATAAGGTAATAAGGTGTGTCGCCCTGATGTGCCTGATGAAATGAAGATTAAATCCGGTTGTTTCATTAATAATCTGTGCGGCGCGCCTCGGACAAAAATCAAAGAGGGGTTCGTCATTCTCTAGTTTGTCTATATAGTCCATAATATATTTTGATATGTCTTTTTCAAGCGATATTGGGATTGGTAAGAGTTTTGTTTTCCTTGCTTTATTTTTCCTGTTTTCTGTTCTTATCTCTAGATATTCTTGTGAATTATAGACCGCCGTTTTAATATTTGATTTTGTTAGGCCTATGTACTGGTGATCTTCTTTCCATTCAGTCACTTTAGGAATCCCTTTATTATCAGTATTGTAAATAATCTTTCTTGCACCATCCTTATCGATAATTGTTTCCCTTTGGAGCTTACGTTTTCTCAGTGTTTTGACCTTAGTAATCTCGCTTGCCCGGCAGGCCGTAAGGTAATAGATAGCAAACAATGCCCTGGCTCTGTTTGTTTGGAAGTCTGGATCTACATTTCCATATTGAATCTGTCCGATCAGGTGGGCCATCTCATGCAGCGCAGGAATATCTGTCAAGCTAAATCTTTTCTTTAGTTCGCGCTGCCTTGCCCATGCATGGTGTTCTTTCATTTGGAGTTTTAACCTTTCTTCAAATTGCAGTTTGTGGAAACAACTATATATATCTTTCTATTTTTGTTTTTTTATGTGGGGTGCCAATTTTATTCATAACATACAAGCCCATATAGAATTTGCGTAAGACTTCTTAATTACCCATAAAATCAGGATGAGGTTCTTTATTATTAAATCTTTTTATGTGAGGCTACCACCCTTAACGCACCAGCTAATTCACCACTCATCTACGCACCACAACCTAAAATCAAAAATTTTATAAACACTCCTTTTAATTAATCCAGTATGGAAAATAAAAGGGAGAATTTAGTCCCTTCTGCTAACCTGGCAGAGTTTTATAAGGAAAAGATAGCGACGAGTTTGAAGATAATTTATGTTTCTTGGCTAGACATCAATACTAATCATTCGGTATTGAAAATAATTAACTCAGAACTTCATCAGATATATAAGCAGATAAGGAATAGATTAGAAAAGTTTGAGTTTGGTGAAAAGATCTCTGAGTATGAAAAAATAGATTCTGATATAAAAAAGTTGAATCCTTTTCGTAAGACAAGAGAGAGAAACAACGAAACTGGAGATATAGAGATGCGTACAAAACGCACAAATGAGTATGTTCTTTGCTTGCAGAGTATAGAAAAAAAAGAGTCTATTATTTACGATTGCCTTGATTGCCTTGGGCTATTTGGTGCAGTTGAGTATGGTAAGAGGAGATTGACATGATGGCAACCACTAAAACAGTAACAAGACAGAAATTTAATCCAAACATGAATCAAAAGGGTTATCCTATACTTGCCGTCGAGCAATATGAGAGAGTTATCCTTGCGCATAATGTTGAATTTAGGGGCGGATTCTACATACAGATGCCAGGAAATAATGGAAACACTACGGAAGTATATGTGCCTGATACTAGGGAGGTATTTTGTAACAGTTGCCATGTTCTTGGGATTATCTCTAGGTATACCATGAACGACAAAGGAAGAGAAGAGTACGAAAAAATAAATGAAAAAATAAGAAAAAATGAGCAGAAATTTTTAGAAAGAAGCAGTGTAAAAGAAGAGGTTATTTTAGGAGAGGCTTTTTATGAAAAGACAGAAGATAAGATATTTCGAGAAGAATATATTATGAAAAAGGTCAGGCTATACCAAGAACTGTTTACACTTGTTACACACCAATTTGGATATAAAAAATTCTTCCAAAATGCGGCCACGGACGATTAAAAATGGATTATTACAATGAAGTTGTAATAAGGCAGCCTGAAGAGAGATCTTGGGTTACTTACATTAAAGGTAAGGTCATGGAAGAAAATAATAGCTTCCCTTGTATGGTGGTGGGTAAGACTGGTTCTGGTAAAAGCTATAGTGTTCTGCGACTATGCACAGAAATAGATCCTGATTTTCAGCTAGAGGGTAATTGGTTTTTCCGTGCAGATGAGTTTATGAGCGCATTTACTTCGTACTATGAAGATGAGAAAAATTCAAAAAGGGGCAAGATTTGGGTTTTTGACGAGGCCGGAGTTGATTTAAACTCCCTCAAATATCAAAATTCAATAAATAAAGCATACAGCAGCCTATTCCAAACATCTCGTTTTAGAAATTATATTTTTTTTGGCACAGTACCCTTTATGGATTTTATCACGAAGCAAGTCAGAAAATTAATGCAGCATAGGATGGATGCTCATGGTGTAGAAGATGGAAAAAGTATTATCATGCCACGGTGTCTAGATTGGAAAGAAAAAAAGGAGGATTTCTATTATAAAAGACTTATTTGCATAGAACCTGATGGATCACAAACAAAAATCAATCGGTTGCTCTTGCCATTAGCTAGAAAATCACTTATCGACGAATATGAGCAGAGAAGGGCAGAATTTTCTAACAGCCTTAATGCAGAGTTGGTGCAGGAGCAAAGGGCAATCCTTGAAAAAGAAAAGGGAAGCAATAGAACTATACTCGATTCTCCGAATTATCAATATGTTTTAGAATCAATCAAAAAAGGTATTACCCAGCCAGAGATGGCCGCTCATATAGGCGTAGTTCCGAATAGAATACAGGAAATGCTGAGAATATTTAAAAAACACGGATATGACTTTAAGTTGGCAAGAAAACAAAATCATATCTTTTATCCAGACAAGCAGGATTGGGTAACATATAATAAGGAAAGCGTGACAAACGAAGCAAAAAATTTAAATATAAGTTAAACAAAGGAAACCTAAATGGCCAGAAACCCAATAATCGATAGAGCTTTAAAAAAGGGATTTAAGTCCGGTGGCACTATTGGAGATATTGGTGGCGGAACTGGTGCAAGGGTTACTTCTGCTGGTGGCGGAACTGGCGGGTCTGCAAGAGTTGCTAGTGGTGGCGGAACTGGCGGCACTCAAATTGTGGTCGATGTAAATACCGGTAAAAGCGCAATAGTTAGGCAGACACCGGAAAACCTTGCCGCAATAGAACGAGGCAGACAGGCAGCAGCGATGCAGAGACAGGGGAGTTCTACACAACCAACAACAAGGCAAGAATTTCAGGCAAGACTATTAAAACAACAAGGGTATAATGTAGTTCTCGATAAATCAGGTTCTGTTACTGCTGTGAAAGGGGATCGTAAGTTAGTTATATCACGAGAAGGAAGGAGTGTTAATGTTCCAAAGAGCGCAAAAGTGAATACTGTCGTTCTTTCTACTGTAAAAGCGCAGAGGGATAGGTTTCTTGAAAGGAAGAAACAAGTATCAAAACAGGGAATGACAAAAGCAGAGCTGAAGGCAGCTTTAAGAGGAGAGGTGTTTCTTAGAACTCCTCAAAAAGCAGCCATGGACTATATTATTGCCGGGAAGAAGGGAAAAGAAACAACGTCAATACGAAAAGTAACGGATAGTTTTATCTCGACAATAAATAAAAGAAGAGAAGAAGCGGAACGAGTTAGTAGACAACTAACCCAAAAAGAAGCAAGCGGGGGAAAACTTACATCAAATGAAAGAAGGGCCTTGGCATTAGCAGGACTCCAGAATGTTGGAATAGAAGCAATAGCTACTCCTGGGACATTGTTGGTTGCAGCAACACGACCTAAGGAAACAACGAGGGCTATATTAGAAGCAGTTAAAGGCAAAGATTTAGATGAAGTAATAAATGGGATTATTAAAAGCACAGCACAACAGATCAGGGGTAATCCTGCCGGGTTTATTGCAGGAACTGTAGGGACAAATGCATTATTAAAAGGAGTAGGAAATATAATTTCTAAAACAGTAAATGTTTCTGGTAGAGGAGTCAATATTAAACTAAAGGGAACTAAAGGAAGTGCTAGAGGGAGCGTTCGCGTTACGGAAACAGGAGTAAAAAGCAGTGCTACAGTTGTTAATAAAGCAGGAAAAACAATTGCTTCTAAAAGCAAAACTTCTAGCAGTATTATTAATCGCATTAAAAGCGCGATGAAAAAAAGAGCAGAAGCAAAGGGAAGCCGCATAAACCTAGCAAGAGAGATAATCCGTAAACAAGAAGCAAACAAGGCAGCAATACGGCAACT
>Ga0326597_10003621_pt1 | contig 22127 bp, 20 predicted proteins | sample RVTome_12_FD_203789 | JGI IMG/M metagenome (GOLD analysis project Ga0326597, IMG submission 203789) | Soil microbial communities from uranium-contaminated site in the Upper Colorado River Basin, Wyoming, United States - RVT100D185 | ecosystem: Environmental > Terrestrial > Soil > Contaminated >...
CTCTGGCTGCTGCCAACCCAGAGCCTCCAACCGGCTCGGACCCAGGATCGCCAAACATGAAAGCCACACCCCATGCCCACATGAAACTCGCTCTTGACCCCAAACTCCCCATGTGAGCAATCCAGAGATAACACGCGGTGTCCGACAGCTCCGGATTGCTTCGCCTTCGGCTCGCAATGACGAGCTCGCGACGGAGGCCTCAAGCGCCCGTAGCGCTACGCCCCGAGCCCGGCCATGCACAGGTACTTCACCTCGAGATAGTCCTCGATGCCGTAATTCGAGCCCTCGCGGCCCATGCCGCTCTCCTTCATGCCGCCGAAGGGGGCGACGGTGGTGGAGATCAGGCCGGTGTTGATGCCGACCATGCCGTATTCCAGGCCCTCGGCGACGCGCCAGACGCGGCCGACGTCACGGGCGTAGAAGTAGGAGGCGAGGCCGAACTCGGTGTCGTTGGCCATCTGGATCGCCTGCTCCTCCGTCTCGAAGCGGAAGAGCGGGGCCAGGGGGCCGAAGGTCTCCTCGCGCGCCACCGCCATCTCCGGCGTGACGTCGACCAGAAGCGTCGGCTCGAAGAAGGTGCCGCCCAAGGGGTGGCGCCGCCCGCCGACGACGACGCGGGCGCCCTTGGCGGTGGCGTCGGCGATGTGGCTCTCGACCTTTTCCACCGCCGCCATCTCGATCAGCGGGCCCTGGGTCACGCCCTCCTCCAGGCCGTTGCCGACCTTGAGCTTGGAGACCGCCTCGGCGAGCTTGGCGGTGAAGGCCTCGTACACCCCCGCCTGCACCAGGATGCGGTTGGCGCAGACGCAGGTCTGCCCGGTGTTGCGGTACTTCGAGGCCATGGCGCCCTCGACCGCGGCGTCGAGGTCGGCGTCGTCGAAAACGATGAAGGGGGCGTTGCCGCCGAGCTCCATCGTCACCTTCTTGACCGTGCCGGCGCATTGCTCCAGCAAGAGTTTGCCGGTCTCGGTGGAGCCGGTGAAGGTGAGCTTGCGGACGATCGGGTTCGAGGTCATCTCGGCCCCGATCTCCGAGGACGAGCCGGTGAGGATGGAGAGGATGCCGGCCGGCACGCCGGCGCGCTCGGCCAGCTCGGCCAGGGCCAGCGCCGAATAGGGCGTCATGCTGGCCGGCTTGACCACCATGGCGCAGCCGGCGGCGAGTGCCGCGCCGGCCTTGCGGGTGATCATCGAGGAGGGGAAGTTCCACGGCGTGATCGCCGCGGTGACGCCGACCGGCTCCTTGATGACGACGACCCTGGAGCCGGCGGCGTGTGTCGGGATGACGTCGCCGTAGACGCGCCGGGCCTCCTCGGCGAACCACTCGATGAAGCTCGCCGCGTAGACGATCTCGCCCTTCGACTCGGCCAGGGGCTTGCCCTGCTCGGTGGTCATGATGACGGCGAGGTCCTGGGCGTTGGCCAGCATCAGCTCGTTCCAGCGGCGCAGGATGTCGCTGCGCTCCTTGGCGGTCTTGGCCCGCCAGGCCGGCTGCGCCCGCTCGGCCGCCTCGATGGCGCGGCGGGTCTCCTTGGCGCCCAGCTTCGGCACCGTGCCGATCAGCGACTCATCGGCCGGGTTGGTGACGGCGATGGTGGCGCCGCCCTCGGCCTCGACCCATCGGCCGTCGATGTAGCACTGCTGACGGAACAGCTTGGCATCCTGGAGCTGCATGGGACGTCTCCTCCTGAAGTCGCGCGGCCTCTCATGCCTTGATATGGCTTGGCCTCAGCATATCGCCAGGCCGTCCCCGGCCCAAGCGCGCCGGACTCAGACGGCCCGCTGCTCGCGGACCACCGGCTTCTCGTCGATCGGCGCGTGCAGCAGCGCGGCGAGCGCGGCCAACGCCACGCCCAACCACCAGACGACGTCGTAGGAGCCGGTCACGTCGTAAAGGCGCCCGCCCAGCCAGACACCGAGGAAGCCGCCCAGCTGGTGGCTGAGGAAGACCAGGCCGAACAAGGTGCCGAGATAGCGCGGCCCGAACATCTGCGCCACCAAGGCGCTGGTCAACGGCACCGTGCCGAGCCAGGTCAGGCCCATCACGGCGGCGAAGACGTAGGCGGTCCAGGGCGTGGCCGGGACCAGGATGAAGGCGGTGATGGCGACGCCGCGCACGGTGTAGAGCGCGGCCAGCACCCACTTCTTGCTCAGGCGCTGGCCGAGGTAGCCGCAGGCGAGCGAACCGGCGATGTTGAAGAGGCCGATCAGGGCCAGCGCCATGGCCGCCGCCTGGGCCGAGATCTCGAGGTCGGTCAGGTAGGCCGGCAGGTGCGTGGCGATGAAGGTGATGTGGAAGCCGCAGACGAAAAAGCCCGCGGTCAGGTAGAGATAGCCGCGATGCCCGGCGGCCTCGGCCAGGGCCCGGCCGGCCGGCAGCGGCGCCGGCTCCGAGGCCGCTTCGCGCGGCTTGCCGGCGAGGCCCGCGGCCAGCGGCACCATCACCAAAGACAGCGCGGCGACGACGAAGAGGGCGCCGCTCCAGCCGTAGACGGCGATGAACTGCTGGCCCAGCGGCACCATCACGAACTGGCCAATCGAGCCGCCGGCCGAGGCGATGCCGAGCGCGATCGAGCGCCGCTCGGGCGGGAAGGCGCGCGCGACCCCGCCGAGAACGACGGCGAAGCTGGTGCCGGAGAGGCCGAGCCCGATCAGCAGCCCGGCGCTGAAATGCAGTTCGAGCGCGCTCTCCGTGGTGCCCATCAGGTAGAGCCCGGCGGCGTACAAGAGCGCGCCCCCGGCGATCACCCGGCCGCCGCCCCAGCGGTCGGCGAGCCAGCCGAAGGCCGGCTGGCTGAGACCCCAGAGCAGGTTCTGCACCGCGATGGCGAGCGCGAAGGTCTCGCGGCCCCAGCCGAGCTCGGCGCTCAACGGCGGCAGGTAGAGGCCGAAAGACTGGCGGATGCCGAGCGCCAGCGACAGGATCACGCCGCCGGCGATCAGCGCCACCATCGGGATCGGCCAGTGGCGTCTCAGATCCATGGCCTCAGCTTGGCCGGCAGGCGCCAGCGCCGCAAGGGGCGGCGACACCGGCCCGGCGGGATCAACGTGCCGGCGGACTGCGGCGCCTCACGGCACGGTGGCGCCGTCGACCAGGATCATCTTGAAGAACCCGCGCAGCGCCTCCTCGGGCACGTTGTAGACGGTCTGCTGCAGCACCGGCACCGCCCGCAGGCGGTCGAAATAGGCGTTCAGGTTCTTGTACTTGGTCAAATTCTTGTCGCCGGTCAGGTCGGACCAGATGCGGATCCCCGGCGTGAACGGGGCGATGTTGACGTCGACCAGCGAGAGGGCGTCGCCGAAAAACAGCTTGCCGCGGCCCTCGAGCGCCCGGTCGAGATGCGCCAGGTCGGGAAAGATCTTGGCGCAGATGGCCAGCTTGCCCGCCTTCTCGCGCTCGATGTGCACGAACTCGCCGTCGCGGTCGGTGACGGCGCGGTTGAAGAACTGGATCCATCGCCGGGCCTCGGCCCGCCCCGCCGCATCCTGGGGCAGCATCGCCGGCTTGGGCCAGACCTCGTCGATATATTCGCAGATGACCGAGGATTCGATCAGGTTGCGCCCGTCGTGCGTCAGCACCGGCACCTTGCCGAAGGGCGAGACGGCGCTGAACTCGGCCGGCCGTTCCTTCTTGGTGATGTCGATCTCGACCATCTCGTAGTCGACGCCCTTGTGCGCCAGGGTGGCGAAGACGCGCTGGCAGGTCGGCGAAAAGCCCAGCCCGTACAGCTTCGGTTTGCTCATGATCGCTTCTCCCTCATCCGGCCGGCCGTGCCGCGTCCGGTTAGGCCGAGCATACACCACAGCACCACTTGCCGTCCCGCCGCCGGGTCTGGGACGATGGGGCGGGCTTTGGGTATGCGGAGGGTAGGCAGATGGGCGCGCTGACGCTGGAGCAGGCCTCGCGGATCGTCGATGCGGCGCTGGCCGCCGGCCGCGAGCACGGCTTCATGCCGCTGACGGTGGCGGTGCTGGACGCCGGCGGGCACCTGGTGGCGCTGAAGCGCGAGGACGGCTCGGGTATCCTCCGGGCCGAGATCGCCACCGGCAAGGCCTGGGGGGCGCTCGGCATGGGCCAGTCAAGCCGCACCCTGCGCGACCGACTGGCCGACCGCCCGCACTTCATCAGCGCCCTGACGGCGGCCTCGGGCGGGCGCTTCGTGCCGGTGCCGGGCGGGGTCCTGATCCGCGACGGCGAGAAGCGGATCATCGGCGCCGTCGGCATCTCCGGCGACACCTCGGAGAAGGACGAGTATTGCGCCATCCGCGCCATCGCCGCGGCCGGGCTCGCCTCCGAGCCGGCCGAGCCGCCGGGCGACTGGCAGAAATCGAAGCTGTAGCCGGGCCGCTACTCCACCGTCACCGACTTCGCCAGGTTGCGCGGCTGGTCGACGTCCGTGCCTTTCAGCACGGCGACGTGATAGGCCAGCAGCTGCACCGGCACGGCGTAGAGGATCGGCGCCACCAGTGGGTGCACCGTCGGCAGCTCGAAACTGGCCCAGGCGCCGTCGCCGGCCCTGGCGATGCCCTCGGCGTCGCTCAGCAGGACAACCCGGCCGTTGCGCGCCGCCACCTCCTGGACGTTGGCGGCGGTCTTCTCGATCAGCGCATCCGAGGGCGCGACGACGATCACCGGCACCTGCTCGTCGATCAGGGCGATCGGCCCGTGCTTCATCTCGCCGGCGGCGTAGCCTTCGGCATGGATGTAGGAAATCTCCTTCAGCTTCAGCGCCCCTTCCATGGCGATCGGAAAGCTGGTGCCGCGGCCGAGATAGAGCACGTCGCGGGCATGGAAGATCTCCTGCGCGATCGCGCGCAGCTCGGCCTCCGCCTGCAGCACGGCGCTGATCCGCGAGGGCACCTCGACGATGGCCTGGGTCAGGGCCCGGGCTTCCTCCGCTCCGATGCCGCCGCGCCGCTTGGCCGCCATCACCGCCATGCAGGCCAAGGTCGCCAGCTGGGTGGTGAAGGCCTTGGTCGAGGCGACGCCGATCTCGGGTCCGGCCCGGGTCGCCAGCACGACGTCGCTTTCCCGGGCCATGGTGCTCTCGGGCACGTTCACCACGCTGACGATATGCTGGCCCTGCCGGCGCGCCAGCCGCAGCGCCTCCAGGGTGTCCATGGTCTCGCCCGACTGCGAGATGAAGACGCTGGCGCCGCCTTCGACCACGGGCGGATTGCGGTAGCGATATTCCGAGGCGATGTCGATCTCGACCGGCAGCCGGGCCAGTTGCTCGAACCAGTACTTGGCGATCTGGGCGGCATAGAACGAGGTGCCGCAGGCGACGAAACTGAGCTTCGGCACGTCGGCGAAGTCGAAGGGCAGCGTCGGCATCTCGATTTCGCGGGTCGAGGGATGCGCGAAGGTATGCACGGTCTCGGCCACCGCCGTCGGCTGCTCGTGGATTTCCTTCGACATGAAGTGGCGGTGGTTGCCCTTGCTGATCACCGCATCGTTGGCCGCCGTCTCCCTGATCTCGCGGACGACCGGGGCGCCGCTGGCGTCGCGCAGCCGGGCGCCGTCGCGCGACAGGATCGCCCAGTCGCCTTCCTCGAGGTAGCTGATGCGCCGGGTCAGCGGCGCCAGCGCCAGGGCGTCCGAACCGAGAAACATCTCGCCTTCGCCGTATCCTACGACCAGCGGGCTGCCGCGCCGGGCGCCGATCATCAGGTCATGGTTGCCGGCGAAGACGATGGCGAAGGCGAAGGCGCCTTCGAGGCGCCGCAGCGCCTTCTCCGTTGCCGCCACCGGGTCCAACCCGTCGTTCAGGTAGCTGGTGACCAGATGGGCGACCACCTCGGTGTCGGTCTCCGAGGCGAAGTTGCTGCCGCGCTGGCGCAGCTCGTCCTTGAGCTCGCGGAAGTTCTCGATGATGCCGTTGTGCACCAGCGCCACCCGGTCGGTGGCGTGCGGATGCGCGTTGGCCTCGCTGGGAATGCCATGCGTGGCCCAGCGCGTGTGGCCGATGCCGATGTCGCCGGGCAGCGGTTGGCGCTGCAGGCGCCTGGCCAGGTTGACGAGCTTGCCCTCGGCACGGCGCCGGTCGATGTGACCGTTGACCAGGGTCGCGATGCCGGCCGAGTCGTAGCCGCGGTACTCCAGGCGCTGCAACGCCTCCAGAATTTTCGGCGCGACCTCGTCCTCGCCGATGATGCCGACAATCCCACACATGGCCGGGATCCCCTTACGCTTGCTTGGAACTGGAGCCGGACTTGGCGCCGGCCGCCTTCTGCGCCGCCTTGCGCTTGCGATAGCCCTTGGCGAAGCCCGCGATCGACTTCTGCGGCGCCCGCGTCAGCGCCAGCGCCTCGGCGGGGACCTCCTCGGTGATCACGCTGCCGGCGCCGATGATGGCGCCGTCGCCGACCTTGACCGGCGCCACCAGCGCGGTGTTGGAGCCGATGAAGGCATCATTGCCGATGTCGGTGAAATCCTTGTTGAAGCCGTCGTAGTTGCAGGTGATGGTGCCGGCGCCGACGTTTGCCCGCTCGCCGACGCGGGCATCGCCGATATAGGTCAGATGGTTGACCTTGGCGCCGGCCTCGATGCGCGCCTTCTTGACCTCGACGAAATTGCCGATATGGGCGTCCGGGCCGATCTCCGCCTCGGGCCTGAGCCTGGCGAACGGTCCGATGCGCGCGCCGGCAGCGACGCGGCAGCCCTCGAGATGCGAGAACGAACGGATCTCGGCCCCCGCCGCGACTTCCACCCCGGGGCCGAAGACGACGTGGGGATGCACCACCACGTCCCGACCCAAGCGGGTGTCGTGGCTGAGAAAAACCGTCTCCGGCGCCACCAGGGTGGCGCCGCCCTCCATGGCCGCCTGGCGCAGCCGTTGCTGCAGCTCCGCCTCCGCCCGCGCCAGTCCGGCCCGCGTGTCGACTCCCATCAGCTCGTCCTCGTCCGCCTCCACCACCCGCGCCACGCGTCCCGCCCGGCGGGCCGCGGCGACGATATCGGTTAGATAGTATTCCTCTTGGGCATTACAGCTGCCGATGCTGTCGAGCAGCGCGAACAGGATGCCGCCGTCGACGGCCATGGCGCCGGCATTGCAAAGGCCGATCTGGCGCACCGCCGCGTCGGCGTCGTCATACTCCACGATCGCTTCCAGGCGCCCCGCGGCATCGCAGACCAGCCGGCCGTAACGCGCCGGATCTCGGGGCCGGAACCCCAGAACGGCCACGGCGGCATCGCCGTCGCTGCGCCGGGCCGCCAGCAGGGCGCGCAGGGTCTCGCGCCGAAGCAGCGGCGTATCGGCGAAGAGCACCAGCACGTCGCCGGTGAAACCCGCCATCGTCTCGCGCGCCGCCAGCACCGCATGGCCGGTGCCGAGCGGGCGCCGCTGCAAGGCGACCGGCACCTCGCCGATCGCCGCGGCCATGGCGCCGGCGAACGCCGGCGCGGTGACGACGACACAGCGCTTGGGCCTCGTGCTTGCGACGGTGGCGAGCACATGACATACCATGGGCCGGCCCGCGAGGGGGTGCAGGGGTTTCGGCAACATCGACTTCATCCGTTTGCCCTTGCCGGCGGCAAGAACGATGGCGGCATGGTCGGCCATGTGTAACTGGTTGCAGTTTTTAATAATTTCCAACTCGGCTGGAAGATGCCACAAGCCCGTGTTAAGGGCAAAATCAATTCCTGTATCAACTTGCGCCGCCCGACATAGCCGCCCGGGCATGGCGTCACCGGCAGCCACCAAGCGATGACTGTCGAGCAGGGCATCGTCTTCGCCGTCCTGGCCGGGGCCATGGTCCTGTTTGTCTTCGGCCGGCCACGCTACGACGTCGTCGCGGCGCTGGCGCTGATCGTCTCGGTCGGGACCGGCGTGGTGCCGGCGGCGGCAGCTTTCTCCGGCTTCGGTCACCCGGCGGTCATTACCGTGGCCGCCGTATTGATCATCTCCAGCGCTCTGAAGAATGCGGGTATCGTCGACTATCTGGCTCAGTTGCTGTCGACCCACCTCTCCGGTCCGCGCCTGCAGAGCATCGGCCTGATCGGTCTTTGCGCCCTGGTCTCCGCCTTCATGAACAACGTCGGCGCGCTTGCCGTCCTGATGCCGGTGGCCCTGGAGACGGCCCGCCGCGAGGGGCTGTCGCCGGCCGAGTTGCTGATGCCCTTGAGCTTCGGCGCCATCCTCGGCGGGCTCGCCACCATGATCGGCACACCGCCGAACGTGATCATCGCCAGCTTCCGCGAGCAGGCCCTGGGCGAGCCCTTCCACATGTTCGACTTCACCCCGGTCGGCGCCGTGATCGCGATCGCCGGCGTCGTCTACCTGGTCAGCGTCGGTTATCGCCTGATCCCGAGCGAACGGCGCGGCCGCACGCCGCCCGAGCAGCTGTTCGAAATCCGCGACTACATGGCCGAGATCCTGGTCGCCGAGGGCTCGAACATGATCGGCAAGTCGGTCGCCGCTTTCGAGCGCCTGGCCAATGACGCGCTCGTCGTCACGGCACGAATTCGCGACGGCGAGCGGCTGCCGGCGCCGGCGCGGCGCAGCCGCCTGCGTGCCGGCGACGTGCTGCTGGTGCGCGGCGACGTCGCCGCCCTGAAAACGGTAATGGCCGAAGCCGGCCTCGAGCTGGCTGGCGACGAGGAGCTGGAGCCGGAGTCCCTGGCCTCGAGCGATATCGAGCTGATCGAGGCCGTGGTCGCCGGCGGCTCGGTACTCGAGGGCCGCACGTTGCGCGGCATCGGCATGCATCCGGCGGGTCTCAACCTCGTCGCCGCAGCCCGGCAGAACCAGCGCCTGACCACCCGGCTCGAGGCCATGCGCTTCCGCGTCGGCGATGTGCTGCTGCTGCAGGGGCCGAGCGATGTCCTCGGCGACAGCCTGGGCCGTCTCGGTCTGTTGCCGCTGATGGCGCGCGGGCTGCGCCTGGTGGGCAACGAGCGCCGCTTGCTGGCCCTGGGGATATTCGTCGCAGCCCTGGTGCTGGTGGCCAGCGGCTGGCCAGGCGCCGCGGTAGCCCTGTCGGCGGCGGTCGTGCTCTACGTGCTGCTCGGCTACCTGCGCCCGAAGGAGCTCTACGATGCCATCGACTGGCCGGTGATCGTCCTGCTGGGGGCGATGATCCCGGTCGGCGGCGCCTTGGAGAGCACGGGCGCCGCCAAACTGCTGGCCGACAGCCTGGTCGCGCTCAGCGGCAGCGCCGCGCCATGGCTGCTGCTCACCTTCGTGCTGGTGCTGACCATGACGCTCTCGGACGTGATGAACAATGCCGCCACCGCCGTGGTGATGGCGCCGATCGCGCTCTCCATCGCCGGCGGCACGGGCGCCAGCCCCGATGCCTTCCTGATGGCGGTGGCGATCGGCGCCAGCTGTGCCTTCCTGACCCCGATCGGCCACCAGTGCAACACCCTGGTCCTGGGGCCGGGCGGCTATCACTTCAGCGACTACTGGCGCGTCGGGCTGCCGCTCGAGCTGCTGATCGTGCTGCTCGCGGTGTCGCTGATCATGCTCGTCTGGGGTTGAGCCGATGGCGTCGGCGAAGCGTTTCGATGCCGTCGTTTTCGACCTCGACGGCACCCTGGTCGACACCGCGCCGGACCTGGCGCAGGCGCTCAACCACACCCTCGCCCGGCACGGCCTGGCGACGCTCGCCCCAGCCGATGTGCGGCCGATGATCGGCGACGGGGCGCGGGCCATGCTGAGGCGCGGCCTGGCCGCCGCCGGAACCGAACTGGAGGCGGCGCGCTTCGAAACCCTGGCGGCCGAACTTCTGGCCTATTACTGGGACCACGTCGCCGTGCGGAGCCGGCCCTTCCCGGGCGTCGTCGACGCGCTCGACCGGCTCGCCGCCGGTGGCGTCAAATGCGCCGTCTGCACCAACAAGCCGTTCGGCCTAACCGAGCGGCTGCTGCGCCTGCTGCAGCTGTGGCCGCGCTTCCAGGCGGTGCTGGGCGGCGACAGCCTGCCCGTGCGCAAGCCCGACCCGGGGCATCTTCTCGGCACGCTCGATCGCCTGCAGGTGCCGCCGGAGCGTGCGGTCATGGTCGGCGACAGCGCCAACGACGTGAACGTCGCCCGCGGCGCTGGTGTGGCCGTCGTCGTGGTCAGCTTCGGCTACACCGCGGTGCCGGCGGCCGAACTCGGCGCCGATGCGGTGATCGACCACTTCGAGGGCCTGCCGCAGGCGCTGGCGCGGCTTTCTTGACAGCACCGGGTGCCGGGACTATAGCGGGGCCGGCTTCGTCGGGCGCGTAGCTCAGCCGGTTAGAGCGCTACGCTCACATCGTAGAGGTCGCTGGTTCGAGTCCAGCCGCGCCCACCATTGCTGTCCGCCGCCGCCGCGGTCGGCGCCGTTCTCCCCAGCACGCCGGTCGCCCAAATCCCAAGCCCTTGCGCCGATTAGCCACGCCCGGCACCGAGGAACTTCACAGACTAATCCACAGCAGTCGAAGTGCAAGGCGAAGTAATCATCCCGAAATCAGACAAAAATGCTATAATTCAGACACAAAGTTGACACAAATATGACACAGAAGGGTCAACCGATTCCGGATTTATTTATTAATGTGGAATCAATAAACATCCAACCTGCCGAGCGACTGTATAGTCGAGATCGGACACTTGGCAACAGGGCTGCGGCCCGATGTTCCCGTCTTCGACTTTGCTAATGAGAAAAGTCGTCCGTTATAATAATGTCAGTACAGTGGTGTGAGGCATTTGGGGGCCAGTAAAATGCGGGTGCGCGACATTGTCGCCGGAGCGGCAGGCGTGGTGCTGCTGTTCGGCGTCTCTGAGGCTGGGGCCGGCGAAATCAGCGGCACGCGTTTGCCGCACGGTCAGGGCACGGTCGAGAGCTATGCGGTGCTGCAGGCGGACGGGACGCCCGCGGAAATCGGCGTGATCTTCTCGAAGGGGGCGCTCGACGGGCTGCCGGCGCAGAAGAACCGGACCAGCCGCTGTTTCGATCTCAACGGCGATGGCCGGATCGGCGAGCACGATGAGTGCGAGGGCGACCATCAGAGCGACCTGCCCCTGCCCGCGGAAGTGACGGCGCGCGACGACATCCCCTTCGGCTGGGCGATGGTGAACTGGAACCCCGAGGGCCATCCGCCGCCAGTCTGGTCGCTGCCGCATTTCGACATCCACTTCTATTCGATTGCCGCGGACGAGGTTCAGACCATCCGCGTCGGGCCGTGCGGCATCTTCATGCACTGCGACGATTTCGCCCGGGCGACCAAGCCGGTTCCAGCGAAATACGTCCACCCAGACCATGTCAGCGTCCAGGCCTCGGTCGGCCAGATGGGCGACCACCTGATCGACAGCAAGACGCCGGAACTCGCCAACCCGCCGGCGGAGTTCACGCATACCTGGATCTTCGGCGCCTACGATGGCAGCATCATCTTCCACGAGACCATGGCGACGCATGCCTTCATGAGCGCGAAGCCGCAGCTCTGCGCCGACATCAAGCTGCCGCAGGCCTGGGCCCAGGCGGGCTGGTATCCGACCCGCTACTGCTTCCGCCACGAGGAGGCGAGCGGCCGGCTGAAAGTCTTCATGGAAGGCTTCGTGCGGCGCGAGGCCGGTTAGGCGGCGCGTGACGGCGGTCACAGACGAACCTTGTACACATCTGGGAGGCTCCTTAAATAAATCACTCGGACTGGGGCGAGCTCGGCCATTGCCGGGCACAGCATTCGTGAGGAGTGTTAAAGTCATGACCGCGCGACGCAATCGCACCTTCGCCCTGATGAGCGCGACCTCCGCCCTGGCCCTGGCGCTCTGGGCGCTGCCCGTCGGCATCAACGGCGATGCCTCTTTGCCCGGCTTCAAGGCCAGCTACGCCAAGGGTGGCGGCGGTGGCGGTAACGGCGGCGGTAACGGCGGTGGCCATGGTGGCGGCGTCGGCGGCGGCCACGGCAATGCCGGCGGTCACGGCCAGGGGCACGGCAACTCGGATGTCGAGTCCGCAGGCAGCCACGGCGGCGGCAAGAGCCAGGACCCGAGCCACGGCAACGCCTTCGGCCACAGCACGGACAAGGCCGCCGACAAGGCCGCCTCGAAGGCCGAGAAGGCCGAAGCCAAGGCCGCGCACGCGACTCAGCACGGTCATACCCTGGGCGCCCATCCCAGCACGCTCGGCAAGCTCAACGCGGCGCACGCCTCGCCGACCGCCCTCGACAATGCAGCCAAGAACTCCGTCGTCGGCATGATCGCGGATTACAAGGCCGCAGTGATGGGCCCGGTCGACGAACCGGCGACCATTGACACCATGAGCGAGGCGATAGCCGCGCTGGGCGCGATCTCCAACAAGGACGTCGATGTCGACGTGGTCAATGCCGTCAACGACATCTTAGGCGCGAAGGACGAAAATTTCGGCGTCGCTGCCAGCGGCATTACCGACGACGTCTCGCCCGCGCCGGCGGAATAATAGGCGACCGGCTACTTTCCGGCGACCCGCAGGCGCTCTTCACGCAGGCGTTGCATCACTTCGGCGCTCGGCCGGCCGCCGCTGCCGAGCTTGCGCTCGCGGGCATAGGCGGCCAGTGCGCGCTCGGTGCGCGGTCCCAGCAGGCCGTCCGCCGGGCCCGGATCGAAGCCCAGTCCGGTTAGCGCAACCTGCAGGAAACGAACGCTTGGCCGATCCCAGCCGGCGCTTGCGGGCTCGGGCTTCCAGGTTCGCACCCTCGTCTCGAGTTTGGCCCGCTCGGCTGCCGGCAGCAGCGGCACCAGGGCGTCGCGCAGCTTCGGCGCCTCCGCATGGCCGCGCTCGGCCGCCAGGGCGAACCAGAAGTAGGCCTCCGCCGGCTGGCGCGGCAGGCCCAGGCCGGCGCCGAAGGCGACGCCCAGCATGTATTGCGCACCGGCGATGCCCTGCGCCGCCGCCTTGCCGTGCCAGCGCGCGGCCCAGGCGTGATCGACCGGCACGCCGCGGCCGTGCGAGTAGAGCTCGCCCAGCATCTGCGCCGCCTCCGGGTGGCCGGCCCCGGCCGCTGTCTCCAAGAGCTCGACGGCGCGCGCCGCATCCTGCGCGACGCCATTGCCGGTGGCATAGGCGAGGCCGAGCTGGAATTGCGCCCCGGTGTGCTTGCGTTCGGCTGCGCGCTCGAACCAAGCCACCGCGCGCGCCGGATCGCGTGCCGTGCCCTCGCCGCGCAGGTAAAGCAGGCCGACCAGGAACTGGGCCTCGAGATGGCCCTTGCCGCCGGCGCTTTCGTACCACTTCAGCGCCTCGGCCGGATTCTCCGGCAGCCCGCGCCCGGTCTGCAACGCCAGGCCCAGCAGGAACTGCGCCTCGAGATGGCCGGCCTCGGCGGCCCGGCGGAAGTGCTCGGCCGCCTTGGCATCGCTCTGCTCTACGCCCTCGCCTTCCTTGTAGCGCAGGCCCTCGCGGTAGGCGGCCTCGGCCGGTTCCAGCGATGCCGCCGCGGCTGGGGCCGGCGCGTCCGCCTTCGGCTGCAGCAATCCGCTGACCTTCTGGTCCAGTGCCTCGACGGTGGCGCAGCCGGCCAGCGCCAGCGCCAGTAGCAGGCCGATCGTCCGCATCCCGATCCTCTATCTTCCCTGGCTCAGCTCCCCGGGCCCGCCGGCGCCGCCGAGGGCGTGGCGACCAAGGGTCGCAGCACCGGCCAGGCGATGGCAACCAAAAGCAGCGCCAGCAGACCCTCCACGGCCATGACCGCGGTCGCCATCGAGGCCCCCAGCAGGTCAGCCATCCAGCCCAGATGCAGGAAGCCGATCGGCCCGGTGCCGATGCAGACGATCAACAGCCCCATCAGGCGGCTGCGCGCGCGCGGCGGCGCCGAGAGAAAGATGATGGTGCTCTGCATCGACGAGAAGCAGCCGGCGCCGGCCCCGGCCACCAGCACGGCGAGGCCCGACAGCCAGGCCTCGCCCGACAGCGCGAAGGCCGCGATCAGGGCCAGGTTGGCCAGGGTCCCGAAGTAGTAGATCTGGCGATAGCGCAGCGGCCGGGCCACCAGCGCCACGACGACGGCGCCGAGGAAGGCGCCGCTGCCCTCGGCGCTCATCAACAGGCCGATGGCGAAGGAGCCGAGCCCCAGGTCGTCGCGGCCGATCACCGGGATCATCGAGATGTAGGGAAAGGCCCAGACGTTGAAGACCACGGTGATCGCCAGCGCGCCGAGGAGGGCGCGGTCGCGGCGCACCAGGGCGATGCCCTCGCCGACGTCGCGCCAGAGGTTGAGCCGGCCCGAGGTCTCGGCCGGCGGTTGCGCCGGCACCGTCAGCATCAGGGCGAAGGCGACGGCGTAGAGCACGAGGCCGATGCCGAGCGCACCGGTCAGACCGATCGCCGCCAGCAGCAGGCCGCCCAGCATCGGCCCCAGGGCGCGGGTGACATTGTTGCTGGCGGCGTCCAGCGACAGCGCCTGCGGCACCCGCTCGGTGCCGGCGATGACGCCCATCATGTTGCGTCTGGCCGGCTGGTCGGTGGCCCAGAAGACGCCGCCCAGCAGGGCGCTCAGAGCCAGGTGCCAGATCTCGATGCGACCGCTCGCCGCCAATGCGAACAGCACCGCCATCACCGCCGTCATGGCGGCGAGGCCGACCAGCAGCACCGTCTTCAGGCTGAGCCGTTCGAACAGCGCGCCCAGCACGGCGCCCAGCAGCGCCATCGGCAGCATCCTGAGGAAGGTCATGAGGGCGACCAGGAACGGCGATCCGGTGACGTCGAAGGTGAAGATGCCGACCGCCAGCACTTCCAGCCAGCGGACGATGCCGCTGGTCAGGCCGACCAGCCACAGCCGGCTGAAGGCACGGTCGGCGATCAGCGCGGCGACTTCCCTGGTGGCGAGCAACATCTGTCGGGACTAGGACGAATCAGTCAGGATGCCTGAGGAGCGGACCGGCGGCCAGCACCACTCCAGGATGCGCACACTTCGTCGCGCTGGCAAGGCGGCGGCTCAGCGCCTGGCGACGACATATCCGGCCTGTTCGCGGTCCCAGGTCGCCGGCGTCAGCCCGGCCTCGCGCAGCATCTGCTTGCGCACCTTGCCGGTCGGCGTCTTGGCCAGCGCCTCGACCAGCTCGATGAAGCGCGGCACGGCGTAGCGCGGCATGCGCTCGACGCACCAGTCGAGCAGGGCCACGCGGTCGATCGCGGCGCCGGGCTTGGCCACCAGCAGCGCCTTGACCTCCTCCTCGCCGCCGGCGCCCTCGACCCGGATGCCGACGACCGCGCTTTCGGCCACGGCCGGGTGGTTGTTCAGGACCTGCTCGATTTCGAACGAGGAAATGTTCTCGCCGCGCCGGCGGATGCAGTCCTTGATGCGGTCGACGTAGACCAGCCGGCCGGCCTCGTCGAGGCGCCCGGCATCGCCGGTGTGGAACCAGAAGTTGCGCCAAGCCTCGACCGTCTTCTCCGGCATGCGGAAGTAACCGGCCATGAAGCAGTTCGCCGCCTTCGGGCGGATCACGATCTCGCCGACCTCGCCCCGCGGCAGCGGCTCGTCACTCTCGGGATCGACGATGGCGAGCGCGAAGAACTCGTCCAGCACGTGGCCGGAGAGGCCCGGCAGCAGCGGATCGTCGGGCTTGGCGTAAACCGGGATGTTGCACTCGGTCATGCCGAAGGCCTGCTGGATCTTGATGCCAAAGCGCGGCTCGAACGCCGGTCCCCAGTCCTCGCCGATCGGCACCGCCATCATCCGCCGGCAGGCGTGCTCACGGTCGCGCGGGCTCGGCGGCTGGCGGAAGATGAACTCGGGCATGACGCCGAGCGCGTTGGTCACCGTGGCGCCTGAGGCGCGCAGGTCGTCGAGCCAGCGGCTAGGGCTGAAGCGCTCGACGACATAGGCCCGCGCGCCCGCCATCAGCACCGACAGCACCTGCATCAGCAGGCCGTTGGCGTGAAACAGCGGCATGCAGATGTAGAAGACGTCGTCGGCCTCGATCTCGAGCGCGCGCCGCAAGCCGAGGCCGAAGAGATAGCAGTGCGCGTGCGGCATCAGCACGCCCTTGGCCGGGCCGGTGGTGCCGGAGGTGTACATGATGCAGGCGATATCCTGCGGCCGCGGCTGGAACAGCGCCGCCTCGCGGCCCCGGCCCCGCGCCCGCAAGGCCTCGAAGTCCATCGCCTCGGCACCCGAGAAGGCCTCCGGCGGCGCCGGCGGCGCCGCACCGGCGACGATCACCAGGCGCTCGACCGCGCCGATGCCGGCCGGGATCCCGGCGAAGGCGTCGAGCAGCCCGGCGTCGGCAACGACGACGCGGGGTGCCGCGTTGTTCAGCTGGTGGGCCAGGAAGTCGCCCTTCAGCTCGGTGTTGATGGCGACGAAGATGGCGCCCAGCTTCTGCGCCGCCAGCATCACCAGCATGAATTCGACGCGATTCTTGAGCAGCGCGAAGATGCGGTCGCCCTGGACCACGCCGAGGGCGGCGAAGGCGGCGGCCAGCCGGTCGGTCTCGGCGTCGTAGCCGGCATAGGTCAGGCGGGTGCCGTGCTCGAAGCGCAGGAACTCGCGCCCGCCGAGGTGCCGGGCCTGCTCGCGCGCCAGCTCGACCAGGGTCCACCTGGACTTTTCCAGCTCGATCATCGCCTCGCAATCTGCGTCATCTGGTCAATCGGCGCCGCGCCGCGGCAGGGCATACTATGAATGGCCCCGGACAGTGTCCATCGCCGCCTCCGGTTCTCCGCCGCCCGCCGACGCGCTATCCTCGCGCCCCAGGGCGTGGCTCGGTTCGGGAGGAGAACAAGATGGCGATACGCAAGATCGCGCGCATGGGCAACCCGGTGCTGTACCGCATCGCCGAGCCGGTGGCCGACCCGACCGACCCCGAGATCGCCCGCCTCGCCGCGGACATGAAGGACACGCTGATCGACATCGGCGGCTCGGGCCTGGCGGCACCCCAGGTCTTCGAGAGCGTCCGCGTCGTCGTCTACCGCTTGAGCGCGCGGCTGCTGGCCGAGCGCGAGCAGGGCGCCGAGCCGTGGACGGTAATGGTCAACCCGGTGCTGACCCTGCTGGGCGAGTGCAGCGAGACGGGCTGGGAGCGCTGCCTCTCGATCCCCGGCCTGCACGGCAAGGTCGCCCGCCATGCCAGCGTCGACGTCACCTACCAGACGCTCGCCGGCGAGACGGTGAGCCACCAGGCCGAAGGCGCCTACGCGGTGCTGCTGCAGCACGAGTGCGACCACCTGGACGGCGTCCTCTACCCGATGCGGATGAGCGATCTCTCCAAGCTCGAGTTCGACGCCGAGCCCGGCCACCTGGCCCGCGACCTGGAGGCGGGCGAGAAGATCTGGCCGGTGCTGCGCCGCCTGGTCGAGGAGTGGCCGGGCCGCGCGCAGTGGATGGGCTGACCGCCCGCCGTCAGCCCGAGCGCGCCCGGAGCCGGGCCAGGCTTTCCGCCGGCCAGACCTCGCGCGCATCGTAGGTGGTCTCAAAGGCGGGCACGCCTTCGGGCAGCGCCACCCAGGGCTGCTTGCTGCGGGTCCAGATGTGTGCCTGCGGCGCGAACCAGGCCGTGTCGTCGAAGGTGTTCGGCCGCAACACCACGATGCCGGTGCGCGCCGCCGAGCGGCCATAGATCGTGGTGCCGCAGCGCCGGCAGAACCGGCTGGTCTTCACGTTGCCGCTGTCGGCGACGATCTCGACCGCTTCCGGATCGCCCTGCAGCAGGCGGAACTGCTTTTCCTCGACCAGCATCGAGAGGCCGAAGGCGCCGCCGCGCCGCTGGCAGTCGGTGCAGTGGCAAACGTGGGTGAACAGCGGCTCGCCGACGAGCTCATAGCGGATCGCACCGCACTGGCAGCCGCCCTGCCGTCTAAGCTCGGTCACGTATCTTCCTCCCCGCGAGTCATGATGGCGCATTGTAGCGTGCCGGCGCGCAGCGGTCCGGGGCGGCGTGGACAGCGGCCGGCGCCTGCGCTGTAATGGCGCCGACGTCGTAACACCGACAGCCCGAACCGCCTGGGAGGTACCGCCATGGACATCGGCGTCTTCATCTTCGCCACCGATTATTCGATCCGCACCGACGAATTGGCCGAGGAGCTGGAAGCGCGCGGCTTCGAATCCCTGTTCCTGCCCGAGCACACCCACATCCCGGCGAGCCGCAAGTCGCCTTATCCCGCCGGCGGCGACCTGCCGCGCGAGTATTGGCACACGCACGACCCTTTCGTCGCGCTGGCCTTCGCCGCCCGGGCGACGACCAAGCTGAAGCTCGGCACCGGCATCTGCCTGATCCCCGAGCGCGACCCGATCGTCACCGCCAAATCGGTGGCCAGCCTCGATATGCTCTCGGGCGGGCGCTTCGTCTTCGGCATCGGCGGCGGCTGGAACGTCGAGGAGATGGAGAACCACGGCGCCAGCTACCAGAGCCGCTTCAAGCTCTTGCGAGAGCGCATCCTGGCGATGAAGGCGCTGTGGAGCGAGGAGGAGGCCGAGTTCCACGGCGAGTTCGTCGACTTCGACCCGGTCTGGGCCTACCCGAAGCCGGCGCAGAAGCCGAACCCGCCGGTGCTGCTGGGCGGCGAGAGCCAGTACACGATCGCCCGCGTCGTCGACTATTGCGACGGCTGGTTCCCGCGGGCGAGCCCACGCTTCGATCCGCCCGAGGGCATGCAGCGGCTGCGCCAGGCGGCCGACGCCGCCGGACGCGACTTCGCCAGCCTGCAGGTCTCGGTGTTCCGCGCCCCGGCCGAGAAACAGCAGCTCGAACGCTACGCCCAGGCCGGCATCGGCCGCGCCATTCTGGCCCTGCCCTCGGCCGACCGCGACACCGTGCTGCGCCAGCTCGACGACTACGCGCCGCTCTTGAACTGACCGTACGTTCAGCATCCGGAATTACGTCGCCCCTCGCTCTACCCTCGCACACATTGCGGGAGAGGGATGCGAAGGGTTGGCGCGGCAGCGACATAGGCCGCCTGCACCGCGAGTGCCATTCACAAGCAGCGTCACCCCCGCGAAAGCGGGGGTCCAAAATATCATCGGCAAAACTGGATTCCCGCTTGCGCGGGAATGACGGCGATGCGGCGACCGCTCAGGCGTAGCGGTTCCTGATCTCGACCCTGCCGAAATCCTTCTGGTGGGCGTAGTTGGCGGCGAAGAACTCGCGGATCAGCTCGGCGTAGAGCGCCGGCGCGTATTTCGGCGGGTTCGCCGCATCGGCGCACGCGGGCAGCACCTCGATCGTCCGGTAGGGATTGGGGCTGTGGAAATAGGCGATCGAGTAGCGGTCAGCCTCGCCCTCGACGATGACGCCGTGCGGCGTCGACAGGAAGCGGTCGTTCGACATCCGCCGCATCATGTTGCCGATGTTGACCAGGAAGGTGCCATCGATCAGCGGCGGCGCCAGCCACTCGCCCGAGGGCAGGCGGATCGCCAGGCCCGGCACCTCGGTGCGCGCCAGGATGGTCATGAAGCTGTTGTCGGTGTGCGGGCCGGTGCCGAAGTCGTTGTCTTCGACCTCGGTCGGCGGGTAGTGCAGCAGCCGCAGGGTGGCGTGGTTCTCGTCGCTGAACAGCTGATCGAAGTGGTCGGCCGGCATGCCCAGCGCCACCGCGAAGAGCGGCAGCAGGCGGTGGCCGAGCGCATTCAGCGCGCCGAAATAGGCCATCACGCCCTCGCGAAAGCCGGGCAGGGCGTCGGGCCACTGGTTGCGCCCGCGAAAGTCCAGCCCGGCGAGGACGTCGGGGTGGTCGGGGCCGCGGTCGTGGCTGACGAAGAAGGATTCGTTCTGGTTCGGCTTGGTCGCCCGGTGCACGCTCGAGTGCTTCTGGATGCTGGTGTTCATCGCCATGTAGCCGATGTTGTTCTGGTCCAGCGGCAGCTTCTGCTTCGCCTCGAGCGGCAGGGCATGGAAGCGGCGGCTCTCCGCGAAGCCGCGCGCGATCGCCGCCTCGGGCACGCCGTGGCCGGCGATGTAGAAGAAGCCGACCCGTTCGCAGGCCTCGCGCACCTCAGCCGCCGCCTCGTCGAGCGCGCCGGGCTCGCCGGCGAAGGTCGGCGCCAGGTCGATCACGGGAATCTGGGCCGCGGCGCGGTCCGGATCGCTGGGCGCGTGCTGGCGGAACAGGTTCATGGCACGTCCTCGGCTCTTCTCGGCCCCAGTCTAGCGCAGCGCGCGCGGCTTGTCGCGGCGCCTCAGGTGATGCGCTGGCGCACCGCGGCGGAAACCCTCAATCCGCGAAAAACTCTTCATCTATCTTTTTAAGATATAGTGTTTCTTCTGGCCGACAACCCACATTGTATCGTACCATCAGGCCGGTCAGCGTCCGACCATCGATTAGCACGATCCGCTTACTTAAGTGCGCGGCGGTCTCTTGAGCATCTCGTGAAAAGCTGGAAGTCGTGACGAATAGTCCCTTCGTTGCTCGGAAGCGATCGAGACTGCCAAAGAAATCCCGGACCGCTCCAGGCCCTACGCTTTGCTCAGGCGCATACCGCTTCGCCTGGACGTAAACTTGCTCAAGGCCGAGGGCGTCTTGATCTATCACGCCATCAACGCCACCATCGCCGGAACGCCCCAGCGCTCGGCCTGCTCCTGCAACGGAGCCGCCATATCCCATTTCTACTAAAAGTTTGACAACCAATCGCTCAAAGAAGCTCGGAGGCGCCGCTACTATTCGTTCTAGTAATTCTTCCCGCAATCCATCCTCGATCTCCTGATGGGCGGCCCGCATGATTTCATCGGGCGTTCTTGTGTCGAGCGCTTCCTTTGGTCGGCTCGGAGCTTCGTTCTTCTCTTTCAGCTCCGTGGATTTCCGAGATTTGAATTCGAGGAATTCAGGAAATCTTTCCAGAAATCCGTTATCGATCTTCTTGGGCTCTTGTTCGAGCACGTGCTCGCCACGCGGCGTGATCCTAAAGTGCCCGCGCCTTGTCGGCTCCAGCAATCCTGCCTGCTTCAGATAGGTCTTTGCCCAATGAACCCGATTGGAAAAGACGGTCTGTTTTCCGCTCGGCAATAGCTCAGACAGCTCATCGTCTGGCAGAGCCATGCTTCCTGCCAACCTTTCGACGACGTCGCCGATCCGGGCTTCCCCGCTGGAGAACTCCCGTAAGACCGGCAGCATCAACGTCTGATAGTCCGGGATCGCCATCTGCAGCCCCCAAACGGCGAACTTGAACTCTGACCTGGGCCTCTCGTCAAGCGCCGGGCAACCTTCCGCAGGGTCCCAAGCCTCAGAGCGAGCGGTAGTAGTTGAACGAGACCGAGGCGTCGCTGCGGGTGTCGCCCCGCTCGCGGCAGTTGATGCGCTTGATCAGGTGCAGGTCGGTGTAGTCGCCGACCTCCTCGTACTCGTACTCCTGCCAGGTCTCGCCCTTGTCCTTGGTCAGTGAGACCTTGACCCGGGCCGTCACCTCGGCGCGGTCCTCGTCGCCGTCGAAGTACAGGTCCTGAAAGCCGATCAACTTGCCGAAGCGGTCGTTGCCGTACCACTTGCGCACCTTGATGATCTGGCCGCCGTCGACGAAGGTCAGCTTGATGCTGTGCAGGTAGGGGCTGGCGACGCCGCAGAGAACGACGATTGGCGTCCTCTTGGGCAAGGTGATCGTGGCGCTCATCTCGCTTCCCCTACTCGACCGTCCCGGCTTGGGCCCGGCCTCTGCGCCGGCGGCACGCTCACGTGATTTCCAGCTGCAGGCCGATCGAGCCGGCGTAGATCACCATCGATTTCACCGCCTTCTGCGGCACCGGAATGTTGTAGGCCCGGCAATGCTCGATCAGGGCCGTGATCACCTCGTCCTCATTGAACGAGGCGAAGGCGCCGCCGCCGTCCTTGATGGCGATCTGGATGGAGATGCCCTGGTCGTTCGAGATCGACAGCCGTCCGGCATCGGCATCGGGGGTCGGCTTGTTGGCGCTGCGGCAATAGTCGATCAGCGCGCTCTTGATGTCGGCGTTGTCGAAAACGATGGTACGGGTCTCGCTCGGCATGGTCTCGCTCCCCGCCAGCCCCACGCGCACGCCGCCGGCGCACCGTCGGCGAACAGGCCGGCTCACGGCGACAAACCATAGCGGCAAAGCGCCCTGTAGACAATCAAGCAGGTGTTGGTTGTAGGATCCCGCGCCGAGGTAACGTCAAAAGGTTTGTGTCAGGGAGAAGAGGGTGGGGACTCCCTGGGTGGCGTTTTCGTGGGTGAAGACGGCGAAGAGGATGCGGTCCATGGAGGTGCGGTCCTGGAAGACGCCCATCGGTCTGGTGCGGCGCCTG
>Ga0326597_10003622_pt1 | contig 22125 bp, 13 predicted proteins | sample RVTome_12_FD_203789 | JGI IMG/M metagenome (GOLD analysis project Ga0326597, IMG submission 203789) | Soil microbial communities from uranium-contaminated site in the Upper Colorado River Basin, Wyoming, United States - RVT100D185 | ecosystem: Environmental > Terrestrial > Soil > Contaminated >...
GAGCAATGTCCGAATTAGCGTTCTTCCCGCTCGCGATGAACCTGTGACGCTGGGCCAGTTGAAAGGCTTCGAACCGTCAAAGGCGAACCATTTCTACACCGGTCAAGATCCCACAATCCTCCAACGGTTCGCGAGTGAACAGGCCAACCTTTTCCACATCAGCCAAGTGAACCCCAGACGCAAGCTCCAGGTTCGCTACCTGAGGGAATTCTCAGAAGTGGTAGAGGTGCCGGAAACGACGATTGTCGATCGCATTTCCGCCACTCAGCTTACCTTGGAGGAAGCGATGTTTCTGCTGCGGTTGCGCGGCATCTTGCTTGATGATTATTTCATGGCGGACATCGATGTGGCTTTTGCCACCATCAGCCATGGCGTAGCCTTTCATATCGAGAAGAGGGGGGATATTCTACATATCTCGATTACTCGAGACATGCCTGCTGTACGCATGGTGGTCGAGTCATACAACGCGGCACGAGAGGTCTTTCACGGGTTTGCAATAGACTTCGTCCGACAGCAGCTTTACCCACACATCCGAGATCACGTGCCATCGTCGACAAGGCAAGGTCGTGATGCGCTTTACCGCCGCTTGAAGGAAAACGAGGAGTTGTTCCGATACGAGCAAAGCGACTTCGGGGCAGTCGAATTGCTGCTCGCCGACTATCTCGCCGGAAAGGCTGACCTGGAACAGGTGTTTAGATCGTCCGGGGGGGGCGGGGCCGGACAGCGCCAGGAAGTTCGAAAGGAACAGGTCGGCACGGTCGAGGACGAACTGCCTGGCATCATCGGATCGCCCGGTGAGTCTCCGCCGGGCAATGAGTACGAGGCCACTCCACCCATTCTTCGACCTGAAATGACAAGCGACATGAAGGTGCTGACAGTCGTGGCGGAGCATTCGAAACTAAATGGGTTTCAGATGTTTCTCGCGTTGTCTGACCGGTTGGCAAGAACTGAGGGCGAGTTTCTGCGCCAGCCCCATACCACGAAGCTCATGTGGGGTTCGCACCGCGTAATCTACATCTTCACGGACGCGACCGGTGGTCTCAGTCTCTATTACGATATTAAACTCAAAGAGCCGCTGGAGATTCAGACCACCGGCGGAGCGATGTTCCCAACAACGACAATCGTTACGAAGAACCGGGTGTTCATTCCGGTGCCCAGAGTCCTTGAGCCGGCGTTCCAAATCACAGATGGCGCGAAGGAGTTCTTCGTTCGGTTCGACACGATTCCATGATTGTGTGCGGCATACACAGTCATCTGTTACGAGTCTTTTCTAGAGTCACACTTCTAGAGCCGACCTACGCACGATCGCGGATGGCAGCCCCACTCGCTCGACTCTCGCGCCGACACTCTCCATGTACCCCGCAGATGAGTGGGGACTCACTACAATCTCCGTGATCAGCGCATCAAGCGCAACCGGCAGATTGAACCCCATCCGATCCTCTACCTGAATGTTATCGAGCTTTGTCTGGCAGGCCTCAATTGCCTCCCCAATCGCTGCAGCGCGCTGATCTTTCACAAGTTGCATGAACGCGGGCCAATCGTTTGGATTCGGAAATGGTGTTCTCAATGTCAGTGGCACTTCCAACAGCCATGGTGATTTTGCGATGATTCGAATCTCATTCTCGTGGCGGAATCCAGGTCCCTTAAGGCAGAGGAGATTATAGAAGCCGTCCTCCTGAAGGAAGAACGACTCGAAGTCGACATAGCCCACAGCCGTTACAGAAGGTCGTGAGTGTCGTGCAGGGCTGTTGTGGACATGAGTCAAAGCATGTTCGAGCTGGCCGATCGTTGTCTTGACGGCAACCCCATCATGTTCGCCAGGATATTCGACCCACATCCTGTCGGATTCGTGCTCGCTCTCGTGCCAGCAGGTAACCCCACATAACTGCGCCATAACGCGGACGGCATCGCGAATACGTTCTGTGTCAGCGGCCAGAAACCGTTCCTTGTGGTCTCTATCCGCTTTTTCCGACAATCCACGTTCAGCTGCCATCCGGTCACAGTACGCGCCTGGGTCCTCATTGATCGCGGGGAACGTGCCCTCCCTGTCGTCAGAGAACGCCCTTGGCAGGGAGAACCAAAGTTGGCCCGGTACATTGATCTGCGTTCTGTTTGACTCACTCTCTTCGCTCCACAAATCGTGTTCATCGAAAGTTGACAGGAGCGATTCGAGCTTCCAATCACACATATAGCGCCAGACAACGACATCTGTCGGCGGAGGTTTCGGTTCAGTTCGCTTTTGATTCATGCTCGGTTCTCTGTTCAGTCGTCTCAGGCGGCGTTCTTCGGGATCTGGTTGTTCTATTCAACTCGGTTTGTAGTGACAATGCAAAACGAATTAGTCGGCCGCAGCGTCCCGACTCGCTGGTCAGCCGGCGAGTGAACCACTGGCTCATAGACGGTCCCCCTCGGCTTTCCGAACGACCTGTTCTCTCGCAGAGCCATATCGCGCATTTGGCCGGATCGGGTGTTGGAGTGCACCGGCACCGACGACGTGATTGAATTCTCTCACCGGTGCTTCTCATCAGGCCGCGCCTCCCGCCGCTGCCGACCATCACTGGCCTCTTGTCTTTCGGGCTCCTCCTCATTGGCTGGTGCGACCTGGAAGCGGAACGGCTCAGATGCCACCCTACCGTCGCGCACGACCTCGGCAATCCACGTCCCGGGGATACGGAATCGAATGTTGAGGACGATTTTGCCCTCCGCGTGGGTGCGATATTCAGCGATGGCCCTTCGACCATTCTCGTGGCGGAAGCGCACGCGCGTGCCGTCGTCGAAGTCGGTGCCATAGAGGATGAAACCCTGTGATTCGGAGGAGACGGTCGGATTCGCAGGCCAGATGTGATCGATGACGGTGGCGATCGGAGCGGGATCGACTATGGCGCTGCCATCAGAGTTGGGAGTCGTACCCCTTCCTCGCGACGAAGAAGCATCGATGGACCTCGGGTGTTCAGGCGCCGCCCCAGCATTACGCTGCCCCGCAGTTGACGCCGAATCATTCATGAGACCCATCTCATCGAAGTCATAGGAATCCAGCCATGATGATTCCGTCGTTCGAAGGGAGTCACCATCGAATGCCTCCAGTCTGACGCGCTTGGCGTCGAGAGGATCATTCGCGTAGAACACTTCCGTTCCGGAGTCGCACCCCACAATCAGCATGAAGTGCGGTCTATTCCCACGCTTACCGCGAATGAGGATTGGAAAGCCGCTGCGAAGGGATTCCACGATTCGCGGAATGGACAGCGACTGCCTGGGCCCCATCCAAGGCGGGAGACGCGCGCCAGGCCCGATCTCGTAGAAAGTTTCAATCACGGATTCCGGGTTGCCGCCAGCCCGCCCTCGGTCAAGCATCACATAGACTGCGGCGGCGCAGGCCAGTTGCCTGACTTGAAATATCTTCCCGTAGAGGTGATCTGAACTCGTGGCGAAATCCCACGAGGCGTATGAGGCGCTTTCGTGTTGACCGACAATCGGATACCTGTCGAGAAGGATCGGCTCGGATTGCGGTGGATTGGAGTCGTTTGGCGGGACCGATTGCGGCGGATCGGCGACCGGCGGTGACGGCGGGGCCGGAAGTGATGGCTCAGTGGGCGGCGAAGGCGCCGGAGGCAGTGGCGGCGGCGCAATCGCTATCGTCGTGAACACGCGCTGACCTGTCGATTGCCCATCCGGATTGATCACTTCCACCGACCATTGCGCCGGCGTCGCGGTGAACCACGGCGTCAACACGATTTGCGTATTCGAGAACGACGTCGACGTGCGATGTGTGAATGATTCTCCACTGTCGAGATCGCGCAGAATGATGTTCGCGCCTTGCTGGAAGTTGCGGCCGGTGACCGTGAAATCCTGCCGGGCATCCAGCGCGGGGGCCGGATCGGGCGAGACACCGGTGATCACCGGCGGATCGGATTGCGGCGGAGGTGGTTGTTGCAGCCCGACCTGGAAGCGGTACTGCCCGCTCGGCCGTCCATCGGGGTTGATTACCTCCACCGACCATTCTGCGGCGTTGGACGTGAACCACGGCGTGATCATGATCGATGTACTCGTCAACGATGCGATCGGGCGATTCGTGAACACCTCGCCCGTTCGCAGGTCGCGCAGGATGACGTTTGCACCCTGTTGGAAGTTTCGGCCGTAGATCATGAAATCCTGCCGCGCATCCAGCGCCGGGGCCGGATTGGGCGACACGCGATCGATCGCTGGCTGTGCCGCTGCTGGCAGGATGTGCCCAAGCAGCGCAAGGACAACCAGTAGGAACGAGAAAGCGCGCCCGACTCGGCGCGCTCTGATGATGAGGGGTCTGGCAAGATTCATCGGAGGTTCTCCAATCGTCCGCATCGAACTGGCGAGGACATAGGAATCGGAACGACTGCGCGTCTTTCAGCGGCCCAGGGCGCGGAGCTGATTGATAGATCCTTCCAAGCCCTGCGGGGTCGACGCCAGATCATGAGCGGAATTGAGGACGCCGCCGACCTGGCTGCCGACAGTCTCAGCCCCGTAGAGGGCACTCTGAGCGTGCCCAATGGCGGCGGGGACGGCTGCGCAGCCCGAGACGCTCAGAACTGAACCGATCAGAACACAGAACCGGGTTGTACTTCGCTTGCTCATCGCACTCTCCTTGATTCATGGGGCTGAAGAAGTTCAGTCCTCCAACAGAGTGCGTAAAGGGCAGGATCAGCGGCTAATTGTCTTGGGGAAATGAAAGGGATTGCGATAGGTGAGGGGACGGCCTTCTCCGGCCGCCAACACCCCCCATACCGCACCACGTTGCTCGCCACCGGGATCGTCGGGTATCCTGCCGCTCATGCCCGAGGCCATGCGGTCGGAAATCACGGCAATGCTGCAGCAGATGAGCGATGGCCAAGTCGAGGTCTCATGTCGTCTCCTCGATCTGGTCTATCACGAACTGAAGGCACTGGCCGGGCACCTGATGCGCAACGAACCCCCCGGCCGAACGCTCCAGCCGACCGCGCTGGTTCACGAGGCCTACCTGCGACTTTTTGGATCGGATGGGTTCGAGAACCGTCGCCACTTCATGAACACCGCTGCCCAGGTGATGCGCCGAATTCTCGTCGATCAAGCACGGGCCCGCCAGGCGGCGAAGCGCGGCGGCGAGCACGAGCGCGAAGAAATCGATTCGATCGACTGGCCGGTGTTGCACGATTTCTCGTGGGATCAGATTCCAGACCTCGACCGCGCCTTGAACGGACTTGGAGCCACTCAATCGCGCGCGCTCGAGGTCGTCATGCTGCGGTACTGCAGCGGCCTCACGCTCGAACAGATCGCAGAGGTCGTCGGCGTCTCGCTCGCCACAGTCAAGAACGATTGGACATTCGCCCGCTCGTTCCTGAAGTCCGAGCTGTCGCAGCAGTAGTGTTGCTGAATGGGAGGGATGTTCATGCAGGTGGGCAGCGTCGATCGAGTACGTGAAGTCTTCGAGGCCGCGCTTGCGATGCCTGACTCGGAGCGATCCGCCTATGTGCGGGCCGCTACCGAGGACCCTGATGACGCGGAGCACATTCTGCGCATGCTGCGATTTGCGGATGAGGATGCCCACGCAACCGCATGGACTTTGCAGAGTCCCACTCGAGCGGTTTGTGAGGAACTGGACCGCGTGCCTCGGATCAAGGGCTTTGAAATCGGAAGCCAGATCGGCGAGGGCGGCTGCGGGACCGTCTTTGTGGGCGAGCAGATCGAACCTGTGCGCCGGCGCGTGGCTGTGAAGGTGCTGAACCACGCAATCGGCTCAGCCGCTTCGCTGGTGGAGCGTTTCACCATCGAGCGACAGGCTTTGGCGCAGATGAGCCACCCACACGTGGCCCAGATCTTCACCGCCGGCGGCACCGAGGATGGGCGGGCCTATATCGCGATGGAATTCGTCGATGGCCCGCCATTGACCGATTTCTGTGATGAGCACGAGCTCCCGATCAGCGATCGGCTGCAACTGTTCCTGCAAGCATGCGGCGCTGTGCAACACGCCCACCTCAAGGGAATCATTCATCGCGATCTCAAGCCCTCCAACATCCTGGTCGGAATGGTCGATGGGCAATCGGCGTCGAAGGTGATTGACTTCGGTATCGCCAAGGTGCTCCATCGCGATGCTCCGGGGCCGCGAACCCTAACCATTGATGGTTTCGTGGCGGGCACGCCGCAATACATGTCGCCCGAGCAGGCAATGGGCGACTTTCACACCGCCGATGCGCGCTCCGACATCTATTCGCTGGGCCTGATTCTGTACGAACTCCTGTGCGGGCTTCTGCCCTTCGAGGTTCTATCCTCAGGAATCGCAGGGCTGCACGAAGTACGTAAACGAATGACGGATCGCGATCCCCCGCCGCCGACCGTCCGGCTGCGCAGTCTTCTGAGAAGGCCTCCGGCCGACCCCGTCTCCCTCGGGGAGAGGGCTGGGGTGAGGGCGTCTCCGGACCGCGCGGAGCCCGATACTCTGTACGATTCGATCGCCACCCATCGGGCCACGACCGGCAACGCGCTCCTCCGAGCGCTGCGCGGCGACCTCCAATGGATCGTGATGAAGTGCCTTGAGCGAGATATCTCGCGACGCTATCAGTCGGTCGAGGCGCTGGCGGATGATCTGCGACGGCACTTGGCGAGATTGCCGGTCAGCGCGGGGCCACCGGGGTGGCGATATCGCACGGGGAAGTACCTGCGGCGACATCGCGTCGAGGTGTCTCTTGGGGGCTTGCTGGTGGCGAGCGCGGTGATCGCATCGGTTTTTCTCGTTCGAGACCGGATCGCATCCATCCGACACGAAGCCATGCAGCGCGAGCAATACTTCGGGGCCATGCAGTCGGCCTCCGGCTGGCTTGCGGCGGGCGATCCGGTGGCCATGTACCAAGCATTGGCGAATGCGCCCAAACAATACCGCAACTGGGAGTCGCATCACCTCAGCTCGGATCACAGCATCGCGCAGTCGGACAACTTCGGCAGTCCCGGCTGGGGTGTGGCGTGGAGTCCGGATAGGGACCGGATCGCAAGTGTCTGGGATGACGGCGCACTTCGGGTATTCGATGGGCTGACAGCCTCACTCATTTACGAGTCCCCGGATCGCACCGAACCGTGGAAGGCATGGGCAGTGTCGTACAGCCCGGACGGTCGCTTCCTCGCCACCTCGGTGCATCACCGTCAGACCTTCGAGATCGTCGTGCGCAACGCAGAGACGCTCGAGTTTGTCAAGCGTCTGACCGGTGCATCCGGATTGCCACCCTTTTCGCTCGCGTTCGATCAGACGGGTAGTTTCCTGGCGACTGCCGTGAATTGGGGCGACGACTCCAACGATCTGTTTCCGCACATCATCGTCTATGAGACTAACGGATGGACAGTGCTGCGCGAGATCACCTCGCCGTTCGCCCAGATGGTGCGATTCTCGGCCGACAACGCGTTTCTGGAAGTCGATACGACAGCCAGCCAGTTCAGGCGGTTTGAAGTAAGCAGCGGGAAGGAAGTCGCAGCGTTTGACGCTTCGAACGCTCACGCCCCATCGGTGCCGCGAATCGATAAGGATCGCCTTGAGCTTCGCTCGCCGGCGACAGGGGAACGCAAGATGGTTCTCAGGGGTCATCGCGGCGATGTTCAAGGGTTCGCATTGGCCGCAGATTCGTCAATCATCGCCACTGCCGGTTGGGACGGAGTCATTCGACTCTGGTCGTCCAGCGACGGTGTTCCGACCAATGTGCTTCGGGGCCATCGCGATTCAGTGAACGCTGTTGCTTTCAACCGCGACGGTTCGCGTCTCGCTTCCGTCGGTTCCGATGGCCGATTGCGCATCTGGCGGCTGGAGGGCTCGACGGGCGATCGGCACCTCTATCCACCCGACACCGCAGGGTTGGCGGATCAAGGCGCAAAGCACGAGCGAGCGCGCGCGGCCCTCGGCCCAGATGCCCTTGCTTTGATCCAGGCGTCGCATGGTGAACATAGCGATTTGCATCTGGCTATGAGCGCCGATGGGCGATATATAGCAAGTGGCGGGATGGACAGCATGGCGCGCATCTGGGAAGTCAAGGACGGCGGGATTGAACTCATCCACAAACTGGCCTGCCCCGGCTTCGTGAACGATGTCTGCTTCAGCCCCGACGGAACGCGACTGGCCACCGGCGCCGGCGGCGGCAAGGCCCACTTAATTATTTGGGATACGTCGACCGGCAGAGATGTGGCGCGGTTCGATGAAGGGGAATGGGTGCAGCAGGTGGATTGGAGCGAGGATGGGACGACGATCACGACGGGGTTCGTCTACGACAGGGCGAAGGTGCGGAGGATTCCGACCACCTCGAACCTAGACGATTAATCAAACCCTCCCAGTGCCCTTGCACACGCCGCACTTGACGATCCCCGACCCGCTAGTCCGGCATAGCAATGCGTCGAGCGCTATGACTTCCGGCCACGGTGAAGTCTCCACCGATCATGTTGCTGTATCCGCCAACGTCAGGGCCAATGGCATGGACGGGTCCATTCATTCCGGCCCCCAAGGTGGCATCCCCCCACCAGAGGTTCGGCTCGCCTACCCAGATCGCATATCGCTTCGCAGTTTCGCCGCCGGCGCGAGTGAAGCTACCACCAACTTGAAGATACCGATCCAGTGCGTATGGATTGAGGGCAAAGACAGTTCCATTCAACCCACTTCCGAGAGCTGACCAACGATCACCGTCCCACGAAGCAATTCGTCCCGCATTTGTTCCACCTGCTTCAGTGAAGTCACCGCCTACGATCAGCATATCTTCCCAGACCGTGAGCGCGTAGACATTTGCGTTCACACCTTCGGGCGAGGACGAGTCACTCGCTAAACTCCGCCAAGAGCCACCGTTCCAACGCGCGATACCCGAAACGCGCCTGTTTCCCGAACGCGTGAAGTCGCCACCGGCAAAAACATCACCGTCGTAACTCTCGAGGGCGTGAACAGGTCCGTTCAAGCCCCCTCCCATGCTTTGCCACGAGGTCCCGGTCCACCGGGCGACATTTTTCGCATTGACCGAGCCGGCGCGTGTGAATTCTCCACCCACATAGAGCGATGAATCACTGATCACGAGTGCCCGGATGCGGCCATTCACGCCCTCGCCGAGCTTTCTCCAACGGATTCCATCCCATCGGGCAATGCCATTTGCGGAGACATTTCCAGCCCGTGTGAAGTCGCCTGCAATGATCAGGTCGCCGTTGAAGATAGTCATCGCTCGAACAGGTCCATTCGTGCCTTCACCAAACTCCTTCCACTTGTTCTCGAAGAAGTCCCAGAACGCCAAATGCTTGGCCGACTGACCGCCGGCCTCTGTGAACTCACCTCCCACAACGGTGTATCCATAAATGGAATAGGTCTCAATGGCCAGCACCGTCCGATTGAAGCCAGTTCCAAATGTTGACCAACCGGCCACCAACCCGACGACCACGACTGCGACGGCAAGCACTGAAAGATGTCGAACTGACCTGAACATTGTCGTTTCCCTTTGGTTCACCGAATGCTGCCAATCCATCACACGCCCGCATACTGCGCCGGCCGGAACGACTGGAACGGCCGGCGGTTCGCGCTGTTGGCCGCCATCGCCGCCCAGATCATGCAGATCGGCCGCGTGATGATCACGCCCAGGCCCAGCGTTAACGTCATGATGAGAATCTCGACGAACAGCATCACGATGCCGCCGATCACCGTCGAGTAGAGCATTCCCAACCCGCCGAAGAAGAATGTCAGCAGCAGGGCGACGCCGACGCTCTTGGGCGGCGCCCCCGGAAATGGCGCGATCACCTGCACGTTGACGTTCTGGTTGTTGCCGGGACGATTAGGTGCGATCTGTTCCATTGGACGAATGCCTCTTTCAATGACTGGTAGGGTGAGACTCGGACGCGATCGGCAGCCCCACGAGTTCTGCCGAGCCACGCCCCAGTCAGATTGCGTAAGACCCGGAAGTCCCGGCTAACGAATTCGAAGGATTTCCCGGCGCGTGCGACTCTGCATCGCAAAGGAGATCTGGGTTGCCGGCCTCACCTTTGTGGCTTTCTGCTCAGGCGGTGGGCGGGCCGCGAATGCTGATCTGGCGGTTCACACCCTCAGGCCACGTTGAATCGTTTCTGATCTCTCGCCACTTTCCGCCGCTGAAACGAGCGATCCCGCTGACGTTCCGAGCGCCCGATTTGGTGAAATCCCCGCCTGCGAAGACTTTCGTCTGGAAGCTCGCAAGTGCCCGTACTTCGCCGTTCAGTCCTGCACCGAGACTCTGCCAGGAATTGCCCGTCCACTTGGCGACGTTCTTTGCGTTCACTGATCCAGCCGAGTTGAAGAGGCCACCGACGTAGAGCGCCCCACCATGCACTGCGAGTGCTCGGACCCGGCCAGTCACCCCAAAATCCGAACCGGAGCCGAGCCGCTCCCACGACGACCCTCATCCCTCGAGGGCGATGATGATGCCTTCGATGTCGACGGTGCCTTCGACACGGTGCCTTCGTCCACCAGCAAATCATCTGGGCAAAGGACCGGCCGATCCTGACCCGGTCGTGGTACTCCTGGCAGCACGAACCGTGCTTCTTCGGATGGCGGCGACCAAACAAGCCGAAGCGCTGCTCCGATGATCATCCATCCTCGGTCTGGCAGATTCCGACCGTTCCCGTTGGGCAATGGGAGAGCTATCGCGACCTCATGATCATGCGCGAGCGCGAGGGCCGCGCGAGCTTTCAGGCCGAGAAGCAGAACGAGCCGCTCGACCCTGAGCAGTGCATCTTCACCGCGGGGGTGCTGCACTACTGGGATGATGAATACGGGGATGTCTAGGCCCTGATCGATGACGACGGCACAGATGCGCTGGAGATGGCGGTGTCATTCGAGGCGATCACAGTGACGACGCGCTGTACTTGCCAACGGCGTTCCTCTAGCCGACCAGCCCTCGGCTCATTTCCTCTCGCCGCCCAGGGATACCGTCACAGAGTTTACCCCGCTCAGCGGGCACGTTCGTAAATGAGCCCGACTTCAGCGGTTACGACGAGGAATGCGTGATTGCGGCAACCGCCTCGTCAATAAAGACCGGCTCTGCGAACGGCACCTGCGCGTAGCAGAGGTCACGGACGCCTTCTAACTTGGCCAACAGGTGTCCACGGCCCAGAAGCCGCTCGGCTCCGCGATCTCCGAGGGCGATTTCCGAAGTTCCCTCGGAGTCCACTCGCAGAATGAGGCGGTTGCCGAGGTTCGCCCGAAGCTGCATGGGCATCACGTTGGCGTCGGGCCGTTGAGCCGCAAACACGAGGTAGATACCCGCAGCACGAGCCTTTACACCCAGCCGACCAACGATCGCGGCTACCCCGTCACGGTAGTTTTCGACGAGCATCCACTCTGCGAACTCGTCATGGATGAGCCACAGCACGGGAAGTTGATCTGCCGGTGCCGCCTTTTCATTGAATGTAGCAATATTGGGCACTCGGGCGGCCTTGAATCTGGCGTAGCGGGCATCCATCTCGTTCACCAAGGCCCCAAGTGTCTGGATCGCGGCATCCTGACTATCGATGATTCCGCCTTGCAGGTGTGGCAACACGTCAAACTGGAAGTAGTCCACCCCTTGCTTAGGATCGATGATGGTGATCTGGGCCTGGGCGGGAGTGTTGGTCGCGGCGATTGCGAGGATGATGTTCTGCATCAGAATAGACTTGCCGCTCCCTGTTGATCCCGCGATGAGTGTATGAGGTGCGTGAAGTTTGCCAGGAGAAAGGAACAAGAGACCGTTGTCTTCCTCGCGAATGGCGATGAGAAGATCTTGATTTCCGTTGGTTGAATCTGGGCTCCACCGCGACCAGAGCGCTCCAGTTCGGATGGTCTGCCGATTCGGGCGCTCGATCGCCAAAGTGACGTGGCCAGCCGATGGCTGGACAGACAGGACATTGAGACCGTGCGTGGTCAGGAGCTCAGAGCGGCGCTTGAGTACCTGTTCCACAGTGAGATTCGCGCTACCGATGAACTTGAGCAAGGCCGCGTTTGGCGTCAGCGTGGCTTCGGCCAGCCTGGCTTGAAGTTGGAACTGCTGGAGGGCAGTTTTGGTTATTAGTTGGATGCGTTTGATCCACTCCGAATCGGAGGGATTTTCGGCAGCTTGCTGCGTCTGACCCAAGAGATTTGAAATAGCAGGGTACGCCCAAACCACGGAAGAGGAAGGCAGCGGGGTCTCTGACTGAGGCATAGCGGCGGACGGTGTGGGGCCGTGTGGGAACGAAGTTGGAGATGTCGAAGGCACATTCCCTCCTTCCGATGGCCCATCATCGGTTTCGCCATCGGCTCGGGGCGGACGTTGTACCACAATCTCTGCCCTGTCCGATGGACGACGATAGGTCTGAGAAGCCCAAATATCCGAGTGCGCGCCCGCGACAGAGGCCCGGATTGAAGACGGATCGGCCTCACCCGCATAGGCGAGGAGAATTTTCCGCACTTCCGGCCGGCCGAAGATCTCTTGGAAGCAATCGTCAGTGTCGGGAACCGGCGCGAAAGCGGCGCACTCCGCAGCATCCGCCGGGCCTGAGACAAAGACATGCGAATACCCGCGGACATAGATTGAGCAAGTGCCGTCGCGCAGCGCACGACGCCACCTGGCCAAATCGACCCCCATCGCGGCAGGAAATCGAACCCCATCGAGAGTGAGATCAGACAGACGGGCCAGCCAAGAGTAGCGATCAAGGCGGGAGGGACTGCCAAAGAGGGCGTCATCGATTCGCGCAACCGTATCGCGGAGCTGTTTTTGTGATTCGCGTGACTTGGCGGCCAGGTTGGCCGCGCCGATGTATTTTGCCTCTGAGACAATCAATGCAAGTCTCAGCGAGCCATCGGGGGCCTGCTCGGGACTGAGCGCAAGAATATCGGCAATCTGCTCCTCTCTTTGACCGAGCCACGCAGCGTAATCGTCAAGGAAGTACCAACCGAAAACTCGCGGCTTCCCGAGCTCATGCAGGATAAGGTATCGACTCAATACAATTCCAATGAGTTCACTGGCGCTGCGACCTCGCTTGGCGGCTCGAAGAACGATATCGCCGGAGATGTCATTCGCGTCCTTGATCAACTGGTCGGTCAGCTTTTGAAGATCGGCGTCCTGCAGTCCGAGTTCCAAATCCCGCAGCCGGGACAGCACCATCGACTTGAGCAGGCCGAGATGGGCGCGTGACGAGATGATCAGATTGCGGCCCTGCGTAGCAGACTGCTTATACCGGATGACCCGGACGTTCTGGTTCATCAACTGACGACGCTCAAGCAGCTCGTCGTAGTTGACCACCCAGCTTCCGAGATTGTGCGTCTCCTCGAAGATGCGGGCGGTGTCCGGATCACGGAAATCCAGCTGACGAGCAGGAACCAAATGGCGGCCAAGCGTGTCCTGATACTCGCCGCGAAGCATTGCCGCAACGGCGTCCAAGTAAGCCCAACCCTCGGCGCTCTGTACCGGGCAGCACAGGAACACGGAAGACCTCATGTCGTCCTGGGGCGCAGGTCGCCGACGGGACCAGCGAGCCGGTAGGAGACCCTCGATCTTCGTCGGTGTAGCGTCCTCCCAATGCCACTCGATTGTGGCGTGTCGAGCTATGACGTCCTGCGAGAACACAATGTCGTATGGGCAACTCTCGTCCGGAGCAGGCGCGGGGGCTTGGTCTGCAATGATGCATATCCGAAGGCGGGCCATGAAATCTTGGGAGGCTTCACTTGCGCTGAACGCGTCGGCGTTGCCGTCTGATGCCTCAACAATCTGGCGATAGAGCTCGCGGAGGCGAGTCGAATCAACATGGCGGAGGAAGACCTGGCAACGGACATCCTCCTCGTCTTCATGGAGCACGCCTATCCGGTCCACAAGCGCCTGGGGAAGCCGGGCGGAGTCACAGTTGAAGAGCACGACCGACATGTTGGCCTGCTCATGCGGCTGCAACTCCAGGTATCGCTGCACCAGATCAATCACGCACTGACAGCCGTCAGTAGGATTCTCGTTCGTGTCTTCGTCGTCATCCTCACCCCCAACGGGTGCCTCGTGCAACGTGTAGTCCAAGCACGTGTCGCTCAGTGTTAGCAATTCGGGTTTCGTGCCATGCCACCCAACCACTACCTCCGGAAAGAACGGATGGGCAAGATCCTCGGAAAGATCCTTGAAGTACAGCCGTGCGTCGCCAAAGTACGCATCGCTCGATGTCAGAAGGTGCGTAACAAGTCCACCCACCAAGCGGGCCTTACACCACATACTTGCCAGACGCAAGGGATGCCACGGCGCTACCACGGCGGCTGGTCTTCCGCCTTCGACGGTGACAATGCCGATTTGTAACAGCGGACGCAGAAATAGTTCACGAAGGCGATCGCCCACGGCTACATGCGTGGTCTGCTGCAGAAGAGCGGTGAACGCGTGCGCCTGGCGAAGCGTCAATTCCGAACATGCACCGCCGTGGTTGAAACCTCGAATGCACTCACCGTATGCATCCTCGAATGCGTCAAACTTGGTGAGGAGTTCTGTCGCAGTTGATTCGGTGAGCAGCTGCTGGGCTTGAGCCTGTTCCACATTTAGGCGCCACTGGCGACCAATGTCCTGCGCGGGTTTGTAAGCGCCGACAAATGTCCCCCGGTCTCGGTCATACACGGCCTGGAAAGTCTTGACATTGCCAAGGTCCACACTCTGGATCCGACCACGCGCGCTGGCGGCGTCGGGCGATACGCGGGTGTACACGAGCGGATGTTGCTCGAGGCGCCGCCAGTCGTCATCGAACTGGCTCGCTACGGCGGCCGGATCGTACTTCCAGATGAGGTGTGTGGAATTGGACTGCGAGTCCTTTGCGGACGTAAATACTTCAAGCTCGATCGTAAACCTGAGCTGAAGAGCCGCGCGGGACTGCGAGAGGTTCGGCTCCTTGCCCGTGGTCTTCCACATTTCTACGAGCTTGGGGTACTCGAACAAATCTCCAACGTCCCACGAGACTTTGGGACCCAACAGCTGACGGAGACCGGCGTAGCGGCGGGCAAAGTACAGCCCTGCCTCGCGATTTAGGTCGCGGAGATCCCTCTTGGTCGTTCGGTCACACCTAATCCGGAGCCGGCGTTTCCCTTCCGAGGGCAGTGACTGGCTAAACAGAGGTTCAAGCGAGAGAGCCAACCCTCGCAAAAAGTCAGTCTCTTCTCTGGGGCGACCGAAGACGAACCGGTCCCACGCCGACTTGAGTTTCCGATCATCCTTTAGCTCGTTGCGGTGTGCCTCGTAAAAAGCTCGGTCGTCATCGAGAGGGTCCGATGGCTTTCGAGTCGCGAGCAACTTGAGATACTCGCGCTCTTCGTCTAACAGCAGCGTCGGTTCTCGTTCGTCATAGAACTCGCTCGTCTGCTCGCCGAGGTTGAACGCTTCGCGCTTGAGGCCGTCAAAGAGCGGCCGAATCTGGTCCCACTCGCACTGAGCGAGGCCAGCAGCCGCATCATTCCAGCCGGGCTCGGCTTCGATAAACCTATCGATCGCGGGATGAACGGTCGCCGGAATCTGATCGGCGGCACGGGCGAACGCAGCCGTCAGGTCGGCCTCACTCAGGAGGAACTGACTGGGCGTCTGCTTGCGGAGATAACAAGCTCGCTGCTTGTGGGCCGAGGCGAAAAGCTTCTTGTAAGCCGACGCATGTCCTCGTATCCGTTGTTTCACAGCACTGAAGTAGCCGGAATCCCTGGGAAACTGGATCGATGGCATGGCTGCTCCGAGCGCGATGAGGATGGGTAGTCCTTCCTCGACAAGGGCCGCGCGCGTCCCAAGTACATATGCCGCAACCCGATCAAGGGAAACGACCCTCAATTCCAAGAGACCTGTAAGTGCCTTCTCCCACCACCGCGATTCGTCGCTCGGGAGATTCGTTCCAATTGCGGCGACCTCGATCCACAGTCCGGGGTGCTCTTCAAGCTCACTTGCACCGATCCTTGTGACCTCTTGAAGACCCTGTTGTTCGTCATTCAATAGATTTGCCAATAGAAGTCCGGGCTTGTCGCAAGTTGCATTCCGGAAATACGTCATGGGCTTGGATGTAAGGACATCGGGCGGCAACCCCCATCCTTGGAGCGGACCTGCGGGCAGCTTGATGTCGATCTCCGCCGACAACGCTGGATCTGCTAGGATCACACGAGTGATCGAAGCCATGTGGGCTGGACTCAGACCATCCAAAATGAACCGCGCTGTGCCCGCTGTTGAGCCAGCGGAATCTCCGCTGAATTCCTTTCGGAGGTAAAGTGCCACGATGTTGCCGATAAGTTCATCCCCGGTCATGTTGCCCTGACGCTCCAGAGAGGGTTGAGCACATACGCACACGCGTCCGACAGCCGCCGGAGCATTCCTAAGGTCGCCAACCGACGCTCCAGACGCTCCGCGTTTGCTTGAAACGCCTTCCTATTGAGATCGTCCTTTTCTAACACCTGCCCGGCCTCACGCTCCCCGAAGACAAAGCCGTAGCGGCTGAATAATGTCGCCAGGAACTGACCGAATTCCATCCTCTGTCCGACATTTGCGAACACGAGGGCTTTTAGGAGTCCGTCATTGGGCGCGTAACGAAGGCGATTTGTTCCGCGGCGGGACACCAAGCCGGCACCGCCACCGTAGGTGCGATGGACGTTGGCGGCGTGCTGGCGGTGACGGCTCGACGCGTTCGTGCGGAGCTCCGCAAGAAGTCGATCGGGGTCTTCAGCTCCATCGTAATCATCGGGGTGGGCTACACGTGGCCATCGGACTCTGTCCTGTAGAATCGCCTTGCAGAGTGCAAACGCATTGGACTGGGACATTGCATGAAGCCACTCCGGGGATTCGGCAATTCCAGAAATCAGCGACTCCACGGCCCGCCGGGAAAGCTGAGCGTTGTCTAAGTAGCTCAAGGTGGAAAGCTCACGAACAAGCGTCTTGCGGGGCGCGACGAGTTCACAGATAAAATAGGGGCGTGGACTTGCGCATTGTTCAGCAGCGATTGCAAGTTGGTACAGCACGACATGCAAAGCGCTGAGCGTGACCAAGTGCGGGTACGCATCAAAGCCCGGAAGGTGGAGATTGCACACCCCCAACCAATCCTCGCCGAGCCTGTCAAAGGATGAATGACGACGGTAGGGCAAATAGCTCGCCTCCCGAAGACTTCGGTCGGGATCACCCGTCGGTTGAAGTACTCCTACAACCGTGTTCCAAGGATTGCCGCCGGCGAGGAACTTGTCGAGACATGGCCTGAGAGCGGTCGCACACTCGGCACGACAGAGCATCATGTACAGCAGTTCTCCAGTGCGACCAAAATTGATGTACTCGCGTGACGGTTGAGTCGATCCCTTAACGGTCAAATCTTCGTATAGGGCATTTGGGCCGAATGGGAACAAGAACCGTGAGGTCCAACGACGATTCGAATCACTCTCCACGGCGGATGATCGAAGGAGGGAGAGTACTTGCTCAAGCTGGTGAAAGGAACGAAAGTGCGCCCGAAGATACCCGAAGTCAGCTGGCGAGACGCCCTGGGCAGTCTCGTGCATGTCCTGTAGCCAAGCCGACCAAGCCGCGTTGTTATCAGGATGGCGAGCGGCGGTGCGTGACATTGATTCGTTGTTGAAGAGCAAGTTGCGGAGACCCATCTGTTTGTTCGGACGAAACTGCAGCGGGTAGAACTGTCCTCCTTCATTGAGCAGCATCCCTTCTCTTCGTTTGGCTTCGGCGACTGAGAGAAACTCAAGGAACAGCAGCCACGGGCTCTGCGAATCCCAAAGACGGTGGCCCCAAATCTGTTCATCAACCCACATCTCGTTCTGAAGGTGATCGGCAGGTCGCGGAGGTGACACACGCACTGTTTGATCAACCATTGAGCACCTCCACAGGCTGCTCGATGGCGTTGCCTGACGGGTCTAGATCGAGAAGCCGGAGATAGAGAGGTTGCGGTTCCTGAGTCGGCTCCGCCCGGCGACGTTCCGTCAGCGCCGCGAGCGCCTGGCTCTTGAATGCCAGGATGTCCTCGTAGCATTCGCGGGAGAAACTTCCCGGCAACGCGCCTTCTGCGACGCGGCTAAGAAACTCGTACCGTGTCAGATTCAGCCCAAGAGCCCGACTCACGTCCGCCGAAAGATGAACGGAAAGCGTCGGGCGGTCGTTGGCCAGGACAAGGGTGACCCGCTCGTGCAGGCGCGGAGTCACCGGAATCCGATCCTCCAGAATCTGGCTAACTCGAGCTCCGGAATAAGAGAGACTTGTGGCAAGGAGGAGGTCGCGGTCGGTGGTTGTGAGAAGTCCAGTGAAAACGCGGTTGAGGCCTCGGACGAGCCGAGAGAGGATTGCTCGCTCCACAGGCGCATGTTTTCTAAGTGGGTCGAGGACACGAAACAGGTATTCTCCGGCATACTGAAAGATGGTCAAATCCCAAAGACGGAGCTGCTCCGCAAGCTCGTCAGGCAGGGTGAAGAAAAGGCGGCGGCGCTGCGCGATGAGCGTCGCAAGGAACGTCGCAGCAGACTCATCATTCTCTTCAGCGCTCTCGATGTAGGCTGCTTGGGCTGCCCGATATGACTCGTCAGCGCCATAGAACGCATCGGATGCGAGCAATTGATCGTAATGGGGGCGCAGGAAATCGTCCGCCGCTCCAAAGATCAGAATGCTGTCGATCTTGTTCGAAGTCTCGTAACCGATACGGAAGCGGTTGAGGAACTCAAAGATCTCAAGAGATTCTCGCTTAGTGTCCGTCAGGTTGCCGCCGAAGATGTTATTAAACAGGCTCGCCCTCGGTGTCAGTCCAGCCTCCACCAACGAGCAAATATCTCCGGCCTGCATTAGTCGATCCTTGACGTCAGGATGGCCCAAGAGTGCATTCGACAATAGAAGGAGAATTCTGCGGATCGGTGTGTGCAGATCGGAGTGATCACACAATTCGAAGAGGCAGCGGAGGCGTGCTCGGACGAGATCGTCTTTGAGAAGCTCGTAATTCCTGCGAATGGGACAGTTGGTCGAGAAGAAACCGTCCGGCTCCGCGGAGTCGTAGCACGCCCGCCACGCGGGATGCGTGATGAGTGCATCGAGAGCGAGATCCAGAAGCTGCGAGCAGGGTTGTCGGCTGAGATTGCAGAACAGCAAGGGAACCCCGGGAGTCTCCGACATGTCTTCCACGAGCAGCTGCTCGAACAGGTCACGGGCGGCGCGGGTCTTGTCGTCATTCCCCGCCCTTGCCCATTCTTCGAGGAGTTGTCCGTCGTTGGCAGCGATCAGGAAAACGTCCGTTGACGAAGCGTCGAATATGGCGCGTGCAAGGCACTGCAGAAGCGCAGCCTTATCGGCATACCGGCCTTGTTCGTCTTGGTCTGGAAGTGCGGTGAGATCACGAATCAGGTGCAACGTGACAGCTCGCCCATCGACCAGGATTTGTTTGGTGAAGTACTGTTCGTTGGAATTCCACGCGTCAAGATCGCCGTCAACATGACGCCACACTTTGCCGCACAGATGAGTCTTTCCGTCGCCTGCGGTGCCTGTAAGCACGACGGACACCGGAAAAATGGCGTTGGCGGAAAAGATACCAAGAAGCTGCCCTTCTAGCGGATGTTCAAAACTCAGCGGCGCTACACCAAGCCGGCGGGCTGAGCGATGGATATGCTCATCGTACATGCCGTCGTTGCGCGACAGCGGACCGTGTTGCCGGAGAAAGCGAATCCAGTTGGCAGCATTGATATTCATCGGTGCTGGTCGCGGAAATCATCATTTGAGAGGTAGACGTCCGTCAGAGTTGGCATATCAGGCAAGGCTGCTCTGATTCGTCGAAGTCTTCGTCATCGGGCTGTCCAAGGATATGCAGCAGTTTATTGCTGGAAGACCTCGCGCGCCGTCTCGACTCCTCCCACTTTCGCTTGATCTCGTCGATGCGCTCCGGCCTTTCGAGTTCTTCTAGCGACTCCGTACCGCTCCAAAAGAAGGTGTTGCCGTTAATCTTGTTGCCTCTTTCATAGGACTTCGCTTCCTCAAATAGCTCCGGATAGCGCTCCTTCAATCGCACCCACTCGATCTTCTGCTGAAAGAAACAGAAGAAGCACCCCGAGCGAGTTCGGCCCCATTCGGTGTACTTGGGAAGCCCAAGCCCCGACTCTTCCAGGATTCGCACGATATCCGCGTACACGAGGCCATGTTCCCGAAAGGGATAGACGGCTGTGATGTTCGGTTTATGACTGATATAGCCCTTGCGGTCCTCGTCAGCTCGCAGGCCGACATAGTTGATGACCGGGCCATCGCCCACGAATTCCTCGAACGGACGTAGCTTGAGCATTCGCGTGCACCACCGCCGATGCGACGACGGGATCATGCCGCCATAAACCTTGAGCCAATGTTCGAAGCTTAGCTTGGGCGTGGTGTAGCTGATTTTTCTGCCGAGAACTGCCTCGAGGCGAGCGAGATAGTCATATGTCTCCGGCAGTTCCTTGCTGGTGTCATGGAAAATGTACTCCATTTCTGGGACCCGATCCCGCATATAGACGGCGAGCGCTGCACTGTCCTTCCCGCCGGATAGACTCAGAATGTGGCGGGTAACGGCAGTCATTGGGCGTATACCTCCGTGTTTGCGTGGGCTATAGTCAAATCAGCGGAAGGTTCACGCGGTTCGAGCGCGTGCTTGATAGCCCGCGAGGCGGCGGCGATCGCGATGCGTCCATCCGCGGCCAACATACGTGAGATAGTGGCCTCAATCATGGCCGCCCTCGGTTCGTCCTCTTGACCCAATTGGATTACCTGGGCGACATCGGAACCATCCGAAAATGTAACAGCAATGCGGATCGCCACCGAGGAGGACGACGCATCCTGCGCGAACGAAGCTGCCTGAACTCGTCGGAGCAATGCAACGAGCCTCGCGAGTTCTGACCTGAAGGAATCAACGTCGAGATCGGTCCACCGCGACGGTGGTTTTGAGCAGACAAACGCGCCGAGCGCCTCGATCCACTCAGTATCGCCCAAGTTGCGGTCCGCCAGTCGCATGCAGAACCCCTTGAGGCGCACGTCGACTACCCGGAGCTTCAAATCTTCGCCGCAGGCGGCCACGGCCGCCCGCAAGTCGGAACTGGGGCCAGCTGGATCAAGGGTGCCCACGAGGTCGGTACGCATGGCCTCCAGTAACTTGGGATACGCTGCACGGAGCTCGTCGATCGCGGTCCGAAGAGATGACGCAAAGGCACGAACGCGTGTCGGGGATTTAGGCGTGTCAGCTAGGAAGGGGTCGAATCCGCAAGCCTGCGGCAAATCGCGGAAGAGCAAAGTGGCGGGCTCCCGCGCCTCAAGTAGTGCAGCCCGAACTGCGATGGCGGTGGCTGAAAGGTGCCGCGTCTTCGCAGCAAAGGCAGGCAACTTCGATGCAAAGACACAGAGCGGCCGCACCACGTCCAAAAGTGTCGGCGACCGGGCCTCGGGTTCGTTGGAACCGAGAAGTCGGAGGAGGGCACCAAATACAGCAGCGCGGACGCCCACCAGCTTACAGAGCTGAAGCGAGAACGTCCCGGGCGCCTTGATCATCCGCTGGAATTCAAGTCCACCGACGCGCTGTAGGAATGCATCACTCTCGTACACGGCCAATTCCTCTGCGTGCGCAACCACCAGAACAGCGATCAGCACAGGTGCAAGGCCGGCTCGAACTCCGAAGGGCGGGGCGGCCAACTCCCGTAGAATGTGATCAACCGGGATGCGTGCATCCGGCTTTATCTCAAGCATTTTCCGGATGCATTGAAGGCTCGGCCGCAGGCGAAGCGGATCATCGTTGGGCGGCGGCTCGGCGATCGACCAGGTTCCCTGCACCTTCCGATGGAGTCTGCCACGGCCAAGCACCGACAGGTACATCAATTTCTCGGGCGGACTCTTGTCGGCACTCAAGCCCAGCAACGGTTCGGATGCCGAAGTCAGCATGTGCTCGACCAAGCGCATGCGAGCAGCAGCAGCGGCTGAACTCAAGGTGTTCCTGTTGAGAAGCTCATTTGGGACGACCGGGGCTTTGGGATAGAGCTCATCACATACATCGGAAAGAAGCGTGACGAGTTCCTTTCCGTTGGCGATAGCTAGGGGCTTTCCGGCCCGATACCAGACGACTTCGCCCGCCGATGCTGAAGCACCGATTCCCACTAGGTCACGAACTCGTTCCGTTACCACGCGACGCGACGCACTCAGTTGACGAGAAACTTCTTCAGCCGCA
>Ga0326597_10003623_pt1 | contig 22120 bp, 17 predicted proteins | sample RVTome_12_FD_203789 | JGI IMG/M metagenome (GOLD analysis project Ga0326597, IMG submission 203789) | Soil microbial communities from uranium-contaminated site in the Upper Colorado River Basin, Wyoming, United States - RVT100D185 | ecosystem: Environmental > Terrestrial > Soil > Contaminated >...
TGGCCAATGCTGGAGTAGGCGCCGCCGTTTGCGATAATCTTGCAATACTCCGCCAAGAGCGTGCCATCCTTCTTGACTCCCGTTTTGAGCCAGATTTTCATCGGATGGCGCATGTGGCCGATGGTCATCACCTCGTCCATGGTATGAACGAGTTTCACCGGCCGGCCACTCTTTTGAGATAGCAGCACCGCGCAAAAATCCATCGGCATCGCTTCCTGCTTGCCGCCGGAAAAGCCGCCGCCGACAAAGGTTTGAACGAGGCGTATTTTATTTGGCTCGATGCCGAGGCCCATGGCGAGCTGTCTCCAGACCACGTAGGGACTTTGCTTGGAGGCCCAGAGAGTTATTTTCCCGGTGTTGTCCCACAGACCAATGCAAGCATGGGGCTCAAGCATTCCTTGCTTGATCGGTTGGGTCTCAAAGATATCTTCGCGGATGTAATCGGAGTCGGCGAATCCTAGATCGACATCGCCAAAATGAAAAGCGCTTTGTGAGGAAATGTTGGACGGCGCGTGTTCGTGGAGTTGAGGAGCGCCAGGCAGCATGGCTTCGTCGGGATCAAACACGGCCGGCAGAAGCTCGTACTCTACGCGAATGAGATCCAAAGCCTCTTCGGCAATGTCCTCATCGATGGCCGCCACCGCCGCGACTTCCTCGCCGATATAGCGGACCTTGTCGATGGCGAGGGGCAGGTAGTCTCGGGTTTGCGGCATGTTGCCGTACCTGATGCCGGGAAAATCTTTTCCCGTGACGACGGCCCGAACTCCGGGTAATTTGGCGGCTGAACTGACATCGATATGCGCTATCTTGGCGTGCGGATGCGGGCTACGCAGCAACTTGCCGTGAAGCATCCCGTGGAGAAAGAGATCGTCGGCATACTTCGCTTCGCCGGTGGCCTTGAGCCAGGCATCTTTTTTCGGCACCGGCGTGCCAATGATGCTGTAGTCGTGCACAGTCTCAGGCAAGGGGGACAGGCTACTTTTTTTGACGTCCGATTTCATGGCACAGAAAGCTAACCCGAATTATTCACACTACCAGGTAAACGCCGCACAGACTGTCGATCGGGGTGTGACCCTGGAGGAGCGAAGGCACCAGAGTAAAACGTTTCATTGCCCTGTTCACGCTCGGTAATATGCTTGACCTTTGCACCGTTGTTTTCATCATCAACTCGCTGCGCTTGCGGCTTCATGGCACAGCTGCATTGCCTTCGTTCCGGAAGGGTTGCGCCCCGATCGCCCTTCGCGTGAATAATCGGGGCTAAACATCTGTAACAAAAGTTGCCTGTCCCCTTTCCTGCTTCGCCATCTCGCTGGCTGCGCCAAGAATAGCCTCCACGATTTGAACATAGCCTGTACAACGGCATAGATGGCCCACAACGGCCTTGCGGATCTCATCTTCACTGGGGTTCGGGTTTTGATCGAGAAGCGCTACCGTGGCCAGCACCAGCCCCGGAGTACAGAAACCGCATTGGATCGCGCCTTTTTCCACAAAGGATTTCTGAACGGGGTGGAGGCCGCCGGCGCTTCTGCTGAGTCCCTCAATCGTCAGGATTTCCTTGCCCTGAGCTTCAACCGCAAGATAGAGACAAGAGTTGATCGGTTTGCCGTCAAGAAGAACGGTGCAAGCGCCGCACTGGCCCTCCTGGCATGAGCGCTTGGTTCCGGTCAGACAAAGATTCTCCCGCAGCACTTCCAGCAGCGTGCGCCAAGGCGGAATCAGGAGTTCGTAAGGCTCGCCGTTGACCCGCAGGGAAACAGGCAATGAATTCTTCACGCGTTTCTCCCGTTAGATGACGCCAGAGCTTTTTTCCATGCGCCATCGAGGGCCCGTTTAGTCAAAGTCTTGATCAGCTCCAAACGGAAAGCCTTGCTGGCGCGCCACGAGTCACGGGGCTCAGCCTCTGCGCAGACGAGGGAAGCAGCTTCTTCGAGGATTTCCTCGCTAAAGTCTCGACCTCGCAGCGCAGCTTCTGCTTTCTTGGCTCTTAGCGGCACTGGAGCGCTACTACCCAGCGCTATTTTAACGTCGCGAAACGATCGGTGCTCAGTCTCGGAAGTTACAAAGGCGGCCACTCCCGTTGTCGTCATGTCCATGGAATGACGATCATGGAAGTTGAGGTAAACGCCGCCGCTAAAAGGAGGCGGGGCGGCAAGATGGATTTCCGTGAGAAGTTCGTCACGACGCGCAGCGGTTCGCTCGAATCTTAAAAAAAAGTCCTCGAGGGGCACCATTCTTTCTTCCTGTTGGCTCTGAAGCTTCAGCCTCGCCCCAAGAACCATCAGGGCCGGAGGGAAGTCGGCACAGGGAAGGGCTCCAGCTAGATTGCCGCCGATAGTGGCCACCTGGCGGATTTCAGGACTTCCTATTTCAGCGGCAGTCTCCGAAAGGATACCGTACCGCTTCCGCATGACCGCCGAAGACACGATAGCTTCGATTGTAGTCATGGTGCCAATGATAACGCTACCGCATGCCGCTTCGCGGATAAAAGCTAACTCAGAAACGCCTTTCAAACCAATAATGTAGCGGGGAGTTACCTCTCGCCGGCGCATTTGCAGAACAAGGTCAGTGCCGCCACCGAGCAGCCTTGCTTCATCCGCATGCCCGGCTAGCAGAGCACAGACTTCTGCAATCGTGCGGGGAGCAAGATACTCGAACTTGGGCAAGCGCCTGAGGTAGCTCATGCTTCAGTCGGAGTAAAGGCAAAGTTCGAAATGCCAGCTGTCGATTTATTATTTTTCAAATTGCACTTTGCATATCGCGCCCCGCAGCGGCCTAGCCTTTGATAATCCGCGGCGTTTTCGTCTCAAGACGCGGGAAGGTTCCAGCCGGATGGACTTCAACCGGCAGAGTCACTGTAGCCTTTAGCCTGATATCCTCTTGTAGTTTTTGAGCAAGCGCGGAGTATTCCTTCTCCGGCACGTTCGGTTCCGCTTCGACCAACACCGCTACCTGCTCATTCTTTTTTTGCAGTCTGTATTCCACTCCCAGGCCAGGGAGACTGCGGACTGATGTTTCCACGAGAGAAGGATAAAGCTTTATCCCTTTGACAAAGAGGGCATCATCCGCCCTGCCGGCCACGCCGCCAACAGCCAAAGGAAGCGTTCGCCCGCAGGGACAGTTGGGACGCTCCTCGATGTGGATGTGGTCGCCAACGAGGAACCGAACCGCCGGCATACCGTAACGCCCGAGAGCGGTCACGCAGGTGGTTCCCGGGCTGCCGCTGGGAACAGGCTCGAGTGTATCCGGGTCGAGCAGCTCGACAATAAAGTAATCGATAGCGATGTGGTCCGAAACAGGGGTCGCCGCCGCCTGGTCCTGGCAAGTAAAGAGAATGGGGCCGCTGGTTTCCGTGGCACCCAGGATATCGTGAATCTTGGCATTCCAACCCTGGGAGAGCAGCCGATTCGTGGCCGGAACGCAGGCCCCCGGCTCGGCCGCGAGCGAGAGGATGTTCATGCCGAGAGTGGTCGGATCGATCCCCAGCTCTTTTGCCGCCTCCATTTGGCGGATGGCAAAAGTCGGCGTTGAGCATAGGAACGATGGCGCGGTGCCGGCGATGTTTTTCATCAGCTGAAGCCAGGCCGCCGTGGGAAGTGTTCCCTTGGGCACGACCTGACAGCCCATGGCTTCGGTGGCCGCGAAGCACAGCCAGAAGCCGATGAAGGGCGGAAAACCAAAAGCAAAAAAGCCACGCCAGCCGGGCTTCACCCCGTGACCATACAGAGATCGGGTGTAAAGCAAGATGCCGTTTTCCCAGTCCTGCCTGGTGTCCAGCCAAATTCTGGGCCGCGCCGTCGTGCCGGAGGTTTGCCAGTACTTGAGATGCTCATTGGGGCGGATCGTGGGGGCGGTGCCAAACGGAGGCCGGGCCGCCTGATCTTTTTCAAAATCGTACTTGGTTACGACAGGAAGCTTGGGTAAATCTGCGAGGCTCTTGATGTCCGAGGGCCGGACCTTCTTGCTATCCCAAAGCTCGCGGTAAAACTGCGAACGCTCGTAGGTGAATGAAAGCAAAAACTTCAGCCGCTGGAGCTGGATTTCTTGAAGCCGTTCAAGGGGAAGAGTCTCCACTCTGCTCCATACGGTATCGGATGCCGGCTTCGCCCGATCTCCTTCTTCTGAAATTTCAATCCCAACGCGTTCACCCACCATCGCATCAGTCCAAAGATATCTGACTTGTGCATTCATGAGATCTCCTCTCTGGAAGCGCAGCGTTCTTTACGCCACTTGGCCGAGAAATATTCGCCCAAGGGGCTGATTAAATGTTTTCCGTTCTCTGTCCCCGACACCATGCAGACTTTCGCATGGTCCTCCTGTAATGTTCGTGAGTGCCCTACTTATACAGTCTCACCTCGACGCAGTGATCCAGCGCCGTGGATATTTTGTCGATGTGTTCCAGGTCTGTGGGTAACAGTTGGTTGAAGTTGATTCCTTTGCCTTTAGCGATGGGCATACCCGGTGACCAATGACCGAAGTGCCCCGCCACACCTACGACCTGCGGGTGAATGCACTGGGTGAGCTTAGCTGTAACACGCACCTTGGTTGCGGGCGACTCCAGCCACACCTCTTCGCCGTCGCTAATTCCCTTTGTCTTGGCCACGTCTTCATTGACAAGAACATTGTAAGCGTTAGGGGTGCGCTCGCAGATTTCGTTGATCCAGGGGTTGTCGTTACCGAAGCTGCCGTAAACGTAAGGCAGTTTGTAGTGGACCGCGATGAGGTCGTATTGGCCTTTCTTAATGGCGTGGTATGAGGGGCAAGGCATCCACTCGGAAAGCGGCTTATAATCCGAGAGATCCCAGTCCAAACCCATTTGGCTGACCACTCCCTGGAGCTCATCGCCTCGCTGGAGAAAATGTTCGAGATAGATAGGCAACCTGGCATCCAGAAAAGGGCCGATATAAGCTTCGTCAACATCCTTTGGAATGCGGATCACGCCATGCTCGTTAAACCATGCGAGATCGTGTTCATCGCCAAACCAGCAGCGCGTCATCCGATCGATGACCTCGTTGATCGAGTAGCGCTGTCCGGGTTGTAAAGCATAAGAATCTTTGAGCCGAAAAGTATGATTGATGAGGCGGTAGAAATCTCCCAGGATGCCGACTCTGTCGGCAAGCTCCATGAGAACCTCCTGGGGCTGCCTCAGTCCGGGCGCCGGCTCCACCACGGGCTGCCGTATCTGCCAGAGCCAGTCATCTTTCCCGCAGTGGGGCATCAGCAAGTTGGTCCCGGAGACAAAATCAGCGCGCTCGAGATAGCTCGGAAAAGGCAGAACGATATCGTCGAACAGGTTGGTCTCGTTGATCTCTACAGCGAAGCCGGCGATGAAAGGAATCGACTGGTAAAAGCTCTCGACCAGCTTTATGTCCCCGAAGGAGCCGATCAGGGAATTGGTCGGCATATGGAATAGCATTTCAATGCCGTAGGTGAGACCGAAGCGCTCTTTTTGCTGCGCCGTGATTGGCAGTAGAGTGTGAAAATGTGGCGCCAGTGGAAACAGCTCGGCCAGGTCGATGCGGAACGGCTTAGTCGGCGTGCGGCCCGGGAAAGCCTTGGGATGAGGCAGGGGTAATATATGCCCCCCCTCCTCCAGCATCCCGTCGGTTCCCCCTTCGGGCCACCAGCGGTGCGGTCTTTTTCCCGCTGCGGCCGTGCTCAGAATTCCTCCAGGAACGTTAACCGCCCCCATGACAATGTTCAAAAGCTTGAGCGGCCAGGACTGGTGAAACCCATGTGCATGGCCCTGGGGCCCTTTCGCCCAATCAACGCATACCGGCCGAAACGGGAGCGTGACGCCATCGATGGTAATGGTGCTGCCGATGCTGGCCGCCTCGCCGAATTCTCGCGCGATCCGCCTGAGGGTCGCGGCGGGAATAGTCGTGATCTCTTCGGTCTTCTCGGGCGGATACTTGGCGACATGCTCCTTGAGAAGCTCGAAGGTGGGACGGCCACCCTCCCCGCCTCCGATGATTTCCGGATCGCGGAGTGTTGGATCGTCATAGACTTTGATTTGCTTATCCGCCGCATCGTAGATCAATGGCTTATTGGAGCCGGGCTCACGGCGGTACCGGCCGTCCGGTCCGGTAAGATAGGGGGCATTGGTTTTGTGCTTGAGAAAACTAGCGTCGTAAAGTCCCAGCTCGTTTAACAGCACATGAAGCATGCTCAGCGCAAAAGCCGTGTCAGTTCCCGGCCGAATCGGAATCCATTCGTTAGCTTTGCTGCCGGCGTGAGAAGCTACGGGATCGACCGAGATCACCTTCATGCCGCGAGCGCGAGCGTCAGCCATATCCATAGTGATGTGGTTGAAAGCTCCTCTTGCGCCAAGGCCGAACTGAGTTCCTACGAGAATGGCGTATTTGCAGTAGTGGAGATCGGGCTGTTGATGAAAGCCGCCGCCGGAAAAAAACTCGACCGGATGAATCACCTTGCCGCAGGTGGCGGAAGCGTTCCCCATAAGGTGGGGAGTGCCGAAGGCGCTGCCAAAAGCGATTGACCAGTAGAAGCAATCACCGGTGATCTCCCAGGCCTGGACGTAGAGCTTTTGCGGCTCGTCGCGGATTGCATCGAGCTTGGCCGCTATCGTGTCTAGCGCCTCATCCCAGGAAATTTCTTGCCAGCCGGGATCTTCGTACATTCCCTTCTTCGGATTGGTGCGCTTGAGGGGAACCTTGACCCGATGGGGATTGTAAAGGTTCATGATTCCGGACTTGCCTTTGGCGCACATCACCCCTTGGTTCTGCGGATTGTTCGGGTCACCCTCGATCTTGACCACGACGCCGTCTTCGACGAGAACCCGAACACCGCATCCCACGTAACACATGCCGCACGCTGTCGGAATCCATTCTGAGGCCATTTTCATCCCCCTTCGAACATGGGAAGCATAACGATCTCCACCTCCCCATCGCCTAACCCCGCCGCTAAGCCGCCCACGTCTTTGATATTCTGCCCGTTCAAGAAAACCAGAATATAATGTTGAAGTGCGCCTGAGTGTGTGAAGACGCGGCTTGAAAAAGGTTCGCCATAGTTGCCGGAAAGCGAGGCAAAGAGATCACCAACGGTGCTTCCCTGAGGTAAATTGACTGTGAGAGTACGCCGCTGCAGCAACGCGCGTAGCTCGCCCATGAACTTGACGCTGATCGCTAGCTGTTCCTTCTCCATCGAGATTTCTTCTTCTAGCCTGGATTATTCACACGTGACAGCAATCGAGGCGCGAGCCCTCCGGAGCGAAGGCAATGGAGTTGTGCCTCAACAAGCGTTCAATTCGTTCAAATAGTTCAAGTCGTTCAAAACGTTTTGAACGGCTTGAACGGCTTGAACTCTCTTCGTTAGCAGGCTCACCCCTCGATTGACACAGTGTCGCGATTCTTCCTCGGACCATGATTAATTCGGGCTAGCAACGACAAGCCGCCTCATACCAACGCAAAGGGAACATAGACTCCAGCCTTTAGTACACAGTAGCGGAAGAGTAGACTGCCAACCAGGATGAAAGCGCTGGCCAAGACCACAGCGGACGGCATCCATAAAGTTACCACCAGCGGAACAACCATTCCGATGAGGACGACGCCGACATTGAAGATCCAGCCCAGAGTGCCGCACTGTAAAAGCCTGACCGCTTCTTTGGCCGCGAGTCCTGAATGTTTTAGAGTCCAGAGATGGATCGCAATCAAAACGAGGTTGACGATGATGAGAACCTCAGCCAAAAACAACAGTCCAGGAAAAGGAGAAAACAGAATCACCACTGCGCTTGCTCCTAGAAGCGATTGGGCAAAGAAAAGAATCGGCAAAAGCGGACTATTCCAAAAGGGGATGGAGGGCGAAGCAGAGAGAACGAAGCCCGGGTACAGAGTGACTAACAGTGCGCAAACGGCAGCGACCGTTCCAATAACCCTATCGCCGTAACCCGCGGGATGCCAAGGGAGCCAGGAAAAAACCGATGGGGCGATATAGAAAAAACCGAGAACGATGAATAAAAAGACCGAGATCATGCCGCGGCTAATCCACGAGGTGCGCGGTTTCGCCATCGCGCGCCATGCCCTCATGGGATGGCCTAACTCGGCTAACAAAACCAATCCGCCAACCGTGACTAGCCCCAGGGAAAGAAGTCCTATGGCAGGGGAAAGAGTTAGATTGTGAAAAAGCAGGAAAAGACCGCCGCCCAAACCGCCGAAAAACAAATCGATCGCGACCAGCCAGGCCCACTCTTGTTGACCCCTTAATTCGACCGTAAAACTATTCACCATGTTCCACCTCACCGAACTTAGCCTGAATTACTCACACGTGGAGTTGTGCCTCAATAGGCGTTCAATCCGTTCAAATAGTTCAAGTCGTTCAAAACGCTTTGAACGGCTTAAACGGCTTGAACGTTTTGAACTCCGTTCATTAGCGGGCTCGCCCCTCGATTGACACAGCGTCGTCATTCTCACTCGGACCATAAATAATCCGGGCTAGGTTAGGTAATACAGAGAGGGATCGGTGCCCAATTCTGAGCGCGGCTGAAAATGAGATCGCTCTCGGACGAGCTTGCACAGATCACTCCCCGGATCATTCAAATCACCGTACGCGAGCGCCTTGGTCGGGCAAGTCTGAACGCACGCGGGCTGGAGACCATTCTCGATTCGTTCAACACAGAAATTGCACTTCTGCACGGTTCGGGGCTGCCATTTCTGGTAGCTTTTGGCTTCGTAAGGAGTCAGCGTCTCGCCGTAGTAACCGCGCGTGTCTTCCGCAAGGAAGCGAACCTGATAGGGGCAGGCCACAACGCAAGCGCGGCAGCCGATACACTTGCTCTGATCCATCATCACCAGGTTGTCTTTTTCCCGTTGATGGCTGGCACCGGTCGGACAAACGGGAACACAGGGCGGATTCACACAATGATTGCAGCGGATGGGTAAGAAAACTTTGCGTGCAACCGGATACTTTCCCTCTTCCTGCTCCAAGACTCTCATCCAGAAAATGCCGGGAGGGGTGCCGTTCTCTCCTTTGCAAGCGATCGTACAGCTTTGACAGCCGATGCAGCGTTTGAGATCGATCGCCATGCCCCAACGGGGCTTCTTGCCATTTCTGTTTGCACCTGTGTCAGGCCTTTGTTCCATGGCTTGCCCTCTTCGATAACTCTAGTTGACCAGAATCGTTCTCTGCGTTTGGGCTAACTCATCACATCTGAAACCAGACGGTTTTCGTTTCGGTATAAAGCGGCAGCACTTCTTGGCCGAATTCCCGGCCAAACCCGCTTTGCTTGAAGCCGCCAAACGGCGCCATCACGTCCAAAGCGCCGTAGCAATTGACCCATACGCTCCCTGCCTTGAGACGCCGGGCCGTGTGGTAGGCTTTTTTCATGTCGTTAGTCCACACTCCGGCGGCCAAGCCGTAGAAAGTATCGTTCGCCTTCTCGATAACCTCATCGAATTCCTTGAACGGAATAACCGCCAAAACCGGGCCGAAGATCTCTTCGCGGGCGAGCTTCATGCTGTTCTCTACCTCGTCAAAGACCGTTGGATTCAGGTAGTAGCCCTTTTTCATGGGAGGTTTGTCTCCACCCAGGATCAGCTTCGCTCCCTCTTTTTTACCTGTCTCGATATATCCGAGAACGTCTCCTAGGTGCTTTTGTGAGATCAGCGGTCCCACGCATGTCTTTGGGTCCATGGGATCGCCCACTTTCCAATCGTCCTGGACATGGCGCAGAAGCTTTTCAAGAAATCGATCGTGAACTTTCTCTTCCACGAACAGGCGCGAACCGGCCCAACAGATCTGGCCCTGGTTCAGGCAAAAGCCTTTAGCGGCAAATGTGGCCGCGGCCTCCAGATCGCCATCGGCGAAGACGATGTGCGGAGACTTGCCGCCCAACTCGAGCGAGACCCGTTTGAGCGTTCCCGCGGCTTTTTCCATGATCACTTTCCCTGTCACCGTCTCCCCGGTAAAAGAGACCTTGTTGACATCGGGATGGGTCGTCAGCCTTGTTCCCACGGTATCGCCAGGACCGGTGACCACGTTGTACACGCCCTCGGGTAATCCCGCAGCCTGACAAATTTCCGCGAACTTTAGAGCCGAAAGCGGAGTCCAACTCGCCGGCTTATGGATGAGCGTGTTTCCTGTCGCCAGCGCCGGCGCAATCTTCATCAAGGAGAGAATCAGAGGGGAGTTCCACGGTGTGATAATCGCCACTACTCCAATGGGCTCTCTTATTGTACAGGCAAGCGCGCTTTCATCGGTCGGCAGGGTCGTGCCGTAGATCTTGTTGGCCCAGCCGGCATAATAGCGCAGCAGATCGACTGCGAACGGCACGTCCCGCGTGCGCGTGAAAGCGAGCGGTTTCCCCGTATCAAGGCTCTCAACCAAACTCAGCTCCTCCAGCTGCTTTTCCACCACATCGGCAATGCGAAATATCATCTTGCCGCGATCGAGCGGTTTCATCCGAGCCCAAGGCCCGGTGTCAAAGGCCCGACGAGCCGCCGCGACCGCAAGATCCGTTTCGCGCTCGCCCGCCTGCGGCACCTGCGTAATAGCTTCTTCCGTCGCTGGATTAATCGTCGAAAAGTAACGCCCCGAGTCCGGCTTGACCCATTGGCTGTCGATGAAGAGGCTCTGTACTTCGGCTACGGCTGTTCTTGCGTTATCCATGATCGCTCGATTCGCTAGGCGTGCTTGTTGGTGATGGCGATAATTTCCCGGCTTGAAAGAATTTCGCGTGTGAGCGAGTGGCGCTCGGAGTTGTTCAGTAATTTTTGCGCCAGCTCCATGTAGTGCTTTGCCTGATCCGATTCGGGAAAAGATTCCACAACTGTGGTCCGCAGATTCTCGGCCATCTGCACGAGCTCGGAGCGCGGAATGTGATGGATCACCGGTATACCGACGGCGCCGAAGGCCTCCTCCACGATCGCTTCTTCGTTGGGGACCCCACGCATATTGTTGATCACGCCGCCGATGCCACAATTGACGCCGCGTTGGCCTGCCGCTTGAATGCTCTGGGCAATTTTCATGGCCTGAGTGAGAGAAGCCGCTTCTCCGTTCGCGACGATGTAACCCTGCGGGGTGTATTTCAAAGGTCGTGCAAACCCGCCGCAAACCGTGTCCCCCAACACGTCGTACAGGATCAGCGTGAACTGGTATTCTTCCATGAGCCCGTGGTCTTCAAAGAGCTTCAGGGCCAAATCGACTCCCTTTCCAGCACACCCTTTGCCGGGCACCGGTCCACCGCATTCCGCGCCGTAGAGGTGGTTGTTGTGATTGACCCCAGGGAAGATGAGTTGTTTGAGGATCTCCCGGTTCATCGCCCGCGCTCCTCCCCGCTTCTGGATTTCGTCCAGAACGGTGGGCTTCAAACCTCCGCACAGATTGGCAATGGAATCATGTTTCGGGTCGCAGCCGATCTGGAAGACCTTTTCGCCCATCAGGACCATGGCCGCGCTCACGTTCGCGGAAACGGTCGACTTGCCGATACCGCCGGTGCCGTAGATCGAGATCCTGACAGGTTTGTCCCGATTGACAGGGGCGGCGGGTATCCTAGCCACATAGGCGTTCCGTCCTTCTTGGCCGGAGGCTCGGTCCAAGCTTTGAAAGCTCAAGAACATGTCAAAGAGCTCGTCGTAGCTGTCGATGGGTCGCGGATCAGTTTTTGGCGAGCCTTGTTCCACTTTTCGCGCTAGCTCGCGAAACGTGGCGGCGACATCGGCGTCGGGAAGCGTGCGTACGATCGGACCGCCGCGCTTTTCTGCTTCCTTAAAAGTAGCAGGATCACGTTTAATGCACGCAAGCACGGGTACGTTGGTCTTTTCAGAAAAGGCTCCGACGATCTCTTGCTCGCGCGCAACGCCGCGCATGTTCACTACGTAGCCTAGGACTTTAAGGTCGCCGCCCACCGCCTTGACAGCGCGTAGGATGTTGTTACCGGCATAGATGGCCATCAACTCACCGCTGATGATGATGACCACCTCGCGGCCCCCACCCCGCAGCGGCGTTGAGAAGCCACCACAAACCACGTCACCGATGAGATCGTAAATGTTGTATTCTATCTTGTCGTAATCTGCGATTTGGCCCTTGAATTTCTTCAGCTCACCGAACGCGGTTGGCAAACCCACCCCAGCGCAGCCGATACCCGGCTCCGGTCCGCCTGTTTCCGTGAGAAGAATTCCTTCTTTGCTCCTCCAGACGGCTTTGCCGATATTTAGCGCGTTGACGCCCTCTTTGCGCTTTAAGTCAAGTATCGGAACGACATCGCCGGTAAGATCGTACAAGTCGATGAGGCTGCTTTTCGGGGAACATCCTAGAAGCATGACCCGTCGCCCTTCCTCGTGGGCGAGCGCCTCACCGAGATTGGTTGCCACTGATGTTTTACCGATTCCTCCCTTGCCGTAGACAATGATGTTACGTTGATGACTCGGCTGTTCCATCACGCGTTCTTCTCCTTTTTTGCATAATCGTAAAAGCCTGAGCCTGTCTTTCTCCCGAGCCGGCTGGCGGCCACCATCTGCCGCAGTCTCAGAGAAGGGCGAAACCTCTCACCGTGGGCTCCGTGCAGGGATTCCATGGCGGATAAGACGGTGTCCAAACCAACCATGTCCATCAGTTCAAATGGCCCCATTGGATGGTTGTAAGCGAGCTTGCAAGCCTTATCGATGTCGCCGATGGATGCGATGCCTTCTTCCAAGCAATGAAGGGCCTCAACCAGATAGCCATTGTAGATGCGGGTTGTAACGAAACCTGTGTAGTCTTTTTCAACCAAGATGGTTTCTTTACCCAGACGACTGCAGAGCTCTTTTGTTTTCTGAATGGTCTCTTCACTAGTGGCGTAACCACGCACGATCTCAACGAGCTTCATGACCGGTGCGGGATTGAAGAAATGGGCGCCAATAACCCGCTCCGGACGGCGCGTCGCCGAAGCGATTCCGGTAATAGGCAACCCGGTGGTATTGCTCGCGAGAATCGCCTGCGCGCCGCAGATTCCATCCAGCTCGGTAAAAACTTTACGCTTAAGCGCCAGCTCTTCCGGCACAGCCTCAACAACAAAGGACGCGGCCTCTAGCTCACCGTACTGCGTCGTGAAACGAAGGCGATTAAGCCAGCCGTCGACCTGCTCCCGATTGGCCTGGCCCTTCTCAACGGCTCGGGCTGCAAGGCCCTCGATGGCGGCACGGCTCTTTTTAAGAAATTCCTCCGCAACGTCAAGGACAATCGTTTCGGCCTCCGTGCGAGAAACCACGACGAATGCGATCCCCGTGCCCATTAACCCGCTGCCAATAACGCCGATTTTTTCTTGGCTCATCCTTCAGCAACGTCTCCAGGAACGAACGCCAGCTTCTTCCACGCCTCGGTTTCGTAGAAAGCGTCATCGACAACTTTACAAATTTCCGAGAAGAGCCGCAGCGATCCTTTCACTCCAACGAGGGGCCAGGGAACGAAGTTGTAGTTGTTGAAATAATAAAAACCGCCGAGGTTGAGGTGGGCGATGCCGTAGCTTTTGAAAAGCGGTTTGTCCTGGATAGAGCCAATGGCGAAATCCACGTTCGCCTGTTTCGCTGCTTCACCAAGCTGTAGATACGTAGGATTTTCCAAGACTGTAAAGTCGAGAGAATCCGATAGCGGCTCGAGCACTCTCTCCGCTTTCTGAATTCCAGCGTCTGTCTCACTCCACAGGCCAACGACCTTAACGCGGATATTGAGGTCGTGAAAAAGATAGCGTGTCATGGCGGCGGCGAAAGGCGCATAGCCACAGACGGCGGCGTATTTATCACTCAGGAAGCTCGCCATCCAACTGAAGTTGTAGTTGCGATGGAGAATCCTCTTGATACTGTTCATCTCATCCACGAGATATCGCTGCGCCTTCTTGCTATCGCCAAAGCGTTCCGCCAGATTAAGCAGCCATTCCTCGGTATTGCCTATGCCAAATGGCAGCGCAAGATCATCGGTTAAAGTTGGAACTCCAATGGAGTCGCTCTTTCCTACAAAATCAGGCATCTCGTCATAACCCAGTAGCAGGTTTGCCTCGGCGGCGGGAAAGCGCTGCAAATCGGCAAATTTTAAGTTGCGCGAGAGAACAAGATTCACCTTCACGCCCGCTGCTTCTAGCATCTCCACGATATGGTCGATATCAAAAGGCCAGTTGGCGCTGCCCATCAGAAAAGGCGCAATCAGGTTGATCCCTTGCCGCTTTCCGTCGTATGATTGCACGACCTCGTCGAGAATCTTGCACAATGCCAGCTCCGCCCCGCGCACCAATCCTCCTTTGAAACCGGCATTTTCAATGGCGACGATTTTGACTCCGGTGTCTGCGGCGACACCCTTGGATACACCCTCGATATCTTCCCCGCTCACGGCCGGGCAATCGCTCATAGATATCCAGATGCACTGAGGCACCTCTTTCACGAGCTTGGCCTCGGCAACCTGTCGGAGGGTCTTGACTAGCTTTGCAGCCCCTCCCATGATCGCTTCAGTTTCCAAAAACCCCGTGCCCACAATAGGCACGTAGCCGCCGTTGGGCAGCAGGTCGCCGCGAAAATGCTGAGCCATTGCGTGACACCCTGAAACGCCGTGATAGACGTTAGCTGTGTCGAGTATGCCGCTAGTAATAAGAATGCTGCCGACAAAGGCGCCCGGCTGAAACTGGTCGCGCATTTTTGTTTCCTTATTAGGAAACAGCACTTCCATCATGACACGGGCCTTTCTTTTGGTTTGGCAAACTGGAATTCAAACGGCGTCGACGACCAGACCCGACCGAAGAAAGTCGGCTTCGATTTGCGCTTTGCGGCCTTGAAAGACTCTATGATGCCGCGGTACGTCGCGGCGGTACCGGCGTAGCCCACCCCAAGAAAGGATGAACCCTTGACCCGCTTCATCTGCGACGAAGTGGTGTAACGCGCGACGTTAGATGGATCGAAGCTGCCACTTTTCGCGTAAGGGAAAACATCATCATAGATATAAAGGCACTCTTCCGCATCCACGCCGAGATCCGCCATGACATCCTCGACGTTGACGGGTTGATGATAGGGATAGGGGCCGATGAGCACGGGTGGATTGAGGCCCTCGACGTCAGCGACTGCAACAAGGTCGTCCCTTTGAGATTTGAATTCCATCGGGTGAAGACAATATATATAAGGTTTCATTCCCATCTCTTGGGCGAGCCGGGCATAGGCGAGCATCTCGCCATACTTCGCCTGGGAGTTTCTGGAACACTCCACGAGCAAGACTTTCCCATCAACCCATTTCTTGGTTTCCTCAAACAGCCCGGTCAGCTTCTCTTCTTCAGCCTTGATGAATCTCTCGGCTTCTTCTTCCCGATCCATAAAGCGGGCGAGGTCCATGACCCAATCGCGAGTGCCCTTCAGACCCATAGGGAGTTGCCTTTTGAGCCACGGAGTGCCGAATTGCTCCTCCATCGCTTGGGCCACCGGATAGCCCCACATCGCAGTGTGGATTGTGTTCACCCGGGCCTCAGGAGCCGTGCGGAGGTAATCGTAGTTCCCCGCGTTCATGATGCGGTGAACCTTGAGACCGATTCCCTCAATCAGATGAACGTATGCCTCTGTGTTGCCGCCGTGCTTCCGCCCTTCGGCTTCGGTGAAGCGGGTGTCATAGTACAAGCCGAGAACATTGACTCCCTCCGGATCGACATTGGAAGGAGGATCCATCAGCGCAGCCACCAGGGGGCCCATCGCCTCGACGGCTTTCCCACACTGAACACCGGCAAAGCCGGGGCTCGGCGTGTAGACAACCTTGGCTTGGACATCAGATCCGACCTCGGCGATGACCGCCTCGACATCGTCGTGAATCATGTAGGAGGCGCATGTGTCAGTGACTATGATGAGGCGCGGGCGGTATTCCCGATCCACCTTCCGCAACGTATCAGCCAGCAACTCAGTTCCTCCCATGATCACTGCATTTTCATCCATATTTGTGCAGGGCGAGTGGGCAAAAGGAAGAGCGGAGTGAAGCGAATAATGAGTCTGTTTAAAGTTTTTTACCGCCGCAACGCAGGACAGCGGGCCGTGAGTGACGATGACCACATCGTGGAAGAATTGCTGAAAGTAAGTGGTCGTCCAGAGGTAACGACACCATACCCCCTCGTAGCCTGGTGTGAGTTCATTGAACTCCGGCGTGTCGATTTCCGGCAGCGACTCAAAAGCCTCTTTGAGTGGCAGCCAACGATAACCTTGAGCAGTGAGTTTTGACATGTCCGGGTAGGGGCAGCAATAAGGATGCCACGGCCTTTTGCGGCTGACTCTTTGAAAGCACAGGTGATATCGGTAGGGCTCTTACGCTAAAAAGATAATGCCAAAGGCGAGCATTACAAGTGAAGCAAGACGAATCAGGGTTAACCTTTTCTTGTGAATAAAAAAAAATGAGACTATATTCTCAATATTTAGAACCGGCGAATCTTTCCGACCATTTGGAGACTCCTCTTCGAACCGCTCCCCGGTTCCATCCGTTTTCGGATACGCTTGAAATCGGAGGTGCGATTCATCCCTGATTCCGCAGTTGAAGTTACAATCTCTGCTGAGCGTGGTGTGAGACTGGAGTAGCGAAGGCACCGATCTCCGCAGTATCAAAGTCGTTTTTCGTTCTTGGCAAACTGTTGTCAGCAGGCCACGGATGCCACTCAGGGCACCGCTGATCTCAATTCTCTTAGGGGTACAGGTCCATTGCCTTCGCTACGGAAGGCTCGCGCCTCGCTCAGTGCATTATTTTTCAACTGGGGAATCCGGGTTCATGCGTGAAAGGTTTGCGAATGAACGCAATAGCGTAGCCGCGCAATCTGGCCTGATTATTGCGGCGCTGGGGGAGATCAATAAACTACAGGGCGGTTGACCGCTGAAAGGAAAACCTCCATGCCTTACCGTGACCTGAGAGAGTTTCTTAAAAAATTAGAAAAAGAGGGAGAGGTTCTCAAGATAGAACCCGAGGTGGATCTTAAGTACGAAGTAGGCGCGGTCTGCCGTCTCGCTCTCGACCGAGGAGGGGAAGAGCGAAACAAGGCCCTCTATTTCTCTCGCCTTAAGGGCAACTCTCACCCTGTTGTGGTCAACCTTCTCGCTACCCGCAAGCGCTATTGCCTCGCGCTTGAGTGCAGCGAGGAGGAGGTTCATCGTGAGTGGATCCGGCGAACGCAAAAACCGATCGCGCCGGAGCTCGTTAAGGACGGACCCTGCAAGGAAGTTGTCCGCGTCGGCAAAGACGTCAACCTGTTCCAGCTTCCTATTCCCTGGTGGAATAGCCTGGACGGAGGCTATTACATCACCTTTCCCTGTTACATCTCGAAGGATCCTGAAACCGGGATACGCAACGCCGGTATGTATCGCACGATGGTGCATGACGAGAAGACCCTGGGAATTTTGGCGGCCCCTTACCGGCACGTCCGCCATCATTTCGAAAAAGCCCATGCTCAAGGCAAACCCTTCCCGGTCGCGATCGCGATCGGGTTAGACCCCTCGCTCTATATCGCTACTGTGGCTCCCTTCCCGTTCGGTGATGATGAGGTGGCTATGGCCGGGGCCTTGCGAGGCGCGCCGGTTCAGATGGTTGCGTGCGAAACGATTCCTTTAGAGGTGCCGGCGTGCGCGGAAGTGGTTATCGAAGGGGAGATCCCGCCGGATGTGGTGCGCGAGGAAGGTCCCTTCGGCGAGTTCACGGGCTACTACGGCGATCGTGCTCCGCGACCCGTCATCCAGGTGAAAGCGATCACGCACCGAAAAGATTTGATCTATCAGGCGAGCTATGAAGGTCTGCCGCATCATGAGACCTGCGTCGTGTCGGGCATCAGCAATGAGGCTGAGCTGCTCCGGCAAATCCCGCTTCCCGGAATCCAAAAAGTTCATTTCACATCCGCAGGTGGGGGCTATCTTCATGCCGTCGTATCGGTTAAGAAAGCCTATGATGGTTATGGCAAGATGGTAGGTCTCGCCGCTCTTGGAACCACGGCCGGAAGAACCGTGAAAATCGTCACCGTGGTTGACGATGACATCGATCCGAACGATCTCGCGCAGGTGAACTGGGCGGTGACGATGCGAACGCGCATTGACCGGGGTCTTGAAATCATCAAAGATCTGTCAGCTAATGTCCTTGATCCCACTATGACGCTTCATGAAAAGCGCTTGGGGTCCAGAACGGATAAGTTGATCATCGATGCCACAAAACCGCTGTTGGAGCCCCTGGCGCCTGAGTGCCGTCCGCACGCCGAAATCATGGAGCAAGTCACCCGTAACCGGCACAAATACGGCATCGAGTAAGGCTCCGCTTAAGTGGTTCGCGCAAATTTGCCAGAATTCGAAAAATCTCGGATTCGGACATTGCTCCCGCAAAGCATGTCCTGAGCGCAGTTGAAGGAGCGCCAAGCCTGCCCTGAGCCATGTCGAAGGGACGCTAATTGACACTCGGTGTCATTTCGACCGAAGGGAGAAATCCTTGTTTCGAGCAAAGCGGGAAATCGTTTTCTCAGATCCCTCGCGTTCGCTCGGGATGACGGGCCTTGCCCGTCACCTTGGCGCCTTGGCGCCTTGGCGAGAGATAATCCGATTTCCTGTTTTGCGTACTTTGCGTTTTTTGCGGTTAATTACTGCGGTTCCGAGTATTTGGTTGCGGCGCAGCTGCGCTGTGGCCATCCTGGTTGTCCTTGTACTCCTTGCTTTTGCACCTGCGGCGCAGTCTCAAGGACCGCTGCAAAAAGTAACGATTAGCTACTCCAGCCGCAGCATCTCGTCGATCGATCTTTTCATCGCTCAAGATCGGGGGTTCTTCCGCGAGGAGGGTCTCGAAGCGCGGCTCGTCCAGGTGCGGGCAACGGTAGCGATTGCCGCGATCTTATCGGATGAGGTCCAGGCCCTGGGCTCCATTGGCAGCGCGATGCGAGCCACCGAGCGCGGTGCGCCGGTTAAAGTGCTAGCCGTGAGTCTGCGCCGGCCCCTTTTCTGGCTCGTGACGCGGCCGGAAATTAAGTCTATCTCGGACCTGAAGGGAAAGGTTGTGGGCGTAGTCACAATTGGAGGCTCCCAGCACACCGCCCTGAAGCGGATGCTGCAAAACGGAGCAGTAAATCCAGACGGTGAAGTGACGACAGTTCTCGCAGGAGACGTCCCCGCTCAACTCCAGGCGTTGGCGGCCAACTCCATTCAGGCTGCTGCCCTGTCCCCACCCATCGTCATCGTCGCCCGTGACAAGTTCAAAATGAATGTCCTCGCGGCTGCTATGAACGAATTCACCAGTCTTCAGAACGGGCTCGCAGTTTCGGAGAAGACTCTGCGGGGGCAAAGAGAATTGGTGAAACGGATGTTACGAGCAAGGGCGAGGGCCAATCGCTATTTCCACGAAAACGAAAAGGGAGCAAGCGAAGTGCTCGCAAGATACCTGAGCGTCGATCACCCCACTTCTCTCGAGACTTACCGAGTGAGCCGACCGGCTTACACAACCGACGGTATTCCTTCCGAGGAAGAGCTCCGCGAACATCTCAAGATAGATGCCCAGATTTTAGGTCTGGCAGAGCCAATCCCGATTTCCAAAGTCTTCGACTTTTCTCTTCAGCGCGAGGTCAATCAGGAGCTTGGAGTGAAGTAGACAGATTATCTGGAGCATGAATCTCTCGCCAGAGAAGCTTCGGCAACGAAACCGAGAGTTGTTCAGCTTTTCACACCGAGACACAGCGTTATCGATCATTGGCTGATCGACCTAAAGCGATTTTAACGCTTCTCGTTATCTCCGTGTTCTCCTCGATCCATTCGGCTATTGCTTACTGCGGTAATCTGGAAATCGCTTTTCGCACTTGCTGACCCGACTTCCACAACTCGCGTTCAATCTCCGAAACTGCCCGTTTCATAATCGCGACGAAAGTCTTAAGGCGACGCCCCGGTGGATCAAGCAAGGTACCCGCCAACGTCAACGAAGCGCAGGCGGTACCCGTGGGATCGAGGATCGGAAAGCCTAATCCCCAAGCTCCCGGCACGGACTCTCCCTCGCTGTAATCATAACCGTTTTCTCTGATGCGGCCGAGACAACGCTTAAGCTTGACTTTGTTGGTGACCGTTTTAGGAGTCACAGAAACAAGTTTCCGCTCGCCTACCAGAGATCTAATCTCGTCTTCACGCAAAAAGGCAAGTATAGACTTGCCGGACGCACCGACGTGCAGTGGCGCAAACGAAGCCGGTCGGGGAACGTATCTGATCGAACTTTTCCCACTCTCCACGGAGCTTACGCAAACCTTTCCCTCCCCTTCGCGGATCGACAAAAAGACAGACTCGCCAGTCTCCGCCGACAGGCGGCGCATCGGGGGGTAACAAAGCTCAAGCAAAGGAATCCCCTTTTGAGCCACCTGACCCAGACGAATAAAGAGCTCGCCCAGACGGTACTCCTTGGTTAAGGGATTGAGCTTCAGCAGCCCTGCGCCCGTCAAATTGTCGAGAAATCGGTAAAGCGTACTTTCTGGAAAACGGCAACAAGCCTTGATCTCATCAAAATTCAGGACAGGTTTTTCGTAGGTGAAAAACTCGACAATCTGTAACCCACGGCTAAGCGATTTCAGCTCCATAAATTTAATAATCAATTCCCATTTTTTCGAGGCTATCTGTTACCAGCTTGGTTTTTCACTGTCAAGGATTCATCGGCACTCAAATAGTGAAAAATATTCCTTCCTAGAAAAAGCCCGTTCAGCCGAGGGACGTATAACCACCCGCCGCGTCATGTTCCTGACCACCAACGAGGAATTTTATAAGGAGTCCACCGCGTCTGCGAAACGATTATGAATTCTGTGAATGACCGTAAACTGTTGCCCTGACATATTGACGTTGCCACGACATCAATTTCCATATACCCGCATAGCGCTGTTGGAAGCACATCGGTTTTACGACGTGGGATCGAACTGATCGGATTAAGTGAATGGAATAGCGGCGGCAGTTTAAACGTGAAAAATGCGCTCTAAAAAATGAGCGTCAGTCGCGGCCCATTCCAAAAGCGCCCGGTCCCCCGGATCCGTGCCCTGTTCGCGCGACTCAACAACTTCATGTCCCACCTGTCGCAGCCACTCGGCCAGACGCCGGCCCGCACACCTGTCTATTAGAAATTTCACCGGCCAATGATCTGGATGTCATCCAGTCGGTCATGGGCCACTATGGCATGCGCATAGGCCAAACACGCGCGAATATCATCGGCTTCCAGGCCAGGATAATCGGACAGAATGGAGTCAACGGCTCCCCCTGCGCCAGCAAGCTCAGGATCAGCTCCACAGATATCCTCATGCCTCGAACGATTGGCTTACCGCCGAAAATTTCCGGGTTGGCAGTAATCCTTTTTAGAAGTTCCTGATCCAGCATACGTACCCCTTTCTTTCCCGCCATTATCTTGGCACTGTCAAGGGCCGAGCGTCAAGCAGTAAGTCGATCGCCTCCGTATACAACTCGCGAGTCAAGCCCAGTCTTCTTTGATCTGGCGTTCGATCCCGCGCATGTGCTCATCTATTTTCCTAAAACTCTCAAGCTCGGCTGGATGCGAACGAATAGTTTCCGCGGCGACAGATGCGAATATTTCTCGGTCATCGAGAAAAGTCTTCTGACCCCAGAGAAACTCCGAGTTTAAAGCACAGCAGACGAAAGAAAGATTGTCATGAAAGTCGTGTCTGACCCTGTCGCAAGACCTGTCGCAAGATGTTATGCGAGACGCCGGCTCCACCGGCTCCTGACACCGGCTCTGTGTCGAAGGAGGCGCTTTAGTGCGCCGGTTGATCTGTCGTCCCTCGATCTACTCTCCGCGCAGTCCGCGCTACCAAGGCGGCACATAACCAGTCCCGGTCGTTCAACATCTTGGCGGCCGCAGATTGGAATGATATCATTGCAATCATTGGATTCCGGCGGAGGCAATATGGCAAACCTAATTGTGCGAAACGTTGACGAGAATATCATCAAAGCGCTCAAGTCTAGGGCCGGACGACACGGTACCAGTGCCGAGGCGGAACATCGCAAAATCCTCGCGCAGGCATTGATGAAACGACGTAAACGATCATTCGCTCAAGTGCTCGCGGCGATGCCGAACGTGGGAAAAGATTCGGACTTTAAGCGCGTGCAAGACAAAAACAGTCCTAATGTACTTGATTGATACCAACGTTATTAGCGAAGCCCGCAAGCGTGACAAAGCCAACCGCGGTGTCATC
>Ga0326597_10003625_pt1 | contig 22119 bp, 17 predicted proteins | sample RVTome_12_FD_203789 | JGI IMG/M metagenome (GOLD analysis project Ga0326597, IMG submission 203789) | Soil microbial communities from uranium-contaminated site in the Upper Colorado River Basin, Wyoming, United States - RVT100D185 | ecosystem: Environmental > Terrestrial > Soil > Contaminated >...
CGACCGTCGCGACCACACCCCAGACCGTCCGGGCGGCCTTCACCAAGGAGGGCGACCTATTCGCCGAGCGGAACGTCACGTTCGTGAGTCCGATTGTCGGTTTCGCCGAAGCCCCGCTGCTCGAGCGGCAGCTGCTCGAGGCGTGGGCCGGACCGCTCGGGTTATCGCCAGTGGAGAACGCGCGCGCGGTGCAGATCGGTTTCCGTGAGCTGGAAGTCCACGAGGCGTCGCTTCGCGCGCGCGGCCGAGCGGTGCTGGACGAGCTCGAGCGCGACGGCCGGCTCGGCATGGTACTGCTCGGCCGACCGTACCATCACGACGCCGGCGTCAATCACGAGATTCTCGCGGAGTTTCAGAAGCGCGGGTATCCGGTGCTCTCACAGAGTACGCTGCCGATCGACGACGACCTACTGGACCGCATGTTCGGCGACGAGGTTCGCGCTGAAGCGATCAGCCATCCGCTCGACATCAGCGACGTGTGGAAGAACAGCTATTCGGCCAGCACGAACCACAAGTTGTGGGCCGCGAAGTTCGTCGCGCGGCATCCCAACCTCGTGGCGCTCGAGATGTCGAGCTTCAAGTGCGGGCACGACGCGCCGGTGTTCGGCGTCATCGAGGCCATCATCGAGCACTCCGGCACGCCGTATTTCTGCTTCAAGGATGTCGACGAGAACAGACCGACCGGGTCCATCAAGATTCGCGTCGAGACGATCGCCTATGCGCTCACGCGCTATCAGGAGGCCTGCCTTCGGTCCGTCGCGTGGCACGGAATGCGGGCGGACGGTGTCCACGCGTGTGTCGCGACGTCTTCGGACAGGGTCATGCCCGAGACCGCCTTCCACCCGATGGCCGACACCGGGACTGAAGCCCGTCCACACATGGGCCACGCCACCGGGATGTAGGAACGGCCCGCCGCGAACGGCCCTCGGCTCACGACGCCGAACGGTATTGTCACGTAAAGGCGGCGGCTGGTAGGGGGCTACTTTGAATGTCTCGGGCGACGGCCTTCGAGAGTCCTGCGGCGACGGTACAGCATATAGCTGAACCGGTCGTACAGCCATGCCTCATCAGCCGCTTCGTCGTACTTGGGGCTAATCGACTGTTCGTAAACGTGCGCGTATTGACCGCCAAGCCGGTCGACCTCTTGAACCAGACGGCTCTCAAGATTGGTCATGAGTTCTGGATAGCAGCGATTCCACAGTCGTCGCGATGGGCGAGGTTCCCATGACACAGCTGCTGTAGGCCTCGATCACATGTCCGACGGTAATCCGTCGCTTCGGCGGAAACCCAGACGACTGCTAATCGGACAGGAGCTAATCATGACGGTGCGCGACGCTATGTCCACTACCGTTCGGGTCTGCCGGCCAGACACCGACTTGGCCGCGGTTGCCAAGCTCATGTGGGATCACGACTGTGGCTTCGTTCCCGTTGTGGATCCTGCTGGCGGAATCGTCGAAGTGATTACTGACCATGATATCTGTATGGCGTCGGCGACACGCCGCTCGAGCCCCGAGCGCATCAGCGCCACCCAGGGCCATGAGCGATTCACGCGTGCGCCCCAGGTGACTGCGTCAAGAGCGCGCTCGCGGTCATGAAGCGGTTTAAGGTGCGACGCCTTCCTGTCGTCAATGCCGATGGGAGCCTCCAGGCACGGGCCATCCGCAGTGCGGGGAGCACACCTGTGCGCGAGTGAACGATCTGACGACGGTCCTCGCCTGACGGTCAATCGGGCTCGTTTCAGGCAGCGCGTGGGCATGCGTTGTGCATGCCTCAAGCGTCATATGAGGCGTCTCTGTATGAAATGGGTTCTCGCGCCCGCCGTCCTCAGTCTGTTCTTGGTCGCTCCGGAACACGCCGCCGCGGCCGGTGCCCAGCAAGCACCTAGTGTTCCCTCGTTCGATCGCGGCACCGCGCTCGGCGTGCTTGTTGGTGGTGCGTCGTCTACGCACCTCTCGGGCGCGACCGTCGCAGGCATTGTGAGTTGGCAGATCACGCGGTGGGTGGCGGTTGAGGGTCGCGCCGGCTGGTTCGACGCGGAGGCACAGTCCGACGGGTTCGGTGCCGACATCGGGCTCCTGGTCAACGTCGTCCCCAGTCAGCGCGTGACACCGTATGTTGGCGCTGCGTTTGGGCTGTACCGAGCATCGTTCGAGCCGTCGGCCAGTTCGGCAGCTGACTTTTACCGTTCTCGGATCGGCGCCCCCGATGGAGTCGGCTCCCTGGCGACGTTCACTGACCCGGCCGCCCGATTCTCCTTCGGCGTAGACGTCGTAGCGCGGCGGTATCTCTCCATTCGTCCCGAAGCATCTGCGATGGTCGTCTTTCGCAGAGGCGATAGCTACGCGGCGGCAATCCTCGGCCTGCGTCTCGGATACCGGTTCGAGGACCATCCCGTCACACCAGGTCGGTGAACAGCCAGCGGACCGGGCCGTCCAGGTCGACCGATTCACTGGACAGGCATCGATATCGTGTCGAGGGCGGGAGGCCGTGCATCGACATCAATGTCAAGCAGTCCCGTCAGCTCTTCGATAGCCGGGACCCAGCGCCATTCCGCGAGCGTGATCTCGACGAGGATGCTGTTGCGTATCTGTTGGGCGCCGCCCAGGAGATTCCCCGGAAGAAACCCCTGAAGATTGTCGTGACGATCTCGGAGGAGATGGATCCGTCGGTGGGCCCCGACGTTCTCGTGGAGGTGGTGCGTCGTCACTTTCTCTACGAGCGAGAGCAGGTCGAGCGTCGACTCCACGAGCACGTCCGGAGAGGACGGACGATTCTGGCGGTGGGGTTCACGGTCCTCTTCGTTTTTCTCACGCTCGCGGAGCTCGTGGCCTCGCTTCCGGACTGGCCATTACTGGGGATTCTTCGCGAGGGATTCGTCATCACCGGGTGGGTGGCGATGTGGCGGCCGGTCGAGGTCCTGCTCTATGACTGGTGGCCCCTCATCGACGAACGAAGACAGATCAGCCGTATCCTGGAGGCCTCGATATCCGTTCGCTACCAGACGCCGGCGTTGCCTATCACCAGCGAAGGCGGCCACTCGCGCCGGGCCTCCACGTTGCCCGCATGATGGTCGTGAGAGAGACAGGACGAGCATGAGCGAAGGCCTAACGCTTATGAGCCTGGGTGCTCTGCTGCTGGTGGCCTATGCCGCTCATACACTTGGCGCGCGGGTACACATCCCGCGCGTCACGCTGTTGCTGCTCGTTGGCGTCTTCGGCGGTCCACTCGGGCTCAACCTACTCCCTGCAGGCGCGGTGGCGTGGTTTCCCGAGGTATCGGAGATGACGCTTGCCATGGTGGGTTTCTGCTGGGCGAACGATTCGCGGGACGGGAGCTTCGCCGTAGCGGTCGGCAAGTCGTCTGGGTCTCGCTGGCAGTCACGATCGTGACCGCGAGCCTGGTGGCGCTGGCGGCCGCGGGCGCCCCTCAACCGCTAGCGTTGCTCCTCGCTGGGATCGCTCCCGCGACTGCGCCCGCCGCCAGCGTGGACATCGTCCGAGAGAGCCGTGCGCACGGGTCGCTGACGGATGTTACGTTCGGGGTCGCTGCGGTCGACGATGCCCGGGGCGTGATGCTCTTCAGCGTCGTGATGGCGATCGCGGCCGTCGTGAACAGAGGCCGCACTCCCGTCGTGGAACTGACGGGTGGCCTCTGGGAAATCGCCGGTGCCCTCCTGATCGGTGGCGGCATAGGCGTACCGATGGCTTGAGCTCGTTGGCTTTGAAGCGCTGAGTGGGCTGGCGGGCGTGTACGTGGTCGCTCGAGTCGTGGGCCGTCTCGTTGGTGGCTGGATCGGAGCGCGGCTCGGTGGCGCCGCGCCGGTTATAGCCACGCATGCAGGGTGGTGCCTGCTGCCTCAGGCGCGCGTCTCTGTTGGCTCGCGCTCCTCGCGGCCGATAGGTTTCCGGGGGGTGGCGAAACGGTCCTGCGTATCTGAACACGCTCCGGCGGCGGGAAGAGAGGCTTGAGGTATGCGCTTCTGGATGATCGTCTGGTCCTTCGTTGCCGTGGCGCTCGGAGTGTTCGTGGTCGCGAACTGGCGGGTGCTGTCGGCCCAGACCGCGCTGAATCTGGTTGTCGCGCAGGTAACCGCACCGCTGGGCCTGGTCATGATCGGAGCCATCGCGGTAATGACGCTCCTGTACCTGGTGCTGCTGGAGACTCGGGCGCTCGTCCAGACCAGTTTCACACGGTCGCCGGCGGGCGGCGAACCATCGCGCCGGGCCATCTCCGAGTTGCGCACGGATCTGGAGCGGTAGCTCGACGGATTTCAGGTCGAGACCGCCCAGGTGTTGAAATCGGTCGCCACCATCACGTTCTTGGGCGTAATCATGTGGAGTCCTCGCCTGCAGTGCCCCCATGAATTGTGGAGTGTCTTGTCGAGTGTTCAGCGCCCGTCATGCCAGATCGGATTCCTCGATCGCCACGAAAAACTCCGCACCTCTGTCTTTGAGCCGTCGAAGGCTCGCCATTTCTGCGGAAATCCGTTGACGGGAAGTTGGCGCAAATATTGCGGAGTCATAGGACACGCGCCACAATAGCGCAAGAAGCTGGGCTCGGAGTAGATAAGGAGCCCCGGTGATCACGGCCACTGACGTTGAAACGGTGCTCCCACGCGTTTGTTCCTTCCTGCGTGCCGGAGCTCCTGACGATCAAGCGCTCGACGCTTGGAGACCGGATCAATCGGTTGCAGCCTTCCAGAGGCACCGGCGAGGTCAGCCAGCCCGATGCCTGTGGACGTCCGTCCGGCTGGTCCTGGGGTAAAGCCGTCCACTGAAGGACCAACTCCCGGGCGATGTCACGAGTTCTAAGACCGCGGCCGATGAGCGCAAAGACCTCACGCTCTCGATCGGTCAGACGCTCGAACGGTGCACGGTCATCTGCCACGCGTCGCCCCGTCACCCGCGCCAGGATGCGTTCCGACATCCGGGGACTGACGTATGCCTTCCCTCTCGCCACGCGTCGGATGGCGCCGAGCAGGTGCTCCATCGCTTCGTGTTTCATGATGTAGCCGCTCGCGCCCGCCGCGAGGGCACGTTCCGCGTGCAGCGTCTCGTCATGCATCGACAGTACCAGCACGCGCACATCGGGCAGTGGCGCGCTCAGGGTCTTGACCAGTTGGAGACCGCTCGCCGTGCCCAGCGACAAGTCCAGGATGGCGACGTCTGGGCGCTCGGTGCGAATCCGCTCCACGCCCCCGTCTACCGTGTCGCTTTCACCGCACACGGTCAGATCGGGCTCGTTGTTGATCAGCTCGGTCAACCCCTTTCGCACGATCGGGTGATCGTCGACGATGACGATCCTGAGTGGCTTCGTGTGTGACGAGCTCTTCTGTTCATCCAGGCCGGCGTGCATCGACATACGTACTCACCTCACCGTGGTTGGCGTCACTAGGACGAGCGGACGACCGAGTGGTCGTCGACGAGCATGACTCTGATTCGCCGATCTCCTCGCGGCGATCCTCGGTTCCCGGCTGCGTGGCATCCTGTATGGCAGTCACGACCATGACACCCTGCGAGACTTCAGAGCCGTCCACGGGATGCGGCACTCTACGATGGTCCCACCTAGCGTGCCCGATCCGATCGACAAGGTCCCCCCAAGCTCTTTGCACCGGGTCTCCATTGAAAACAGGCCGACACCTTCGTGTCCACCGGGATTTCCCTGAAATCCGATACCGTCGTCGGCAATCTGGAGCGTCAGGAAGTCGGCTTCCTGCGCCAGCGTAAGGGTCACGTGCTGCGCCTTGGCGTGGCGTAAGGCGTTGTTCACGGCCTCCTGGGCAATCCGGAACAGCTGGGTGGCCGTCGTGGCGTCGTCGACCGGGACGGGCGTCTCACACGCGAATCGACACGTGACACCGGATGCCGCCTCGCATTGATCGGTCAACCGTCGAAGCGCCTCCATGAGCCCGTCGGGGACGATCTCGACCGGCATGAGGCCGTGCGTCACGGTGCGAATCTGCCGTAGGGCCACCTCGACGCCCTGAACCAGCGCGTCTGCTCGGCTAGCCAGCGGCGAGTCGGCTCTCCTGAGTTGGGTCGCGAGCGACGAGCCCAACAGTCCAATGCCCGTCAGCAGGCTGCCAATCCCGTCGTGGAGCTCCGAGGCCATGTGTTGGCGCTCTTTGGTCTGGCTTTCCGCCAGCCGTCGTTCGAGTTTCTTCCGCTGGCTGATGTCCCGGAGGATCCCGGTGAACCGACCGTGATGCGAGTCACTGATCCCGAGATCCAGGGGGAAACTCGTGCCATCTTTGCGACGCCCCGTCACTTCCAGGCCAGCGCCGATGACCTTGGCCTTGCCCGTTTCGAGGTAGCGGGCAATGTACCTGTCGTGCTCGTCACGGTACGGCTGGGGCATCAGAATCCGGACGTTTTGGCCGATAAGCTCATCACGTGTGTACCCGAACATCCGGTGGGTAGTCGAATTCGCACTCTCGATGATTCCTCGCGTGTTGATTGTGATGATGGCGTCGACGGCGGTCTCGAGGATTGTGCGCAGCTGCTCTTCGCTTGCCCGCAGGTGGTCTTCGGCCTGTCTCTGCTCGGTGACGTCGCGTACGACGGACACCACCTCATCGTCTCCACTCTTGGTGAGTCGAGCCTCGAAGTACCGTACATCGCCCTCCATGACTAATTCATATGCGATGGTCTGCAACGTCCCAGTCTCCAGCGCGCTGTTCGCGGCCCGCATGATCGACTCGGCAACATCATGAGGCAGTGGCGATTGCCAGATATTCCCGCCCACGACTTCTTCAGGTGCCATCAATAACATTGCATGGCGTTCAGCGCTGAAATCCAGGAATGTCCCGTTGCGATTGAAGCGAAACATCATGTCCGGCAGCGCATTCAGAAGCGCACGTTGACGAATGTCTCGGTCCCGCAGTCCTTTCATTTGTTCCGCGACCCGTTCTTCCAGGGTACGGTTGAGTTTCTCCAGTCGTCGTTCGGCTTCCTTGCGGTCGGTGATGTCCTCTGCGACACCGACGATTCGGTGCGTCTGTCCCGTCTTGTTCTTTATGGGAAAGGCATGGTCGTGAACCCATCGAACCGACCCATCTGATCGCAGGAGACGATACTCTTCGTCGAATGCACCCGTTTCTAAGAGCTTCGTAAACGCCGCACGGATGTGAGCCAGGTCATCGGGGTGGACCACGCTCAGCCAATCGACGGAGCTTTCATAGAGACTGTGGCGACTGCGACCCCATATCTCTTCGTACGCGGGACTGACGAAGAGGACCTCAGACAGGTCGCCGCTCGTCATCCAGAACGCCTCATTGATGTTGTCGGTAAGCTGCCGGAACCTCTCGTCGCTCTCGTGCAGCTGCTCCTCTCTGACCTTGCGCTCGGTGATGTCCTGCACCATGACACCCACGGCACGGACCGTGCCGTCCGCCGCTCTTAGCGGATAGTAGCTGCCCAGCCAGTGGCGATCGGCCCGGTTCTCGCCTGAGAGTCCCGTCAGCTCGACATCAAACAGAGCCCCACCGGACTCGAGCGTCTGCCGCAGGAACGGTTCGGCCTTGACAGCCACATCGGGAACAATCTCGTGCACGCTTCGACCCAGGTGCTCAGCAGCGGGCAGGCCATTCAGTGCGGCCATCTGGTCATTGAGGCGAAGGAATCGGAGGTCCTGGTCAAAGACCGCGAGTGCAACCGGCGCCGTGCGGTAGAGCTGTTCCAATTCGTCCGTCTCGGTTTGCATCGACGCTTCGATACGCTGGCGCTGGAAGCCGACGAGCGCCGTCGCCCAAATCGCGAACAGAGCGAGGAAGCGATTAGCCAGGACCATCCACTGCATACCGCTGGGCTCCGACCAGACATAGCCGGCGACGATGAGTGCCGAAACCGCTACCGCGGTGTAGAGCACGTGCTGCGGCCGCGGTAACCACAAAGACACCAGTACCACGCCAACATAGGGCACGCCCGCTGCCACGCCCAGAGGAAGCGCAAGATCGAGGGCGACGATCCCCCCAGCCAGCACGATACAGAGAGTAACGATCATCGTGGCTTTCTGTTCTGTCGTCATCGTCATGTCTCCGATGGAACAGGCGAACATCGATCGCCGTCTGCGCCGCACGTCGACCGCCGGAACCGCCTGATCTGTGCAGGGGGGGCTCGCCGTGGCGCGCACGTGAGCGTCGCGTCTACGCGGCCGAGCCGCTGCGGGAGGTCGTCAGGCAGCCTTGTTCGACCGACGTGTCTTGGCCGACGTCTTGGTCATGTGCCGCGCTCATCATATCAGCCGGCTCGATGCTGAGCGGTTCATATCGAGCCGCTACGTCCGAGGGGAGACGTGTCAGTGGAAATTGTGGGGGAATCCCCGATATCGCACCGCAGGGATCACCCGATTGAAACAAGCGCTGCGCGGAGGCAGGATCTAGCACGCGGGGGCGCTGCGCAGAGTCCCCGCAGAGAAGAAGCAACGATGTTGTCGGCTGCAACACCCATCGCCGGTTGTGTTCACCTGATACGCGCCGAGTATCTTGAGATGCCCGGCCTGCATCTGACGAAGCCGCAGGTGCAGCGACTCTGGGGCCTCGATGCGATGACCTGCGAGGCGCTCCTGTCGGCGCTCATCGACGTCAACTTTCTCAGACGCACGTCGCGGGGCGCCTACGTGCGCGCCGAGGTAGGCTGATGGGCACATCGCCGATGCGCCGCCGCCCCATGGGCGTGATCGAGGGTTCCGCCGCCTGCAATGGCTGGCCCTGTGGCAGGTTGTCAAGCATAGCCTGCGCGTGTGGCTGACCGCACAAGATGTCGCGGGCGGAGCACGGTGAAACCGCTGATGGACTACCGAAAGTCAAACGCCACTCCCGCTACCGCGAAAGTGATGCCTCAATGGCCTGGACGCAAGATGATCGACTCCTTCGCCGCACATGACCAAGCCGGAAGTGAGCGCGTCTCGCGTGGCGCTGGAGGAGCAGTGGGGTCTGCTGCGGGCTGCCCATCCGAATGTGCTCGTCGTCGGGACCGACAGCGTCGTGCACGACGCGTTGTGCACCCTGCGATGCGGATGCCGACAGCCCCTTGTGACCGATGTGACAACCGATCCGCTCGTGCTGCCGTCTCGCTCCGCCTGTGGCACCCTGCTTCTCCGAAACGTCCTCACGCTGTCCTTGGAAGACCAACAGCGACTGCTCACATGGCTGGACGACGGGCGCGGTGGCGCGCAAGTCATTACGACAGCAGCACAGTCGCCGTGGCCGCAGGACGGGATGCTGAGCGTTCGCGGCGAGCGACACGAGGAAAAGGAGGAACAGGGCAAGACGTTTCACCGCATCGAACGCGCCCACGGCCGGTTCGAGCGTCGCCTGGCGGTGCCGGCCCAGGTCAACGCGCAGCAGGTGACGGCTGAATGCAAGGATGGCGTCATGAAGGTGCACTTGCCCAAAGCGGCGACCGCGAAGCCCACGGCGATTGATGTGAAAGTGTCCTAAGAGAAAGGCACCATGATGATGATTCGTGACGTGATGTCCGTGCCTGCGGAAACCTGTCACCCGGAGACGGGCGTGGCGGCCGTGGCCAAGCTGATGTGGGGTCATGACTGTGGATTTGTGCCGGTCGTTGGTGCGACGGGCGCCGTCGTCGGCGTGATCACCGATCGCGATATCTGCATCGCCACCGCCACGCGCCGCTCGCTGCGAGAACACGTCTCGGCGGCGCAGGCGATGACGAGCCCGATTCACGCCTGTCTGCCGACCGACCAGATCAGCGATGCCTTGGCGACCATGAAGCAGTTCAGGATCCGCCGTCTTCCTGTCCTCGATGCGGAGGGGCATCTGCAGGGCGTGATCTCCATGAATGACATCGTGCTCGTGTCGGAGCGGAAGGGGCAGCCAGCAGCGAAGGACATTGTCTCAACGCTGGCCGCCATCTGTACGCACCGATCCGTCGAGCCTGCCGTTGTCTGAGTGCCGGCCATCACCGGCTGCGAGCCGTCCCCTACCGCCGGTTGCGCACACGGGCCTGCGGGGTTTGGCGTTTGGTGACATGTGTCTAGATCGGAGGGCTGAGTCATCGCCTCGTCGGCGGCGGAGCCTGTCCGGTTGACGTCGACTTGACAGTGCCCCCCGTGCGGCCTGCTACGCTCAGGCTCGGAGCATTGCAACGGAGCGCAAGATGACTGAGAACCCCTGGTCCGTCGTCCTGGCTGCCGGTCAAGGGCGACGATTGAGTCCGGTGACCGGCGGCATTCCCAAGCAGTTTTGGAGCGCGAACGAGGGCCGTTCACTACTTGACGAGACACGCGCGCGACTCGCGCCGCTCGTGCCTCCGGAGCGCACCACCGTGGTCGTGGGCCAGGAGCACCGGCGCCACCTCACGTCGGCGCACCGCCCCTGGACGACAGAACGGCTTGTGTATCAGCCGCGCGATCGTGGCACGGCTACAGGAGCGTTGCTCGCGTTGCTACCCGTGCTGGTGCGCGCCCCAGGCGCCATTGTTCTCATGACGCCGTCGGACCATGGCACCGCGGAGCCGGCAACGTTCCAAGCCACCACCGTGCGGGAGGTTGTTGCCGACGTGATGTCGCGACGGCTCGACATCGTGCTCTTTGGGGCCGCACCCACGAGAGCCGGAACCGACTATGGGTGGATCACGCCAGGCGCCGCGTGCCCGTGGCGGCACGATCGCCGATTGAGGCGGGTGGCCGGTTTTGTGGAGAAGCCGGCAGCCGACGTGGCACGTCGCCTGCTTGCGCGAGGTGCGGTCTGGAACACGATGGTAGTCGTTGTGCGATTGAGCGTCTTGTTCAGACTCCATCTTCGGCATCTGCCAGATCTGCCTGCGGCTTTGGTCCCGTGCGCCCGCGCGTCGGGCACCCTGTGCAGTCGCATGCTCAGCGACGCGTATGTACGACTATCGAGTGCCGATTGTTGTCGCGATCTCCTCGCACCGGCCGACGATCTCGCGGTGTACTCGTGGCCCGCGTCGATCGGGTGGTCGGACCTCGGTACGCCGGAACGGCTGCGGGCATGGTTTGCTGCCGATGCGATCGCCCATGTGGCGTGAGGCCGGGCCGATCATTTGAGACGCGGCCGGTGCCAATCGAGGGTCTCTCATGACACAAGGAGATGTAGTCGTGGACGTAGAAGATGAAGCTGTTCAGCCGCCCTGTCCAACGTGCCGACGTCCGCTCGTCTGCGTCGGGAGCCGGGAGATCGGCATCAGCGAGGCGGATGGTCGCCGCCGACATGCCTACTGGTGCCCGGCGGGCTGCCGTGGTTCGGAGCCTGATGGGACGTTCGAATTCATCGAATGTCCGGCCTGTGGGAGCCACGATACGTCTTTGACGCCGCGCAACGACGGCGTCGAGGAGTTGGCGTGCAATGCCTGCGGCACGATCACGACTCTTCAGATGGTGCCATTGAGTCCGTGAGCGCGTGTTGCCGTGTGTGTAGCCCTTCCGGCCGCACGGCGGGTGCCAAAAGGCGCGCCCTGCCTCCTTCAAACCCGCCTATCGTGTCGGTGACCCCCTGCGCGTCCATGCAGGTCCGGCAGGTTCCGATGTGGGCACCACGGTTGGCCATCCCGCGGAAGCATGACCTCGACGTTACGGTGGCGGCTTAACTTGCGGACCAGTCTGTCGGTGGAAGACCTCGCCACGTCTCTGAATCCCATCATTCGGGGATGGATTCAGTACTACGGGCCTACCAGCGTTCCACGCTCCTCTCGGTGTTACGGCTCATTGACCGGCACTTGGTGAAGTGGGTCAAGCGGAAATACAAGAAGAGAGGTCGGTATTTCGAGCGGGCGACGCGTTGGCTCGGGCAGGTGGCGCGCTACCAGCCCGGGTTGTCCGCGCACTGGCGTCTCGCCCGGCCTTTCCCGCCTGAATGATGGGAGCTGGGTGAGCGGAGACGTTCACGCCCAGTTCTGCGAGGGCCTCGGGGTGAAACTCCTCGGGGCTACTCACCCTTGGATCGCCGCCGAATTCCCGGCGCACATGCCGGAAAAGCACCGAGAAATCGTATCCGGGGTACGATGCTGGCCACCTCGGTCAAGGCCCGCCGGCCGAGAGTTTTGCCGCGCACCGCGAGCCGACGGCGCTGGGCATCGGTCAGGCGAAGCGGTCGGCCGCTCAGGTGGTGCCTGAGGATCCGATGCTCCTCCCGGAGATAATCGATGACGTCTTTTTGGTGGCGGTTCACTCAACCGGCGCAGGTGAGCACGAGGAATTGCAGCGCATTGGGCATGACTTGAGGCTACTGGGCAAAACTGGCCAGCGCCTACCTTGCCCCGGCGGGTCGCCGGGGCTCGGCCGATTTTCTGCACCATACGGGAAACGACACTGCCTCGAAAACCCGGTGTAATCGTCCGAACCGTGGCTGTGCGAGAAATCGTCAGCCAACGGTTCTGCATGACGGGTTTCCGACGGCAGAATCCAACCCGCTGTCTCGTGCCCATAGCTGAGGCATCGCACCGATAAGAGGGTGTCTGACCCGTCGGGAATTCGGCAACGCACGACATGCGAGACGGCGACGCGGGCCGTGTGTGGCAGGAATTCGCCATCCGCCGCATCTCTGATTTGGCACGCAACATGCGTTCTCTGACTTCTGTGAACAAAGGTACGGGTTCCCCCATGACCGCCACTGCCCGGGCCATCATCAAGTGTCCTGTCTGCGAGTCACATGGCGCAATGTTGCACCATGATATCCGCGCTTCGCTCGTGTACTCCTGCCAGAAGTGCATGCACGAGTGGGAAATCGACCCCGCAGAGGAACCACCGCAAGCGGACCCCACGGTGGCCGAGCGTCCGCGAATGCCTTCGGCGCGCACCAGACGGCCTCGCAGACTCTGACGTGCCCAGGAGTCGGACATGGGATCGCCTAGCTCCGTCGAGACGTTCGTGCCCGCCGAGGACCTTCAGCGGGGAAGCCCGACACCATCCGCTCCGTTCCGGCGAATCGTGGGATGTGTCGACGGTTCCGAGATGAGCGAGGCCGTCGTGCTCCACGCGGCGAAGGTCGCCGCAGCATTCGGAGTCCCGCTGACCATTCTTCGCGCGCTGGAGCCTGATTCGAACGTGGATGCGACTCCGCCGGACCCGCTCGACTGGGACGTTCGACAGCGGGAGGCGCGCGCCTATCTGGAGCGGCTCGTCTCGCTCGCAGGCCGCCACGACGTTGACGTGCAGTCGGCGCTCATTCAGGGACGCGCCGCGGAGCAGATCTGTGGCTGGGCCTTGCAGCACGGCGCCGACCTGACCGTTCTCGCCAACCATGGGGAACACGGGCGCTGCGAATGGACGCTGTCCAGCACCGCTCGCAAGCTCGTGGATGCCGTGCCCGGCTCGTTGCTGCTCATTCCCGCAGATGGTGGCCGTCATGAAGCAAGCGCTGTGTGTTACCGACGAATCATGGTGCCGCTCGATGGCTCTGCTCGGGCTGAAAGCGTGCTGCCGATCGCGACGCGTCTCGCGACGGTCCACAAAGCCGAGCTGCTGATTGCTCACGTCACCCCAGCGCCTGAACTGACCAAGGTGGGTCCCCTGACCGCTCAGGATCTCGAACTCGAGCAGCGCGTGATCGCGCGCAACGAGCGCGTCGCGCGCGGCTACCTCGATCAGATTCACGCGCGTGTGTCGGAGGCGGGCATCGCGGCCCGCACCATGATCTCCCGTGGCGGCGACGCTCGAACGGGGCTCGCGAGACTGGTCAGGCAGGAGAGCGTGGATCTCATCATCCTCTCGGCCTACGGGCGGCGCGGCCCACGGGATATTCCGTGCGGGAGCGTGACGGCCCATCTGCTGACCCATGTGGCTGCGCCGCTTCTGGTCTTTCGAGAACGACCTCGTCGGGTCCTGAAACGCCTGTCGCAGGACGCGGCGAGGCGGGCTGCCAGCGCACGGGCCCCCGCGCAAGCCGCGCTATGACTGCGCCGATCGAGGCGCCGCACGGTGCACTCGAAGCCGAGGCGCGCGCGCTGGCCGACAGCCACGGGTTGTCGGATCATCCACCACGTTCCATTGCGGCGCTCTCCCAGCTTGGCAACGTTCCGGACTGGCTGGTACACGCACGCGCGGCGCTCGGCGAATCGGAGGGCGCTGTCGCGAAGGCGGCGGAGTGGCTGCTCGACAACGAGTACCTGGTCGCCCGAGGCGTCCGGCAGATCGAGAAGGATCTTCCGAAGGGGTTCTACACGCGCCTCGCGACACTGAGCGGCTCCGACGCGGGCCGTCCGCGGATGTGGAGCATTTCGCGTGCATTGCTGCGCGCGTCTCGGCTTCAGCTCTCTGTCCCGACGGTTACGCGATTTCTGGACGCGTATCAGGAACGCACGCCGCTCACGATCGCCGAGCTCTGGGCCCTGCCGACGTTCTTGCGCCTCGGCTGCCTCGAGGTGCTGTTCGCCGCGTTCGAGCGGCTCGACCGATCCCTCCGCCCGCCGTTCGCGATCGACGACCTGCCAGACATCGCGCTCGAGGATACCGAGTGTGTGGGACGCGCGATCTCGAACCTTCGTACGATTGCGTCGATCTCCTGGAAGGACTTCTTCTGCCGTACGAGTCGAGTCGAGGCGATTTTGCGCGAGGACCCCGCGCGCATGTATCAGAGGATGGACTTCGAGACGCGAGACGCGTACCGCCGTGCGATCGAGCAACTAGCTCGCCGCAGCGCGCATTCCGAAGTGGAAGTCGCTGAGCGGGCCGTGGCCTGCGCTCGGCAGGCTGTCGGAGGCCCTCTGCGGCACACGGACGTTGGCTACTGGCTCGTGGACGAGGGCGTTGAGGAGTTCGAGCGGTCAATCGGCTGCCGGCCCCAGCTTCGCCGACGCGCGAGCCGATGGTTCTTTCGCCACGCCGCCATCCTGTACGCAACGGCCCTCATGGCAGCCACCGCGGCGACCGTCGTTCTTCCGGCCTGTTACCTGACCGTCGCTCGAACCACCCCACCATTGGCGACGGTCCTGACCCTCGTCGTCGTCTCGCTCCCTGCGTCCACACTGGCCATTACTTGCGTCCTCTGGCTCGTCACGATGCTCGTACCTCCTCGGACGCTGCCGAAGCTCGATTTCGAAGCCGCCATCCCGGACGAGTGCAGAACCGCCGTCGTCATGCCCACGCTCGTGGGAGATGTCCATGACGCACGGCGCCAGTTCGAGCGCCTGGAGTTGCACTATCTCGCCAATCCCGATCCTTCAACGCAGTTCGTCCTCTTGAGCGACTTCCCAGACGCGTCACGCGAGCACGAGCCATCTGACCAAGACATCCTGACGTCCCTCGTCGCCGAAGTCCGCCGTCTCAATCAGAAATATCCGTCGAAGCCGTTCCACGTGCTGCATCGCCCACGGCGCTTCAATGCTGCCGAGGACGTCTGGATGGCTTGGGAACGCAAGCGAGGGAAGCTCGAGGAATTCAATCGTCTGTTGGCCGGTGACCCCGCGACGGGATTCACGCTGCACGAGGGCGACCGCATCCACCTCGACGGCGTTCGCTATGTCGTCACGCTCGATGTCGACACGGTCCTCCCGAAAGGCACCCTGGCGCGCCTGGTTGGGACGCTTGCGCACCCGCTAAACCGCGCCGAATTCGACGAAGGGAGCGAACGGGTCCGCACCGGCTACACCGTCCTGCAGCCGCGCGTCGAGATCTCACCCGAGTGCGGCAATCGTTCTCAGTTCGCTCGATGGTTCACCGGTGATACGACGATCGACATCTACAGCCGCGCCGTCTCTGACGTGTATCAAGACCTCTTCGGGTCCGGCATCTACGTCGGCAAGGGCGCCTACGACGTCGAGGCGTTTCGCCGCACCCTCGATGGCCGCGTTCCAGAGAACGCGCTCGCGAGCCACGATCTCTTCGAAGGCATCCACGGTCGCGCCGCGCTTGCGACGGACATCGTACTGTACGAAACCTTTCCCCGGCAGTATCTCGAATTCGCGCGTCGCCAGCATCGATGGATCCGTGGCGACTGGCAGCTCCTTCCGTGGCTCGGACGATCCGTGCCGGGTCCCGGAGGCCGTGATCTTCGCAATCGCCTGTCGTGGATCGATCGATGGAAGATCGTCGACAACCTTCGCCGCAGTCTGCTGCAACCGGCGCTTGTCACGATGCTGGTCGCAGGCTGGCTCATCTTGCCGGGCCATCCGGCTGTGTGGACATTGCTCGGTCTCCTGGCTCCAAGCGGCCTCATTTTCACGGATCTGGTCACCGGCTTCGCGCGCGGACGCCGGCGTAGCGCGCTTTCAGATACGCTTCAACGACTCTCCGACCACGCCGGCCGGTGGCTCCTGTTACTGGTCTTCCTGCCTCGTGATGCCGCGGTGGCGGCCGATGCGATCGCTCGAACGCTGGTTCGAGTCGTTTTCACACGGCGTCATCTGCTGCAGTGGACGTCCGCCGCCCGTACGTCCGAAGAACTCGCTGCCGGAGATACCAGACGCTTCATCTGGCGGCAGATGCGAATCGCTCCCGTTCTCGCTGTTGTGGTGCTCGCAGCCGTCGTGACGTTTCGAGCGCAGGCTCTCCCCAGCGCGCTGCCGCTGCTCGTCATGTGGTTCATCGCGCCCGAGGTCGCTTATGTGCTCGGCCATCCGCGGCGGCTGCCAGGACGTCGGCTGGACGCAGATGATCGCGTGCTGCTCCGGAGGATCGCCCGCCGCACATGGAGATACTTCGAGGTCTTCGTTGGTCCCGACGATCAATGGCTGCCTCCGGACAACTTTCAGGAATACCCTCACGGTGAAGTTGCGCATCGGACATCGCCGACCAACATCGGGATGATGTTCCTGTCGTCGCTCGCCGCCTGCGATCTCGGTTACGTCGGACTCGACGACCTGGCGTCACGGCTGACGAACAGTCTGGACACGCTCGCGCGCATCGATCGGTACCGCGGCCACTTCTTCAACTGGTACGACACCAGGACGCTCGAGCCGCTCAGTCCCCGCTATGTGTCCACCGTTGATAGCGGCAATCTTGCGGTGAGTCTGCTGGCGCTCAAGGAAGGGTGTCTCGAGCTGGCTGATGGACCGGCCCTGCGGCCGCAGCAATGGCATGGACTTTCCGAGGTGTTGAAGCTTCTGGATGACGCGGTTGAGTACCTGGATCTCGGCAGGGAGGAGGCATTGTCTCTTCGCGGCTGCCTCGATGCCATCGAGACCCGAGCGACGAACGTCGAAGACGATCCAGGCCGATGGTGGTCGACGCTGCGCGACCTCTCGGATCGCGATGTCCCAGCCATCGATCGGCAGCTGTTGGAAGCCGTTGCCGAAAAGGAGGGCCACGCCGCAACGCTCGCGCGGGTTCGTGAGGTACGGATCTGGCTCGAGCGGCTCCATCACCACCTGCGCAGCATGGATCGGGAGTACCGCTCTTTGTTCCCGTGGCTGCTTCCGCTGGCACAGGCACCGCCGGTGCTTGCCGGCATCGCGACAGCCGTCGCCACGGCCGTGCCTCCGACACTCCGACTCGGTGAGATCGCCGACCACTGTCGCCAGGCGCGCGATCTCGTGAGGCAGTCGGTCGCGGCGCAGCCGCCGGCAGATGACGACGCGCGGCTGGCGTGGAGAACCGCGCTGTCTGACGCCCTTGATCAGGGTGGGCAGGCGGCAGCTGCTCTGCGCGTCTCGCTCGTGGAGATCGCGATGCGGGCCGAACATCTGGCCCTCGTGATGGATTTCGGCCTGCTGTACGACAAGGACCTTCGACTATTCCATATCGGCTACAACGTCACGGCTGACCGGCTGGACTCGCATCACTATGACCTGCTCGCCTCGGAGGCACGCCTGGCCAGCCTGTTCGCGATCGCCAAGGGGGACGCACCGGTTGAACATTGGTTCCATCTCGGGCGGGCGACGACGTTGATCGCGCGCGCCCGCTGTCTGCTCTCGTGGGGTGGCTCGATGTTCGAGTATCTGATGCCGCGGCTGCTCGTGCGCAGTGAGGCGGGTTCGCTGCTCGCCGAGAGCGAGCGCGCGGCAATCGATGCGCAACGACGCTTCAGCAGGACGCTGGGCATCCCATGGGGCATGTCGGAATCCGGGTTGTCCGCCACCGACAGCGATCATGCGTATCAGTACCGGTCGTTTGGCGTTCCGGCGCTGGGCTTGCGCCGCGGGCTAGCAACCGAGACGGTCGTCGCGCCCTATGCCTCGGTGCTCGCGCTGCCCGTCGATGCTGACGCGGCGCTGGAGAACCTCCGTCGGCTCGAAGAGCTCGGGTTGATAGGCGACTACGGCTTCTACGAGGCCGCGGATTTCACGCCGGATCGCACCCCTGCGGGCAGCCTCTTCGTCCCCGTGCTGTCCTACATGGCACACCACCAGGGCATGGTTCTCGCTGCGCTCGACAACGCGCTCTGTGATGATGTACTCGTCCGACGCGCCGAAACCAACCAACGTTTGCGTTCGGTGGCGCTCCTGCTGCACGAGCGTGTGCCCATCGACGTGCCGCCGGAAACCACCGGCGCCGACGCGGTCAAGCCACGGCGCACGACCGCTCGCTCGATCCCCAGAATCGAGCCGTGGACTCCCGCGAAAGCGGGAGCGTTTCCCGAAATGCATTTGCTCGGGAACGGAAGGCTGGCAACCTGGATCAGCGACTCGGGAGCGGGAACCCTGCGTTGGCAGGACTGGAACCTAACGCGGTGGGTGGCCGACCCGACCAGAGACGACACGGGGCTCTGGTTGTACGTGCGTGATGAGGAGACGGGCGCTCTCTATTCGGTGTCGCGCCAGCCATGTGGCGCCGTCCCGGACGCGGTCGATGTCGTGTTCTATCCACACCTCGCCGAATTCCATCGACGTGACGGTGACCTGGCCGTTCGCGTCGAGGTCGTGGTCGCTCCTGCGGATGATGTCGAGATCCGCCACGTGACCATCATCAACGACGGCGATCAGGCGAGGCGGCTGATGATCACGACGTGCGCTGAGGTGGCATTGGCCAAGGCGGCGGACCACGAACGTCACCCGGCTTTCAGTAAGCTGTTTGTCCACAACGAACTCATCCCGCCACTCGATGGCATGCTCTTTCTGCGCCAGCCTCGGAGTCCCGATGAGCGCCCCCCGGTGTTGCTCCACCGATTTGTCTCGGACGATCCGAACGTGCGGTTCCACGGCGTCGAGACGGATCGGGCCGCGTTTGTCGGGCGAGGACGAACGTACCGGGATCCGGTCGGGACTGTCCGATCGGGCCCAACGTCGTCCGGTTTCACGCTCGATCCGATCCTGGCGCTGCAGATATCGGCAGACATCGAACCTAGCGCGTCCGTGCATCTCGCTTTCATCACCGCCGTGTCCGGATCTCGAGAATCCGTGCTCGAACTGGCCGAGCGCTATCAGACGATGAACGCTGTCGATTGGGTGATGGCGGAGGCCGAGGCCGAGGCCGGCCGAGAACTACAGCGGTTCGGCATCGAGCCCGCTCGGATGACCGAGATACAGACGCTCGCATCGCTATTGGTCTACCGTCATCGGGCGTTGCGCTGCAGTGCCGAGACGATCGCGGCCAACCGTCTCGGCCAGACGCGGCTGTGGGGGCTGGGACTCTCCGGTGACCTGCCCATCCTGCTCGTGAAGCTGCGAAGGTCGGACGACGTCGACCTGCTGCGCGATCTGGCCCGGGCGCACGCGCTCTGGAGACGACGAGGCCTGCGCTTCGATCTCGTGGCTCTCCGCCACGGAGCGTCAGGCTATGAAGAACCCGTCGGCGAGAAGCTGCGCGCCCTGCTTCACGGGCTCGGCACCCGCGAGCAGCTCGGACAGCCCGCAGGGATCCACTTTCTGTCCGCAGACCACATCGGGGAGGACGAGCGACGGTTGCTCGACGTGGTGGCGAACGTCGTGCTCGACACGGATCGGGGCGCGCTGGGCTCACAACTCGCGCGCGTCCATCAGGAGGCGCCGGCGTTGCCATGGTTTCTCCCAGGAGGGTCGCCAGAGGCAGACGTCAATGAGGCACCGGTGCTCGAACGTCCTGCCGAGTTGCTCTTCGACAACGGTCTGGGAGGGTTCACCGCAGACGGTCGCGAGTACGTGATCCACCTTGGCCCCGGTGACACGACACCGGCCCCGTGGTGCAACGTCCTGGCGAATCCGGACTTCGGCACGCTGGTCACGGAATCCGGAGGGGGCTTCACCTGGGCGGAGAACAGCGGCGAGCACCGCCTCACGCCGTGGACCAACGACCCGGTGAGCGACCCACCGGGCGAAGCTCTCTACGTTCGCGATGAAGAAACGGCGGCCGTCTGGACACCGACGCCGCAGCCCGCGGGCGCCGGAGTCGCGCACCAAATCCGATACGGGGCGGGCTACGGGCGCTGGCGCTCGGAGCGTCATGGGCTGTCACAGGATCTGCTCGTGTTTGTGGCACCGGATGATCCCGTGAAGATCATTCGGCTTCACGTCCGCAATCAGCGGCACCGCCCTAGACGGCTGACGGTCACCTACTACGCCGAGTGGGTCCTGGGTGGATCTCGACAGCAGTCGAATGGGGCCCTCGTGACGGAGTACGAGGCGAGCCAGCGGGCGATGCTCGTCCGAACTCCCTGGCAGGGTGAGTTCGCGAATCGGGTGGCATTCTTGACGGCAAGCCGCACGCCCCACGGCATCACCTCGGATCGCACGGAGTTCATCGGGCGCGAGGGCACCTTGCGACGACCAGCGGCGCTGGAGCGTTGGGGTCTCACGGGGCACGTGCAGCCCGGGCGGGACCCTTGTGCGGCATTCCAGGTCCATCTAGATCTCCCTGCCGACGCCGAGGACGAGGTGGTGTTCGTCCTGGGAGAGGGTCGGGATCGCGAGCACGTCCTCGAGTTGGTGGCCAAATGGCGGGAGCCCAGCGCGGCCGACGCCGCGTGGGAGCGACTCGGACGATTCTGGGACGATCGGTTGGATACCGTGCATGTCGAGACTCCCGATGGCGCGATGAACGTCCTGCTGAACCGATGGCTCCTCTATCAGTCCATCGCTTCGAGAATGTTCGGGAGAACGGGCTTCTATCAGTCGGGTGGTGCCATCGGTTTCCGCGATCAGCTCCAGGACGCGCTGGCGCTTGTCATGGTCGAACCCGCGCGGTGCCGCGCGCATCTACTGGAGTGCGCCGCCCGACAATTCGACGAAGGCGACGTGCTGCATTGGTGGCATCCACCGTTTGCTCGGGGGGTACGGACGCGATGCTCGGACGATCTCTTGTGGCTGCCCTTCGCGGTCGCGCATTACGTGTCGGCCACAGGTGATGCGGCGGTGCTCGATGAGCAGGTGCCCTTTCTGAAAGGCCGTCCGCTCGTCGAGAACGAGGACGCTCTCTACGCCGTGTTCGAGTCCGGCGATCAAGCGGGGACCCTTTTCGAGCACTGTGAACGCGCGCTCGAGCGCGGGCTCACGCACGGCGCCCACGGCCTGCCGCTCATCGGCTCGGGCGACTGGAACGACGGGATGAATCGGCTCGGCCATCTGGGCCGTGGGGAGAGCGTCTGGCTCGCCTGGTTCGCGATCGCCACGACGAATGCTTTCGCCGACATCTGTCAGCAGCCAGGGAAAGCCGAACAAACGGATCGCTGGAGAAGGCGTGCACGCGAGCTGGCGCACGCCATCGAGGAGCATGGGTGGGACGGCGAGTGGTACCGGCGGGCGTTCGATGACGAGGGGCGGCCGTGGGGGTCTCGAGAGAACACGGAATGTCGGATCGATTCGATCGCGCAATCGTGGGCGGTCATCTCTGGGGGTGGGTCGCCCACGCGCGCGAGGTGCGCGTTGGGCGCACTGGAGCGGGAGCTCATCGATTTCGACGAGCGGCTCGTTCGACTCCTTGCGCCGCCGTTCACGCACGGCGGTCGGGATCCCGGGTACATCAAGGCGTATCCGCCTGGCATTCGGGAGAATGGCGGGCAGTACACGCACGCCGCGCTCTGGGTCGGGTGGGCGTTCGCCGACTTGGGCGACGGTGAACGCGCGGCCCGCGTGTTCGAGCTGCTCAATCCGATTGGTCATGCGCGAGACAGTGCCGCGGTTCAGCGCTACCGCGTAGAGCCGTACGTCGTGGCCGCTGATGTGGGAGGCGTGCCGCCGTACGTCGGGCGCGGGGGATGGACGTGGTATACGGGCTCGGCGGCCTGGATGTGGCGGCTGGGAGTGGAGCGCATTCTGGGACTTCGGCCCGAGGCAGGCGGGGTGCGGATAG
>Ga0326597_10003626_pt1 | contig 22119 bp, 16 predicted proteins | sample RVTome_12_FD_203789 | JGI IMG/M metagenome (GOLD analysis project Ga0326597, IMG submission 203789) | Soil microbial communities from uranium-contaminated site in the Upper Colorado River Basin, Wyoming, United States - RVT100D185 | ecosystem: Environmental > Terrestrial > Soil > Contaminated >...
ACCGGGGAAGTATCTGGTCGATGCACAGAGCCGCGAGATCGCCTACCTCGTGGATCCGGGTATCGGGGGGCGCATTCGTGAGCTCGACGGCAGGCCGATCACCAAACTCGACTCGCCGAAGGCGACGATCATGGCTCTCGTCACCGATGGCATCCTGACGCAGAAGCTGCCGTGGGGGCTTGTGCTGATCGGCGTCTTCCTCACGATCGCGATCGAGCTGATGGGACTGCAGTCGTTGCCGATCGCCGTGGGCGTCTACCTTCCGATCTCGACGTCCTCCGCGATGTTCGCCGGAGGGGTGGTGCGCTGGCTGGTGGAGCGGCGGAGTCGCGGCAGCGATCGCTCGATCGCCGAGGTGGAGTCGGGCCCCGGCGTGCTCTTCTCCAGCGGGTTGATCGCGGGAGGCGCGCTCGCCGGCGTCGCGATCGCCGGCATCGCCGCAGCGCTGGTGGGGCGTGCGGATGCCGCCCGGGTACCGGCGGCCGACTATCTGTCACACGTCGCGGGGCTCCAGCGTGCACTCGGGCCGCTGGCCGAGGCCAACTTGCCGGCGCTCCTCGCCTTCGGCGCCCTGGGCCTGGTGCTCTATCGGATCGCCCGAAGCTGAGCCCGGACCATGCGAGTCGTCACTCTTCTCCCCGCCGCCACCGAGATGGTGATGGCGCTCGGAGGAGCGGACGCGCTCGTCGGGGTGTCGCACGAGTGTGACTACCCGCCGGGCGTCAGCCATCTCCCCCGGCTGACGACGAGCCCGATCGACCCTTCCTCGCCGAGCGGGGCCATCGATGCGGAGGTGCGGCGCCTGCGCGAGGCGGGTCGCCCGATCATCACGGTCAATGCCCCCGCCGTGGCCCGGCTCGCCCCCGACCTCCTGATCACCCAGGGTCTCTGCGAGGTGTGCGCCGTCGCCGACGGTGAAATCCACCGACTCGCGAGCGTGCTCCACCCCGCGCCTGCCGTGCTCTCCCTCTCCGCACGCACGCTCTCCGGCATCTGGGACGACATCCGCGCGGTTGCCCAGGCCCTCGACTTGAGCAGCGAGGGGGACGAGCTGGTGGCGGGCCTCCAGAGCCGGTTGCGCCGACTCCAGTCGCGGCGGCCGGGCGTCGAGCCGCGCGTGATCTGCGTCGAGTGGCTCGACCCGCTTTACCTCGCCGGACACTGGGTGCCCGAGCTGGTCGAGGCGGCCGGTGGAGTGGACGTGGGAGCCCGAGCCGGCAGTCACTCGACGACCCACGGGTGGAGCTCGGCGGCGTCACTGGGACCGGACATCATCGTCGTGATGCTGTGCGGTTTCGGCGTGTCCCGCGCGCGCGCGGAGCTCGACGCCCTCGTATCATTGGAGGCGGAACGCCTGTTCGCCGGCGCCACGGTGTGGATCCTCGATGGGAATGCCTTCACCTCCAGGCCGGGCCCGCGCGTGGTGGACGGGGCCGAGCGACTTCGGGCGGCAATCGAGGGGAGCGAGATGCCGGGACTGGAGCGATGGCAGCCGGCGGAGTGACCACCAGGATCCTGGAGGCCGAGGGGGCTGGGCACGTACGCCTGGTCCGCGAGCTCTTCGAGGAGTACGCAGCCTCACTGGGGTTCGATCTCTGTTTCCAGGGCTTCGCCGAAGAGCTGGCGAGTCTTCCCGGCGCCTATGGCCGTCCGGCGGGACGATTGCTGCTGGCCCTGGTCGCATCCGACGCCGCCGGCTGCGTCGCCCTTCGGCCTCTCGAGCCCGGGATCTGTGAGATGAAGCGACTGTTCGTACGCCCGGCGTTTCGGGGATCGGGCCTGGGACGCCGCCTCGTCGAGCGGCTGGTCGCCGAGGGCCGGGCCGCGGGGTACCGGAGGATGCGGCTCGACACCCTGCCCTCCATGGGCAACGCCAGGGCGCTCTACGCCGAACTCGGCTTCCTCCCCATCCCTCCCTACCGACCCAACCCGATCCCGGGCGCGGAGTATCTCGAGCTGGAGCTCGTCACCTCCCGGGTCTAGACATCGGAACCCGGCTCCGCGACCTTTGCCCCTCTCCACATCCGACCCGTGACCATGACTCCCGACTCGCTGACGTTCCTCAAGTCGCTGCTCGACACCCCCGGCCCGTCGGCATTCGAGGCGGCACCCGCCCGCGTGTGGCGTACCGAAGCGGAACGTTTCGCCGACCGGGTGGAGGCGGACGTGGGCGGCAACTCGTTCGCGACGGTCAACCCCGGCGGACGGCCCCGGGTGATGTTCGCCGGGCACATCGATGAGATCGGCGTGATGGTCACCCACATCGACGACAACGGCTATGTCAGCTTCGACACGATCGGCGGGTGGGACCACCAGGTGTTCGTGGGGCAGCGGGTGCGTCTCCTCGGCCGGGGCGGGCCGGTGGCCGGCGTCGTGGGGAAGAAGGCGATTCACCTCATGGACAAGGACGACCGGGAGAAAGTCTCCAAGGTCGAAGACCTCTGGATCGACATCGGCGCCGCGAGCCGGTCGGAGGCGCAGGAGCGCCTCCGGATCGGTGATCCGGGCGTGCTGGCGGCCGGGGTCCTGGAGTTTCCCAATGGCCGCCTGGTCAGCCGGTGCATCGACAACCGGATCGGCGCTTTCGTGGTGCTCGAGGCGGCGGGCCTCTTCGCGCGGAACCCGGCCAAGAAAGCGGCCTCGGTGACGGCAGTGGCCACGACGCGAGAGGAGATCGCGGCCACGGGCGGCGGCGCCCGGTCCTCCGCGTTCACGCTGGAGCCGGACGTGGCCATCGTGGTCGACGTGACCCACGCGACGGACTATCCGGGCATCGACAAACGGAAGCACGGCGAGTACAAGCTCGGCGGCGGGCCGGTGATCTTCCGCGGCGCATCGGTGAGCGAGGTCGTGTTCGAGCTGCTCGCCGCGACGGCGGAGGCGGAAGGGATCCCCTACACGATCGAGGCCGCCTCGCGGGACACCCACACCGACGCCGAGGCGATCTTCAACGCGCATCGCGGGGTGGCGACCGCGCTGGTGTCGGTACCCAACCGCTACATGCACAGCCCCAACGAAATGGTCGCCCTCGAGGACCTCGACCGGACGGCCGTGCTGCTGGCGGCCTTCGCCGCGCGGCTCGGCCCGGAATCCGACTTCGTGCCCCGATGAACGCAGGCTCCCGGTTCCTTCGCGGCTCCACCGCCGCCGGCTGGCTCTCGCTGGCCATGGCACTCTCGGTCAGCTCGACGCTCGGCGCGCAACAGTTCGGCACGGCGCAGCCCCCGGTGGAGAAGACGACGCCGCCCCCCCTGATGGCCGTCGACGACATCAAATTCCTGAGCGACGACCGCCTCGTCGGCCGGATGACCGGAGCGCCCGGCGCCGACACCGCCGCCGCGTACCTCGCCCGCAGGTTCGAGGAGGTGGGGCTGCAACCGGCGGCCGGAGGGTGGTTCCAGACCTTCACGATCGCCAAAGGCGCGCCGGTGGCGCAGCGGGCGCACGTGATCGGCGCGACGGGGCGGAACGTCATCGGACTTCTACCGGGCCGCGACCCGACGCTGCGCAACGAGGCGGTGATCGTCGGCGCGCACTACGATCATCTCGGCCTCGGCGGCTTCGGGAGCCTCGACCCCGACAGCACGGGGAAAGTGCACAACGGCGCCGACGACAACGCCTCGGGATCGGCCATGCTGATCCAGATCGCGGCGCGCCTCGCCGCCGCCCCACCGGCTCGGACGGTCCTTTTCATCGCCTTCAGCGGAGAAGAATTGGGGCTGCTGGGGTCGTCGCATTACGTAGAGGAGCCGATCTATCCGCTCTCCACGACGAATGCGATGATCAACCTCGACATGGTAGGGCGGCTGAGGGAGAGCCGGCTGATCGTGTACGGCAGCCAGACCGCCAAGGAGTTTCCGGCGCTGCTCGATTCGCTCAACTGGTACGCCGGATTCGATCTCAAGGCGCAGGGGGACGGGTATGGCCCGAGCGACCAGTCGCCGTTCTATGCCGCGGGACGGCCGGTGCTGCATCTCTTCACCGATCTCCACGAGGACTACCACCGCACCACCGACGACTGGCAGAAGATCAATCTCGACGGCTTCAAGCGCGTCACCGACTTTACCGTCGGGCTGGTCACGGCCATCGCCAACCGCTCCCGGCCGCTCACCTTCGTCGCTTCGGCGCCACCCCCGCCGGCGGGGGCCGCCGCCACCGCCCCGTCGCCGGGATACGGAGCGTACCTGGGCACGGTGCCGGACATGGCGGGAAACCCGGGCGGCGTCCGGCTGGTGGGAGTGCGAGCGGGCAGTCCAGCGGAGAAGGCCGGGCTCCGGGGAGACGACATCATCACCCGAATCGGCGACGCCGAGATCGCGGACCTGCAGGCGATGACCGACGCACTGCGGAGCCATCAGGCGGGAGATACCGTGGACATCGTGGTACGTCGCGGCGACCGGGTGACGAAGGTGCGCGCAACGCTCGGCACCAGGGGAGGGTAACCTGGCGCTCGATGCCGAGAAGGTGATCGCCAGCCTCCGCGGCGGCTTCGCGCGCGACGTGGGACGGCAGGGGCTGCTCCGTACCGCCGCCGAGAAGATCCAGGCCGCGGGCGAGCCGTACACGTCGGTCTACCTGTACATGCTCCATGGCAGCGAGCTGGTGCTCGAGGCCTACGCCGGCCGGGAGACCGATCATACCCGGATCCCAGTGGGCAAGGGCGTCTGCGGAACCGCGGCGGCTACCGGCGAAGACCAGAACGTGCCGGACGTGCGCGCCATCTCCAACTACCTCGCCTGCAACACCTGGACACGCTCGGAGCTGGTGGTGCTGATCCGGCGTGGCGAGACGATCCTCGGACAGATCGACGTGGACAGCGACCTGCCCGATCCCTTCACTCCGGACGAAGAAGCGTCGGTGCGGCGGGTGGCGGACGCGCTCGCGGTGCTCCTGTAGCCCCCCTCATGCACGAAGACACCGCCGCACGGGAGACGGTGGCGCCGATCCGCGATGTCGCCCTTCTCGTGCGACGGGTGGGCCGCGGGCACCCGGTGGTGGTGCTGCACGGCGGCCCCGGCGCCCATCACGAGTACCTCCTGCCACAGTTCGACGCTCTGGCCGATGGGAGAGAGTTGATCTACTACGACCAGCGTGGCGGCGGGCGCTCCCCGGTCGCTCGCGACGTGCCCGTGGGATGGACCGAGCAGGTGGCCGATCTCGAGGCCCTGCGGACCCATCTGGGGCTCGAGAACCTGACGCTCGCCGGCTACTCGTGGGGGGGACTGCTGGCGATGCTGTACGCCCTCGAGCATCGTGACCGGGTCGGGCGGCTCGCCCTCGTGTCACCGGCCCCGACCTGGCGCGCCGCGCGCGAGGGGTTCGAGCGACGCTTCGCGGAGCGCAATCTCGACCCCCTCTTTCAGGAGGAGCGCCGGCGGCTCCGCGAAAGCGGCCTGCGCGAGCGCGACCCCGCAGCGTTCCAGCAGCGCATCTTCAAGCTCTCGGTAGCGCCCTACTTCTACGATCCCGCACGGGCGGGGGAACTCACCCCTTTTCGCGTGACCGGCCGGACCCAGCAGGAGGTGTGGGCGAGTCTCGGTGACTACGACCTCCGGCCCCGCCTCGAGCGCCTGCGCGGCATTCCGTCGCTCGTGATGCACGGCGAGAACGATCCCATCCCCATCGACGCGGCGCGAACCGCCGCGGACCTCATCGGGGCCGCGTTTCACTCCCTGCCTCACTGCGGCCACGTGCCCTACGTCGAGGCTCCCGAGGCGTTTACTTCCCTCCTGGATGGCTTCCTTCCTCGGTGAGACCCGGGCTTCCTGCTTCATGCTATCTTCCTGCATGCTCCGCCCCACCCCGCTGAATCTGATCTTCTCGCGGTTTACCGGCACCGCCTTCCCCGCCATCCAGAGGGCCGTCGCAGAGAGGGGCATCGACCCGACCGATCGTGACGCATTTCTCCTCATCCCCGACGCGATCACGTTGATGCGCGAGCTTCGGCCGGAGGAGGGAATCGGCGAGGGAATGGACTACCTGGTCGCCCTGGGTCACCATGCGTACCTCGCGTGGGACGCGGGCTCGCTCACCGTGCCGCTCGAGGTGGCGGACACCGACGCGCTGCTCGAGGCCGCTGCCCCGGAGATCCGGGCGCTCGCGGATGCGCCGAAGGCGTACTATGCACAGTTCCTCGAGCACCAGCTCTGGGCGAGGGTCATCGACGAGGAAGCGGCCGAGCCGCTCGACGGCTGCTTCGTGCACTCCACCCCTGCCGGCGCGCTGCGCGTGCTCGGCATTTTCGGTCTTCGTCCCGAGCGGTTCGGCTTCACCGCGGTCGAGGCGACCGGCCCGCGGCCGGATGCGCTTGCCCGCCCGGACGGGACGCCGCTGTTCGCCTCCACCCTCGGCGCGGGGCGGCTGCATTCGATCACCGGCGGCGAGGAGCTGCTCGAGCTCGGCTGGCGCACCCTGGGCCCCGCGCACGATGCGTGGGCGAAGGCGGCCTGATGAGCGTCCTCCAGGGATTCATGGACAAGAAGGCGGTCGCCCAGGTCCTGGAGCAGATCGCCTCGTTTCTCGAGCTGAAGAACGAGAACACCTTCCGGGTGCGTGCCTTCCGCACGGCGGCAAGGGCGATCGCGGGCTTTCCCGGCGACCTGCGGGAGGGCCTCGAGAGTGGCGCGCTCGCCGCCACCAAGGGCGTGGGACCGGCGACGCTCCACATCGTCTCCGAGATCGTCACGACCGGCCGCGCCAGCCTCCTCGAGGAGCTGCGCGAACAAATCCCCCCCGGGCTGGTCGAGATGCTCGCCATCTCGGGCCTCGGCGTCGCCAAGATCCGCCAGATCCATGACGTCCTCGACATCGAGTCGCTCCCCGAGCTGGAGGCCGCCGCCATCGACGGCCGGCTCGCCAGGCTGCCGCGGTTCGGCCAGAAGACTTCGGAGAACATCCTCAAGGGGATCGCCTTCCTCCGCCAGGCGAGTGGCTTCCGGCTCTCCCATCACGCCGCCGACGAGGCCGAAGGGCTCCGGGCCGCACTCGAGCGGCTGCCCGGAGTGATCAGCGCCGTGGTGGCGGGCGAGGTACGGCGCCGCAACGAACTCGTCAAGGACCTCGTGCTCGTGATCGTCGCCGACACGTCGCCCGCGGAGGTGTTCCGCCGGCTGAGCCAGCTGCCCGGCGTGCACGAGTTCGCGGGACAGGATGAGCGGCGGGTGACGCTGCGGTTCGCCGGCGGCTCGGGCGCCCAGATCGTGGTGGCGGCGGCGGTGAACGCCGGCGCCGTGCTGGTCCAGGCGACCGGGAGCGAGGCTCACCTCCGCCAGCTCGCCGAGCACGCCGCCGCCGCCGGCTTCGCGTTCAACGGCGCGGCGCTCTGGCGCGGAAGCGAGTTCGTGCCGACGCCGGACGAGCAGGCGTTCTACGGGCGACTGGGGCTCAGTCCGATCCCTCCGGAGCTCCGGGAGGGAGGGGGCGAGATCGAAGCCGCCTCGAGGCACGCCCTCCCCCGCCTGCTCGAGCGCGGCGACATGCGCGGCTTCCTCCACTGCCATACCACCTACTCGGACGGATCGAATTCGGTGATGGAGCTGGCCGAGGCGTGCCGTGCCGAAGGCTACGAGTACGTCGGCATCACCGACCACAGCCAGGCCGCCGCCTACGCGGGAGGACTGAAGCCTGACGATCTGGCGCGCCAATCCGACGAGATCGACGAGGCCAACGGCCGGCTCCAGGGGATTCGGGTTCTGAAAGGCGTCGAGGCCGATATCCTCCAGGACGGCCGCATCGATTTCGACGAGGCCGTGCTCGCGCGGCTCGACTTCGTGATCGCGTCGATCCACAGCCGCTTCAACATGGGGCCCGGGGAGATGACGGCGCGGATGCTGACGGCAATGGACAGCCCGCACCTCACCATCGTCGGGCACCCCACCGGCCGGCTCCTGCTTTCGCGCGACCCGTACGCCATCGATCTCGATGCGGTGATCGAGAAGGCGGCGGCCACCGGCGTGGCGCTCGAGGTCAACGCCGATCCCCACCGCCTCGACCTCGACTGGCGGGTGCTGAGACGCGCACGCGACCGGGGGGTCGCGATCTCGATCGGCGCCGATGCCCACAATGTGGCGGGGATCTCGAACGTCGAATCCGGCGTCGGCATCGCGAGGAAGGGATGGCTCGGCCCGGACGACGTGGTCAACGCCCAGCCGCTCGACCGGTTCCTGGCCCGGGTGGCCCGGAGACGCGCGGGTTGAAGCGGGCGGACAAGCCGCGGCGCGCCTCACCGGCGCGCACGCCCGGCCGCCGAGCCGAGGAGCCGACCAAGCGCGCGAAGCTGATCTTCAGGCGGCTGGCGCGAGCCTACCCGGATGCGACCTGCGCTCTCCACCATGGGAACCCCTTCGAGCTGCTCTGCGCCACGATTCTCTCCGCCCAGTGTACCGACGCCCGCGTCAACCTGGTCACCCCCCATCTCTTCGCGCGCTACCCGACCGCGCACGCGCTGGCCGCCGCGTCACCGAGCGACGTCGAGGAGATCATCAAGTCCACCGGCTTCTTCCGCAACAAGTCCAAGAGCCTGGTCGGGATGGCCCAGGCGCTCGTCGCCGAGCACGGCGGCGAGGTGCCCCGCTCGATGCAAGAGTTGCGAGCGCTGCCGGGCGTCGGGCGGAAGACCGCCAACGTCATCCTCGGCAATGCGTACGGCATCAACGAGGGAATCACGGTGGACACCCACGTCGCCCGGCTCGGCCAACGGCTCGGATTCACCCGCCAGGACGACCCGGTCAAGATCGAGCTGGACCTAATGCCGCTCTTTCGCCGTAAGGATTGGGCGCTCCTCTCCCATCTGCTCATCTTCCACGGCCGCCAGATCTGCCTGGCTCGCCGGCCGAAATGCGGGGAGTGCGTGCTGAACGACGTATGTCCATCGGCCCGCCTCTTCGCCTGACCCCCGCTCGAGGATCTTCCATGCGTCCGGCCGTCTCCTGTCTCCTCCTCGGCCTTCTCGTCTCCACACCCGGCGCCACCCAGCAGCACGGCGCCGCCTCTCCAGCGACCCGCGTGGCACGCGCGGTGGATGCCAACGTGCTTCGCGCCCACCTCGGCTTGCTCGCCGACGACGCCCTCGAGGGGCGGGCTCCGGGCACCCGAGGCGGTGAGCTGGCCGCCAAGTACATCGCGTCGCAGTTCCAGCGGCTCGGGCTCGAGCCGGCCGGCGACAGTGGCACCTATTTCCAGCGGGTTCCGATCATCTCGCTCACGCCCCAGCCCACACTCGCCATCGCGGGCCGGAGCGGCGAGCAGCTCAAGTGGAAAGACGACTACGTGATGTGGTCGATGCGCAACGATTCCACCGTGGCACTGACCGCGGACGCGGTTTTCGTCGGGTACGGCATCGTCGCTCCGGAATGGGGATGGAACGACTACGACGGAGTGGACGTGAAGGGAAGGATCGTCGTCACCCTGACGAACGACCCGGGCCTCAGAGACTCGACGATCTTCCGCGGGAAGATCCTCACCTACTACGGAAGGTGGACCTACAAGATCGAGGAGGCCCGGCGCCGGGGCGCCGCCGGCATCCTGATGATCCACACCACCGAGAGCGCCACGTATCCCTGGACTACCGTCCTGTCGGGGTGGACCGGCCCGCAGGTGAGACTCGAATCGCCGGCCAGCTCGCTGGTGGTCGCGGGGTGGCTCCAGCAGGAAACCGCCGCTCGCCTCTTCAAGGCCGCGGGAAAGGATCTGGGACAGCTCACCGACGCGGCGCTCACCAAGGGGTTCAAGGCGGTGCCGCTCGGCTTCCAGCTCGATGCCGCGGTGCGCAGCACGCTGCGCCGTTCGGCGACCGAAAACATCCTCGGGAGGTGGCCCGGCCGCGGGCCGCTCGCGCGGGAGGCCGTGCTCCTCAGCGGCCACTACGATCACTTCGGGATCGGGGCGGCGGTAGACGGCGATTCGATCTACAACGGGGCGGAGGACAACGCCTCGGGCACCGCGGCGGTGCTGGCGGCGGCGGAGGCGTTCGTGAAGAGCGGCGTCAGGCCCGGGCGCTCGATGGTCTTCGTCGGATTCGCGGCCGAGGAGTCGGGGCTGCTCGGCTCCCAGGCGCTGGCGACCGATCCGCCATTCCCCCTCAAGGACATGGCGGCGATCCTCAACCTCGACGTCATGAACCTGTACGGAAAGACCAGGGACTTCTCCGCACTCGGGCTGGACCAGTCCTCGCTGGGAAAGACGGTCGGGCAGGCGGCCGCGGCCGAAGGACTGCGGATCAGCACCAACGAGGAGGCGCTGGTCCATGGGGAGTTCTTCCGGTCCGATCACTTCTCGCTGGCTCGGGCGGGGGTGCCGGGCACCTCGCTGCAGAATGGATCGGACTATGTGGGACGGGCGGCGGGGTGGGCCAAGGAGCAGAAGGACGCATACTTCGCGAAGCGGTATCACCAGCCGCAGGACAATGTTGAGCCGTGGTTCAACTACGACGGAGCCGTTCAACAGCTTCGTGTCACTGTCAGGACAGCGGTGATGATCGGAGACGCCCCGGCGCCACCCACGTGGAACGCGACGTCGGAGTTTCGCCAGGCAGGAGAGGCTCGGAAGCGGTAGGGGGTGGCCGGAAATATCTGTACGGGTGAACGTTACCGCTTGCCCCGCCTTTACCCCCTCCCCTCCGTTGAGTATCTTTGCGGCCGTTTACGCTACGGCCCCTGCCCCAGGAGCGATTCTGGACCTGCCGACCCAGCACCGGATTCCGCTGACCTGGCTTCTCGAGAACGGCGGCGCGTCGATGCGTTATCGCGCGCTGACGGAGCTCGCGCCGGCCGGATATGCCCCGCCGGAGACGATCGAGGCGGCCCACGCCGCGATCACGGAATCCAAAGCCGCCTTGGCGGTCGTGAAGAAGCAGAAGGACACCGGTGTCTGGGGCGGGAACTTGCTTGGGCTCGCGCCCAGCGCCGCGCTGGGCATCAAGGATGTCGGAACCATTCCGCAGTACCGGCGGCTGCTCCAGCTCGAGTGGCCCCGCGGCGGCCGTCCGTACAAGCTGGCCGACCGTGTCTACTTCCGGCTGCTCTCGCGGGACGCAGACCCCTCTCTGCTCTTCGAGTTCCAGAAGATGGTGAAGTCGGATATCGAGGCGGAGGCCTGGGCCCGCGGCATCATGCGTGAGGCCGCCTCGGCGGCGCTGGCGGAAGCCGGCTACGCCGAAGACCCGCGATTGCGGGGGGCGGGACACAAGATTGCCAACGCGATCTCCCAGTTCCTCCGGAGCCCGCTGGCGGAGAAGCCGTTCCTGAAAAGCGGCAAGGCGGTCGTGCTCCACCCGGACGCCCATCCGCCGAGCTGGTATTCGGTGGCGATGCTGGCCTTCATGCCGAACCTCCAGCGCGAACGGGCGGGCTTTACCGAGCGGCTGGGCCATTACCTCGCGCAGCCTGCGCCCAAGAAGGCGTTCGTCATCCAGGTGGGCAAGCGGACGGTCAAACCGCAACATCTTCTCCTCGGCGACCCCATCGAGGCGGACGCCAAAGGGCTGCCGAGCGACATCCCGCTGGCGTTGCACTACATCGAGCTGCTTGCCCGGATGGGCGCCCTGCCCTGGGCACCACTGGCCACCAAGGTGCTGACCCGCCTGCTCAAGGATTGCGACGACATCGGAGTCTGGCGCCCCAAGAACCTGCGCTCGCAGCCCAAGGCGATCAACAAGATCACCTACCACTACTACCCGCTCCTTCTCGACGCGAAGACGACGGAGGGGCGGGAGGTGGATATCACCTTCCGGCTGGCGCTGATTGCCAAGCTGCAGGGGTGGTCGCTGGAGTTCGTCTGAGCTGGTGGTGAGTGACGAGTAACCTTGGGCCGTGCGGGTGGTCGCCACTTGCGACAATAGGAGTAGTATTGCATACTACTTCATGTCCCGCATCAACCTGGTCCCCTTCGGCTTCACCCCCACCGAGAGCCTGATCTACGAGGTCCTCCTGACCGGAGGGCCCGGTACCGGGTATGCCATCGCGCGCTCGGCAGGGCTGGCCCGGGCAAATGCCTACAGCGCGTTAGAGGGACTCGTCACCAAGGGCGCGGCCAGGGTGGACGCCGGCCGTCCCAGGCGATACCGGCCGGAAGCTCCCGCCGCGCTGATCGCCCGGATTTCCACCGACCACGGCCTGGCGCTCGAGCGATTGAGCGGCGACCTCGACACCGTGACGGTGCCCGACACCCCGACCCTGGTCGAGGTCGAGTCGGGGCGAGCCGTCCTGCAGCTGATCACCCATGACGTCGCCCGCGCCACCACCTCGGTTTCGCTCCTCCTCCCCGGCGATGCCTATCCGCTGCTGGCGCCGGCGCTGCGCCGTCCCTTTTCGGCGGGGCTGCCACTCACGCTCTGCGCCTCCTCGCCGGCCGAGCTGGGATTCGTCGATGTCGAGCTTCTCAGCGGCACCGCGGGGTGGCCCGGGATGCCGATTCTCGCGGTGGTGGATGACCGCAGCGCGGTGATGGCGTCGCGTAGCGGGTCGGACGTGCGGGGGCACTGGAGCACCGCTCCCGCCTTCGTGGCCGGCGCCCGTCTCGCGTTCGAGCGGCTCAGAGAAGCCCGATGAACGACCCGTCCGACGACGCCTTCCTGGAGCTCCAGCGGGAGTATCTCTCCGAGCTCGCCGCCCGACTCGATGAGCTCCGTTCCGACGCCGGCGCCTTTCGTACGGGACAGGCCGACGCCTGCGCGTCGCTCAAGACCCGCTTCCACCGGCTCGCGGGATCGGGCGGCTCCTACGGCTTCCCCGAGATCGGCGAAGTTGCCCGAGCGACCGAGCTGTGGCTCGCGGCCAATCCGCCGGCGGGCGAGGCCGGGCGGGTGGACGAGGCGATCGAGCGACTCGCGGCCATTCTGCACCGCTCACAACTCCGCGTCGCGCCGACCGATGAGATCTCCGCGGCTCGCTCCAAGGCGGTGGTGATCCTGCCGCCGGGGCGGGAGCGTGACGACCTGCTCGCAGCCCTCCGGGTCACCGGGTACGACGTGCGGCTCGGCGACCGGCGAGAGAACCCCCTCACCCTCGCACCGGAGCAGCGGGCCGATCTGGTCGTGATCGGCACCGCGGCCGGCGAGGGCGACCCGTCGGCGATCGCCTCGGCGTGGACCAGCCGGCGCGAGATCAGGCCGCGGGCGGTGGTCCTCATCGAGACGCTGCGCGCGGTGGACCGTCTTCGCGCCGTCGCCGCGGGGGTGGACGCGGTCTTTCCGATCGAGCGCATGGTGGAAGAGCTGCCGCGCTACGCCCGAACGCTCGCGCGCGCCGGTGCGCCGCCCTCGACGGTGCTTCTCGCCGAGCCGAACGGCGCGCGCGCGGCGGAAGTCTCCGGGTGGCTGGAGGAATGCAACATCCGGGTCGTGCGATGCATGATGGCCCAGGCGATCCAGGAGCTGCTCGATCGCGAAGTCCCCGACGTGCTCATCCTCGCCGCCACGCTCCCCGACGCGGCCGGCGAGGCGGTCACGCGGATGGTCCGCCAGGACCCCCGCTTTCGGCTGCTTCCGATTCTGCTGCTCGGCCCCGGCGACGTGGCCGACCAGATCGCGGGCCTGCGCGCGGGGGCCGACGATTTTCTTCCCTACCCAACCGATCCGACGATCGTCACCCAGACGGTGATCACGAGGGCGGAACGCGGGCGCCGCCTGCGGGAGCTGCTTCACCGGGATGAGCTGACCGGCCTGCTCAACGCAACGACGCTCATGGCCGAGCTCGACAACGCGGTGGACTACTGCAAGCGCCACGGCGGCCCGCTCGCATTCGTGGTGTTCGACCTCGAGCGCTTCTACGAGGTCAACGAGCGATACGGGACGCTGGTGGGGGATCAGGTGTTGCTGCACGTCGCGAACGTCTTCCGCTCGAACGTCCGCGCCAGCGACGTGATCGGCCGGTTCGGGGGCGAGGAGTTCGGGTTGATCCTGCGCGGCGGCGGCTCGGAGGGCGCCTCGGTGTTGGCGAACAAGGTGCGAAGGGTGCTGGGGGAGCACGCCGCCGCCACCCACGATGGCGACCTCATTCCGCTCAACGCGAGTGTCGGGTGGGCCAGCTATCCGGCGGATGGAGTCAGCGCCGGAGAGCTGGCTCACGCCGCGGTGCGCACGCTGAGAAGAGAGAAGCGAGCCAGGAACGGCGAGGGAGCCTGAGCCGATCGCCGCAGTCTAGTGCCTGAACCCGGCCGACAACGGCGTCACGTCCCGCGGGTTCTTCTCATCCCCGAACAGCAGACGGCCCTCGCGGAAGGTCGCGCCCCGCAGGGTGAGCGCCAGAACCTCGCCCAGCTCCTGAACCAGGAAGACCTCGATCCGGTCGCGGACTTCCTTCGGCAGATCCTCCAGGTCGGGCTCGTTCGACTTGGGCAGAATGATCCGGGCGATCCCCGCCCGGACCGCTCCAAGGACCTTTTCCTTGACGCCGCCGATCGGCAGCACCCGCCCCCGGAGAGTGATCTCACCCGTCATCGCGATATCGTGGCGAACGCCGCGTCCGGAGAGCGCCGAGACGACGGCCGAGGCCATGGTGACTCCCGCGGACGGCCCGTCCTTGGGGATGGCGCCTGCGGGGACGTGAATGTGGATGTCGCGGTCGAACATCTCGTCCGCGATCTGGAGCGCGGCCGCGTGCGAGCGGGCATAGGTCCACGCCGCGCGCGCCGATTCCTTCATCACGTCGCCGAGCTGGCCGGTGAGCACCAGCTCGCCCTTGCCCCGCATGGTGGACGCCTCGACGAACATGATGTCGCCGCCGGTCGGGGTGTAGTACATCCCGGTGGCCACGCCGACATCGTCGTAGCGAGCCATCTTCTCCGGGTGGACCTTCGGCCGGCCCAGCAGGTCGTCCACCATCGCGTCGTCCACCGTCAGCCGCTTCACCTCGCCGGCGGCGATCTTCCGCGCCACCTTGCGGGCCAGCCGCCCGATCTCCCGTTCGAGCTGACGGACGCCTGACTCGCGGGTGTAGCTGGTGATGACCTCCGCCAGGGCATCCTCGGTGATGTCGAGCAGGTCGGTATCCACCCCGTTCTCGACGAACTGGCGGGGGATGAGATACTTCCGGGCGATCTCCAGCTTCTCGCGCTCGGTGTAGCCGGCGAAGTCCACCACTTCCATCCGGTCGAGCAGCGGACCGGGGATGTTCTGGATGAAGTTCGCCGTCGCGATGAAGAGAACCTCGCTCAGGTCGAAGGGCACACCCAGGTAGTGGTCCACGAAGCTGTCGTTCTGGGCCGGATCGAGCACTTCCAGCAACGCGCTCGCCGGATCGCCCTGAAACGACACCCCGAGCTTGTCTACCTCATCCAGCAGGAACACCGGATTCTTGGTGCCGGCCTGCTTCATCCCCTGGACGATGCGACCAGGCATCGCGCCCACGTAGGTGCGGCGGTGGCCCCGGATGTCGGCCTCGTCCCGGGCTCCGCCGAGCGAGATACGCACGTACTTGCGCCCCATGGCCCGCGCAATCGACTTGGCCACCGAGGTCTTGCCCACGCCGGGAGGACCGACGAAGAGCAGGATTGGCCCGCGGGCGGTGCGATCGTCCTCATTGCCGGGCACCGGCGGATTGGGCGCCGGCACCGCGGCGGTGGCCTGCGGCGTCTCGGCGGACTCGCCGGGGCCCGCGTCCGCGGCGCTGGCCGGCATCTCCCCGGACTCCTGCGTCCGCTGCTGCAGCCGGAGCTGCCGCACGGCGAGGAATTCGAGCACCCGATCCTTCACGTCGCGCAGCGCGTAGTGGTCCTCGTCCAGGATGCGCTCCGCTTCGGGGAGCTCGAGATGCTCCTTGCTCCGCACGTTCCACGGAAGCTCCGCCACGTTCTCGAGGAACGTGCGGATCACCTGCGACTCCATGGACTCGCGTCCGATCCGGCTCAGCCGGCCGAGCTCCCGGTCCACTTCCTTCCGCGCCTCGGCAGGGAGGTCGAGCGCCGCGAGCTTGTCCCGCAGTTCCTGCAGGTCGTCTCGCTCGTCGTCCTCGCCGAGCTCGCGGCGGATGGTCTTGAGCTGCTCGCGAAGGAACATCTCCCGCTGCCGCTCGCCCAATTCTTCCTGAACCTGGGACTTGATGTCCTCCTGGGCATCGAGCACACCGATCTGGCGCTGGACGTGCACCAGCACCCGGCGCAGCCGCTCCTCGACACTCAGTGTCTCCAGCAGCAGCTGTCGCTGAGCGGGGGCAACCTCGATGTACCCGGCCACGAGATCGGCGAACCGGCCCGGCTCGTTCACACCAGCCAGGACCTGCTGCACCACCTCATCGGGGAGGCCCGACTTCTGACCCAGCTCGGCGGCGCGCACGCGCGCCTCCCGATGCAGGGCGACGAACGCCGGATCTTCCGCGTTGAGCGGCAGCATCTCCTCGGCCTCGCGGACGATCGCCTGGAGATAGCCTTCCTTGTCGCTATAGTGAATCGCAATGCCCCGGTGCTCGCCGTGCAGCAGGAGCTGCATGCCGGAGAGCCCGCGCTGGAGCTGCCCGATGCGGGCGATCGTTCCGATGGTGTACAGCACCTCGGCGGCGACATTCTCCACGTTCTGCCGCTGCGAGACCGCGAACACGAGCCGGTCCGGTGTGGCCAGCGCGGCCTCGATGGCGCGCAGGGTGGCCGGGCGTCCCGCTCCGATCGGCGCGGTGACGCCGGGGAAGAGGACGACCTCCCGCAAAGGCAGTACGGGCAGTGTCAATCGTTCAGCCATTCGAGACTGCTCCTTCCAAATCCCCGCTGCGCGGGGAAGAATGACAGGTTTACGTCGGATCGTCGGGTAGTTTGCACTCCCCGTGCCACCACCGTCGGTTCTCCGCCGTTGTCCTACAACAACTTACCCACTTGCCCCGTTCCGTGGAGGACCATCTCGAAGGCACCGGGCGGCTGGAATGACGGATTCCGGGGTGGGCGCTGCCAAATTGGCCGCCGCAAACGCCTTCGGTTGCCGCGCGACCCTCGCGCGTACAGATTGTCTGCCATGCCTGTCCGGCTTCACCGCCCATGAGCGACCCCCGAGAAAAGCCGCTCGCCGGCCGCCTGACCGACGCCCTGGGCGACGCGTACACGATCGAGGGTGAGGTCGGGCGCGGCGGTATGGGTGTCGTCTATCGTGCGCGCGACGAGCGCCTGCAGCGCCGGGTGGCGATCAAGGTGCTTCCCCCCGAGCTTGCCTTTCAGCGCGACATCCGCGAACGCTTTACCCGCGAGGCGCAGACCGCCGCCCGCCTTTCTCACCCGCACATCGTCCCGATCCATTCCGTCGGCGAGGGCGAGGGGCTGGTCTACTTCGTCATGGGGTACGTGGACGGGGAGTCGGTGGCCGCCAGGATCCGCCGCAGGGGCAAGCTGCCGGTGGAGGAGGCGCGCCGAATCATGAAGGAAACCGCCGACGCCCTCAGCGCCGCCCACGCCCTCTCCATCATCCACCGCGACATCAAGCCCGACAACATCCTCCTCGAGGGAACCCGGGGCCGGGTGATGGTCACCGACTTCGGGATCGCGAAAGCGCTTTCGGCCACCTCGGCCGCCACGCTGACCGGCGCGGGCGTGGCGATCGGGACCCCCGCCTTCATGAGTCCGGAACAGGCGGCCGGGGAGCGGGAGATCGATGGTCGCTCCGATCTGTACAGCCTCGGCATCGTCGCTTATCAGATGCTCACCGGCGAGCTCCCGTTCAACGCGCCGACGGTGGCCGGGATCCTGATGAAGCAGATCACCGAGGTGGCGCCGGACGTGTCGGCCAAGCGCCCCGACGTGTCGGAAGACCTTGCCCTGGCCGTGACCCGCTGTCTCGAGAAGGACCCCGAGAACCGGTGGCCCAGCGCCGATGCGCTCCGGCGAGCGCTCGAGAGCCGGACCGTCGGGAGCTATCGTCCGACGGGCACCGGATTCAAGGCGGGCCGGGCGGATGCCCGGCCGCAGCCGGGGCCGGGCGGGGGAAGCCCCGGCCGGCCGGCGGCGACCTCACCCGGGCGGCGGCCGCTCGAGCGGAGGCCGCTCACCGGGCAGCGTCCCCTTCCCGCTCCGCGCGGGCCCGGCGAGATCCGATCGCGCCGGCAGCCGGGGAGCCGCCGCGACGAAGAGCTTCCGGTTCCCGATACCGGCGAGCCCAGAATCGTGCAGAAGGTGCGCGGCCAGTTCGCGAGCTGGGCGGCGGTCTCGCTCGGCTGCTTCGGGATCAACGTCGCCACCGGCATCGATTCCCCCTGGTTTCTCTTCCCGATGTTCGGGATGGGCATCGGGCTCCTGCGCAACTACGCGCAGCTCTGGCAGGCGGGCTACAGTTGGCGCGATGTCGTCAGCCGACCGCCGGCGCCCGACGCGATCGAGACGACGATGGCGCGGGGCATCAAGGGCGGGCGCCGGCTCGCCCCGCCTCGCGCCGACGAGTTCGGCACCCACTTCAGCGCGGTGCAGCAGGTGCATGGCGACCGGCAGGCCATCCTCAAGTTGATGGAAAAGCTCCCGCCGTCGGAGCGGCAGATGCTCCCCGATGTGCAGCAGACGGCCGACGCGCTCTACAACCGCGCGATCGATCTGGCCCGGACACTCCAGGCGATGGACGGTAATTTCGACGCGCAGGGGCTGGCCCAGATCGACGGGCGGGTCGCGGCGCTCTCTCGCGAGCCGGACGATCCCGAGCGGGCGCGCCGCCTCAACCTTCTGGAGCGGCAGCGGCAAACGATCATCGATCTTCAGGGCCGCCGCACCCAGGTAGCGAGCCACCTCGAATCCTGCGTGCTGGCGATGCAGAACATGCGGTTCGACCTGTTGCGACTGCGGTCGGCGGGAGTCGCGGCGGTCCTCGAGGATCTCACCCAGGCCACCCAGCAGGCCAAGGCGCTCTCGCGGGACGTGGACAACGCCATCGCGGCCGCCGGAGAGATCCGGGAGGCGATGCGTCCGTAACTCGCCGGCCCGTCGGAGCCGGACCTGAGGGAGCGAGGTGGCGCTAGAAGGCCGCGATGTCGATCATGGCCCGTTTGAGGTCGTCGACCTGCGGCAGGATGACGTCCTCGAGCTCCGGCGCGTAGGCCACGAACGTGTCGGTCGAGGCGACCCGCCGGATGGGCGCGTCGAGATGGCTGAAATGCTCGTCGGCGATCCGGGCGGCGATCTCGGCGCCGTAGCCCCAGGAGATCGAGTCCTCGTAGGCCACCACGACGCGGTTGGTCTTCCGCACCGATGCCCCGATCGTTTCCCAATCCACCGGACTCAGCGAGCGCAGGTCGATCACCTCGACGCTGACTCCCTGCTCTTCCTCCACCTGCTTCGCCGCCCACAGTGAGCGCTGGACCAGAGCGCCGTAGGTGACGACCGTCAGATCGGCGCCCTGACGCGCCACCCTCGCCTTGCCGAGGGGGATCATGAAGTTGGGGCCGGGGTTGGGCGCCTTGTTGTAGGTCTGCCGGTAGAGGTGCTTGTGCTCGAGGAAGAGCACGGGATCGTCACAGCGGATGGCCGTGCGCAGGAGGCCGTTGGCGTCGAGGGCCGTGGACGGGCAGACGACGCGGAGCCCCGGCACGCCGGTGAACACGGCGGCGCCGGTTTGCGAGTGATAGACCGAGCCGCCCTTCAGGTACCCGCCGTAGGTGACGCGGACGACCATGGGCGCGGAGAAGGCGTTGTTGGAGCGCCACCGCATGAGCGCCAGCTCGTTGCGCAGCTGCATGTACGCCGGCCAGATGTAGTCGAAGAACTGGATTTCCACCACCGGCTTGAGGCCCCGGGTGGCGAGCCCGATCGCCCGGCCGACGATGTTGGCCTCGGCGAGCGGCGAGTTGTACACCCGGTCGCCACCGAACGCCCGCTGGAGCCCCCAGGTGACCTTGAAGACGCCGCCCTTTCCCTTCACGTCGGCCAGGTTGTCCTCGCGACTGCAGTCGGCCACGTCCTGGCCGAAGACGACGATGCGCGGATCCCGGGCCATTTCGTCGCGGAGGCAGGCGTTCAGCAGGTCCACCATCGTCGTGGGGTCGCCGGTGAAGCGGGGGTCGTCCTCGGTGTCGAACTGCTCCGACGTCGGATCGACATTCGGCGAGTAGACGTAGCGATAGATCGTGTCGGTGGCGGGCTGCGGTGAGGCGAGGGCGACGTCGGCCGCCACCTGCACCTCTTCGGCGACCTGCTTCACAATCAGGTCGAGCTCGGCTTGCGAGGCCACGCCCTGCTCCAGCAGGAATTTCGGGAAGCGGGTGAGCGGATCGCGCTCGCTGTCGGCCTTGCGCTCGGACGGCGGACGGTACTGGACCTCGTCGTCCGACAGCGAATGGCTGTAGGGCCGGATCACGTGGGCGTGCACCAGCGCCGGGCCCTTCCGGGCCCGGGCATAGTCGACGGCCTTGTTCAACACGTCGAACGAGGCCATCACGTCGCAGCCGTCCACTTCCTGGATGAGGAGCCCGGGGAAGCCGGTCAGGAGTCTGGAAATCGACCCTCCGGCCGTGTTGACCTCGACCGGGACGGAAATGGCGTATCCGTTGTCCTCGACGAGGAACACGACGGGGAGCTTGAGGTTGGTGGCGGTGTTGAGCGCCTCCCAGAACTCGCCTTCGCTGGTGGTCCCGTCGCCCGTGGTGCACAGCACCACCTCGTCACCGCGGACGACCGCGTCGCGGTCCGCGATCCCTTCGATCCGAGAATACCGGAGCCACGCCTCGGCGCACCCTACGGCCTGGAGGAACTGGGTACCGGTGGGGCTCGAGACGCTCACGATGTTGAGCGCCTTGTGCCCCCAATGGGACGGCATCTGGCGGCCGCCCGAGTTGGGATCGTCGGCCGCACCGACCGCCGAAAGCAGCTGCTCCGTGGCGGTCATCCCGAGCCCGAGACAGAGCGCCCGGTCGCGGTAGTAGGTGTAGAACCAGTCGTAGGTGGGGCGGAAGACCTTCGAGGCCGCCGCCAGCACCGCTTCGTGGCCGGCGCCCGAGATCTGGAAGAAGATCTTGTTCTGGCGCTTGAGCTGGATCTCCTTGTCGTCGATCCGGCGGGCCAGCAACATGATGCGGTAGAGGTCGAGCAGGTCCGCCTTCCCCAGCTTGGCGGCGGCGCGAACGCGGGGCGAGGTTCGTGAGGCCATGGAACCCGTAAGATACCCCGCGAAGTCAGTCCCTCCAATCCTCCGTTTTCACCTCGGCGAGCACCCCTTCCAGGTCGTTGAACCGCACGTTCTTGGGCTCCGCGGGCATGGGAGGGAGATCGAGCTCCGTCCTGGGGCCGCGCACCTTCACTCGCAGCCGAGCCGTCCGGTCCTTTCCGAGATCGAGGGTGACGGGCACGTACATCTGAAAATCCTCGGGCACGTTCTCCTGCAGCACTCGCAGCTTCGTCCGGAATTGACCATCATCGGCCCGCACGGTGCGATAGGAGACGCGATAGGTGGGGATGGCGCTCGCGTAGACCCACTGGTTGAAGAACCACCCCATCTCACTCCCGGCGTGCCGCTCGACCACCTTCCTGAAGTCGTCCGTCGAGGCGCGCCGGCCCTCGAACTTCCGGTAGAACTCCTGCATCGTCTCGGTAAAGCGATCCTCGTTCATCGTCTTGAGGTCGAGCATCAGGATGCGGAGCATATGCACGACCCAGGCGCCCTTCTCGTAGACGATCGTCTGGTAGTCGTTCCTCTCCTCCTTCGCCGCCTGCACCCTGTAGCCCAGAGCGATGGGACCGGGCTCGTCCTTGCGAGCCAAGATTTCGCCGCGCCAGCGGCGAAGCATGTCGAAGTACTTGTCGTTGTCATGGCGCGCGGTCTGCATGTACCAGAGCCCGGAGAAATTCGCGAACCCCTCGCTCAGCCACTGGTCATGATAGCTCTGGAAATCCACGCCGATCCCCCACCACTGATGGGCCACCTCGTGTGCTCGGAAGACCTCGTCATCGCCCTGATCGGAGGTATTCTGGAAGGTCGCCCAGGAGAGATGGACCATTCCCGGGAAGGCCTCGCCGTGGAAATCGGGAATCTCGGTGGCGTAGAAGTGGTTCACCGGCGCCGGGCCGTAGACGGTCTGGAAAAACTTGAGGCTCTTGCTGACGTCGGCCCCGACCTTCTCCCGCATCTTCCGCTGCTGGACCATGACGCGCGCCAGCTTCTTGTGCGCTTCCTCGGAGATCATGACCGTCACCGGAGGCGCGCCCTCTTCCCGTACCTCGTAGTTCTTGAAGAGG
>Ga0326597_10003627_pt1 | contig 22116 bp, 19 predicted proteins | sample RVTome_12_FD_203789 | JGI IMG/M metagenome (GOLD analysis project Ga0326597, IMG submission 203789) | Soil microbial communities from uranium-contaminated site in the Upper Colorado River Basin, Wyoming, United States - RVT100D185 | ecosystem: Environmental > Terrestrial > Soil > Contaminated >...
TAATCATCAAGGGAGTCTTCTCGGGTGCTGCTGAAGAGATCCTTGTTGGTCGGCCCTTTGTGAGGGTGGAGTAGGACTATGCGGCGACTTTTCTTTTGCTCTGCTGACGGGCTCATGATTCTTCGCAGCGAGATCTTTGCGGATGACATGTTGGTGCCGACCAACGTTGGCTCCAAGCGTGCTGACATGCTTATAGGTTCTACGAAGGCGAGCTTGACGCTCCCCGGCGCCGTTAATGCAAGCGGCGACGTTACGTTTACCGCTAAGCACGGTGGGTCGTCTGGTAACTCAATCTTTGTTGGGTATGAGATCGGTGAGACTGGTGCTGTGCATCTCTCTCGCTCACTTGCCGTCGCTGTAGACCTTCAAGATGAAGACGGAATAAGCGTACTCGTCACCTTTGGGACGACTGGCGCTGGGTTCACCATTACGCCCACTGCTCAACACGTCGCAGACGTCATGAACGCTGATCCAGCCGTTCAAGACATTCTGGTTGCGACTCCTAATGGAACAGGTGACGTAGGCGCTATTGATCCTACCTACTTCATTGGTGGTGCAGATGATGGTGACTGGCGCAAGTTCAACGTTAAGAACGGGACTTGCCTGCGAATTAACACGATTGAGGTGATCTGATGGCGCAACCACTTTTCGCACTTGCTAATCGCACCGGCGCGCTGCCACAAGTCTATAGGATCGCAGGTGCTTCGCCACAGGTGCTCGGTGATCCATTGCCGACGGGAATCGTCGAGTCGGGGACCGATCTCGAACGGGCGTTTCCAACAAACCGAGTCATCCAGTTTGGTGGCGACGTCTATGCGGTCGCAGTGAACGGGGTCTACAAGAAGGATGACCCAACCATTGATACAGGGACGTGGACACAGGATCATGCCTTTACAGGAGTCGCCACTGCTGGCGAGAACTTTCATATTCGGGGGGTCTACCAGATCGTCTTGAATGGAGTCAGCAGTCTGTTTGTGGTCTGGCCGACCACCACAGCGTCCACATGGAACGCGTCTATTCTGAATGGGACCACAGACGTTTGGTCGGATGTAGGCGCTCAGGTCGGTCTGTCGCATTTAACATCAGATCGATGGGGTAAGCAGATCGTCTATCGCGGCGTGCTCTACATGATCGCGACAGATTCTACCGGAATTATGACCTTTGATCCTGGGGCTCAGTCCTTTGGAACCATTTCATCGGGAACAACCTCGATCATCCCCAGATTCGGTATCTGTGTCTTTAATGACCGTTTGTTCATTCTTGGGCGAAATGGACTCACAGGTACGATCGCTCTCTACGAAATCACCGGCGGAGGGGTTGTTCATCTCTTCGACACTTCGTTCGATGATGGTGTCGGAGCCGGTGAAAATGACGCTCGTTACGCGCTCTGTCCGAGCCCTGACGGCAGCGTCATGTATGCGGTATGCATCACATCAACCGGCGGTACCGGAACTGTGTTTTTGAAGTTTATCGATACTTCAGGGACGATCTCTTACTCCACAGATCTAACAAACGCGGTTCTCCCTGCCGGACTTCGTCCAGGTGGTGGAAGTACAGACGTTACCAATAGATGGTGGTGCTTCTACGATCAAGAGACAACACCAGGGGCCTCTCGCCTCTTGCTATTCCGTGCGGTTAGCGGTGTGGCCGGTCAGATTGTCACTCAGTACGTCTTCAACGATGAGATCTCCGAACTCACTCAAGAGGATGCGGGCGGTGACACCGCTTGGGCTTTCTCAAACGTCACGACTGGCGGCGGAGAGCGAATCTTCACTCCCGGAGAAATGAACATTGAGATCGTGAGTCGTTTGGCCGTTCTCGGCGGCGAAGCGGTGCGCTTCAAGTGTTGGGGTGCAACAGGTGCCGACAAGAATGTCAACTTCCGTTTGAACACTCAAACTGAGGTACCTCTCACGCTAGCTACGTTGAGTGGGACGCCGACGGTTGTCTCCGGCCCCGCCCCAGTACCTACGCGCAACGTAAACACGCTCGAAGGTGTCACAGCAGACGGCACCACGATTTACCAGACGGTCTGGGATATCGCCACAGATGGTCTCGTTTCTGGTCAACGAGCCCAATTGGTCCCCAGGATCTTCGTCTAGGAGCAGCCATGGTCGTCAACATCGACAAGTTCATCGACGCGTCGGAAGCGGGTCTTCTCGCTGGCGGCTTCGCTGTGGCTCCAGTTTCCTGGTCGCCAGAGGTCGTCCAGGATATCTCTGGACCGCCGACTCCCGGAGTGTTGCCGGCGTCTTCAATCAATACCTTCGATCACCCTGATGCGTCAACCTCTGGTCTCAAGTTCGAATTCACGGTTCCCGAGAACTACGACTCTGGACCACTTCAGCTTCAGGCCGTCTATGCGATGTCTTCGGCTGTGGCGGCAACGAACAACGTCATCGTGCTTAATGTAGGCGCAGAGATTGCTGACGCTACAGGCGGCGGCATTGACGTCGTTACATACGCCCCGGCTACTCTCGCTGTCGTCACGCCGGAGACAACTGCTGTCGCTCGTAGCGGTGTGCTGCTCTCTATCATGGAGGGTGACTTCGCAGCAGGTGACAAGTTCGTCTTCTTGATCGAGCGCCTTGGTGGCGACGGGGCTGATCTTCACACCGGTATCTGGCAACTCGTTGATTACATGGTGGTCTACGACGGGCAAGTTGCACCTAGTGTTGTCGTTCACCAGGTAGAGGTCTTCTCAGATACGGGCGGCACCCCTGCTGTTCCGGGAACCAAGGCCAATTTCGATACACTGAACTTCGAGGAAGGCTCCACGAACGAGCAGAAGTTTCAGTGGACGATTCCAGACAACTGGGATGGTGCCTCAGATTTCCACATCCGGTTCACTTACGCCATGACGTCGGCCGGCGGCGGCGTCGTTCGATTCGATCTGAGCGGTGATACAACTTCGGTGAATACAGGTGCTATCACCAGTCTCGTACAAGCCGCGTATTTGATCCCAACGTTTGCGGACACCGATCCTCATCGCACGACCGTCATCTACGCCATTTCCGGTGCAGGAAGAACCGCCGGGGACACGCTCGTCATCATTTTCAACCGTCCTAGCGGCGATCCGTTTGATACGCACGTCGGTGATTTCCAACTGATCGCGGCTACTGTCTCTATCGGACAGGGCGGATCGGTAGCAGTCAGTACTGAGATGGATGAGTCTTACCTTGACCACCGTGACTTTCGGATCATTTCAGTCTCCGGAGTGAACGCTGAGCAGGAGTCTGCTGACTTCGCCACCGACTTCGAACTCTGGTCGAAGATGGATTCGACGGTTGCGGCTGGGCGAGTGGATGTTGAATGGCAGGGTCGGCTGCGTGGGGTGCAGTCGAAGATTGCCTCCATCGTCGTTCCGGTTAAGGGTCAGAGCGGTGGTCCAACACCGCAGTATCAGATCAAGGTCTACGTCGAAGGCTCTGGCGCCACGAACGTCTTTATTGGTTCTGTGCTCACGCCAGAGACGACCGGCGTTCGCTCTACCGTCACCTTGACCGACGCAGATCTCAGTGCTCAGCCCACTGGCGAGGGGCGGTTTTTCGTGGTCGTCGAGGCAAGTCTCGACGCAGGCGAAGAGCTTCGCGTCGGAACACCCTTCGTCAGGCAGGAGTAGTCATGCCGCTTTACATCAACAATGGGCAAGATCCTCTCGACGCCGCCGGTCTGGACGAGTCGGCGCATGACGCACTGGATCACACCGGCCTGACAGGTATTCCTGAGGCTGCCGATGGTGAAACGGAAAGCGTTACGACCGGTGCGGGTGTTTCTATCAGTCGTGTAGTCCCTGGTGGCACCCTTGCGGTTGATGGCGAGTCTTTGGAATTTGAAGTATGGGGTGTAGGTGCTACTGACGCCTCCACTGTAACAGTCGCTTTTGCCGGGGGCACGATCCTCACGCTCACAGGTAATTTTTCCTCCGCTTCCTTCTGGATTCGCGGAGTTCTTGTGCGCACCGGAGCCACTACCGCAGAGTTCGTTGTCACCTCCAACCAAGAACAGAACGGGACGGAAGCTCAAGTTGTCAGCACCGGCGGACCATCGTGGACATGGGCTAATGCCTTGACACTTCTCATATCAGCTACGGGAACCAGTCCTGTTCTGCGTGGTCTCGTAATCCGGAAGTGGGCGGTATAAGCCATGCCTATCAATCCATACGTCAAGGGATCAACTGACGTCTCCGTTACAGACGGTGGAACAGGCGCCTCTACGGCTGGTGGTGCGCGCACCAACCTCATGGCGCTAGATGAGACGGCTCACGATCTGCTCGATCACACGGGTCTTACTGGCGTTGGTGATCTCACCACCACAACCCACGCGGGGATCGACCACGGGTCCTTCACGCATTCGCTACTGAATGTCGGAACGACGACGCTTGCCGCCTCTTCAGGTGATCTTGCTTCGGGTCTGACGGGGGGGATTCAGTTTCATTACGACCAATCGCTTGGTCGGATGCGCTTCTACAACGGCGCCAACGTCAGCACCGATATCCTGGCTGGAACCCTGAGCGGCATGTTGATGACCAGCGCAGGAGCGATGAATTTCTCCTCGTCTGCTACTGACGCAACAGCGACAGCGGATGTAGGTATCGCCCGACGAAGTGCTGGAATTATTCGGATCAGCGATGGATCAACTGGTGATGCAACGTTAGAGGCCGGGACCGTTCAAATCGGCAATGGCGGCCCAACACTGACGGCGAGCGGTACCACTACGCTCATTCTCACGTCAGGAACGACTTCCTATCCGCTTACGGCAGCAGGCATCGGTCCGGCCCTCACCACGACGGCACAGACGATCATTGAGGCCATCAATGAAGTTGATGCCGCCGCTGTCGTGTCATCACTTAGCGACGTTCTCGCGGTAGGCAACACAACTGGTGCGAACGATGTGGTGATTTCCGCGGGACAGACCCTTCGGGGTGTGGACGCAGCAACGGGGACGGATCTCAACCTCAGGGCCGGTGCCTCCAGTGGAGCGGCTATAGCTGGAGGCTCGGCCACAATCAGTGGGGGGATACCTACGGACGGAGCAGGCGGATCGGTCTCATTGATCGCCGAGGACGGTGTTGGAACAAATAGGGACGGTGGAAACGTCGGGATCACAGCAGGCGCGGCGACGGGATCAGGCGCCCAAGGCCGAGTCCTCTTTACGTCGGGCACGACGAGCTACCCGCTCACGGCGGCTGGCGTTGGGCCGGCTCTGACCACGACCGCCCAGGACATTATCGGGGCGATCAACGAGGTCGGTGGTGCCGCGCTAACAGGGGTCACGGAGGACGGCGGGGCCCCAAATATCGTCACGATCACTGACGCGCTGGTAGTGGGGGCGCCTACGAGCACTGTTGCGATTGGCGCGAGCGACATTGTCGCGGGACTCGCGGGCGGATACTTCCTCCACTACGACCCGTCAGCAGCACAGTTGTTCTTCGGGGAGGACTTCGGCGGAGGCCAAACCTACTTGGGCCTTTACGCCTCGGAAAACGGCACCCAGATCGACATGGTGTCAGACGCGGTTTTTGGGTGGTCTTCCTCGACCACGACCCTTGCCGGAGCCCAAGACACCAGGCTGAGCCGTCCCGCTGCGGGCGAGGTCCTCGTGGACGATGGCGCGGGAGGCGCCGCGACCCTGACCGCCGCCACGGTCAAGCTCGGCACCGGGGGACCCACGCTGACCAACACGGCTGGGACGGTCACGGCGAGCGGGCAGTTGCTCGCCGATTCGCTCGCCTCAGGTGCGACCCATTCCGCCTACAGCGACCCAGGTGACTTGTTTTGCGGCCCGACGACGGACAGCGAGAACTCGTCCTTTCGTTGGGATTCGAGCAACCTAGCTGCTTACTTCTCAAACGGCAGCGGACTCTCTGCAATTAGCATGAGCCCGTCTAATGCGTCTGTGAACCTGGGGAGTAACGGCGGCTTGTATTTTGCGGAAACTACGAGTATAGCGTCGGCCAAGGACGCAAGCCTCACCCGTGCGGCGGCCGGTGTTGTGAAAATCGGCAATGGTGCCGGAGGAGACGGCCAGAGCACCCACTCGGGGGTCGTACGAACGACCGATTGGGACACGACCCTTACCGACGCCACGGCGACCGGGATCCTGACCGTTACTTGTGCAACAGAAACAAGCGCTGGTGGTGTGATCGATGTAGTTGTTCATGCGACAGATGGAACCGACATGCAGGCTCGGACCATCACGGTCCGCTACAGCGTGGTCAACAAGGCAGGGACCATCACGAGCAGCGCGACCGTCAGCAGCACCGAGGACGCAACCGTCAGCGTCGGCACCCTCACGGTGACGGCGGACACATCCAACGGTGCAGGGGTCGCGACGATTCGGCTGACTGCGACGAGTTCCCTCACCACGACGAGCCTTGTCGCTAACTGCCATGTGCGCAGTCTCGGAATTCAGTCAGTAACGCCGCAATAAATCCCCTCCAATAGACATGTAAAGAAGGGCAAAATGAAGATCGACTTCAATCAAGAACTCAAGAACATCGAAGGCGCCACACTGACCCGGACTCGGCAGGACGGCGACAAGATCGTACAGCTTCCGGCTACACTCAAGTGGGCAGCCGTCGAGGCACTTCTCGCTGTCGGGGCCACTGATAAGCTCTCGGGTGAAGAGAAGGGCCGTCGCTACGACCTGGCCCTCAAGGTCCAGGAATCGCACGGGCCCATCGAACTCCCTGTTGAGGATGTCAGCCTCATCAAGACGCTCTGCGATGAGCACTTCGCCCCGCTCATCGTCGGGCAAACGCGCAAGATGCTCAATGGCTAAAAAGTCGGACCACTCGTCTCTTAGACGCTCCTGATCGACTTGAAAAGCACCGATTCTGCTATCAATCCTCTTGGTAGACTAAGGTAGCCTTCGATGTAGCACGAGGTTACCTGGGTTAGGCTCATTGAAGCCCTGAGAGAGGCTTTATGCCACGTCAAATCGTAGATGGACAGAACGTAGACGACGCCATTGCCGTTGCTGGCATGAGCGGCAGTTCGTCTTCACTATTCGGAAATGGCGCTCTAGGTGTCGGAAACATCGCAGGCAACGTCGATGCATCTGGCAGGCAGAACTACGAGTCGCTGACGGTCCAGTCGGGAGCTACGCTTGCCGCGACGGTTCGCCGAAAACTCATCGTGCTCTGCCAAATGGACTGCGAGATTCAAGGCACAGGCGCAATCCATGCCGATGGGAGAGGTGTAACTGGTGTTACAGGTGGTGCTGGTGTTCAAGGCGCTGCTCAGTCTGGCGCCGGGGTGTTTACAGGAAGCCCTGGGAACCCTGGAACTGCGGCCACTAGCGGTCTCGATGATGGCGGCGCAGGTGGCGCAGGTGGCGGTGGTGGCTCTGGCGCCAAGCACGAATCTGGTGCTTCTAGTGAAGCGACGTCTGGGGTTGGTGGAGCCGGAGGCGTCTCTTCCAACAGAAGCAATCTCCTAGACTCCTCTGGGAGTGAAGTCGGCGGTGTCGGCGGTGTTGGTGCTAGCGGTTCTGACGTCGTTCCCGGAAATCCAGGCGCTCTAGCAACCGCTCTTATTCCTTTGTTGGCTGCGTCTAAGAATCGTTATATCGACGATTTCTCTGGTGCCATGCTCACGCTTCTTCTTGAGGGCGCCCCTGGGGCTGGCGGAGGTGGCTCGACCGGAGGTACTGGGAAGTACGTTACCGTACCTATCTTTGGGACTAACGGGGCTGGCGGAACGCCGGGCGGTCAAAGCGGGGGCGGTGTTGGCGCTGGAAACACCGGCACCGCAGGAGGGACTGCAACCGGAACGTTCGCCAATAGTACTCTTCTCGGTGGCGGAGCGGGTGGCGGCGCTTCAGGTGCCGGTGGTGGTGCGCTAGACCTTTTCGTTGGTGGTGACCTGACCCTTGGGGTGTCGTCTCGGGTAAGCGCGAATGGTGGACCCGGCGGCACCGGAGGTGCTGGTGGAAACACAACTGACGACCTCAATCGTGCTAGCGGTGGTGGTGCAGGCGGCGGCGGCGGAGGTGGGGGTGGCATGTTGCGCGTCTTCTACGCAGGAGTAGGAACAAACGTCGGCCCCAGCAACATTGGCGCTTATGGTGGAGCGGGCGGGGCAGGCGGAGCAGGAGGCGTCTACACAACTACTTCTGTTCCGCTCGCCACAGGCGGTGCTGGTGCAGCCGGTCGGCCCGGCGAAGACGGCTGGTTCCAGATTGTGCAGGTCTAGCTATGAGCTTTTCGATTGATTGCGCCTATTGCCCATCGCCCGGCAACATGCTCATGTCCTTCGCCCCGGGCGCGGGGCAGGATCAAGCAACATTCGATGCTGCCTGGAAACAGGCCGCAAGCGACTACACGGTCGAGTGTCCTGGCTGTGGCGCTCAGTTTGGCCTTGAAAACAATCCTGGTGGATCAGTGCAGCGCATGAACATGTCCAAGCCGAGGATCGACTCTCTGACTCTCGGATCCGGGGCTCGCACTGGAGGCGAGGCTCTCTACATCATTGGCTCCGCCCTCGACGTTGGAGCCCTCGTCGTGAAGTTCGGAGGTAAGCCTGCCCTGGAGATCACGAATCGCACTGCGACGCAGGCCCGGGTTGTTACGCCTGTTGGTCAATACACACTTAACATCGCAAGCGTCACCACGCCTGGGTTCATTGTTGGCGAAGGTGTAAGAGGACTCTCCTCCGGCGCCCGCGCTTCAATTGCAAGCCTCAGTCCGTTCGTCGTTGATTTCCCTCTCGCCGCCTTCACGTCAGGAGAAGAGATCCAGGGAGACGCCTCCGGCGCTAAAGCTACGCTCGACGCAGTTCCATACTCCGGTGCTGTCGACGTCACGGTTGAGAACGAGCATGGGCAACGAGTTAATGGGGGAGCCGTCGTGAACGGCTTCACCTACCTGTAGGGGTATCGAATGCCACGCCAAATCGTAGATGGACAGAACGTTGAAGGCGCAATCGCCGCCGCCGCCGCCATGTCTCCGTTCTTCGGCAACGGCTCTCTAGGCGACGTCGTCGTCAACACCGTTATCGAAATGAGCGGTGAACTCAATTACAACACGCTGGATGTTCAAGCTGCTGGTGTTCTCACAGTCACCGCAGGTCGAAAACTCATCATTCGCGCCGTGGACACGATTAACGTCGACGGCGCCATCCATGCTGATGGTCGTGGGCAAACAGGAGTCACTGGTGGGGCAGGGGCCGATTGTGGAGCCGGCATAGCAGCGGTTGCTGGCACTTCTGTCTCTGCTGGACTTCCGCTTACTAGTCTTGGTGGTGGCGGCGGTGGCGGCGCTTCTGGGGGGCGGAACACTATTCTAGCCGGAACTGAGGACGGAGCAGCGGGAGGGACTACGCAACCTTCGGCGTGGTTGACTGCACAAACAGGCGGTGCTGCGGCTGTAGCTCCAGGAGGTTCTCCAAGCGATGGTACACCGGGTAATCCCGGCAATGCGAGCACCACCAGTGCTTCGTTCCGAAATCGCGTGCTGGACGACCCCAACTTTCCTGTGTTCGGTACCGGCCTCGTCGGCGGCGCTGGTGCTGGTGGAGGTGGTGGCGGTCACGGCACCCAAGTTGGTGGTGTGGTTGGCGCTGCCGCAGGCGGCACCCCAGGGAGTCAAAGCGGTGCTGGTCTCGGCACAGGCGGTGCAGGCACACTAGGAGCAACCCCTGGGTCTTCGGGCCAAGGTGGTAGCGGAGGAGGGGGTGGAGCTAGTGGTGCCGGCGCCGGTGACCTTGAAATCTGGTGTGGAGGAGACGTCACCGTCGGCGTTACAGGTCGTATCTCTGCTCGCGGCGGCGCCGGAGGCGCTGGCGGAGGTGGCGGCAATACCCTCGCAGGGGGTGGCGTCGGTGCAGGCGGTGGAGGCGGCGGCGGAGGCGGCGGTGGAGGAGGCGGCCGACTCGCTATTCATCACCTAGGTTCCTACACGAACAGTGGTACTGTAGACGTAGTGGGGGGAGCCGGGGGAGCAGGGGGCCCCGCAGGTGTGGATCCTACAGATGCTAGTCAAGATGGCGCCGTTGGTGGTGCTGGTGCTGTTGGCGAATCTGGTTACCTCCTCGTCAGGCAGGTGTAGTAGATGATTTCGCTTGATTGCTCTTACTGTGGTGCGAATTTCGTCACGGCTGCTCCAGCAGAGAACCAAGATCCTGCGGTTTTCCGCTCTCAGTGGAAGGCGTTGGCGCAACGCGCCCCTGTCTGCGCCTGCGCCTCGTGTCATGGCTCGTTTGTCATCTCTGATGATGGTGAGCCAAGCGGTATAGTCAAGCTTCAGAACGTTTCCACACCTCAGATTACATCTCTCAACGTGGTCGTTGGTGCGCGCGAGGGTGGAAATGCGCTCATCATCACTGGAGAAGCGCTAGAGGTCGGGACCCTTGTCGTCAAGTTCGCGGGCAGACCGTGTTCGATCGTAGACAACAGGACCAGGGATACAGCGCGCGTCGTTGTGCCGCGCGCAACCTACGCCATCAATGTGCTGGAACAGTGTCACAAGCTCACCTTGAACGTCACGCCTGGGGTTCTAGCAGTCGACGAGGCGGTTACGTCTGATGCAGGTTCTACAGGGGTGATTCGACTCATAGAAGGTTCTACCTATTGGATCGCCTTCGCTAATCTCGCCGAAACGCTAGACGAGATGATCGGTACGAATCTCACAGGTGGTGTATCAGGCGGGGTCGCCTCGGTGGTCATAGCCACGGCTGTTGAGTTCCTTGTGGATGAGGCTGTCACTGGACAGTCGAGCGGCGCTTTTGCCGTTGTTCGTGACGCACAACCGCTCGTTGTTACCTCTCCGACGACCGGCTTCGCTCCAAACGAATTGGTGCGCGGAGACTCCTCAGACGCTCTTGTCAAGTTGACGAGTAGCCCAGCCTACTCTGGCCTCGTCGACGTTTCGGTCGAGAATGAATACGGCCAACGTCTAACAGGTGCGTCTCTTCCTGGTGCCTACACCTACGCGTAGGAGCAGACATAACCAACAACGTAGACAAGTTCGTCACATCTACCAGGCACGCCCCTATCGATCACACGGGTTTACTTTCTTCTGTGTTTGCATTCATCTTCTGAGCATCTATACTCATGAGTGGGCTTACTCAGGAGGTAACCGGGTGGTTGAAGACGAATACAAAGACGATTGGGTTGGTCAGTCTTTGGAGATGCGAGGGCCAGATCCCCTGACGCGTCTGAACTATGTGATCCCGAACAGGCTAGAGCACCTGCTTACGCAGTATTGCGCTCAGACCCAGATTCGTTCAGGTCCACTAGTTCGTCGCCTCATCGGAGACTTTCTCAAGGACGAGATCGGCGTCATCACAGCCGATCTGGAGCACCCTAAGGGACGTCGCACCTCTGTAGACCTCCCTATGCGACTCTTTGCAGCGCTGGAGCAGCGTTGTGAGGAGATTGGGGCCCCGACCAAAGCTGCACTCATTGCGGCGCTCCTGAACAGCTTCCTACCCCCTCGCGTGAACACTGATGGGATCGAGAAGATCTCCCTCGACGTTCCTGCCTCTATCTACAACCAGATCTACGAACGCTACGGTCCTGGGCCTAACGACGAGGTAATCGTTGAAGCCCTTTGTGACCTCATTCAGAAGAACCAAAGTCGGGCTATTCCGGCTGAACAGGAGGCATAGCATGCCTGGTATTGCAGACATTCCCGGACTTGAGATCCATGGAAAGGGTGTCGCTGATTTCCCACTCCCAGTGGGCTACGTTGATGGTGAGGGTAAGGTCCACCGTCACCTCACGCTGCGTGAGATGACGGGTGTTGAGGACGACATGATGGGTAACGCTGACCTACCCATCGGTGAGCGCTGCACCAATGTGCTGGCCTCCTGCGTCGACCGAATCGGTGACGTCACCGACAAGGAGGTCATCCGCAAGGCGATCGGTGACGAGTTGGAGGTGGGGTTGCCCCTAACGGAGCAGGACCGTATCGCCGCCATGATCTATCTACGACGTGCTTCGCTGGGTGAGATCTACAAGTTCGAGCGAGACTGCCCACGTTGTGGCAAGAAGGCCGAAAACCGGGCTACCGACCTTCGAACACTCAAGATCGACGAATGTGAGCATCCATCGCGTCGTCGGGTCAAGATCACCTTGCCTCGCTCCGGCAAGACGGCTGTAGTCAAGGTGCTGACCGCCAAAGGTGCCTTGGAGATCGGCAAGCTTCGTCCTGACCAGAAGGATCTCAAGACCCTCGCCATCGTGGTACGCGTCGAGAGCATCGACGGGCAGCCGCTCGGGGACCCGTTCGCCGCTACGACCAAGATCAAGGCGCTGCCGCAGGCGGATCGGAACATGATCCGGAAGGTCTACAACGCCATGGAAACCTACGTCGAAACGGACATCGACGTCGAGTGCCGGAACCCTATCTGTCGCTACAAGTGGCAGTTCCCATTGGATGTGGGCCAGGGTTTTTTCTTGGACCTGGAGGACACCGTTTCGGCCGAGGGGCTGAACTGGTTGTAGGGCACCGTTTTAGTGCCTTTTGGCCTCTAGGTCTCAAAGCGAATTTGGAGTACGATTGGTTATTCTTGGCAGAAGGCTATCAGTACTCCTACCAAGACGTCTTGATGATGCCGTGTTCTCGACGGCATAAGCAGGTCAAGTTCCGACAAGAGGTGGTCAGACAGAGAAACGCAAGTAGTGGCAACGCCGGTCGTGGTGTAAGCGTGCCCCAAACCTGGTACCAGTCGTACCGATCCCAACAGGGAGGCGCGGGCTAACCAATGGCGATGTCTAAGTGAATTACGAATTCGGAATTGGGATCACCGTCGATCCAGCCAGTGTTACTACTGCTGCCGATACCATCGGCGGTGTCATCACTGACTTCGAGAATTCGCTCACATCTATGGCTGGAATTGACCTCAGTCAGATCTTCGGCGGTTTCGACCCCACGTTGTTGATGCCCAACAATGATGCCATCGAGGAGTCTGCCGCCACGCTTCGAGAGATTGCTGGCATTCTCGGCGGAATCGCTAAGGTTCCGGTTGCCGACACTATTGCTAGTGCCTCCGACGCCGCCGGTGATCTTGATAAAGACATCCACGAGGTCGCCAAAGAAATGTGCGGTGTGACCACCTGCCTTGAGGAGGTGGATGAGGGTCTCCATGAGGTCACTAAGGCTACAGAGGACTGGGGCAGTAGGCTCAAGGCCGTTAGTGGTTTTGCGGCCTCAACAGCAGGGCAGACGGGAAATGTAAGCAAGGCCGCTAAGGAGCTTACGGATGGCGCTTCTCAGCTAATGCACGTCTCGGTACGTATGGAGGCGTCACTTGGTAAGGGGGAGAAGGCGGCCCAGGATTTTGGAAGCGCTGCGCTAGAGACCGCCAAACAGAACATGGTCACTGTTGAAGCGGTCTCATTGCTTCAACTTGAGTTGCGTAAGACTGCTGTCGGTTTCGATACAACGACTGCTGCTGGCCAGAATCAGATGAATACCATGGTCAAGCTGACGGAATCCTTCGGGATGACGCAGTCTGAAGTGGCCAGTCTTGCCGGAACGATGAAGGCTACTGGCACGAACATGACGGAGATGACTGGTATTGCCGTTCATTTTCAGAAGAAATTTAACGTTCCCGGCCTTCTCAATCAACTCCCCAAGGCGGCGAAGGGCGCCATGGAGGCACAGGCAAACTTCGGCTCACTTGTGGGCAGATCTACGAAGGACATCAGCACCAGCGTTCTTCGTATGGCTGGTACCTACTCCAATGCGTTGGGTGTGACCGCTGCTGAGGCCGCCAATAAAGCGCTCGGGACCTTCCAGAAGTTCACAGCCGAGATTGAGTCCTACGAAGATCTGTTTCTGGGCCTTGCTGATAATTTCTCACCGCTTCAAACCGCGTTTCTTGAGACCGGTATGGGCATGGAAGATCTCCAAGATCTGATGAAGAAGGGGCAGGAGGACCCGGCCGCGTTTGCTGAAGAGGTCAAGCGCATCCGTGACTCGATGGATCCGCAGATGGGACAGCGCTTCTTCCGCCAAGTCTTGCGCAACACTGACGAGGCGACGAAGGCGCTGCTCACACAAACGGAGGCGCAAAAGCTCGCTAACGAACAGGCAGGTAAGGGTGAAGAGCCGGCAGACCCTTCTGCGGTGTTTAACAAGATCGCCGACGCAATGCGTAAGAACGCCGTTGACGCTGTCGGGATGAAAACTGCGTTGGACGGTGTAATTACAGAAACAGCCAAATTTGCAGCGGATAAAGGCATTCGTAAGGGGGTGATGGCAATCAATAAGGTGCTTCAGGCAACCGCCGGTACCTTGATAAACCAGTGGAATGAGCTTCGCAAAAACGAAGAGCAGATGGACAAGTTCACCAAAGCCATTTGCGGTACTACGGGCGCACTGGTTGGGTTGGATACCGCCATGGGTTTGTTCAATAAGATCACATCCACTGGTGGAACGATTCTAGTCGGCATCTCCTCTGCGGTTGGACTGCTCTTGAAGCCGTTCAGTAAACTCTTCAACTTCATTAAGGGCGGCGCGAAGGGCGTCGGTGGCACAGGAAAAGCCGTAAGTGGGTTCGGCAAGATATTCGGCAAGATTCTGCTTCCGATTGGTATCGCTATTGCTGCTTTCGATAACGTAGTCGACGCCGTCAAGGGCATCGGCGCGATCATGTCTGATCCGAGCAAGTCGGGCATGGACAAGTTCACTGGCGTTGTTAAGGAGATCCTTGGCGCCGTCTGGGGAACCTTCGATGACTTCTTTATGGGGCTCCCTCAGAAGTTCATTGATGGCTTCATGAACGTTGGTACGGCTGTTGACACATCGGGATCCGAATCGATGGGCAAGGCTATCGGGAATGTTCTAGGAAAGGGCATTAAGGCCATCAGCGGATTCTTCAGAGATCTCGTCGAAACCCATATCCCGGCAGGTTGGGAAGCAGTCAAGAATTGGTGGAACGCACTCAGCTTCGGGGATGACATCTTCTTCCCAATTGTCTCTGGATTCGCCGCTATGGGCGATCAGATCCTCGGGTTCATGCAGGGACTTGGCGAGGGGATCCTTGAAGCCTTCGGGTTGACTTCAACGGAAGCGACTGAGACTGTTGACGCACTTGGGACCATCATTCGATCAATCTTCGGACAAGCCTTCTCGATGGTTATTTTTGGGCTCCAGGAACTTGGCGATGGGTTCATGCTCTACGTCTTGTCGCCAATTCAGACGGGTATTACTTATATCACTCAAGCGTTTAAGGTCGCCCTGGAGATGATTAAGGGGGCGTGGAACGTCACCTTTGCCGGCCTTGAATTCGTGGCAGTCAAGATCTTCACTGGTGTTGTTGCTGGTGTCGCTGGTATGGGTAAGGGGTTGTTGAGTGGGCTTCAGACTGCCTTGGGGGGAATCGAAAGCATCGTAAATAGCCTTCCTACGAAGGTATTGAAGATGATGGGACTTGAGGGTGGTCTAAACCTTACGTCCGGTATCGATGACCAAATTGCAGCGCTTGACGCGCTTGACGGCCAGATGGGCGCAATGGCTGACGCCGCTCAGGATCGCATTGTCGCAGAGGCATTGGGGGCCGCAGCACGAATCGACGCTATCAACGAGGAGGGGCGTAAGACGCGGGTCGCTCTTGAGGAGATCGACGCTGTACGTCGTGCGTCCAGACAGGAGAATAGGATGGCTTTCGGCAGGGAGACCGCCGAAAGGGAAGCTGTGGTCGGAAAGTCCATTGACACTCTTAAGGGCGCGGCTGATTTGATAAACGCGGCAGATCGAGACGAACGAGCCAGGAATGAAACCGAAGCGATTCGAGCGCCAGTCGTAGGTAACATTCCTAACGCTCAACACAATCTCATTCCTCTTCCTGATGCCCCTCAGGCAGTCGGTCCTCAAGTCGCCCTAAGTTCGCTCGCGAATCGTGCTGGTGGAACAGGAGCATCTGGTGGTAATGCCGGTGGTGCTATTGCCACTGGACCTGGTGTAGCTACCGGCGGGGTTCAAGTGATTGAAAACAAGACGACGCTCATCGCTGACGGTGGGGTACTTGCTCAGATAGTACACCGACGTACAGTTGACCATGGCACTAACGGGGACTAAGGAATAAGTCATGGGTGTTCGTAGAAATCCACAGGGTCCGCTTCAACACGCGTTGCTCATGCAGATCGCCGATACGGTCTTCTGGACTCGGACGATGCCGCCTCGCGTAGAGGCGCTCTCGACCGATGAGGACTACACCCTTGAAATGGGGGACCGCTCCGATTTGCTTGCTGCCAGGAAGATCAAAACCTCAGAGTGGGGCTGGATTATCATGGAGCGCAATCGCAATGCAGAAGACGGCAAGCTTGATATGCGCCTCTGGCCGAACGATTTCGTTCCGGGGCATAACGCCAAACTGCCATCTCAGGACTCAATTAGCCAACGAGGTATCTCACAATAATGGCTGGAGACGTTATACCGATTCCGCCGCCGCCGCTGCCGCTGCCCAGGCAAGACCCTAATTTTTCTCCTGCTGGAGACTTCTTCGCGCCGTTCTTTGATGTGACGTTCTACGCGCCAACACAAGAGGACGGTCAGATCGAAGCGCTTGATGACGCTGCTGATTCTGCGTCGGGCATTGACTCGGTGGTTCTGCGTGTTAAAGCAGCCAAGCTGCGGGCGAATCAGAGGCGCGAGCTTGAGCATGGGACCATAGCACCAAGTGGCCCGTCTACTCTTTCGATTCGTAGTGTAGACGGTGGACTGCAAAGCTACGGTCCTGCTGGAGAAGAGTCTGAGGTTGCTCAGTTGACTAACTTCCGGGCGAACCTTCAGGTAACTATGCTTTCGGCTGCCGCCCTTCAGGCCACGCTAACACTGACGCCTCCCTACGAAGACGCTCTTCGAATCGTTGACCATAAGCTCATTCGCTTCGGGTCTATCATGGAAATTCAATGGGGCTACCTCACGTTGGGCGGCGAGAAGCCCGCCGTCAGCGATATAGGTTTCTTCCGAATCACTCAACCGTCGATCAAATTCGGAAAACAAGTCTCTGTCACCATCGAGGGTTACGATATCCTCTCCTCCTCACTCAAGACGTCCGATACTCGTTGTCAATGGCTTCGTGAAACGTATCCGTGCGATCTCGACATCATTCGAGAGATGACGAAGCGAGTGGGGCCCACAGCGAAGCTCGACGATAAAAAGATCAGTAGTTCATCGTCGCTCCGCAAGCGCAAGTCTGGCACTGGAGTCACGCAGGCAGATGATGATTGGGTTTTCTTCAGAAGGATCTTGCGACAAAACGATTGTGTTTTCGAACAGGTCGGCGACGTCATTACACTCAAGGAAGAGCGATTCATTGACCAGCAAGAGCCTAAATATCGGCTCTTCTGGTTCAAGCAGCCTGTGAACCAGTTTGATGTTCCGATGATCTCGTTTGAGACCAACCCGATCATGTCGTTGTTCGTTGATGAGCCCGGGTCTCGTGGGCAGCGGACGATTTGTCGAGATCCAGAGACAAAGAAGCTGACCGTGATCGACAAGGATCCCGGTACGACTGGAACGCCGCAAGTCGGCCAATGCAATACAGGCACGACTGAGGCCGCCCATAAGAAGATCGTGGTGAAGACAAGTCAAGGAGACAAAGGCGTCTTTGCCAAGTTGGACGCTGCGTGTACGTCAGGGCGTTTCTTCACTCAGCCGTGTAAGCGTCCCAATCAAACAGAGGAGATAAATCGCGAGAACAACGAGATTCGTCGGTTCTTTAATACGAGAGCTTCGGCAACCTGCCCAGGTGTTCCTGGTCTTCTGCCGCAACAGGTAGTCGAGGTCCACGACGTCGGGACGACTTTCTCTGGCAACTATCGTGTCATGAAAGTTGTTCATAACATCGGTAAAGGCTACACGGTTAAGCTCGATCTACTTCGTGCCTCGGAAAGCAATAAGCAGGGCTCCGGTGCTCCCGCATCAACCGATAAGAAGAATACGAAAGGGGTAGATCAGGATAAGTCCTCTGGTCAAAACGTAGAGCCTATTTTGGTTCCGGCAAAGGATAGAGAGGGTAAGTTGAACGCGCACGCTGGTTGTGTAGACGCAGAAGCAACCGCCGCCCGCGATGCTGCTGTAGCCAAAGCCAAGGCTGCCGCTGCTGCCGTCTCCGCTGCTGCCGCCGCACAGGTTCAGGCCATTAGCGATGCCGGTAGTCTGTTTGGGGGTTCGTAATGCCCTCACTTAGCAAGACATTTCGTGAACTGCGTGAGCGTGGCCTAGAGAACGTATTCCAGCGCTTTTACTCTGCCTATCAAGCCACCATGACTGACTGTAAGGACGACAAGCAGATTGGTAGGGGGCGTGTTCATCTCAAGACTCTTGGGTTTCCCGATGTTCATCCCGGGTTTGCAGATGTCCTCTCGCCATACGCAGGAGATGACTTTGGCTTCTTCTTTCCACCCTACGAGAACGATGAGGTCTATGTCACTTTTGACCACGGCGACGTTTCATCACCCATGGTGGTTGGCGGCTCGTGGGCTACGCGTAACGACAGGCAGATAGAAGATAGTGGACTTCCGGCCGAGTTCGTCAAGTCAGAGACGAACGATGAGGGCAAGGAGGTTGGCGTCGCTCCAAGTGTTCGTGGCATCAAGGTCAGAACCGGCAGCGCACTTGTCTTTGATGAAACAGAAGACCTAACGCGCGTCGAGATGTGGGTTGGTGAAACTCAGGGCATTGGCAAGCGGGCCATCAAGCAGCACCGCGTCCGCCTCGACAGCAAGAAGGACAACGGCGAGGTCGTCATCGCAACCTTCGGTGACGAGGGTGGTAGTGGGGGTGCCCCTTCAGACGACGACACGCCTGACGTTCGCGACCAGAAGGAGCTTACGAGTCGCCTCCGACACCAGATCCTCATGCGGGATACCACTGACGATCGCTTCGTTCAGATCAAGTCCATCGGCACCGACGACACGATGAAGTTCCTCCAAGTCCTTATGTCGGACACTGAGGAGCGGATCAAGGTCACATCTTCAGATCAGCACTTCATTCTGATCGACGACAAGAACGACAACATCACCATCGAGACGCTGCTGAAGTTCAAGACCACCTGGGACGAGAAGAACAAGATGATCGTGCAGGAGACCCCTGGTCTTCAAAAGTTCACGATGGACGACAACGAGTCGTCGAACACGCTTGAGACATCGAAGAAGCAGATCTTCAAGCAGGACGCGGAGGGGACTGTCGTCACCGAGCCGGTGGGGGCGTTTAATGTCACAGCGACGACCCCCTCAACGCACACTTATGCGGCAGCACTCACTCACGCGATCACTGGGGCATGGACCGCTACTGCGAATCTGCTGCAATTGACGACCACAGGAATCATTAGTCTCACCGGCACGGTCTTTACCTTCACGGGCACAGCTTTCACCTTCTTGGGGGCGACCTTCACCTATACAGGTGGCAATTTCACAGCCGTTGCGCCTGCGGTTGTTCTTGGCACAGGTGCGATTCAACCGCTGGTCAACGCGACCGGCTTGGCTACTTACAACCTCCACACCCACATCGTCGTGGGGGCTACACCAGGCTTCGCGCTCGCGACGCTCAATCCCATGATCCCAGGCAACGACTCCACCGTTGCAACGACGGCTGGCTAAGCATGATGCGACGCTGGATCGTCTACTGGAACGTGCAGGACCCTGTGGCTCTGCCTCCATGGCCTGCGTGTGCTGGGCATCGAGAAACTATGAAGGGCCCTATTGAAGCTGTGAAGCATCTTTGGCCAGAGGGGGCTGATTTAATCGTCAAGGAGGTGGCGGTAGGTAAATGCGCCTTTGCTGCTTTTGGAAATTGCTGCGATGATCCAGTTGAGGCTGTTCCTAGCCTCGACGTTAGCCTCTTGGAAGGAGGCGCATAGTGGCTGTTCCGCAAGGCATTAGATCTCCACTTGAGATCAGCAAGACCAGAGGTTCCCCGGTTATCGTCGAGGGCAACGCCCTGTTTGATAGCTCCATCCGCACCATTCTGCGGACAATCCCAGGCGAAAGGCCATTTCGACCCTCGTTTGGTTCGTGGCTCCCTCTCATGTTGTTTGCGAACATAACGGAGGGCGCTGCTTTTCAAGCTGCGTCCGAGGCAAAACGTGCCCTAAAGCTCTGGGAACGAAGGATTACCGTTCAGGATATCCTCTTCGAACTCACGGACAATGCCATACTGTTGTCGGTCATCTACCGTCCTAACGGTGGGGCAACCCAATACAGGTCAACCGTGGGGTTCCGGACGTAACATGGCTGTTTTTCTAAGCGACACCGCGAAAGATTTGATCAGAAGTAATTTCTTTGGGAAGGATTACGACACTTACGTCACTGAGATCAACGATCAGTTGATCCTCCAGTTCGGTGTGGAGATCGCGGGCAACATCGTTGCCTCGGACTATGGGCAGTATCTCGTTGAGATGCACGCCTTCGCGCTTTCAACCATGTCCTGGTATGGGGACCGACAGGCAGACGATACGTCGCTTCAGTTTGTGCGGTTGCGCTCTGCCGCAAACGTAATCGCCCGCCAGTTGGGCTACAAGCCCAACGCTGCCGTTCCGCCCGCCATCACCATCACCATGACGCTTACCTTTCCTCCCAGCTTGACGCGGCTCGTGGTTGAGTCTGGTCGAGTCTTGGTCGGTCCGGGCGGGCTGTTCTACGTTACGACTGAAGAAGTTGTGTTCGATGTCGGCGAAGTTGGCCCAAAGACCTTTAGTGCTATTGAGGGTGAAATCTTCGAGGAGATCTTCACCTCAAACGGATCTCCGAATCAATTCTTCTTCTTGGAGACAGTACCGATCGACAAGTCGATTGCACAAGACTCACCCCGTGTCTTTATCAATAGCATCGAATGGGACGAGAAGGATCTACTCGTTTTCGAGCGAGTCAACGAGTTTGAGGTCCAGTACGGCTTCAATCCTCCTCGCCTTCAGTTTGGAGATGGTGCAGCCGGAAACGTTCCGCCGAAGGACACAGAGATCCGGGTCTCCTATCTTGCAACGTCAGGACCAGCCGGAGCGGTTCAGGCCAACACGGTCACATCATTCCAGGCTCCGCTGATTGCCGGCACCGAGACGATTGCCGCGACGCTTGTTCACGACGAAGGCTCTACTCCAGGTTCGCCCCGGGAGACTATTGCCTCCATTCAAATCAACGCTCCGCTCGTCACCCAAACAGCAGACCGAGCGGTCACTCAGAAGGACTTGGACGCCCTAATCAACGCCTTTATTGATCCAGTGTTTGGTGCCGTAGCTAAGGGGCGCGCAACGATTCCCCGCTCCGTGGACGAGGATGCCGAGGCTCTTACGATCATCGGTCTGATCGACGTATGTTGCCCTGTTCTGTTGACGCATGGTGGCACAACGCTCGGCAACTTTGGTGACTTTGGCGCCGGTAACACCATCACAGGCAGTCTCTCCGGCGCATCAGGAACCATCTCTAGAGTAAACACCACCAGTCTGGAGGTGGTGAGCGTTACTGGCGGTCCGTTCGTTGTGGCCGACGTCGTTACTGACTCCATCACAGGTGCGACAGCGCTGCTGTCGGGTGCCGAAGATCCCGGGGTGTCGGCTCGACTGCGCACCTACTGGGATTCGATCCTGTCGTCTGATTGTAAGGTCAACGTAGTGAACGCGCAGATCCTCGCAGCCGACGCCACAGGGCGCTATGTGTCGGCTCCAGTAGGCTTGGCGCTAGCGCTGGACACCTATCTCAACGACAGGGCGGAGAGCACTGTTCAAGTGGTCGTCACCGACGGCTCTATCAACCTCTACAGCGTTTCGCTTTCGATCAACGTCAACGTGCTCTCCGGGTTCAACAACCAGGTCGCGCGGCAGTTGATCTTCGATACGATCACGATCCTCATGGAGGATGAGCTAATCGGTCGGAACTACGGCGAGTCGTTGCGTATCAGCGATCTCTACTCGCTTGTTGAGGCCGTTGACGGTGTTGCCTATAGCAATATCCAAATCGTCGCTATCAACGGATCAACACCCGCGAGTGGTCAACTCAACACCTTCGGCGACTTCGAGATCCAGACCTTTGAGGTCATTACGCTCGGCGATGCTCCAGTCGTGACGCAGATCTAGGGGAAACCATGAGTGAACTTTCACCACGTAACAGCTTTCCATATCCTTCTGAGCGCGAGCAACCGTTCTTTGATGCCTTCAAGGCCGGAGA
>Ga0326597_10003628_pt1 | contig 22116 bp, 23 predicted proteins | sample RVTome_12_FD_203789 | JGI IMG/M metagenome (GOLD analysis project Ga0326597, IMG submission 203789) | Soil microbial communities from uranium-contaminated site in the Upper Colorado River Basin, Wyoming, United States - RVT100D185 | ecosystem: Environmental > Terrestrial > Soil > Contaminated >...
CGAAAGCGCTCCCGTCGAAGGTCGCCAGCACCGCCTGGAGTTCATCCGCATCCTGGTGGGCGCGCACCTGCCGGCGCAGGGATTCCACGGCGTCGCTGCAGCCGCCGCACAATTCGAGATGGACCAGCAACGACTTGATGTCCGGCGGCGCCAGTTCCTGATCCACGAACTCGTGGATGCTCTGTTCGAATTCCCCGCACGGCATGAAGCGCAATTCAACGGTCATGAGTCACCTCCGGCGATCTCCGTGATCTGGCGGAAGATCTTCTTCCGCGCCCGGCAAATCACCATCTTGAGGTTTTCCAGTTTGATCCCCAGTTCCGCCGAAGCTTCGCGATATCGAACGCCCTGGACCTCGACGAGAGTCAAGGCTCTCTGCTCGCGTTCATTCAGGCGCTTCTCGTAGGCCTGAAGGTAATTGGCCAGGAACAGCATCCAGAGGAACCCGCACTGCTCCAGGCTCTCCTCCCGGACCAATGCGCCCAGCGGGCTGGGCTGCTGTTCATCTTCGATCGAGTCGCCGAAGGACTCGGTCGACACTGTCGTGTTGGTCGCACGCAGGTGCTTCAGCACCGTGTTGCGAATGATCGAATAGGACCAGTTGCGGAACGAGTAATCCTTTTCGTCCCGGAACTTGTGCGGGTAGCGGAAGATCGAGACAAACACGTCCTGCAGGATGTCGTTGGAATCGAGCGTCGCGTTCGTGAAGCGGATCCGCTTCAAGATGACGAGCAGGAACTCCCGGTAGTTCAACTCGTAGAGCAGCGAGTAGGCTTCCAGGTTGCGATGCTCCCGGAAGTTGTCCATCAAGGTCGTGTTGAGCCGGGCCGAGGACGCCTGCCCCTGTTGGAACTCCCGAAAGGTCTCCCGAAGCTTCTCGTCTGAAGTCTCCGTGGCGACGCGCAGCACCCGGGCACTCAGCTCGTCGAGCTGAACGGTCTGCAGAACATCGTTCTGCTTCCGGGTCGGCTCCCGCTCGGTCACCGGACTGCGTCCCGAATACGCGCCGGTCCGCGCGAGTGGATCTTGTCCAGCTCACTCATCCTGATGTCTCGTCTCCCAGTTGTGGGCCGAGGCCCCGGATCGCCGAAGTCGAATGGACTGGGGTTCAACCGGGAACCTTATATAGACTCTCGAATCGCAGTCACAGGGTGCAACTTGAATTGTACTCGCTTTTTTTGAATCCAAATCTCTGTTCTGCACTGGAGTTAGGACCGATGTAGAGTCTGTGGACCGGAAGTTGAAAGAAACTTCAACTTTTGCGGTTCCGCATCGTCTGGCAACCATGCTACCTCGGATGGGGTCATGAATGCAATCGTGGAGCTCAACTGGTGCGAAGGGTCCTGACCAACGCCTGCCTCGTCACCATGAACGCCGCCGGTGATCTGTTCCATGGGAGCCTGGTGCTCGAGGACGACACGATCGCCGAGTGTCTGCCGGAAGGCCGGCCGCTTCCGGAGGCCGATCAGACGATGGATCTCCACGGCCACGCGCTGCTGCCGGGGCTGGTGCAGAGCCACGTGCATTGTTGCCAGACCCTCTTTCGGGGAATGGCGGACGATCTCCCGCTGCTCGACTGGTTGCGACTTCGCATCTGGCCGCTCGAGGCGGCTCATGACCCGGAGAGCATCGCGGTCGCGGCGCGGCTCGCGGCGCTCGAGCTCTTGCGGGGCGGCACCACCGCGATCCTCAGCATGGAGACCGTTCGTCACACCGAGGCCGTCTTCGAGACGCTCGCGTCGCTGCCGCTCCGGGCGGTGATCGGCAAGTGCCTGATGGACGAGGGCGCCGAGCTGCCGGCGGGACTGGCCGAGTCGAGCGAGCAGGCCCTCGATGAGGCGCTCCGCCTCGCCCGCCTCCATCCGGACGCCGCCGGCCCGCGCCTGCGCGCCTGCCTGGCGCCCCGGTTCGCGCTCTGCTGTTCGGCGGGACTGCTGCGCGAAGTGGCGGCGGAGGCGGCGCGGCTCGACCTGCTGATCCACACCCACGGCGCGGAGCAGCTCGAGGAGGTGCGACGGGTCCGCGAGGCCACCGGTCTCGGAAGCCTGGAGTACCTCCACAAGCTCGGTCTCGCCGGTCCCCGACTGCGCCTGGCGCACGCGGTGCATCTCGCTCCCGCCGAGCGCGACCTGCTCAGCGAGAGCGGAACCCACGTGCTCCACTGCCCGTCGTCCAATCTGAAGCTCGGTTCAGGCGTGGCCCCGATCGGCGAGTACCTGGAGCGCCACGTGCCGGTCTCCGTGGGCGCGGACGGCGCGGCCTGCAACAACAATCTCGACGCCCTGCGCGAGGCGCGATTGGCCGCCTTGCTGCAAAAACCGCTGTTCGGCCCGGCCGCCCTGCCGGCCCGTCAGGCCCTCGAGTTGATCACCATCTCCGCTGCGCGAGCGCTGGGCCTGGAGCAATTCATCGGATCGCTCGAGCCGGGCAAGCGGGCCGACCTGGTGGAGATCGACCTTGAGCGGCCCCACAGTCTCCCCGGCGGCGATCCCTTCTCCCGCATCATCTACTCAGCCGAGCGCGGCGACATCGTGCGGGTGTTCTTCGACGGCGAGGTCGTGGTGGAAAACGGAACGGTGCTGTTCTGCGATCCGGCCGAGGTGGAAGCGGACGCCCGGCGGACGGCCGGCGAACTCCTCACCCGGGCCGGGCTCGCGCGCTGACCCGCTCCGGATCACAACAGGTCGATCGCCTCGGCCAGTCCGCGGATCGGCTTCAAATCCATTCCTGATCGGTCCTCGTACTCGCCTTCCGGCGCGAGCACCTGACGGAAGCCGAGCGCCGCCGCTTCGCGAAGACGCAGACTGCCGGAACGTACTCCGCGTACCTCGCCGCCCAGACCGACTTCGCCGAAGGCGATCATTTCCTGTTCGAGCGGGCGGTCGAAGAAGGAGGAGGCGATCGCCAGGCAGACCGCCAGGTCGCAGCCCGGATCGGTGAGTTTCAGGCCGCCCACGACGTTCACGTAGAGATCCTGATCGAAGAGCGCGAGCCCGGCCCGGCGGTTCAGCACGGCGGCCAGCATGGTGGCGCGATTCGGGTCGATGCCGTTGGCGCGCACCCGCGCCGGACCGTAGCTCGCTCGGGACGTCAGCGCCTGGATCTCGACCAGGAACACCCGGGTGCCTTCCACCGCGGGCGTGACCACCGCGCCCGGAAGTCCGCGGGCCACTCCCAGGAACGCGCCCGCGGGCCGGTCCGGATCGATCAGGCCGGACGCGGACATCGCGAACACGGCCAGCTCTCCGGCTGGACCGTGCCGGTTCTTGACGGCGCGCAGGACCCGGAGCTGCGTGTCCCGTTCGCCTTCGAAGTAGAGCACGGCGTCGACCAGGTGCTCCAACACCCGCGGGCCGGCCAATGCGCCTTCCTTGGTCACGTGCCCGACCAGGATCAGCGCGAAGGATCCCCGCCTCGCGGCGGCCACCAGATCCGCGGCGCACTCGCGCACTTGGGCGACGGAGCCGGCGGCGGAGCCGAGTTCGGCCTTGCGCACGGTCTGGATCGAATCGATCACCACCAGGTCGGGCGGATCGTCGAGCACCAGATCCAGGATCGCCTCCAAACGTTCCTCGGCCACCACCATCAGGTTCTTCTGGGTCAATCCCAGGCGCCTGGCACGCAGGGCCACCTGCGCGACCGACTCCTCCGCGGTGACGTAGAGCGGCATCGAGCCGGCTCCGGCCCGATGGGCCGCGACCTCGAGCAGCAGGGTCGACTTGCCCACTCCCGGGTCTCCCCCCACCAGCACCGAACCTCCCGGAACCAGTCCGCCGCCCAGCACCCGATCGAACTCGCGGATTCCGGAGCCCAGCCGGGAGACTTCGTGGTCGTCGACCTCGAGCAGCGACTGGGGCCGCAAAGCGGGGCCGGCAGCACCCCGGAAGGCCGGGCCGTCCACGGCCTCCTCCACCAGGCAGTTCCATTCGCCACACGCGGAGCACCGGCCGCTCCAGCGGGCGTGCACTTGACCGCATGACTGGCACGCGTACTGACTGGCGCGGGAACGTTTCAATGCGAGTAGTCGAACACGTAGGCCAGGCGAAGGCGATTGATGATCACGTAGGACGCGCGCTTCAGCACGGAGAATTCCCGGGCCTTGCTGGCGCCCAGGCCATCGATCGAAGGTTCGGTGACCACCAGGAAGTCCTGGGCTCCGAGGTCCTTCCGGTTGTACGCCTTGGCGGGCATCTTGCCGGTCACCTCGATCGGCAGCCGGCCGCTGAAGTACAGGTTCACGAGGGCCCGATCCTTGTCCGGATCGGCCAGCTGCTTCATCATCTGATCGCCGGCCGACTCGATCAACTCGTTGGCCAGCAGGATTTCATCCACGCAGATCATGGCCCGGGCGGTCACGATCCGGTCGCCCCTCGCTACGCCGATCAGAGTGGCGTCATGCACCTCGAGGAAGCGCGCCCGCAGGTTGTTCAGAAAGGTCGTCAACCGCTGTCCGCCGGTGTTCACATACCCCTTGACGAGAAACGACTCGGTCAGAAACAGGTCTTTCACATATTCCAAGGGGATGGCCCTCCCGCCGCGTTCGTCGCCTGCATCAGTGAGCGTACCAGACCCGCCAGGTAGAGCGAGCCCACCACGAGTACCAGACCCTCCCTATCGGCCAGACGGCAGGCCCTGCGCAAGGCGCTTTCCGGATCCTCGCCCACCTCGGCCTGGCCTCCACACCGGCGGACCCGGTGGGCCAGATCGGTCGGGTCCGAAGCCCGCGGGCTGTCGTAGCGGGTGGCGATGACGTGATCCGCGCGCGCGAGCACCCGGGCGGCGCCGTCACGGTCCTTGTCCACGGCCATCGCGAACAGGGCGACGATCCGGTCCGGCTCGAGCGCCTGTGCTTCGTGGAGCGCCAGCGCGACCGATTCCCTCGTGTGCGCCCCGTCCAGCAGGATGATCGGGTGTTCGCCGACCCGTTCGAGTCGGCCGGGCAGATTCAGGTCGGCCAGGCCGGCGGCCACCTGGCTCGCATCCGGTTCCGGCACGAGAAGCTCCACGCCCGCCAGCGCCAGGGCGAGATTCTCGGCCTGGTGCGCCCCGATGAAACGGGTTCTCAGGCCAAGGTAGCGTCGATCCAGAATGCGCAGGTCGATCTCCAGGCCTCCCGCCCTGGCCCTTCGCACGCGCTCTACTGAAAGCTCCCGATCGAGCGCCAGGAGCGGAGCCCGCGCCGCTTGCGCGGCCTGGTCCAGGATCGCGAAACCGGGCGCGCCCGGGCGCACGCCGGTGACCAGCGGCACTCCCGGCTTGACGATGCCGGCCTTCTCCCGCGCGATTTCGTCGATCGTCGCACCCAGCACGGCGGTGTGTTCCAACGAGAGGTTGGTGCAGATCGTCACGGCGGGCATCACGATGTTGGTCGCGTCGAGCCGGCCGCCGAGCCCCACCTCGTGGACCGCGGCGCGCACCCCGGCTCGCCGGAATTCGAGCATCGCGACCAGCGTGATGAATTCGAAGAAGGTCGGAAACCCGGGATCGGGAGGGGCTGCGCGGGCCGCGAGGATCTGATTCGTCGCGGCGAACAGAGCCGCCTCGCCGATCGGTTGGCCGTCGATCTGGACGCGCTCCTCCATGCGGACCAGGTGCGGAGAGGTATGCAGACCGGTGGGACCGAGCAACCGGGAGAGCAGGCGCGCGGCCTGCATCGAGGTCGAGCCCTTGCCCTTGGTTCCGGTGACATGCAAGACCGGCGCGGCCCGCTCGGGATGCCCGAGCCTTTCGGCGTACACGCGCATGCGCTCCAGGTCGGTTCTCACCCGGCCGGCATGAAAAGCGGGCAGGTTCTCGTAGTTCGTGCAGCTTTGCAGCAGCTCATCGAACTGGCGCCGATTCTCGATGACTTCAGGCATGGGCGCATTCTACGGATGGTGAACAAACGTACCCGGTTGTTCACGTTCAAAGGCGCCTGAACGTATGATCGGGGAATGCGTCCTCGAATCGGCATCAACTGCGACGTCAAGGCCCGCCGGCGACCACGGGGCGACGGCCGGCTGCTGACCCTGAATCCGGACTTCGTCCGTTGCGTCAGCGAGGCCGGTGGGCTGCCGGTCCTGCTGCCGCCCTTGTCCATCGAACGGAGCCTGGACCGGGCCGGGCTCGGAATGCTGCTCGATCTGCTCGACGGGCTGGTGCTCACGGGCGGCGACGACATGCATCCCCGCGCCTACGGGCAGGACCTGAATCCGCACACTCAACTGCAGGATCCGGATCGCGACGGCTCCGATCAGGTCCTGGCGCGAGAGTCGCTTCGGCGCGGGCTGCCGATCCTGGCGATCTGCGGAGGCATGCAGCTGGTCAACGTGGCCCTGGGAGGCAGCCTGCACCAGCACCTGCCGGATCTGAAGCAGAGCCTCCATCCCGAGCTACTGCCGATCCATCACGCCCAGGAGTCGGCGCCCGGCGAGCGGCACGATGTGGAGCTCGCGCCCGGCTCGCGTCTGGTCGAACTGCTCGGTCCGGAGCTGCTTCGCACGAATTCGAGACACCCTCAGGGAATCGACCAATTGGGGCGGGGCCTGGCCGTTTCAGCGCGGGCGGCGGACGGCGTGATCGAGGCGCTCGAGGGCGGCCCGGGTCCTTTCCTGATCTGCGTCCAGTGGCATCCCGAGGAGCATCTGGGAGATCTCCGGCAGATGCGGCTATTCCAAGGTCTGATCCGGGCGGCGGAAGATCGAACCGAACCGTCCGGGAACCGTTGAACAGCCCTGAAACCGGGGGAACCTGGGCGAGAAGAATTGCTTAGCATGGCGACCCCGAGCACAGCCGGAGGATTCGAAGACTCTTGAAACCGCCCCACTTGCCGTCAGGACGGAGATTCAGCACGATGCCCACGGGCGGGCCGGTTGGACGCGCGCGGCTGATCTCCCTGGCGGTCCTGTTGCTGCTGTTCGTCTTCGGCTTCATCTACATCCGCTACCAATGGTCTCAGCCGGAACCGCCGCCGGATCAGACCGATTTCATTCAACCCGACGACCTGCCGCGCATCGGCCGGGAACCCGCGGCGCAGATCGACTTCCAACTGCTGGCCCGGGTCGCGGACGCGACGCGCAACCAGCGGTTGATCCGTGAACCGGAACCGTACTCGCACCTGCTGGCCGAGGCCCGCAAACTGACGCCCGGAGATCTGGACGCGCTCGGCCTGCGCCGGGTCGCTCCCGAGGAGATCCTGTCGGACCCCGACCTGCATCGCGGCCAGCCTTTCGAGGTCAAGGGAACCGTCGAGTCGATGGAGGTCGTACAGGGCCAGCTGTGGCAGGAAGTCCGCGGCCGGCTGCGGGCCCCGGACGGCCGGCTCTACGCCTTCGCCGTGCTGAAGGAACCGGACGCCACACCCGGCGACGTGGTGCGGCTGCAGGGCTTCTTCTTCAAGCTGCTCTGTCTGGAGGTCGCGCCGGGCGAATACGAGGACAACGTGATCACCCTGGTCGGCCGATCGATGGTCAAGTCGTTCCTGGAGATGCCGCCGACGGCCGACTTGAGCCAGGCTCCCTTCCATCAGGTTCGGGACTTCGACCTGACCGACATGGTCGAACTCCAGGAAGAGGTGCTCTACTACCTTCTCAGCTACGTGCGCTCCCTGAAGGACGCCGGTCCGGAGACCGAGGTGCCCGCGGTGCCAAAGGCGCAGGAAGTGTCCTGGGCCGACCTGCGGCGCGAACCGGAGAAGTATCGCGGCCAGGTGGTCCGCATCCTGGCCCGCTACGCGCCCGGTCTGGAATGGCCCCGCAAGCTGGGTCCCGGCGGCGAGAATCCGCTCGGTGTGCGCCACTTCGAGGACGGGATCCTGGCCCTGCCCGGCGATCGCCTGATCCGTTGGATCGGATTCGAACCCATCCCTCGGGAACTGGTGCAGGACAGCAAGCTGGTCTACCTGACCGGAGTGTTCTTCAAGATCCATGCCTGGGAGAACAATCGGGGTGAGATCCTCAACGGCCCGCTGATCGTGCCGATCCGGTTCGAGCGGTTCGTGATGCCGCGCAACGAGGTGATCCACCAGATCGGTTACGGAATCGCCGGCACCTGCCTGGTGATGCTGTTGCTCTTCCTGGTCGGCGTCTTCCGGGACAGTCGCCGGTCGATGGACTTCCGCCGAGAGTTCCTGAAGCGCAAGCGGCGCCGCCTGGAAAGCGTCCTGGAAGACGGCGGTGAGGCCTCCGGACCGCGCGATCCGATCGCGGGCCCCTGAGGCGCTCATGCCGACGCGGTTGACACTCAGGACCGGCCAGCACGAGACGGGCGTATTGATCGGCCGCGGCCGGTTCGATCAGTTGGATGAACAGCTCGAGCCGCTCTTCACGACCCCGCCCACCGGCATCGCGCTGGTCACCGACGGCAACGTGGGTCCGCTCTATGCGGATCGGGCGGCCTCCCGGCTGGCCGCGCTCGCACCGGTGCTTGCGACCTGCACCGTCGACGCGGGGGAACACTCGAAGTGCGCCGAGGAGTTGACCCGTCTCTGCGGCCGGCTGGCCCGATCCGGACTGGATCGGGACGGCTTGCTGGTCGCGCTGGGCGGCGGCGTGGTCAACGACCTGGCCGGTTTCGCGGCGGCGATCTACAAACGGGGTATCGACTTCGTGACGCTGCCAACCTCGCTCCTGGCGCAGGTGGATGCTTCGATCGGCGGCAAGACCGGCATCGATCTGGCGGAAGGAAAGAACCTCGTGGGCGCCTTTCATCATCCCCGGGCGGTGCTGGTCGATCCCGACCTGCTGGCCAGCTTGCCGGAGGTGGAGTGGAAAAACGGACTCGGCGAGGTCATCAAGTACGGCCTGCTCGGAGACCGGGATCTGTTTCTACAGCTGGAACAGTGCGAGCCCGCCCGGCTGCGCGCGGACACGACGGCCGTCGAGTCGCTGGTCACCCGCTGCGCGGCGCAGAAAGTCGACCTCTGCTCGCGCGACGCGAACGATCGGGGCGTGCGTCAAGGGCTGAATCTGGGACACACCTTCGGCCACGCCCTGGAGGCGGCGGCCGGTTTCTCCGGACTGCGCCATGGCGAGGCGGTGGCCCTGGGAATGATCGCCGAGGCGGACCTTTCGCATCGCCTGGGACGGGCCGGGGCCGGGCTCAGCCGACGCGTCAGCGAACTGTGTGCCCGTCTCGGGCTGCCCACCCGCGCGCCCGCACTGGCCCCGGCACTGGCCATGGATGACGTGCGGGCGTTTCTCATGACCGACAAGAAGCGGATCGGCCGGGCGCTGCGCTTCGCCCTGCCCGTGGAGCTGGGCCGGGTGGAGATCCTCGACGTCACCGAGACCGAGGCCGTTGACTCCGCGCTCGCGATCCTCTTCGAAAGTTCTTGAGTCAGTCTGTAACCCGGCCGCCCCGGTCACGTCCAGACCGGCATGAACCCGTCGAGACGCGCCTGGATCCTGCTGAACCTGGCCCGCGGAGGAATGCCGGCGGATCCGGGCGAGATCGACCCGCGGGAGATCCTCTCCGGTGACAGCCGGCGCCTGCGCGCGCTCGGTCTGGAGTCCGGAACGGTGGAACGGCTGGTGGCGCTGCGGGCTCGCGGCGAGCCGTTGCTGGAGCAGGAACGGGCGGCGGCGGCCGGCACCCGGATCCTGATTCCCGGCGACGAGGAGTTCCCCCGCAGCCTGCTCGATCACCCCCACCGGCCGCCCGTGCTGTATTTGCGGGGGGCGCCGCTTCAAGACCCGCCGCGGGCAGCCATCGTGGGTGCTCGGGCCGCCTCCAGAGCCATGGAGCGCTTCTCCGCAAGGCTCGGCAAGGCCTGCGCGAAGGCCGGTGTGGCGGTGGTCAGCGGTCTCGCCCGGGGCATCGATGCGGCCGCCCACGTCGGCTGCCTGGAAGGTGAGGGGTTTCCAATCGGCGTGCTGGGCACGGGCATCGACGTGGCCTATCCGCGGGAGACGCGCAAGCTCCACGCCGCGGTGGAAGCCAACGGATCGCTGCTGTCCACCTTTCCGCTGGGCGCACAGCCGAAGCCGTTTCACTTCCCCAGGCGCAACCGGATCGTCGCGGCGCTGGCCGAGCGCGTGGTCGTCGTTCAGGCCACCGAGGACTCGGGCTCGATCAGCACCGCGCGCGCCGCGCTCGACACCGGCACCGAGGTCTGCGCTGTGCCCGGCAGTCCCGATGATCCCCTCGCCCGCGGCACCAACTCATTGTTGCGCGATGGAGCCGCGCCGATCCTGGAGCCGGCCGACTTGCTGGATGCGTTGGTCGGAGTCGGCGTCTGCCCGCGCCAGGAACACTCGACGCGCACCCGCAAGCACATCGATCGGGACGGACGGATTCGACTTCAGATCGGCTCCACGCCGATGACCGCCCAGGAGATCTCCCGGGTCACCGGCCTGGCGCTGCCCGAAGTCCTCGAACGCCTGATCTGCATGGAGGCGGACGGCAAGGTCGAGCGGCTCCCCGGCCGGCTGTTCCTGCGGCGGGAGCCGCGGGTCTGATCAGAGCCACCGGCTGAACAGCTGCAGCGCGACTCCGAAAGCCACCGCGATCAGGAAGAACGAAACGAAGCGCTTGAGGCCCAGGACCACCGCGGCTCGGAGGGAGTCGACGCGCAGCGAGTGGTAGACCAGCGACGAGATCAGCGTGATCACGGCGAACAGCAGGACGTGCGCGGTCATGAGCGGTCCCCGTTCTCCGGATTCTTGACCTTCAGGTGGATCTCGTACAGGTCGACCAGGATCACCACGTTCAGGAGACCCGCCACGGCGGTATAGAGCAGGCCAACGTCCAGGTAGGTGATGTCGTGCGTGATTCTCAGATCGCGGGTCAGCAGCAACGAAAGCAGTGTCGCGCCGCCGTTCCACAGTTGAGCGATCAGATAGAGGGAAAAACGCTCAACACTGACGTCTCGCCACTCCCCCAGCCAGAGTCCCATCACGAACGCCAGGCTGATCAACACGAAGTAGAAGACCGCCTTGGCACGGCGCCCATACAGATAGTGCCCCAGACCGGGCAGCAGCCAGGTCAGGAGCAGACCGAACAGGATCTTCCGGTGGGAGGTCTCCATGTGGGCAGAGGATACAAACGGTGCAGCGCAGTTTGTATCCTGTTTCCGATGGAGCCTGTTCGAACCACGATCCGGGTCAGGTACGGAGAGACCGACCAGATGGGCGTGGTCTACCATTCCAACTACGTGCTCTACTTCGAGGTCGGCCGGACCGAATTCATGCGCCGTCACGGCGTCTGCTACGCCGACATGGAGTCGGCCGGGATGATCCTGGCGGTGATCGACATGAGTGCCCGCTTCTTCCGCCCGGCCCGTTACGACGAGTTGTTGATCGTGGAGACCCGGTTGGCGGAGGCCAGCGGCGTGCGGGTGCGATTCGAATACCGCGTCTTGCGCTCCGGGCCGGCCTCCGGGCCTGAAGAACCGGAAGAACTGCTCTGCGCCGGCTCGACCACGCTGGCCTGCGTCAACGACGAGGGGCGGCCCGCGAGGATCCGGAGTCCGTGGAAGGAGCAGATCGAATCGGCGGTCAGCGCGCCTTCCGTGCTTCCAGAATGAGCCGCTCCGCGCGCTCCATCGCCACCTGCTCCGGGGGGAGATCGCGTTCGAGGGCCTCCACCAGCAGCGCCTCCAGCCGTTCGCCGATCCGGGCCACTTCCCGCTCGCCGGCCGGCCGTCCGCGGAGTGCCTGAAACACCCCCTCGATCACCGCGCCCGCGTTGACCAGGAAATCGGGCGCGTACCAGATCCGGCGTTTCCAGAGGCGTTGGCCGGCGGCCGGCTCGGCCAGGATGCGGTTCGCGCCGCCCGCGACCGCCTGGCAGCGAAGCCGCTCGGCCGCCTGAAGATCGATGACCCCTCCGACGGCGCAGGGGGCGAGGATCGCCACCTCCTGGTGGAGCGCCTGATCCGGTGCCACCTCGACGGTCCCGGGGAATTCGAGCGCGCGGGCCAGCGCGGCAGGATCGGGATCGGCGACCTGCGGGCGCACACCGCGGCCGACCAGCCGGCGCAAAAGCGACCCGCCGATGCTCCCGGCGCCCTGAACGAGCACGGAACAGGACGCCAGATCACTCTCGAGCCGCTCCGCGAGGGCGTCCATGGCCGCAACCAACCCGGCGGCGACTGCATCCGCGAGACCCTCCAAGCGGGAGGCATCGACGATGTAGCCGGTCCGAGCCTGGATGGCGCGGACATCGTCGGCGGTGGCTCCGAGGTCGCCCGCGGTCCGAAACTGCCCCCCGAGCTCCTGGATGAACTCCCCCAGTGCGGCGCAGGCGGCGGGACGGTCGATCAGCCGGTCGGCGTGGACGACCACCTTGCCTCCGCCGGCCGGCAGCCCCGCCAGCGCACACTTCCAGGCCATCTGGCGCGCCAGGCCAAGGGCATCCTCGCGGGCGGCGTCCGCATCCGGATAGGCGCAAAAGCGGATCCCGCCGAAGGCCGGCCCCAGGGTCACATCGTGGAGCACGAGCCAGGCGTCGAGGCCGCTCGCGGCGTCGGTGACGTGGTGGATCGCCGCGGGCCGGCTGAACGCGCCGGCACCGTCTCGGTTCGGGTGCTCTGACATCCTTCGGACCACAATCGCGCGCGCAGTTTCACCATGACCTGTTCCGGGCCCGCATGGTACCTTCCGGCCGAATTAGCCGGAAGCCGGCATGGTCCTGAACGTCTCCTCCCCCCGGGTTCCCAAGGTTCCCGAGGTGCGAGCTACCTCGGTTTCAAGTTCCTCTCCCGACCGGATCGTCGCGCGCATGAACCGCTCCTTCTCTTCCTCATCCACCTGCGGGCCGCTGCTGTTGTTCCTCGTGGCCTGCAGCTCCGTCCCAGGATTGCCAGCCGGCAGCTCGCTCAGCCCGCGCGAGATCGAGTATCAGCGACAGCTCGAGCTGTCGCAACAAAGTCTGTACGAGATCGAGGACCGCACGGAACTCTTGATCCGGCTCGACCAGAATCTGGCCCACTGGAACCGCGGCAACGTGGAGCAGTTGGGTTCAGAGGACCGGGAGCTCGTCCACAATCTGGAGGAAGTTCTCCAGCGCACGGTCTACTTCAATTTCCGCAGCGTTCTGAGCATCCTGGAGACGGGCGAACCGCACCAGCAGTGCACTGCGGCGGCCGCCATCGGTTTCGCCCGCCTGCAGGAGCCGGCCGACACACAGGAACGGGCGCGCTTTCTGGAACAATGGCCACAACTGTACCCCCGGGCGATCCCGGTCCTGATCCGGCTGCTCGGCGCGGAGCAACCGTACGTGGTGCAGAACAGTCTGCTCGGCCTCTGGAAGCTCGCCGATCCCAACACACCGGTCCAGCCCATCCTGCCGCTCCTGAATCGGGAGGAGGAGGACATCCGGGCCAACGCCGCCCTGGCACTCTCCACGATCCTGACGCCGGAAACCGGCGAGCCGGCCATTTCGGCGCTGATCAACGCCCTGTATGACCCGATGCCGAAGGTCCGGGTCCACGCCGTCACCGCGGTGGGCGCGATCAAGCACCCGAGTGCGGCCGGGCGGCTGGCCCAACTGCTGGATGACCACTACATGCTGGTCCAGGCCAATGCCGCCCAGGCGCTCGGCAAGCTGGGGGCGGTGGAGAATTGCCAGTACCTGTTGGGTCGGCTCGATACCCTGATGCGCGACACTCCCAACGGCAAGTTCCGCAAGCGCACCGATCTCGATCAGCGTCGCGAGTTCGTCGCCTCCCATCTGATTGCCTCGCTCGAACAACTTTCCGGCAAACAGTATGGTGACGACCTCGAGAAATGGCGGGAGTGGTGGCTCGAGGAGAGTCCGCGCTGACCCGCGCCAAACCGGAGACAGCCAGAGGGCCCATGCCCCGATCGCTCACGTCGAAGAAGGCCTCCGTCTTCACCGAGTCGGTGATTCGCCAGATGACCCGCCTCGCCAATCTCCACGGCGCGGTGAACCTGGCGCAGGGATTCCCCGACTTCCCGGCTCCCGAGGCCATCAAGCAGGCGGCCTGCCGGGCCATCCAGGAAGACCTGAATCAGTACGCCATCACCTGGGGCGCGCCATCGCTTCGGAAAGCGATTGCCTCGCGCATGGGCCGCTATAACCGGGTCGAAGTCGACCCGGAGACCATGATCACGGTCTGCTGCGGAGCCACCGAGGCGATGATCTCGGCGCTACTCGCCACGGTCGATCCGGGCGACGAGGTGATCATCTTCGAGCCGTTCTATGAGAACTACGGGCCGGACTGCGTGCTCTCGGGAGCGACGCCGGTGTATTACCGGCTCGAGCCTCCCGACTTCGCGATCGACCTCGACCGGCTCGGATCGCTGTTCGGCCCGCGCACCAAGGCGATCGTGATCAACACTCCCAACAACCCCACCGGCAAGGTCTACAGCGAGAGCGAACTGAACGGCATCGCCGAGCTGTGCCGGCGGCACGACTGCCTGGCGATCACCGATGAGATCTACGAGTACATCCTGTACGACGGCGCGAGGCACGTCTCGATCGCGAGCCTGCCCGGGATGGACGATCGGACGATCACGATTTCGGGGCATTCGAAGACGTTCAGCGTGACCGGCTGGCGCATCGGCTACTGCGTGGCGGCGCCCGAAATCACCGATGCGATCCGCAAGGTGCACGACTTCCTGACGGTCGGTGCTCCCCACCCGCTCCAGGCCGCCGCCGCGCAGGCGCTCCAGTTCGAGGATTCGTTCTTCGAGGGCCTCGCGGCGCAGTATCAGCGGCGGCGCGACCGACTGATGGCGGGCTTGAGGGACACCGGGTTCACTCCCGTGGAACCGAAGGGCGCTTACTACATCATGGCCGGCATCGATGCCTTCGGCTTCCCGGACGACGTCAGCTTCTGCCGGCATCTGGTCGAGCACATCGGCGTGGCGATCGTGCCGGGCTCGTCCTTTTTCTCCCACCCGGCCGACGGTCGCGGGCTGGTGCGCTTTTGCTTCCCCAAGCAGGACGCCACCCTCGATGCGTGCATCCAAAGGCTCGGGCGGCTCGAGCGGCTACGCGCGTGAACTCAACCACCAGCTCAATCGGTGGAAGGGCAGGCTCCGCAGAAACGAGCGGGCCGAAAGGCGGTGGACGACCTTCCATTCATCCGGCGCATAGCCCCGGAGAAAGCGCGCGCGATCGGTCGAGGACAGCGACTGCGGCACCAGCTTCCATTTGACGCCGCTCCGATAGAGCCTTGCCAGGTTGGCCGCTCTGCCGGCCGCACCCGGTGAGGAGATGCGGCTCCGTCCCAGGTCCAGCAGGTGCACCCGTCCGCCGGCATCCACCAGCAGATTGCCGAGGTTCAGATCCTCATGCAGGACGCCCGCCCGGTGCATGGCGGCCACCGCCGCCCCCGCCCGACCCAGGATCGCTGACCGCAAGGCGGGCGCCGGCCGGTCCAGGAGCCAACTCCTCAGATCGCGGGCGGCTTCGAGCCGGGACGTGATCAACTCCACGGTGACCAGCCCAGAGTACCCGAAACGGCCAATCAGACGGGCCGCCAGGATCGGCGGCGTGGGAACGGCCCGGGCCCGCAGGCGTTCGACCACGGCGATCTCCGACAACGCCCGGCGCGGGAGGAAGAGGTTTCGAAGCACCGGGGCCAGCCAGCCTCCCCGCCGGAGCCGCTTGACCAGGAGCGGCTCGGAAATCCCCTTCAAGCGGATCTGCAAGAGCGGCCGCCGGCCGCCGCCCACGTCGCAAAGCCTCTCCCCCCAGCCGCCGGCGGGCGCACCGCTCAGGGCGCCGGCTTCGACCAGAGGCTCCAGGAGCCCGTGCCTCGCCAGCAGGCGCACCGCGCCCCGCCTCGACTCGCGAAACCCCTGCGGCAAGCTGATCGCCTTCATTCCGGAGATCGTAGCGTTGGATTCGACGCGCCGGTCCGTGAGAATGAGGGCGTGGAACCACGCATCCTGTTCATTCGACTGTCGGCTCTCGGCGACATCATCAACACCCTTCCCGCCCTCTCGGCCTACCGCCTCGAACGGCCGGAGGCCAGCGTGGACTGGGTGGTCGAGGATCGCTTCGCCGACCTGCTCAGACTCGTCGAGGGAGTCGATCGCGTGATCGTCTTTCCGCGCCGGAAGATCGGTCCGACTTCGGCTGGAATTTCGGCCTTCGGCCGGCACCTGCGCGGGCTTCGCGAGCGGCGCTACGACGCGGCGATCGACTTTCAGGGAAACCTCAAGGGCGCGCTGCATCTGCGCTGCTCGGTCGCGGCACAGCGGATCGGACTGGTCCGCTCGGCCTCCCGGGAGGGAGCCCACTGGTTCGCCGACACCCGGGTCCGCCCGCCCGCGGGCTGCCATCGGGTCGCCCGGGCGCTCGCACTCATCGAGCCCGTCTGTCCCGGAGCGGGCGGGTCCCTCCGCGACGGTGTGCTCGACGCCGCGCTTTTACCGGTGATCCGGGATGACCCCGAGGCCGCCCGCGAAGTCCAGGAGCGGCTCGCGAAACTCGACCCGGGCGCGGGCCCGCTGGTGATCCTGCACCCCGGTACGAGTTCCTTCGGGACCTTCAAGCGCTGGCCGGCGGCGAACTTCGCCGTCCTGGCGCGGGCCATCGCAAAAGAGCATGCGGCCCGGGTGCTGGTTCCGCATGGGCAAGGCGAACAGGACCTCGCCCGGGAGGTCGCCAGCGGTTCGGGCGGCCGGGCCGTGAGCTGGTCTCCCTCTCGCGGGTTGGCGGGACTGGTCGCGCTGCTTCGTCGCGCCGATCTGGTCGTCGCCGCGGACAGCGGGCCGCTGCTCCTGGCTTCGGCCCTGGGCGTGCGCACGGTGGCGCTGTTCGGGCCGAAGAACCCGGCGGTGTACGCCCCCGTGTTCGGAGACTGCCGGGTGGTGCGCGGCCTGGCGCCTTGTTCACCGTGTTCGCTGCGTCGCTGCGAGGATCCGGTCTGCATGAGCGGGATCTCACCGGAGCAGGTGCTGGCGGCGGTCCGCGAGCAGCTTCGACGCGACCCGATCAGGGCTTGAGCTGGATCAGCAGTTCCTCCCCGTACTCCTTGACCCGCCACGGCTCCAGTCCGGCCTTCAACAGCTCTTGCGTGGATCTCGGTTCCTCGAGCACCACCTGCAGCAGCATCGCGTTCGGGATCACCCGACCCGGCTCGACTCCCCGTACCACGGCCCGCCCGGTCCTCCAACGGCGCAGCCGGTCGTACTTCTTCTTGAGCGAACCGTCGAGCTGGAACGGCTGCGTCTGTCCCGATGAACGCGCACGGGGCGGATCGAGCGGACCGCGCTCTACGGCGCCGGCGATCAGCTCGAGCAGCTGGCGCCCTGAGCGCTGCCTGAACCGGTCGGATAAACCGCGGAAGCGATTCAGCTGGCCCGCATGTCGCGGACGCTTCTGCGCCAGGGCGAGCAAGGCATGATCGGGGCAGATCCGGAAGACGGCCCGATCTTCGCGGTCGGCGATCGCTTCCCGGAAGACGAACAAATCGCGCAAGATGCGCCGGCCGACCCCATCGAGCGCGCGAGCATCCTTGATCTGGTAGTAGGCGTCGGGATCGAACGTCCGCAGCGGGTGGGCAACCTGCTCGATGCGCGCGAAGTCGGAATGGGCCTCGGCTTCGCGCCCCAGTTCGGCCAGGCGCCGCATGAACAGCTCCCTCAACGCCGGCAGGTATCTGACGTCGAGCGCCGCGTATTCGATCTGCTCCCCCACGAGCGGCCGCTTGCGCCAGTCGCTGCGCTGGTATTTCTTCTCGATCTTGATGCCGAAGTGCTCCTCCAGGAGCGGTGCGAGACCGGTGCGGCTCGCTCCCGAGATGGCCGCGGCGGCCATGGAATCGAAGAGACCGCGGATCTCCAGTCCGCAATTCTTGCGCAGCAGATCGACGTCATTCTCTCCCGCGTGCAGGATGGTCGGAATGTCGGGATCGCGAAGCGGCGCGGACAGCGCCGAGAAATCGTCGAGGGCCAGCGCGTCGATGACCCACTCCTCGCCCAGGGCCCCGATCTGCACCACGCAGACCTTGGTCCGATACGAGTAGAAGGAGTCCTGTTCGGTGTCGACCGAGATGACCTCGGCCCCTTCGAGCCGTCGGCCGACTCGCTCGAGTTCCCGTGGCGAATCGACCCAGTGAACGCTTGGTGATGTCATGCTGCCAGGCAGTCTAGCTTCAGGAATACGAACTGCCGGGACGCCCGACATCGACGCGTCAGTCTACACGAATCCGGCGCGACAGGATTCAGTGAGCGCTTCCGTTTGCCTCGACGAACCGGGCCCGGCAGTTTCCGAGATCGAGAATCAGCACCATCGGCCGGCTCAACTTGCGCAGCCGGATACCCCGGGGTGGTCCGGTCGCCGCCGCCATCGCGTCTTCGAGAGCCGTGGACAGAGTGCTGACGTCGCCGGCCGCCACGAACGACAACCGGCGCCGGTCACCCCCAGTGCGCACCACTGAGTCGATCAACGCGGGTAGGGCTCGGGAGGCGTCCAAACAGGTGTCCGCCCCCGTGGAGCCGGCCTCCGGCGCGGCCGAGGTCAGAATCCCGCCCGTGTGCGATTCCGGATCGAACACCGCCAGGGCGAACCCGTGGGTGAGCGGCTCGGTTTCCAGCACGACGTCTGCGCCGCAGGCGACTTTCAACTCGCCCAGGGCCACCCGCACATGCTGCCGTGATCGGGCCTTCCGGGCGGCATCGACGACATTCTGGGCGCGCAGCATGGAAGCTCCGGGAGGGGGAAGCCGGACAGGGAATCCAGCATCTATCGGAACAAACCGCGCGATTCCTGAGTCTCTTGGCTGGCAGCCGGCATTCGAGGAGGACTTCCGGCTCCTCAGGTCAGTAGTTGTCCTCGTATCGCCGCTTGGCCGAGGAAACCGCTGTTCCAGCGACTCCGGAGCCGGTTCCACCCACTCCCGGCACGCAGGACGCGTTGGCTTCTGTCGCCGGAGCGACCTGGAATCGATGATAGGTCTTGCGAATGTACTCGAGCCGGGTCGAAAGCTCGGACGCCGGCGTCAGCAGCTCATCCAAGCCCAGCTTGAGCGAACCGCGCGACGAGCCGACCAGTTCATACTGCTGGCTCATCACGATCGCCTCCTCCGGGCAGACCTCCTCGCAATACGAACACTCGATGCAGCGCAGATAGTCGATGGTGAACGTCTTGGGCACCCGTTCGATCGCGCGCTCGGTCTCGGTTCCCGTGATCTCGATCGCCCGCGGCGGACAGACGAACTCGCACAGCCCGCAGGCGACGCAGCGCGGATGCCCGTCCTCGTTCGCCACCAGCACCGGCACGCCTCCGAACGACGGCGAGGGATCGAGCCGTTCCTCCGGATAGCTGCGCGTGACCTTCTTCCTGAACAGGTTCTTGAAGGTGTAGATCAGGCCGACCACGATGGTCTTGAAGTAGTACCGCTCGCCGAACGAGAGAGTGCGCTGCTTGACGAGAACCATTCGATGTCCTTACCGGTCACATTCACCCATGACGAAGTCGATGGAGCCGATCACGGCGACGACGTCCGCGATGGGCCGGCCCACGCAAAGCGGCTTAATCGCCATCATGTTGACGAAGGACGGCGCCCGGATATGGGCTCGGTACGGGCTCGTGCCGCCCTCGCTGACGAGGTAGATGCCCAGTTCGCCCTTGGTGGCCTCGATCGCCTGGTAGACCTCGCCCTTGGGCGGGCGCATGTCGGTCACCACCTTGAACTGGTAGATCAGCTCCTCCATGGAGGAGTAGACCCGATCCTTGGGAGGCAGCACGTACCGGTAATCGCGGGCCATGTGCTCCCCTTCCGGCATTCCCTCCAGCGCCTGAGAGATGATGCGCGCCGCCTGTCGCATCTCCTCGAGCCGGACCAGGTACCGGTCATAGACGTCGCCGACCGTTCCCACCGCCACGTCGAAGTCGTACTGCTCGTAGCCCGAGTACGGCTCGTCCTTGCGCAGATCCATCGGGTGGCCCGAGGCTCTCAGATTGGGGCCGGTCAATCCCAGTTGGATCGCCTGTTCGGTGGTCAACACGGCGATCCCGCGGGCCCGGTCGTACCAGATGCGGTTCCCCGAGAGCAGCAACTCGTACTCATCGACGCAGGGCCCGAACCGGTCGGCCCAGGCCTTGAGGCGCCGGGCCAGATCGGCGGGAATCTCGCCCTTGACTCCGCCGAAGCGGATGAACTCCTGGTTGGTGCGCAGACCGGTCAGTTCGTCGAGCAGGTCGAACAAATCCTCCCGCTCGCGGAAGGCCAGGAAGAAGGGCGTCACCGCGCCGATCTCCAGGGCCGAGCAGGCGAACCAGACCAGATGCGAGGTCAATCGCATGCATTCGGCCAGGACCACCCGGATCGCCTGGGCCTTCGCCGGCACCTCGATGCCGCAGAGCTTCTCCACCGCCAGCGAGTAGGCGATCTCGCTCTGGAGCGGCGCCAGGTAGTCGAGCCGGTCCATCATCGGCAGCCACTGCAGGTACGGCATGTGCTCGGCATGCTTTTCCTTGCCGCGGTGCAGGTATCCGAGCACCGGCTCGGCATCCACCACCGTCTCGCCGTCGAGGGTCAGCTGGATCTGCAGCACGCCATGGGTCGAGGGGTGCTGGGGCCCCATGTTGAGGGTCATCAGCTCGGTGTGAAGATCCCTGTCGGCCGCCTCGGACAAAGTCGCTTGAGTTGTCATGGCACCTGGCTCCCCGCGCCGGGGTATCTTTCAGCGCCTTCCGGCCTGGGCATCATGACGCCGCCTTTCATGAGATAGACCTTCTCGGGCTCGATTCCTTCCATGGGGAAGTCCTTGCGCAAGGGATGATGCTCGTACTCGTCCGGCATCATGATGCGGCGCAGATCCGGGTGGCCGTCAAAGACGACGCCGAACATATCGAAGGTCTCGCGTTCGTGGAAGTTCGCCGCCGGAAACAGCCCGGTCAAGCTGGGCACACGCGCGTCCAGCTCGGTGCAGCTCGTCTTGACCCGCAGGCGTTGCCGGTGCTTCACGGAATAAAGGTGATAGACCACCTCGAACCGAGGCTCCCGCCCCATCCAATCCAGCGCGGTCACATCCAGCAGCATCGTGAAGCAGAGCACCGGATCGTCCCGCAGATCGGCCATGAAGCCCAGCAGTTGCTCCCGTTCGAGTCTGAACGCCGGCAGCCCATCCGCCGCCGGGTCGATTGCCGTGGCGTCCGCGTCGGACGCCAGCTCCTTCAGTCGGCTCAAGACGACCTCGTTCATCATCAGCCTCCCAGCCCCACCAGCGCCGGCTTCGGGTTCCCGTCCGAATGAGTGGTACCGGCTTCGATCTTCTTCTGGAGCGTCAACAGGGCGTTGATGAGCGTGTCCGGCCGAGGCGGGCAGCCCATCGTGTAGACGTCCACCGGAATCAGCCGATCGACGCCCTGAACGACGGCGTAGTTGCGATAGAGGCCGCCTGACGAGGCGCAAACTCCCATGGAGATGACGTAGCGCGGATTCGGCATCTGATCGTAGATCCGCCGGGCCACACTGGCCATCTTCCAGGTCAACGTCCCCGCGACGATCATCACGTCGCTCTGCCGGGGAGAGAAGCGCGCCACCTCCATGCCGAAACGAGACAGGTCGAATCGGGGACCGATGGTGGCCATCATTTCAATGGCGCAACACGAAAGTCCAAGCGGCATGGGCCACAGGGAATTCTTCCGCGCCCAAGAGAGCAACCAGTCCAATGGTCCAGTCAGGGCGAACTCGTTCTCGACGCTTTCAACAGCCATTCAGGCTCCTCATCAGGTCTGTACCGCTCGGTCCGATTCACCGGGAACACTGGCGTGAAGACGGGCGGGAGAACTGGATGGATCGCGTGGATTCACGGGATCCACCGCTTTCGCGCGCCCGGCCGACCGGTCTTTCTCTGGTGTCGACGGATTCCAGCGATCATAGCTCGCGCCGCCAAGGCTGCAAGACGACCCATCCAGGATCTCAGGAATTGCTGGACGTCCGGGTACGAATTCTGCCGGTGTCGCCCTCGATTTCAGCTTCGAAAAGACTCCCTGGGAGCAGGCAGACTATTTCGGTGATCCCTCTGCTATTCCCGGCGTTATTTCGTAGTGGATGTGGGGCCCGTGAAAACCTCGGAGCCCTGAAGCCGCGGACGAGCCCTCAGGCTCCCGGAGCGGAGGTGATGAGATGGCAAGCTGGAGAACATTGAGAGCCGAACTGGCAGAAGCCCGAGTCCGAGGTGAGTTGCCCTACTCGCTGATCGATCGGGT
>Ga0326597_10003629_pt1 | contig 22109 bp, 18 predicted proteins | sample RVTome_12_FD_203789 | JGI IMG/M metagenome (GOLD analysis project Ga0326597, IMG submission 203789) | Soil microbial communities from uranium-contaminated site in the Upper Colorado River Basin, Wyoming, United States - RVT100D185 | ecosystem: Environmental > Terrestrial > Soil > Contaminated >...
CAGGATCTTCATCGCCTGGGCCTTGTTCTTGTGCTGGGACTTTTCGGCCTGCACCGCCACGACGATGCCCGTGGGCAGATGCGTGACCCGCACCGCGCTCTCCGTCTTGTTGACATGCTGGCCGCCCGCGCCGGAGGCGCGATACACGTCGATTCTTAGATCCTTGTCGTGGACATCGACGTCCGCGTCCACGTCCTCGGGTTCGGGCAGCACCGCGACGGTCGCGGCCGAGGTGTGGATGCGCCCGCCGGCTTCCGTGACGGGCACGCGCTGCACGCGGTGGCCGCCGGATTCGAATTTGAGCTTGGCGTAGGCGCCTTCGCCCTTCGCCTCCATGATCGCTTCTTTGACGCCGCCCAGATCGCTCTCGCTGAACGACAGCATCTCGGTCCGCCAGCCCTGGAGCTGCGCGTAGCGCTGGTACATGCGCAAAAGATCGCCCGCGAAGAGCGCGGCCTCGTCGCCGCCGGTTCCTGCGCGCACCTCGATGATGGCGCTCGAGGAATCCGCCGCATCCTTCGGCAGGAGATGGAGGCGCACCGCGTGTTCGAGCGTCTCGCAGCGCCGGCGCAATTCGTAGCGCTCTTCCTCCGCCATCGCCTTGATCTCGGCATCGGTCGTGACGTCCGCCAGAATGGCTTCCACGTCGGCCAGCGCCTTCGATTGCTCGCGATATTCGCGGATTGCGCTCACGACGGGCGCAAGCTGGGCGTGCTCCTTCGAAAGCTTCACGAAGCCGGACCCGCCCGCGCCCGAGGCGAGTTCGGCCTCGATCGCGGCAAAGCGATCCAGGACACGTTCGAGTTTGCCTTCCGGAGTCATCGCAGCACGTGTTGGTTTCCCGATCCCGCCCTTTGGGGCGACGGCATCGAGGGATAATGGCGCGCATTTCCTACCTCCCCCCAACGGAGAGGTCGAGCCGCACGAACGGCCCGCGCGCCGTCGCTATTGTGCCGGTTCGAGGGTTTCGGCCCGCGCGGCCTCGATCTCGGCCGCGCGCTTCTCGCAAAGCGCCACAACGTGATCGACCAGCTTGGCGTTGTCGAGCTTATAGGCGGGCGCGCCGTCCAGATAGATCATGCCCGCGCCCGCGCCCCCGCCGGTGAAGCCCAGATCGGTCTCGCGCGCCTCGCCGGGGCCGTTCACCACGCAGCCGATGATCGACAGCGTCATGGGCGTGGCGATGTGCTTGAGCCGCTCTTCGAGGATTTGCACCGTGCCGATCACGTCGAAACCCTGCCGCGCGCAGGACGGACACGAAATGATATTGACCCCGCGATGGCGCAGCCCGAGCGCCTTGAGCATGTCGAACCCGACGCGGATTTCCTCGACCGGGTCGGCCGACAGCGACACGCGGATCGTGTCACCGATGCCGGCCCACAAGAGCGAGCCGATCCCGATGGACGATTTCACCGTGCCGGGGATCATGCCGCCCGCTTCGGTGACGCCGAGGTGGAGCGGATAGTCGCAAGCCTCGGCCAGACCGTGATAGGCGGCGACCGCAAGGAACACGTCCGAGGCCTTCACGCTGATCTTGAATTCGGTGAAGTCGTTGTCCTCGAGAATGCGCGCGTGATCGAGCGCGCTTTCCACCATCGCCTCGGGGCACGGCTCGCCATAGCGTTCCAGCAGGTCCTTTTCCAGCGAGCCGGCATTGACACCGATGCGCATGGAACAGCCATTCGCCTTGGCGGCGGCCACGACGTCCTTCACGCGTTGCGCCGAGCCGATATTGCCCGGATTGATCCGCAGGCAGGCGGCACCCGCCTCGGCGGCTTCGATCGCGCGGCGGTAGTGGAAATGGATGTCCGCCACGATTGGAACTTTCGAAGCCTTGACGATGGCCTTGAGCGCCATCGTCGATTCCTCGTCCGGGCAGGACACCCGCACGATGTCGGCGCCCGCCTCCTCCAGCCCGCGGATCTGATCGATGGTCGCGGCCGCGTCGGCCGTCAGCGTGTTCGTCATCGACTGGACGGTGATCGGCGCATCGCCGCCGACTTCGACCGCGCCGACGCGGATCTTCCGCGACTTGCGGCGGACGATGTCACGATAGGGCCTGATACTCATGGCAGCTCGTGGGGCGCGCGCGTCGCGCCCGTCTCCGCTTCCTCAGCCTGACCGGGCGCGATTATACCGATCCGCGACCGCTTGCGGATCGAGGGAAATCGCATCGGCCATCTCGCCTTTCGGGCTGGCGAAGCCCATCGACGTGCCGTCGAGCACCAGTTCCACGGCGCCGCCATTTGACGTCGTCAGCATGAGACCCACGTAATTCGGCACGCGATACGTATCGCCCGGCCGAAGCACACGGTTGATGAAGACGGTTCCGTCCGGCCCTTGCACGAGGACGCGCACGAGCTGGTGCACGCGCACGACGATTCGCGGATCCTTGTTGCGTATCCCGAACACCCTGCCTTCCGGCAATTCCGCCTCGACGGCCGCATCGCCGGCCGTGTCGGGCTCGTCGTCGATGCCCGCGCTGCTTTCGTCGGCTTCCGGCGGCGCGCCGGCCGCCGTTTCGGCCGCGACTCCCGACGCGGCGGACGGGCTCGCGGGTTCCGCCGTCGCCGGAACCGGGGATTGCGTGCCGGCGCCCGTCGATGGCGCCTCGGCGCTCGGCCCGGCCGCGCCGTTTGCTTCGCTCGCCAGACGCTCCGGCACGGGACTTACCGGCTGCGTCAGCAGACGATCGGCCGACACGGAGAGATAGTAGCCGCCATAGACGACGCCGATCAGCAGCAGAACCAGGAAAATCACGGTGCCGTGGGGCAGTTTGCTGTCCTCGACGAGCTCCGGGAACCTTACTTCGTCGCCTGCCTGGTCGCGGCCCGCGATCTCCGCCTTGAAGCGTTCGACGCATTGCGTCGGGTCGAGCCCCAGATATTCCGCATAGGATCGCACGAAGCCGATCGCATAGGTCCGGCCCGGCAGCGCCTGAATGTTGCTCTCTTCCAAGGCCTCCAGGTGATCCTTGCGGATTTTCAAGGCCTTAGACACCATCGCGAGGTCGTCGCCCCGACGCTGGCGCGCGGCGCGCAGATCGAGCCCGACGGTATCCAGCGGCGCGTCGACCTCGTCGGAAATCTCGCGCAGATGCAATCGGCGACGCTCCAGCCCGCCGCCCTCTTCGAGCGTCAAACGTGTAACTTTGGTCATACAGCCTGAAAGCGCTTTACGCGGTCCAAACACGGCCAATCCGCGAGGACCGCGGCGATATAAATCGATTAAAACAGAACAGGTCTTAACACACAATTCGTACGCGGCGTTCGAGCGATATCTTTCATGCTGTACGCTCCACCGCGATCCCGTGCTCCGCGGCGAATTGCGCGAGGCGGTCCCGCGCGCTGGCGTCCGAGATGTGGCGCAGACGGTCGAGCAGCGCCTTCAGGGGCCGGGTGTCGAGGTCGCGGACCATCATCTTGACGGGTCCGATCTGCGAGGGCGGCATCGAAAGCGAGCGAATTCCGAGCCCGATCAGGGCCATGGCCTCGAGCGGCCGGCCGGCCATCTCGCCGCAGACGGACAGGTCGGCCCGGGCCGCCTCTGCGGCCTCCGCGATTTGGCCCAAGAGCGTCAGAACGGCCGGACTCAGGCTGTCGTAGCGCCGCGCCACCCGAGGATTTGTCCGATCCGTCGCGAAGATGAATTGCAGCAGATCGTTCGATCCGACCGAGATGAAATCCGCGACCGCCATGATCTGCGGCAGCTCGAAAAGGAGCGAGGGAACTTCGAGCATGGCGCCGACCTTGACGGCGGTGGGCACCGGCTGGCCGAGCTTCTGCGCGCGCTCGATTTCGCGATCGATCAGCCGACGCGCCTGGGCGAATTCAGCGGCCTCGCTCACGAACGGCAAGAGGATACGCGACGGCCGGCGTCCCGCGGCCATCAGCAGCGCGCGGACCTGGTAGCGAAGGAGCGCCGGCCTGTCGAGCGCGATGCGCAGGGCGCGCCAGCCGAGCGCCGGATTGTCCTCGCGCTCGCGCCGTCCATAGGGCAGCACCTTGTCGCCGCCGAGATCGACGGTGCGAAAGACGACCGGCTTGTCGCCCGCGCGATCGAACACCTGCTTGTAGATCGCCACTTGGTCGGCCAGCCGCGGCATCGCCTGGCCGATCATGAATTGCAGCTCCGTGCGGAAGAGCCCGATGCCGTCCGCGCCCGACTCCGCCAAGTGCGGAAGATCGATCAGAAGTCCGGCATTCATATTGAGGCTGATGCGCACGCCGTCCTTCGTGATGGCGGGCAACTCCTTGATCGCGGCGAAGCGGGCGACGCGCTGGGCGCGGAGCGCGCGCTTGCCTTCGAAAACCGACAGAACCTCGGCCGAGGGACGCAAATGCACTTCGCCGGCTTCGGCGTCCACCACGACGCGATCGCCCGCACGTGCGGCGTCGGCCGTGCCTTCCGCGCCGCCAACCAGGGGCACGCCGAGCGCGCGCGCGACGATGGTGATGTGGGAGGTCGAGGCGGCCTCCTCCACGACGAGCGCCTTCAGGCGACCACGGCTGTAATCCAGCAGCTCGGCCGGCCCCATGGCGCGCGCGATCACGACGGCGTCGGCGGGAAGCGCCTGGGCGTCGAGTATGCCGCCTTCCGCCGCGAGATGGCGCACGAGGCGGCGCCCGAGATCGTCGAAGTCGTGAAGCCGGTCGCGAAGATAGGGATCGTTCGTGCGCGACAGGCGCGTGCGCGTCTCGTCCTGGACGCGTTCGACGGCCGCTTCCGCCGTCAGGCCCGTGCGCACGGCATCGCGCATTCTCTGCCGCCAACCCTGATCGTGCGCGAAGAGACGATAGGCCTCGATCACCTCGCGGCCTTCGCCGACCAATTCGAACTCGCTCTGATCGAGCATCGCATCGACGGAACGGCGCAAGCCGTGGAGCGCATCCTCGAGCCGTTGCAACTCCGCGGCGGGATCGTCCGCGATCATGCGGTCGATCTTCACGCGCGGCTCGTGCAGGAAGACCGTTCCGATCGCCAGGCCTTCCGCCAGCGGTTCGCCATGAAAATGCGCGGGCCGATTGGGCGCGAGTTCCGCCTCGTCGATTTCCGACAAATCGAACAGCGCGCCCTGCGCGACGATCTCGGCGAGCACCATGGAGACGGTTTGGAGCGCCTCGACCTCGTCCTCGTCATATTCGCGCGAAGCGCGGTTTTGGACGGTGAGCACGCCGAACACGCGCTCGCCGCGCACGATGGGCACGCCGAGGAACGAGCGGAAGGGATCCTCGCCGGTCTCCGGGCGGTAGGCGAAACGCGGATGGGCGGGCGCGTCGGTCAGGCTGACGGGTGCCGCCTCGTCGGCGACCAGACCGACGAGACCCTCGCCGGGCTTGAGGCGGGTTGCGTGCACCGCGCCCGGGTTCAGGCCTTCGGTGGCGAACAGTTCCATCGCGCCGCCGGCGCGGCGCAGATAGATCGAGCAGACTTCCGCCACCATGTTGGCGGCGATGACGGTGACGAGCTTGTCCAGGCGCGCCTGGGCGCTCGTCTGTTCCGCCATGATCTCGCGCAGGCGGCGCAGCAGCACGCGCGGCCCGCCGGCCGCGACGGGCGCCATCAGCAATGCCCCTCTGCGCGACGAACCGTCATGCCTCGTCGAGACCGTAAGCGGAGTGCAGCGCGCGCACGGCGAGCTCCAGATATTCCTCCGCGATCAGGATGCTGACCTTGATCTCGGAAGTAGAGATGACCAGGATGTTGATGCCCTTTTCGGCCAGCGTCTTGAACATGGTCTGCGCCACGCCGGGATGCGCGCGCATGCCGATGCCGATGATCGAGACCTTGGCCACGTTGGCGTCGGAGATGATGTCCCGGTAGCCGATCGCGGGCGCGGACTTTTCGATGGCATCGAGCGCGCGCGCGAGATCGGCCCGGCCGATCGTGAAGGTGACGTCGGTCTTGCGGCCGTCCTCCGAGACGTTCTGGACGATCATGTCCACATTGACGCCCGCATCGGCGAGCGAGCCGAAGATCGTCGCGGCCACGCCCGGCTGATCGGGAACGCGCAGCAGCGTGATCTTCGCCTCGTCGCGCGAATAGGCGATGCCGGTTACGGGTTTCTTCTCCACGATGTCATCCTCGTCGCACAGAAGCGTGCCCCCCGCGTCGGCGTCGAACGTCGACAGCACGCGGACGGGCACGCGGTGAAGCATGGCGATCTCGACGGAGCGCGTCTGGAGCACCTTGGCGCCGAGCGACGCCATTTCGAGCATTTCCTCGAAGGCGATCCGTTCGAGCCGCCGGGCCTTGGAAACGATCCGCGGATCGGAGGTGTAGACGCCGTCGACGTCGGTATAGATGTCGCAGCGGTCCGCCCTCAGCGCGGCCGCGATGGCCACCGCGCTGGTGTCCGATCCGCCGCGGCCAAGCGTCGAAATCCGGTTGTCGGGCGCGATGCCCTGGAATCCGGCGATGACGGCGACTTGGCCTTGGCCGAGCCGCTCGTCGAGCAGCGCGGGATCGATCGCCTCGATCCGCGCCGAGCCGTGCATGGCCGAGGTGCGGATGGGGATCTGCCAGCCGAGCCAGGACCGCGCCGGCACGCCGATCGCGGAAAGCGCCACGGCGGTGAGCCCGGCCGTGATCTGTTCGCCGGCCGAGATCACGAGGTCGTATTCGCGCGCGTCGTGCAGCGGCGAAAGTTCGCGCGTCCATTGGACGAGCTTGTTGGTCTCGCCGGCCATGGCCGAGACCACGACGGCCACCTGATTGCCGCGATCGACCTCGTTCTTGACCAGGGTCGCGACATGGCGGATGCGATCGAGGTCCGCCACGGAAGTCCCGCCGAATTTCATCACGATCTTGGGCATGGGACTTTCGGGGACCTCGTCCTCTATGATCGCTATGATCGCCGGCGGGCGGTGCGACGGCCCTACATAGCCGCGCGCGACCCGCCGCTCAACGGGCACGGATTGTCTCATGAACAACAGTATGAAGACTGAAAAATGACGTCGGTCGACCCCGCCGAGATCGCCAAGTTTTCCGCGCTTGCCGCCGAATGGTGGAACCCGGAGGGCAAGTTCGCGCCCCTGCACCGGTTCAACCCCGTGCGGCTTGCTTTCATCCGCGATGCGGCGGCAAGGCATTTCGGGCGCGACGCGCGCGGTTTGAAGCCATTCGCCGGCCTCACGCTTATCGACATCGGCTGCGGCGGGGGCCTGTTGGCCGAGCCGATGGCGCGCATGGGCTTTCGGGTGCTGGGCGCCGACGCCTCGGAGAAGAACGTGAAGACGGCGGCCGCGCACGCCGCGGGTGCGGGCCTCGCCCTTTCCTATCGCGCGGCGACGGCCGAGGCGCTCGCGCGCGAAGGCGTCGGGTTCGACGTCGTGCTCAACATGGAAGTGGTCGAGCACGTTGCCGATCTTGGAGGCTTTCTCGACGCCTGCGCCAAGCTTCTGAAGCCGGGCGGCCTGATGTTCGTGGCGACGCTCAACAAGACGCTCAAATCGCTCGCGCTTGCGAAGATCGGCGCCGAATACGTGCTGGGTTGGCTTCCCGTCGGCACCCATGACTGGAATCGGTTCGTCGAGCCGGCCCGTCTTGAAGCGCTGCTCGAGGAGGCCGGCCTCGATCCGCTCGCGCGCCAGGGCGTGATCTTCGATCCGTTTGGCTGGGAATGGCGGCTCTCGCCCGATACGGATGTGAACTACATGGTCGTGGCAACGCGACGTGCGGGCGCGATCCCCTAGGCGCGCATGCCTTTGATGCGATCGCGCCGCCTCCCGACCAAGAGGTCGCATCCCATTGCTCGAAGATATTTGAGATGCCCGACGATCTCCCCGCATCCGCCGCGATCCGCGGACTGAGCGAAGCCGAGGCCCAGGCCAGGCTGAAAGCCGAGGGCTACAACGAGCTTCCGCGGTCGGACCGGCGCACGCCGCTGCGCATCGTTGCCGAGGTTTTGCGCGAGCCGATGCTGGCGCTGCTGCTCGGCGGCGGCGCGATCTATCTGGCGCTCGGAGACCTGACCGAAGCGATCGTCCTGCTGGGCTTCGCGACCATGTCGGTTCTGATCACCGTCGTTCAGGAAACCCGCACCGAGCGCGTTCTCGAGGCGCTGCGCGACCTTACGAGCCCGAGGGCGCTTGTCATTCGCGACGGCGAGCGCAAGCGAATTGCCGGCCGCGAGGTCGTGCGCGGCGATGTCCTCGTGCTTGCGGAAGGCGACCGTGTGGCGGCCGACGCCACGCTGATCGAAAGCCACGACCTGCGGGCGGATGAGTCCTTGCTGACGGGCGAATCCGTGCCCGTGCGCAAGATCGCCCGCGACGGCGCCGTGCCGTCCGAACGGCGCCGGCCGGGAGGCGACGATCAGTCCTATGTGTTTTCGGGTTCGCTGGTCGTGCGCGGATCGGCGATCGGCGAGGTCGTCGCAATCGGCTCGCGAAGCGAAATCGGAAAGATCGGCCAGTCGCTCAGCACGCTGGAAACGGAGCCGCCGCGTCTGCGGGCGCAGACCCGCAGGATCGTGCGGCTTTTCGCCATGGTGGGAGGCGCGGTGAGCATCCTTGCCGTGCTGCTCTATGGCGCCTTGCGCGGAGACTGGCTCGACGCCGTGCTTGCCGGCATCGCGCTCGGCATGTCGCTGCTGCCCGAAGAATTTCCGGTCGTCCTCACCGTATTCATGGCCATGGGCGCTTGGCGGATTGCGCGGGCGCGCGTGCTGACCCGGCGCGCCGCCGCCATCGAAACGCTCGGCTCGGCAACGGTGCTGTGCACGGACAAGACCGGCACGCTGACCGAGAATCGGATGACGGTTGCCGAGTTGCGGCTCCAGGACGGCCTGACGTTCCGGCCGGGCGCGGCGGCCGGCGCGGGACTGCCGGACGCCTTCCAGGAGTTGGCCGAGTTCGGCGTTCTCGCCAGTGCGCGGCAGCCCTTCGACCCCATGGAAAAGGCGTTCCACGATCTCGCGCGTCGCCAATCGACCGGAACCGAGCATCGGCGCGGGCCCGAATGGAAATGCGTGCACACTTACGGCCTGCGGCCCGGCCTCCTCGCCGTGTCGCATGTCTGGCAAATCGCCGACGGCCGGCGGGAGTTCGTCGTTGCCACGAAGGGCGCACCCGAAGCCATCGCCGGCCTCTGCCGCCTGAGCGCAGAAGATCGCGCCGCGCTCGAGCGGTCTGTCGACGCCATGGCCGCCGAAGGCCTCCGCGTCCTGGGCGTCGCGCGCGCCGCGTTCACCGGGCCCGCATGGCCCGATTCGCAACGCGATTTCGCGTTCGCGTTCTTGGGGCTGGTCGGTCTCGCCGACCCGCTCCGGCCAAGCGTGCCCGACGCCGTGAGCGAATGCCGGTCGGCCGGCATCAAGGTGGTCATGATCACGGGCGACTACCCCGCCACGGCGAGAGCGATCGGCCGCCAGGCGGGCCTCGATACCGAAGAACTCGTGACCGGAGACGGTCTCGATCGGTTGAGCGAAGCGGAGATGGCGCAGCGCGTGAAGACGGCTACGATTTTCGCGCGAATAATGCCCGAACAGAAGCTCCGCATCGTCAACGCCCTCAAGGCGAACGGAGAGATCGTGGCGATGACCGGCGACGGCGTAAACGACGCGCCCTCGCTCAAAGCCGCCCATATTGGCATCGCGATGGGCGGACGCGGGACGGACGTGGCGCGCGAAGCGGCCTCGATCGTGCTTCTCGACGATGATTTCGGTTCGATCGTAAAGGCCGTCCGGCTCGGCCGCCGCATCTACGACAACCTTCGCAAGGCGACGGCCTTCATCTTCGCCGTGCATGTTCCGGTCGCGGGCCTCGCGCTGCTGCCTCTGCTGTTCGGATTCCCGATTCTGCTGTGGCCCATGCATATCGCGTTTCTGGAGATGGTGATCGATCCCGCGTGTTCGCTCGTCTTCGAAGCCGAGACCGAGGAAAAAGACGTGATGCGCCGGCCGCCGCGAGCCCCCGGCGAACCGTTGTTCTCCCGCCCGCTCGTCGCCTGGAGCCTCGTGCAAGGCGCCCTCGCGTTTGTGGTCGTCGCCGTCATCTTCGTCGTCGCGCTCGGTCGCGGCATGCCGGACGACGAAGTACGCGCGTTGGCGTTTTTCTCGCTGATTCTCTCGATCGTCAGCCTGATATTCGCCAATCGCTCCTTCGGAGCGTCCCTGATCGAGGCTGTTCGCCGTCCGAATCGCGCGCTCGCGGTGATCCTCGTTCTGGTCCCCACGATGTTGGCCTTGACGCTGTTTTGGCCGTTCGCGAGCACGCTTTTCCGCTTCGGGCCGCTGCACCCGGACGACATCGCGCTGACGCTCGGCGCCGGCGTCCTCCTGCTTATTTGTCTCGAACTGCTTAAGCCCGGGCAGCGCGGGCGGCCGGCGCCCTGACGCCCGCCGACCGGGCGCCCCTAATTCATCTCCTCGGGCGCGGGCGGCACGGGCGCGATCTCGACGCCCTCCTCGACCAATTGCTTGGCCTCGGTCAACGTCGCTTCGCCATAGATGTGTCGCTCGTCGGTCTCGCCGTAATGGATCTTTCGCGCTTCCTCGGCGAAGCGCGGGCCGACATATTCGGCGTTGTCCTGAATGTACTTGCGCAATCCGGTGACGAACTGGCGCATATGGCCCGCGTCGTCGTGCGGCGCGCGCGTCCGCGTCTTCGATGCCGCGCCGCCGACCACCGCCGGCGCCATGGGCGCTTTGACGATTTGCGCCGATCCGCAGACCGGGCAGACGACATGTCCGCCGGTCGCCTGCGCGTCGTAGGCGGCGCTGTCGCGGAACCAGCCCTCGAACGAATGTCCGTCGCTACAAACAAGCGTGTAGGTGATCATCGGGCCTCTGCGCGCAGCCCCCGCGGCGCATCCACAGCCAGGATCGGCGTTAAGACGCGTTAACGCAAGCGGTCTTTGGGAACGAGCGCTTAAGCGCCGCGGTACGGCCGGTCGTGCTTGAGCGCGGGAACGCGCGACCGCGCATCGCCGACCGCGGCCAGGTCGATATCGGCAACGACGATGCCGGGTTCCGTTCCGCCGTCGGCCAAGACCTCGCCCCATGGCGACACGATCAGGCTGTGGCCGTAGGTCTTGCGACCGTTCGCGTGGTGCCCGCCCTGCGCCGGCGCGATTACGAAGCAGCCCGTTTCGATCGCGCGCGCGCGCAGAAGCACGTGCCAATGCGCCTTGCCCGTCGTTTCGGTGAAGGCGGAAGGCACCGCGATCACGTCGGCGCCGCGCTTGGCCAGATCGCGATAGAGATGGGGAAAGCGCATGTCGTAGCAGATGGTAAGCCCGATCTTGCCCCAAGGAAGATCGGCCAGCACGGCCGCCCCGCCGCCCGCGACGGTGTTCGATTCGCGATACGACTCGCCAGAGGGCAGATCGACATCGAAGAGATGGATCTTGTCGTAGCGCGCGGCGATGCGTCCCTTCGGATCGATCAGGAACGACCGGTTCGCGGTCTTGGTATCCGACACCTTGATCGCCAGCGAGCCGATCAGCAGCCATATGCCCAATTCCTCGGCCAGCGCGCGGAACTTGGGAAGCGCGGGGTCGCCATCCTCGGCGAAGCTGCGCTGAAGCTTCGCGCCGCCGTCGGGCGCCATCAGCGTCGTGTTCTCGGGCGTGGCGACGAATTGCGCGCCCTGTCCCGCAGCATCGCGGATCAGCGCCGACGCGGTCGCCGCGTTCTCCATCACGTCGTCGGTGGAGCGGAGCTGAACGCAGGCGGCGCGGAAGCGCTTGGCGCTCATGCGTCCTTGCCCAGCAGCGCGTCGAGCTTGCCCGCGCGCTCCAGCGCATAGAGCTCGTCGCATCCCCCGACATGGGTTTCGCCGATGAAGATCTGGGGAACGGTGCGCGCGCCGTTGGTGCGCTTCATCATCTCGAGGCGCTGCTTGTTGTCCATGTGGACGTCGACTTCCTCGAACGCGGCGTTCTTGCCGACGAGCAATTGCTTGGCTCGCACGCAATAGGAGCAGAAGGGCGACGTATAGATCGTGATCCGCGGCATGGCGGAATCATACATCCGCGTATGGCGCGCGCACAACGCGCGCCAGGGTTACCGCCATGACGCGAGCGGCGCCCGCGCGGCGCAAAGCCCGCGCGCAAGCCTCCAGCGTCGCCCCCGTGGTCAGCACGTCGTCGACCAGCAGAACGGCCTTTCCCTTCACGGTTTCGCGCGCCTTCGCGTCCACGCGGAAGGCGCCCAGCACGTTGCGCCGGCGCGCCTTGGCTGACGGCATGGCCCCCTGGCTGGGCGTCGGGCGCTTGCGTTCCAGCGCCAGCATCGCCACCGGCTTGGCCGCGATCCGGCCCAAGCACGCCGCCAGCACCGCCGCCTGATTGTAGCGCCGCCACCAAAGCCGCCAGCGATGCAACGGAACGGGCACGATGAGATCGGAGCGGTCGAGCAAGGGCCGGCCCGTGCGTTCGAGCCAGCGCGCGAAGGCCGGCGCGTTTTCCAGCCGGTCACCATGCTTGAAGGCGAGGATGAGCGGCTTGGATGCGTCGTCGTAGCGCAGGACCGCGCGCGCCAGATCGAAGGCGGGCGGCCGGGCGTGGCACGCCGCGCACAGGGTTTCGCCGCCGGGGTCGGCGTCGAACGGCAGGCCGCAGCGCGCGCAGCCCGGCCCGTCCAGGAACGAGACGTCCCTCCAGCAGGCGGCGCAAAGGCTATAGGGCTCGGCCACGCGCGTCCGGCACGCGATGCAGAGCGGCGGATAGAGGAAATCGAGGACGGCCAGCGCCGCCATCCGCGGATTTCGTCCCGTCCCGATTTCCATCGCCCCGCTCATTGGCCTAACTCTAACAAAGCCACGCCGCGACCGCGATGCGATGACGAATGGACCGCCGCGCATTTTCGACCGCCCCGCCTATCGGGCCCGGCGCGCGCGCGCGGCCCGCGAGGGCGGCGACGCCTTTCTCGCGCGCGAGGCGGCGGACGGGCTCCGCGAAAGACTGGCGGCCGTCAATCGGCGCTTCGCTCGCGGCCTTTACCTGGGCGGCCGCGCCGAAACCTACGACGTCTTCGCGCCCTTCGCCCAAAGCTGGGTTCAAGCAGGACCGGCGCGGACCCGTGGCCTCTCGACCATCGCGGACGAGGAGCACCTGCCGTTCGCGCCGGAGAGCTTCGACCTCGTCGTCAGCGTGCTGGCGCTTCACGCCGTCAACGACCTTCCGGGCGCGCTGCTGCAAATCCGCCAAGTGTTGAAACCCGACGGGCTGTTCTTGGCCGCGCTTTTCGGTGGCGAAACCTTGAACGAGCTGCGCACTGCACTGACCGCCGCGGAGGCCGAGGTGACCGGCGGCGCCGGTCCGCGCGTGGCGCCCTTCGCCGACGTGGGCGATTTGGGTGGGCTGCTCCAGCGCGCGGGGTTTGCGCTTCCTGTGGCCGACGCCGAACGCACCCGGGTGCGCTACCGCTCGCTCATGACGCTGTTCAAGGATCTGCGGAGCTTGGGCGAAACCAATGTCCTCGCGGAACGTGTGAGGAAACCGCTGTCGCGCCGGATGCTGGCAACGCTGGCTGCGCGCTATGCGGAGCGTTACGCCGACGAAGAAGGACGCCTCAAGGCGAGCTTCGAGGTCGTCTCCCTTACCGGCTGGGCACCGCACGAAAGCCAGCGGAAACCGCTCGCTCCCGGGAGCGCGAAGAACCGCCTGGCGGATGCGCTCGGCACTACCGAGCGCCGTGCGGGCGAGAAAGCCGATCCACGCAAAACTTAGACGGGCATTCCGAAAACCGCGAAGGCCGCGTGGCCGAGATGGCTTAATGTCTTCGTTCGTTGGGGATCGGATTCGATCCTCTATGGGTGGGAGGACTTCATGACCGGCCGTACGGGCGTCGCTATGGCGACGATGGCGTTGCTTTTCGCGGGCACCACGGCGCGTGCCGAGACCCAACTGATGGGGAGCGACACTTACGCGCAAGCTGCCGCCGCGGGTTACTGGACCATCCAGGGCCAGACGATACCGCAACCCGGCGACCCGGGACATTGGGTGTGGTGCGTCGATATCAGCCAGGCCCTGGGATGGGCCGGCGATCCAAGTCCCGGCGCATACAGGCTGATGGTCGTCAATACGGGCATAGGCCAGTGGGCTTGGAACGATTTTTCCGGTGCGAACCCGTGCGTGGGCTTGCAACGCACGGTGGCCATCAACCCGTACAGCTTGGTTCCCGGCGGATTGACGCTCACGAACCCGAACCCGCCGGACGGTCTTACGCCGCCCACATCTACTGCATCGCCGAGCAATCCGCCGCCGCCGCCGCCGGGCGGCGAAGACCCGTGGGAAGATTTGCGCAATACGGGTCAGTAGCGCGCAGTCCCGTCGTCACCGATTCGCGATCAGAATGCGTTCTCGGCCAGTTCGATCATCATCGTGGCGATGCCGCCCAGCGCGTTGACCAGCGTGACGATGACGAGCGAGACGCCCGCCGCGATGATCGCGTATTCGATGGCGGTGGCGCCGCGCGTGTCGGCTGCGAACGCGGCCGCTAGAGCAAATCCCGCAGCATGGGGATCAGAGGCAGATCCGCCGGCGGCATCGCATAGCGGGCCATGTCCTTCGGCCTGACCCACGCCACCTCCTGGCCCTCGCGGGGCGAGACCGTGCCCTCCCAGCGCCGGCAGAGAAAAAGCGGCATCAAGAGATGGAAGTCCGCATAGCCGTGCGAGGCGAAGGCGAAGGGCGCCAAGCAAGCTTCGCGGATCGCGATCCCCAGCTCTTCGTTCAGCTCGCGGATCACCGTGTCTTCCGGGCGTTCGCCCGGCTCGACCTTGCCTCCCGGAAACTCCCATAGCCCCGCCATCGTCTTGCCCTCTGGACGCTTGGCGATGAGGACCCTTCGGTCGGGGTCGATCAGCGCGCAGGCGGCTACGAGAACAAGGTCCCTATGCACTTTGGCCTCGCCATTTTGCACGCGAGCCGTTTAAGGACGGATTAATCGGCCTCGGCGGCAGCCCGGTCATGTAACCGATATCAACATCTGAGAAGTTCGCGATATCCGATTGATATTCCGAACCAATTGAGGGTCATCAAGATCGGTCACGTACGATAGGAACCATTGATCCGGATATAGCCCTCGGTCAGATCGCAGGTCCAGACGCGCGCCGCTCCCTTACCGACGCCAACATCGACCGCGATCGAAATCTCGCGCCCCTCGACCGCCTTGGTCGCGATCTTCTCGTCATAGCCCGGCGCGCGCTCGCCCTTCTCGGCGACGACGTGGCCGCCGAACGCGATCGTGAGCTTGTCCCGGTTGGCGGCCTCGCCCGCCTTGCCGACCGCCATGACGATGCGGCCCCAATTGGCGTCCCCGCCCGCCATGGCCGTCTTCACCAGCGGCGAATTGGCGATGGCCAGCCCGATGCGCCTGGCGGCCCTGTTCGACTCGGCACCCGACACGTCCACGCGGATCAGCTTCTGCGCGCCCTCGCCATCCTTCACGATCTGCACGGCGAGATCGAGCAGCAACCCGTCGAGCTTGTGCCGGAAGTCGGTGAGCCGCTTGTCGGCGGCCTTGTCTATCCGGGCATGGGATGCGCCCTTGCCGGTGGCGAAGAGCAGCACCGTGTCGCTGGTCGACGTATCGCCGTCCACCGTGATCGCATTGAAGGATTTCTCGACGCCGTCGGCGAGCAGCTTTTGCAGCAGGGCGGCGGGAAGCGCGGCATCGGTGAACACGAAGCCGAGCATGGTCGCCATGTCCGGCGCGATCATGCCCGAACCCTTGGCGATGCCGTTGATCGTGACCCCGCGCCCGTCGATTTCGGCGCGCGCGGTGGCGAGTTTCGGAAATGTGTCGGTGGTCATGATCGCGTCCGCCGCAGCGCGCCAGCCCGAGGCCGATCCGGTCTCGGCCAGCACGCCCAGCGCGCGCGTGATCTTCTCATGCGGCAGCGGCTCGCCGATCACGCCGGTGGACGCCAGCATCACGTCCTGCGCGCGGCAGCCGACGGCCGCAGCCGCCGCATCCGCCACGCGCCTGGCGGAGTCCATACCGGCCGCCCCGGTAAACGCGTTGGCATTGCCGCTATTGACCACGAGCGCGCGCGCCGTGCCGCGCGCGAGCTGCTTGCGGCACCATTCGACGGGTGCGGATGCCGTCCTGGATTTGGTTAAGACGCCCGCGACCTGAGTCTCTGGCGCGAAAACCGCCATCATCAGGTCGGTCCGCTCGCCATATTTGATCCCGGCCTGTCCCGTGGCCAGGCGCACGCCCGCCAGCGGAGGAAGGTTGGCGAAGCGCTTGGGCGCCAGCGGCGAGCGCGCCAGAGTCTGCGCCAAGGCCTTCGGCGCCGTCGGTTTTGCCTTGCCGGCCGTCTTGCGGCCGTTCGTTGTCGGGCTCTTCGCCATCGCAGGCGGCCTCCCATGATCCGGCGCAAGGCCGGAAGGGCGCCGATTAGGCCGGAAGCGCTTGAATTGACAAGGGGGGGCCCGGTTCTTATCTCTGCCCGGCCCTTGCGCGCCGGGCGGCGGTTCTTTCGCCGGCCACAGCGCAAAAGCCCGTTCGCTGCGTGCCGGGCGCGAAGCGCCCTGCTCATCGACAGGCGCGCGGAGCGCGCCGGGCGCCCACGAGGAATCGATGCTCGGCCTGGCCAATATCGCCAACAGCATTTTTGGAAACGCCAACGCGCGCAAGCTCAAGGCGAAATGGCGGGTCGTCGAACAGATCAACGCGCTGGAACCGCGATTCCAGGCGATGGGCGACGGCGAACTGAAGGCCATGACGGCGACGTTCAAGGCCCGCTTCGCCGAGGGCCAGGACCTCGGCGCGCTCCTGCCCGAAGCCTTCGCCGTCGTACGCGAGGCCGCCAAGCGCACGCTCGGCCAGCGCCATTTCGACGTGCAGCTCGTGGGCGGCATGGTGCTGAACGATGGCAAGATTTCCGAGATGAAGACCGGCGAAGGCAAGACGCTGGTTGCGACGCTCCCCGTCTATCTCAATGCGCTCACCGGCAAGGGCGTGCACGTCGTCACCGTCAACGACTATCTGGCCCGCCGTGACGCCGAATGGATGGGCCAGATCTACAAGTTCCTGGGCCTGACGGTCGGCGTCATCGTGCACGGGCTGTCGGACGAGGAACGCCGCGCCAATTATGCCTGCGACGTGACCTACGGCACGAACAACGAATACGGCTTCGACTATCTGCGCGACAACATGAAGTACAGCCTCGGCGTCATGGTGCAACGGGGGCATCACTACGCCATCGTCGACGAAGTCGACTCGATCCTGGTCGACGAGGCACGCACGCCGCTGATCATCTCCGGCCCGACGGACGACCAATCCGGAACCTACCGCACGGTGAATGCGCTGATGCCGGCGCTCGACCCGGCCGACTACGAGCGCGACGAGAAGCAGCGCAGCGTGCACCTGACCGACGAAGGCAACGAGCATATGGTGAACCTCCTCAAGGAGGCCGGCATCCTCGAGGAAGGCGATCTCTACGACATCAACAACATCACCATCGTGCACCATGTGAACCAGGCGCTCAGGGCGCACACGCTGTTCCAGCGCGACCGCGACTACATCGTGAAGGACGGCCGCGTCGTCATCATCGACGAGTTCACCGGCCGCATGATGGAGGGCCGGCGCTATTCCGACGGCCTGCATCAGGCCCTCGAAGCCAAGGAAGACTGCGCCGTCCAGCCCGAGAACGTGACGCTCGCCTCCATCACCTTCCAGAACTATTTCCGGCTCTACTCCAAGCTCGCGGGCATGACCGGCACGGCGCTGACCGAGGCCGCGGAGTTCATGGATATCTACAATCTCGACGTCTGCGAAATCCCCACCAACATGCCGGTGGCGCGCGCCGACTACGACGACGAGGTCTACCGCACGGTCGAGGAGAAATACGACGCGATCATCGCGCTCATCGAGGATTGCCATAAGCGCGGCCAGCCCATGCTGGTGGGCACGGTCTCGATCGAGAAGTCGGAGACGCTGGCCGCGCTTCTCAAGAAGCGCAAGATCAAGCACGCCGTGCTCAACGCGCGCTATCACGAGCACGAAGCGGCGATCATCGCCCAGGCCGGCGTTTCGGGCGGCGTGACGATCGCCACCAACATGGCCGGACGCGGCACCGATATCCAGCTTGGCGGCAATATCGATATGCGGGTGAAGACCGAGCTCGCCGATGTCGCCGAGGAGGCCGAGCGCGCCAGGCGCATCGCCGCCATCCGCGCCGAGGTCGAAGCCGACAAGCAAAAGGTGATCGCGGCCGGCGGGCTCTACGTCGTCGGCACGGAGCGCCACGAGAGCCGGCGCATCGACAATCAGCTGCGCGGCCGGTCCGGCCGCCAGGGCGATCCCGGCGCGTCCAAGTTCTTCCTCAGTCTGCAGGACGATCTCATGCGCATCTTCGGATCGGAGCGCATGGATTCGGTGCTTGCGCGGCTCGGCCTCGAAAAGGGCGAGGCGATCGCCCATCCCTGGGTCAACAAGGCGCTGGAGAAGGCGCAGCAGAAGGTCGAAGCGCGCAACTTCGAGATCCGCAAGAACCTGCTCAAATACGACAACGTGCTGAACGATCAGCGCAAGGTGATCTTCGAACAGCGCCTTGAGATCATGCGCACCGAGGATGTCAGCGAGACCATCTCCGACATGCGGGCCCAGGCCGTCGACGACCTCGTCGCCCGCCACATTCCCGAGAAGGCCTATGCCGAGCAATGGGACGCGCCGGGCCTGGAAGCCGAAGTCGAGCGCGTTTTTGCCCTGAAGTTGCCGATCGTCGAATGGGCCAAGGAGGAAGGCATCGCCGACGAGGAAATCCGCGAGCGGATCGGCCGCGAGGCGGAGACCCGCGCCGCCGAGCGCGCCGCCAATGTCGGCCGCGACGTCATGCGCCACGTCGAGAAGGCGATCCTGCTGCAGACGCTCGATCAGAACTGGCGCGACCACATCGTCCAGCTCGATCAATTGCGCCAATATGTCGGCCTGCGCGGCTACGGCCAGCGCGACCCGCTGAACGAATACAAATCCGAGGCGCTGGCGCTGTTCGAGGCGCTTCTTTTCAAGCTGCGCTCCGACGTCGTGCGCCAGCTCATGCATATCCAGATCAATGTCGAGCCCCCGCCCCCGCTCGAGGCGCGCGAACTGCCGCCCATGCAGGCCCACCACATCAACCCGCTGACGGGCGAGGACGAGATGGCGGGACCCGCGCCCGGCGCGCCGGCGCCGGGACGCCCGCATCGCATCGCGCGTGACCTGCCCGTGGACCCCAACGATCCCGCGACCTGGGGCAAGGTCGGGCGCAACGCCCAGTGCCCTTGCGGCTCGGGGCGCAAGTTCAAGCACTGCCACGGCGCGCTGGTTTAGGATTTGCATCGTCTTGCAGCAAATCCACGCCGCCTGTATATTATGTCAAACATTGACATAAGAGGAACCATGGCGACCAACGTTCACCTGACCCCCGATCTCGAACGCTTCGCGCGCAAATGCGTGAAGAGCGGGCGCTACAACAATGTCAGCGAGGTGGTGCGCACGGGTCTTCGTATGTTGGAAGAGGCCGAGGATCGCCAGCGGAAATTCATCGCCATGCTGGACGAAGTCCGTGCCGAGGCCGCGCGCGAGGGAACCCACGCTATCGATGCGGTGGCAGAGGAACTCGATCGGATCATTGCCGCCAAGCGCTGATGCCGGCCGCCGTTCTTTCGCCGCGCGCGCGGCGCGACCTTTTGGAAGCCATCGCGTGGATTGCCAAGGACAACCGCCCGGCCGCCAGGGGGCTACGCGGCGCGGTCGTTGCCGCGGCCAAGCGGCTTGGTGAGCTTCCCCAACTCGGCCGCGTGATCCCGGAACTCGCCGGAGAACCGGTCCGTTTCCTGCCGCTGACCGGATACCCCTATATCCTCGTCTACGACGCCGATCTGAAACCGCCATTGATACTCAGGGTCCTGCACGGCGCCCGCGACCTGCCCGACGTTCTGGCTAACATGTAGGACGATGCCATGCCCGCCCCCCGCCCTTTCCGTATCGACGTGCCGCAAGCCGCGCTGGACGCGATCCGCGCCCGCGTCGCCGCCTATGATTGGCACGAAATGCCGCGCGGACCGGGGCTCGAAGGGAGTTGGGCCTATGGCGCGAACCTCGATTTCATGCGCGCGCTCTGCGCCTATTGGACCGATCATTACGACTGGCGCAAATGGGAAGCGGCGTTGAACCGCTTCCCCCAGTTCAAGGCCGACGCGAACGGCCTCGACATCCATTTCTATCTCGAGCACGGCTCGGGACCCTCGCCCCAGCCGCTGATCTTGAGCCATGGCTGGCCGGGTTCGGTGTTCGAGTCCCTTCATGTCATCGAACCGCTCGCCCATCCCGAGCGCTTCGGCGGCGACACCAAGGACGCGTTCACCGTCGTCGTGCCGTCGCTTCCGGGCTACGGCTTTTCGGGCAAGCCCGCGAAGCCTATCGGCCCGCGCACCGTGGCGCGCCATTTCGACGCGCTGATGACCGACGTGCTGAAGCTGCCCGACTACATCGCGCAGGGCGGCGATTGGGGCTCGGCGATTTCGGGCTGGATGGGCTACGAGGGCAAGGGCTGCCGCGCCGTTCACCTCAACATGATGGGCTGGCAGTCGCCGGGCACGGCGCCCGAAACCGACGAGGAAAAGAAAGCGGCCGAAGCCGCGCGCCAGCTCTTCGAGATGGAAGGCGCCTATTTCCGCGAGCAATCCACGAAACCGCAGACGCTGTCCTACGCGATGATGGATTCGCCCGTCGGCGCGTGCGCCTGGATCGTCGAGAAATTCCACACCTGGTCGGACACCCGAAAGGGTTTTGAGCGCATCTATACGAAGGACCAGCTTCTCACCAATGTGATGATCTATCTGGTGACGCGCAGCTTCAACACGGCGACATGGCTCTATCGCGGATTGTTCGAGGATCCGGGCGGCGATCCCATCCCGCCCAAGTCGCGCGTGGAAAAGCCGGTCGGCATCGCGCGCTTTCCCGTCGATCTCATCCCCTTCCCGCCGCGCAGCCAGGTCGAGAAAAGTCTCAACGTCGTGCGCTGGACGGAATTCGACGAGGGCGGGCACTTCGCGGCGCTGGAACGCCCCGACGATCTCGTCGGCGACATCCGCGCCTTCGCGCGTGGTTTGAACGGCCGATGACGCTCGATCAGGCACTATCGTTCGCTATTCTCGGCGGGGCGCTCGCCCTGTTCGCTTGGGGGCGCATCCGCCACGATCTGGTGGCGATAGCAGCCCTGCTCGCCGCGGCCATCGCGGGCTTCGTGCCGCCCGAACAAGCGGTGGCCGGCTTCGGCCACCCCGCCGTCGTCACGGTCGCGGCCGTCATCGTGATCAGTCGCGCGCTGCAGAATTCCGGCTTCGTCGAACACACGGTCCGCCTCGTGGCGCCCGCCACGCGGACGGTTACGCTGCACGTGATCGCGCTGGCCGGGTTGGTCGCGCTGCTGTCGGCGTTCATGAACAACATCGGCGCACTGGCGCTGATCATGCCGGTGGCGCTGGCAACGGCCGCGGACGCCAAACGTTCGCCCGCTTTGCTGCTGATGCCGCTTGCCTTCGGCTCGATGCTGGGCGGACTGATGACGCTGATCGGAACGCCTCCCAACATCATCGTCGCGACCTTCAGGCCGGACTCGGCGGGCGGTCCGTTCGGCTTGTTCGATTTCTCTTTCGTCGGCGTTCCCGTCGCCGTGCTGGGCGTCGCGTTCGTCGGATTGGTCGGCTGGCGCCTGGTCCCGCGCGCCTCCCAGGAACGCGCGCGCACAACGGAGCTCTTCAAGGTCGAGGGCTATCTGGCCGAAGCGCGCGTCGGCGCCGAAAGCCCGCTCGAAGGCAAGAACACTCTCGGGATCGAGGACGCGCTCGGCGACACGGTCCTGCTCGCGGGAATCGTGCGTCCTGCGTCCAAGTCGACCGTATTGTCGCGTTGGGAAGCGGTACGCGAAGGCGACATCCTCCTCCTGAAGACCGATCCGCCGGAACTGCAGAACGCGCTCGACACCTTCAAATTGCAGCTCGCCGATCCGCATTCTCCGGACGACGCGCAGCCCGCGACACTGGAAGCGCTGAATATGATGGAGGCCGTGGTTAGCCCGGGATCCGTCCTCGAAGACCGCAACGTCGGCTATCTGCGCCGGCTTTCGGGATACAGCCTGAAGGTGATCGCCATCGCACGGCCGGGCGCG
>Ga0326597_10003630_pt1 | contig 22108 bp, 21 predicted proteins | sample RVTome_12_FD_203789 | JGI IMG/M metagenome (GOLD analysis project Ga0326597, IMG submission 203789) | Soil microbial communities from uranium-contaminated site in the Upper Colorado River Basin, Wyoming, United States - RVT100D185 | ecosystem: Environmental > Terrestrial > Soil > Contaminated >...
CGGAGGTGGAAGCGTTCGAGTCGGAGATAGCGACTTACGTCGGGGCGCGGCATGCCGTCGGGGTCGCCTCGGGAACGGACGCGTTGCTGCTGCCGCTCAAGGCGATCGATGCCGAGCCGGGATCGAATGTGATCGTGCCGTCGTTCACCTTCTTCGCGACGGCGGGCGCGGTATGGAACGCGGGGCTGCGGCCGGTATTCTGCGATGTGGATCCGAATACGTTCAACGTGACTGCGGCGACGCTCGAGGCGGTGTGGACGGACCGGACCGTCGCCGTGATTCCGGTGCACCTCTTCGGCCGCACCGCGCCGATGGCCGAGGTCATGGAGCTGGCGACCGCGCGGGGGGCGTTCGTGCTCGAGGACGCGGCGCAGGCGATCGGGGCGTCGGGGCCGGAGGGCGCTGCGGGCGCGGTGGGCGACGCGGGGGCGTTCAGCTTCTTCCCGACGAAGAACCTCGGGGGGTTCGGGGATGGAGGGCTGGTGACCACGAACGACGCCGTGCTGGCCGAGCGTGTGACCAAGCTGCGAGTGCATGGCGGGCGGCAGATGTATCACCACGAGCTGGTGGGGACGAACTCGCGGCTCGACGCGCTTCAGGCGGCAGTGCTGCGAGCGAAGCTCCCGCACCTCGATGCGTGGGCGGATACGCGGGCGCGGAATGCCGACCTGTATCGCGCGGGGTTGGCGGACGTAGCGGAGGTGCTGGTGCCGATGGCCGACGAGGCACACCGGCACGTGTACAACCAGTTCACCGTCCGCGTGCGGCGGCGAGACGAGCTCCGGCGTCACCTCTCGGAGCGGGGTATCGGGAGTGGCGTGTACTATCCGGTGCCGCTGCACCTGCAGGAGTGTTTCGGCTCGCTCGGCGCGCGGGCCGGCGATCTGCCGGTTACGGAGACTCTGTGCGGCGAGGTGCTCTCGCTTCCCATCTTTCCGGAGCTCGGCGAGGATCGGGTGGCGCGCGTGTGCGAGGCGGTGCGCGGCTTCTACGGCTGATCGACGGCCGACCCACCGTGAGCGCCACCCCACCGAACGTCCCGACAGTTACCGCGGTAACTGGTCAGGCCTCCGCTCCAGGCGCGCATCCCGAGGAGGCGAAATATCCCGGCACGGCACCCACGCGGTGCTGGGAGAGAGTGGGAGAGACGACCGGGGGGCGTGCCGATCCCATCAACCGCCCCCTCTCCGAGGCCACCCCAATGGGGCTACCTTAAGCACTTGTACGCAGCGACCGCTGCTCGGCTGCCGCGGCAGGAGGATTGGGGGGCGTTCACGCCCCGATCGGGGACATCGCGACACAAGGGAAAGAGCCAAGAATGAAGATCGGCGTCATCGGAACGGGATACGTGGGATTGGTCGCGGGGGCGTGCTTCGCCGAGTCGGGAAACGACGTGGTGTGTGCCGACATCGACCAGAAGAAGGTGGACCTTCTCAACAGCGGCGGCGTTCCGATCTACGAACCGGGGCTGGAACCGCTCATCGAGAACAATCTCGAGGCCGGCCGTCTCACGTTCACGACCGACGTGCCCGCTGCGGTCCACCGTTCCGACATCCTCTTCATCGCCGTCGGGACGCCTCCGGGTGAGGACGGATCCGCGGACCTGAAGCACGTCCTCGCGGTGGCGCGCACCATCGGCCAATCGATGCAGAAGGAGAAGATCGTCATCACCAAGAGCACGGTGCCCGTCGGCACGGCCAAGCTCGTGCGCGAGGCGATCGAGGCGGAGACCGACATCCCCGTGCACGTCTGCTCGAACCCCGAGTTCCTGAAAGAGGGCGCCGCCATCGAGGACTTCATGAAGCCCGACCGCGTCGTCCTCGGCGTCGACTCCGAGAAGGCCGGCGAAGTCCTCCACGAGCTCTACAGCCCGTTCGTGCGCCAGGGCCACCAGATCATCATCATGGACGTGCCCTCGGCCGAGATCACGAAGTACGCGGCCAACGCCATGCTTGCCACCCGCATCAGCTTCATGAACTCGATCGCCCAGCTGTGCGAGCGCACCGGCGCCGACGTCAGCATGGTGCGCCAGGGCGTGGGCACCGACGGGCGCATCGGCCCGAGCTTCCTCTTCCCGGGGATCGGCTACGGCGGCTCGTGCTTCCCGAAGGACGTGAAGGCCCTCGCCCGCACGATGCACGAACTCGGCGCGGACGCCTCGATCCTGCAAGCCGTCGACGACCTGAACGAGCGCCAGAAGCGGACCATGCTCGAGCGTCTGCTCGATCGCCTCGGCGCGGACCTCACCGGTCGCACGGTGGCCGTCTGGGGCCTGGCCTTCAAGCCCAACACCGACGACATGAGGGAGGCGCCGAGCCTGGTCACCATCCGCGGGCTGCTCGACGCCGGCGCGAAGGTCGTCGCCCACGATCCGGTCGCGGTCGATGAAGCCCGCGCGCACCACTTCGGCGACGACATCGCCTATGTGACCACGAACTACGACGCGCTCGACGGCGCCGACGCGCTCGTCATCCACACCGAGTGGCACCCGTACCGGCGCCCCGACTTCGAGCGCATGAAGGCCGCCATGTCCACCCCGCTGATCTTCGACGGCCGCAACCTCTACGATCCGGACACCATGGCCGGCGCGGGCTTCGAGTACTACAGCATCGGCCGTACTACCGCGATGCCGGGCGACGCGCCGAGGGTTCGGACCGGGGCCGGCATCGGGTCGGGACGCTGACCGTGCGCATCCTGCTCACGGGCGCCGCCGGTTTCCTCGGGTCTCACCTGGCTGAGCGATTCCTCTCCGAGGGACACCAGGTCCTCGGCGTCGACAACTTCGTGACCGGATCGCACGCGAACGCCGAGCGGCTCTCGAAGCACGACGGGTTCCGGCTCATCGAGCACGATATCTCGAAGCCGCTGTACTTCAACGAGCCTGTCGACGGGGTGCTCCATTTCGCATCGCCCGCGAGCCCCGTCGACTACCTCGACATGCCCATCCAGACCCTCAAGGTCGGGAGCCTGGGCACGCACAACGTGCTCGGCATCGCGCTCGCGAAGGAGGCGCGCTTCCTCCTGGCATCGACTTCCGAGGTCTACGGCGACCCGCTCGTCCACCCCCAGCCCGAGACCTACTGGGGGAACGTGAACCCGGTCGGCGTCCGCGGCGTGTACGACGAGGCGAAGCGCTTCGCCGAGGCCATTACCATGGCGTACCATCGCTATCACGGCGTCGACACCCGCATCGTTCGGATCTTCAACACCTACGGCCCGTCCATGCGCCCCGGCGACGGCCGCGTAGTGTCGAACTTCATCATGCAGGCGCTCCGGGACGAGCCGCTCACCATCTACGGGGATGGCGGGCAGACCCGCTCGTTCTGCTACGTCTCCGACGAGGTCGACGGGATCTACCGCCTGTTCCACTCGGACCGGGTCGCTCCGACCAACATCGGCAATCCCAACGAATTCACCATCCGCGAGCTCGCCGAGGTCGTGTTGGAGGAGACCGGCAGCGTGTCGGAGCTCGAGACGCTGCCGCTGCCTTCCGACGATCCCAAGGTGCGCCGCCCCGACATCACCATCGCCCGAGAAGTGCTCGGATGGGAGCCGAAGGTGCAGCTCCGCGAGGGCATCCGGCGTACCATTCCCTACTTCCGCGAGCAGCTCGAGCAACACGACGCGCGCGCGCGCACGATCTGAAGCGGGGGTCGGATGAAGCAGACGACCGTTGAAGTGGGAGGCGGGGCGGTGAGGAACGCGCGGGGAACTCGTGTGCCCGACGGGTTATCAAGCGGGTCCATCGGATGTGGGGCTCAGGAGCCCCGCGGCCCCACTCCACCGGTGTCCGGGAGGGACCAGCGGCTGGTATGACAGGGGATGCGAGACTGGCGCGACAGAAGGTCGCCCGTGGTATCAGCGCTTGGGAACGCGAGGATTACGAGTCGGCGCTCGAGATGTTTATCGACGTGCTCACCCATTTTCCGCGGTTCGCCGACGTCCGGAACAAGGCCGGGCTGTGCCTCGCCATGTTGGGCCGCTTCGAGGAGGCGTTGACGCACTTCGACGTGGCCCTGGACGAGAATCCGGCTTACGCCGAGGCGCATCTGAACCGTGGTATCGTGCTCAACGAGCTCGGGCGGCACGAGGAAGCGCAGGAGGCGTTCTCGAAGGCCGGGGCGATCGATCGCAAGGATTCCCGGGCGTTCCCGTCGGACGTAGGCAACCGTATCGCGGTCACGCACGCCCAATTGGGTGACCTGTATCTGGTCGCCGACCGGCCGCAGGAGGCCATGGAGCATTATCGCCGGGCCCTGGAGATCCGGCCGAGATTCTCGGACATCCGGACGAAGTACGCTGAGGCGCTCATCGAGCTGGGCGAATACGAGCAGGCACGCGCCGAGCTCGAAGCCATCCTCGAGCCGCGCCCTGGCTTCGTGGGGGCCCGGGTCCGGCTGGGCGTCGTGCTGCAGAAGCTCGATGACGTGGACAGGGCGATCCACGAGTGGCGGAGGTGTCTCGACGAAGACCCGTCCGACATGCGTGCCCGCGCCTACCTGGCTTCGGTCGGGGTACACGAGTTGGAGGAGTCGGAGTGATGAGACATCCGAGACGCGTCCGCGTTCGCGGCCTCCTGGTCGCGGCGCTCCTGCTGCCCGTGGCCGCCTGCGCGCCCGACCCCGACGTGACCGCGGTCCAGCGCGGAGACATCGCGTTCGCCGTGGGTCAGCTCGATGAGGCGCTGGCCGAGTACCGACTCGCCGTGCGCCAGGGTTCGGACGACCCCGCGGTACACGCCCGCGTCGCGCACACGTACGCCCGCCTGGGCCGCGTGGACGACGCCGGCCAGCACTACGCCGGAGCCGTCGCGCTCGACGCGACCATGGTCGACCAGGCCGTCTCCGACCTCATGCGGCTCGCCCGCGACGCGCACCGGAGCGGTGACCGATTCGCCATGGCCACGGCCGTCGAGTCCGCCCTCGAGTTCGAGCCCACCGTCGGCGTGGGCGAGGTCGCCCTGCCGCTCGCCCGGCATTACTTCGAGAACGGCGAGTACGGGCGGGCGCTGCCGTTCTATCAGATCGCCATGTCCGAGATGCGGGACTCGACTCCGGACATCGTCTTCGAGGTCGGCCAGGCCTACGAGGAGATCGGGGACTGCGAGCACGCGCTCGTGTTCTTCGAGCGGTTCCGGCAACGGGTGCGGCCGCGGGAGCAGGGGGAGGTCAACTGGTACATCGGGATGTGCTCGTTCGACATCGCCCGTGATCTCCTGGAACGTCCGTCATCCGACGAGGACGACATGCTTCGTGCCCTCGAGCTCCTCGACCGGGCGCTGCAGATCGGCGAGCCCCGGAACATCCAGGCGCGTGCCTGGTTCGAGAAGGGCGAAGTCCTCGCCGACCTGAGCCGCTGTGAAGAGGCGATGGAAGCGTACGCCCAGGTGCGTTACGCCGATCAGGCCGGCGCTTTGGTGGATCGTGCGCAGGCCGCCTTCGATGAGATCCGCTTCGGGCGCGGTCTCGAGTATCTTCGTGCCGGCCGGTGCCGCTGAACCGGTCCTTCTCCCCGTGTATTCAGGTCCCATGCGAACGACTCCGATCCGATACGTCCTGCCTCTCCTGCTCGTGCTCGCCGCGTGCGGGGGTCCGTCCAACCGCTATCAGGGGATGGACGCGCCGGCGCTCTTCGCCATGGCGCAGCAGGAGGCCAACGAAGGAGAGCACGACAACGCGATCCGGACGCTCGATCGGCTCCTGCTGGCCCACGGCGACTGGTCCGGCGTGCCCGACGCACGCCTCCTGCTGGCCGAGATGTACACCGAGAAGGACGAGCATCTGACGGCCGCGGCCGAGTACCGGCGCTTCCTCGATCGCTATCCCGGTCACCCCAGGGCGGCCGAAGCCGCGCTCGGACGCTGCCGCGCGTTCTCCGAGCTCGCGCCACGGCCCGAGCGGGACCAGTCGTACACGCAGCAGGCGCTCGTCGAGTGCGGCAACACCGCGGCCGATTTCGCCGGGCTTCCCGAGGCGGCCGAGGCTGCCGAGCTGGCCACGGAGATGCGCGAGACGCTCGCCGAAAAGGACTTCCTGAACGGCCAATTCTATCTGCGGCGGAACCTCCACGACTCGGCCATCAAGTACTTCGAGTTCGTGATCCAGCGCTATCCGGACAGCGAGTTCGCCCCGCGCGCCCTCCTCGGGGTCTACCGTGCGAACATGGCGATCGGTTACGAGGATCTCGCTGAGGAGGCGCGCGACCGCCTCTTGGCCCGGTACCCCGATTCCGAGGCCGCGGCGGAGATCGGCACGAGTGCCGATCAGGGCTGAGCCGGGGCCGTGAGCGGCACCCCGCGCATCGGGGTGTTCGGCGGAACGTTCGACCCGCCCCACGTGGGCCACGTACGGGTCGCGGCGGACGTCGCGGACCACCTCGCGCTCGACCGGGTCCTCTGGGTGCCCGCGCGCGTCTCGCCGTTCAAGCGCGAGGCCGAGATCTCGGACGCCGACGTGCGTCTGGAGATGGTGCGTGAAGCCGTGTCCCTTGATCCGCGGTTCGAGGTCGATGCCAGGGAGCTCGCGCGCCCCGGCCCTTCGTATACGGTCGATACCCTCGAGGAGCTGCGGGCCGAGCACCCCGAAGCGGAGATCTTCCTGATCCTGGGCGCCGATCAGTTCGAGGAGCTCGAACGTTGGCGCGCGCCCGAGCGCATCGTGCGCGCGGCCCGGCTCGCGGTGATGGACCGCGGCGGAACGGTTGCGCGGGCCCTCGTCCCCGAGGTTTTCGCGGCCGTGCCCGGCATCGAGGGGGCCGCCACCTTCGTCCCCGTGCGTGCGGTCGACCTGTCCTCCACCGGCGTGCGCGCTGCGGTCGCGAACGGCGAGGACCCGGCCGGATCCGTGCCGGAGGGCGTCGCGCGGCTGATCCGCGCCCGGGGGCTGTACCGCGGCTGACGTCGGTTATATTGCCCACATGCACTCATCCGACCGTGTCGAGGCCCGCCGTTCCTCCGGAAACTCGCCATGCGCCTGACCGAACCGGACCTCGTCCGTTGGGGGCGGACCATCGGCCATGGGGTCCAGCCTCCGGTCGTGCTCGCGCTCGAGGGACCCCTGGGCGCCGGCAAGTCCGTGCTTGCCCGCGCGATCGGTGAAGGCGTCGGCGTGGATGTGCCCATGCCGTCTCCGACTTTCAACCTCCTGCTGCGCTACGACCTCCCCTCCGGAGTCTCGGTCGTGCACCTCGATCTGTACCGCATCTCGGAGCCCGAGGAGGTGTGGGAGCTCGGGTGGGCCGAGCTCGGAACCCGCCCGGAGATCGTGCTGATCGAGTGGCCCGAGCAGGCCGGCGAGCTCATGCCCGACGACTACTGGCACGTGCGGTTGACCGTGACCCGCGGGAACCGCAAGCTCAGGGACATCGAAGTGCAGCGCTTCGGGACGCCGCCGCCGCTTCCCGGCTTCCCGATGACGTTGGGCCGGAACCAATGATCCACCCTGCGCATGACCGTTAGGCTCGCGTTCGATACGTCGGGCGCCCTGGGGTCTGTTGCGGTGGATGTCGAGGGAACCGTCCGGGGATCCGCCCTGCTCGAGCGCCGTACCGAGCACGCCGCGCGGCTGCTGCCGGCCATCCACGAGTCCCTCGCCGCGGCCGGTCTCACCGCGCGCGACGTATCGGAGATCGTGGTCGGCGAAGGTCCGGGCTCGTTCACGGGCGTACGCGTCGCGGCGGCGACCGCCAAGGGGCTCGCGCTCGGGCTCGGCGTCTCGTTACGGCCGGTCTCGAGCCTGGCCGCCGCCGCGCTCACCGCGCCGCTCACCGCGCCCGATGCGCCGACCGTCCGCTACGTGCTGTTCGACGCCCGCGCCGATCGTGTCTACGGCGCATGCTACGGGACCGGCGCCTCCGTGTTCGAGGAGCTCGTCGCGCCGCACGCCGGGCGAGTCCAGGACGTGCTCGCGGGTGAGGTTCCCCCTGGCGCGGAGTTCACCGGCGACGGGGCGGTGAAACATGCCGCGTTGCTGCTCGAGGCCGGGTACGGGGTCGCCGTCGAGGCCGCCGCCTCCGGATACGCCCTGGGCCTACTTCGCTGCGTCGCGCTCGGCGGGTCGCCCGACCTAGTCGATCCCGCCGGTTGGGAGCCCCGCTACGTGCGAGCCTCGAGCGCCGAGCGGCTCTGGAATGCATAGAAAAGTGGACCGCGCGCCCTCCCATCTCGCGGCCCGGGTGCGCGCCATGACCCCCTCCGACCTCCCGGACGTGGTCGCCATCGAGACCGAGGCCTTCAGCACCCCCTGGAAGGCCGACACCTTCGAGGGTCTCATCGGCCGGGAGGGGCTGGAGCTCCTAACGTTCGCCGATTCCGAGGACGGCGTGATCGGTTATGCGGTGCTCTGGTGCATCCTGGATCAGGGCGAACTCGCGAACATCGCCATACGGCCCGAGCTCCGGGGAAGGGGACTCGGCGCGCGTCTGCTGGCCGAGGTCGTCGAGATCTGCCGCCGGAAGGGCGTCAAATCGCTGTACCTGGAGGTGCGCGAGTCCAACCGCGCCGCGGTCTCCCTCTATGAGCGCTTCGGCTTCCGCGACGTGGGCCGGAGGAAGAACTATTACCAGAGCCCCAGGGAAGACGCGCGGGTGATGGAGCTGGTGATCGAGTGAGGTGAGCGTCCCCCGCCGACATGGTCGCGCCCCCCGCGGCTGGCGAGCTTGACGCATGCCCTCGCCATCCACGACATCGGTCGCCGAACGTCCCCGCGAGCGCCTGCGTCAGGCGGGCGCGCGGCACCTCGCGCTCGGTGAGCTCCTGGCGCTCCTGGTGGGCAGCGGCAGCGTCGGGGGCTCGGCGCGCGTGGTCGCCGAGCGGCTGGCGACCCGGGCCGGAGGATCGCTGGCCCGCCTCGCCGCCCTGGACGTGGGCCAGCTCGAGGCCGTCCCCGGGGTCGGATCGGCGACCGCGTGCCGTGTGCTCGCCGCGCTGGAGCTCGGACGCCGGGCGGCCGCCGAGGAGCTCGATCCCGGCACGCCCGTGCGCGGCCCGGACGACGTGTTCCGGCGGATGGGACCCCGGCTGCGAGATCTTGCGCAGGAGGAGTTCCACGCGCTCCTGCTCAACACCCGGCACCGTGTGGTACGGGAAGTGCTGGTAACCCGGGGGATCCTGGACGCGTCGCTCATTCATCCGCGCGAAGTGTTCAGGCCGGCGGTGGCGGAAGGCGCGGCAGGCGTGATCCTGGTGCACAATCACCCTTCCGGAGATCCGACGCCTTCCCCGGAAGATCGTGTCGTGACCCGGCAACTTGGTGCCGCCGGGCGCGCGCTCGGCATCCCGGTACTCGACCACGTCGTGGTCGGATGGGGACGCTATGTGTCCCTCTCCGGCGAGCTAGGAGGGAACATTTGAAGTCAATTCGAAAAAAGTTCGTTGACCGGAGACGGGAAGCACGCCTATCTTCGAGCAGTGTCCACCGGGCGAAAAGCCCTGTCCTACTTGCCGAAGGAGCCCATATGGTTCGCTCGGCGGCGGCGGTTCTCGCCGTGCTGATTCTTCCAGGTTTAGCGCTCGCACAAGACTCGCAGGGGTCGCACACGGTCATCCGTGACGACACCCTCTGGGATCTCTCCGAGCGCTATTACTCGAATCCGTTCGAGTGGCGGCTGATCTGGGAGGCCAACCGATCGGTGATCGACGATCCCAACCTGATCTATCCGGATCAGGTGCTTACCATTCCGGGGCTTCCGGCCAGGGACGCGACAGCCCAGGGCGACCCGCCCGGGGGCGTGAACGTCCCGGGTGGAAACGTTCCGGGTGACCCCGCTCCCGCTCAGCCACAGGCCCGGGGCCCGTCGGCGGATGCGGAGGCGCGCACCATCTTCTACCGGAACCAGCCCGACGCCGCCTCGGTGGTGGGCATGCGCGAGCGTGAGTACATCGCGGTCGATGTCGACCAGGTGTATTCGGCGCCGTGGCTCGGTCCCATCGAGGGCGTGCCCGAGAACCTCGGCACGCTGGTGGGCTTCGCGCTGCCGTCGGACCGGGGCTCGACCATGCGCCAGTTCCACCAGGTGAGCCTGCGGACCGACGCCCCCGTGCGCGTGGGCGAGCAGTACCACATCTACCGCGTGACGCAGGCGATTCCGCGGGTCGGCCAGGTCGTCACGCCTACTGGTGTCGTGAGCGTCACGGCCGTGCACGACAGTGGCGCCGTGGCCGTCATCTCGCAGGAGTACGGCCGCATTCAGAACGGCGACCTGATCGGGCAGCTGCCGCCTTATTCGATCGAAGCGGGGCAATACGCGGCCGACGTGGCCGGTGGATCCGAAGCCATGATCATGGGCTTCGCGGGCACGGCGCAGCTCAACGACACCGGCCAGCACGCCTTCCTCGACCTGGGCTCGGACCATGGGATCGGGGTCGGAGACGAGTTCGTCCTGTACAGCGATGCGGTTCGGACCGACGTGAGGGGGAGACTCCAGGTCGTGGGCGTGACGCCCACGTCGGCGACCGCCATGGTGGTCTCGCTGACGGACGACGTGTTCAAGCAAGGGATCATCGTCCGGCTCGTTCGCCAGATGCCGTGACGATGGGGGCACGCGGGACCCGTATCGCCTCGCCCCATCCGTAGCATCGAGAGTCCCCGCCGGTTTCCACCGGCGGGGACTCCCGTTTGTTTAGCAGGTCGTTGTTGGTCGTCGTCCGTCTTCTCACGCCCCCTACCGACTTCATGACGCCCTCCAAGAGAAACGTCCTGGTGACCGGCGGCGCCGGCTTCATCGGGAGCCATGTGGCCGACGCCTACCTCGCCAACGGCGATACCGTCTGGATCGTCGACGATCTCTCCTCCGGCAAGCGGGAAAACCTTCCCGCGGGCGCCGAGTTCGTGGAGATGGATATCCGCGATCCCGACATCCGGAACCTGTTCCGTGAGGTCCGTTTCGATCTGGTGAACCATCACGCGGCGCAGATCGACGTCCGCGTCTCGGTCGCCGATCCGATGAAGGACGCGAGCATCAACCTCCAGGGGCTCCTGAACCTGGCGGAGGCCGCGATCGAGGTGGGCACGGCCCGCATCGTGTACGTGTCGAGCGGGGGGGTGGTCTACGGGGAGCCGGAGCAGATCCCCACGCCCGAGTCTGCGCCTAAGCTGCCCCTCTCGCCGTACGGGGTGACCAAGCTCGCGGGCGAGTACTATCTCAACTATTACCGGTGCATTCGCGGCCTCGAATACGTCGCGCTCCGCTATTCCAACGTGTTCGGGCCCAGGCAGGACCCGCACGGGGAGGCGGGTGTAGTAGCGATCTTCTGCAATCGGCTCCAGAGCGGTGAGCGACTGACCGTGTTCGGCGACGGGGAGCAGACGCGGGATTACGTGTTCGTGCGTGACGTCGTCGCGGCCAACATGGCCGTATCCGACTTCGCGCTGGAGGACGGCGAAGGCCTGGATTCGCGGGCGTTCAACGTCGGCACCGGGACGGGCACCAGCGTGAACCAGCTCGCGGACGTGGTCGCGAAGATCGCCGGCTCCTCGCAGCCGAGGGATCATAAGGCCGAGCGCCCCGGGGAGCTCCGACACAGCACGCTCGACGCCAGCCTGTTGCGGTCGCGTGGTTGGGCTCCGGCGTTCACGCTCGAGGAAGGCCTCCGGGAAACGTACGAATTCATCGCTGAACAGAGAGCCCAGAAGGGATGAGCGCGACCTACCTCCTAATGCTGCAAGCCGCCGCACCGCCCACCACCGCCTTCCAGATGGTCGTGGGCGGCACGCTGCCCACCCAGATCGTCCTGGCGGTCCTGGCCGTATTCTCCCTCATGTCCTGGTGGCTGATCTTCCTGAAGTGGCGCCAGTTCCGGGAGGTGCGGGTGCTCGGGGACCACTTCCTCGACCAGATGGAGCGCGCCCAGCGGCTGGAAGATGCCTACAAGGCCATCCTCACCCTTCCTGAGTCGCCGTACGGGCGGGTCTTCCGGCAGGGGGTCAACTTCTTCAGCGAGCTTCGGCCAGGCGCGTTGCGCCAGGGGGCGCCGCCCACCCAGGGACTGTCCCTGACCCAGCTCGAGGCGCTCCGCATGGTGCTCGAGAAGGAGGAGGCCGAGGAGCGTGACGAGCTCGCTCACGGCCTGGGCTCGCTCGCGGTGATCGGCTCCGTGTCTCCGCTGCTCGGCCTCATGGGCACGGTCATCGGCGTCATGAACGCGTTCCTCGGGATCACGTCGTCCGGCTCGAGCAACATCATGGCCGTGGCGCCCGGCGTGGCCGAGGCGCTCGTGACCACCGTGGCGGGGCTGGCGGTCGCCATCCCGGCCGTGATCGCCTACAACCACTTCGTGGGCAAGCTCAACCTCGTCACCGGGGAGCTCGAGGGCTTCTCGAGCGAGTTCATCGGCACGCTGGCGAGGGAAGGGCGGGTCTGATGTCGCGAAGGGGTCGTCGTTCGGGAGGGCTGGGGCGGGCGGATCTGCCCGTGAACGCAGAGATCAACGTGACGAGCCTGGTGGACGTGGCGTTCACCCTGCTCGTGATCTTCATCATCACCGCGCCGATCCTGCAGGGCGGCATCGAGGTATCGATCCCGAGGGCGGACGTGCAGCCGATCACCTCCCAGGACAAGCCCTTCTTCATCACCGTGATGCGCGATGGCCGGATCTTCATGGAAGAGACCGAATATACCATCGAGGAGTTGGAGACGACCCTTCCACAGCTCATGGAGATCGGTGAGGTGGAGCGCATCTACATCAGGGCGGACTCGCTCGCACCGTACGGGCCGGTGCTGCGCGCGATGGCGACGGCCGTGCAGAGCGGCGTGAACTGGTCGGTCGTCGCGGAGCCCTGGTCCGGGTCGAGGTAGGCTATGGCCGCCCGCCGACCGACCTACGAGCGCAAGGCGCTCGCGTTCTCGATCGTCCTGCACACGGCGATCTTCGCCTTGGGATGGCTGAGCACGCTCTACGAGCCCGCAGCGTTCGAGTTCATCACCTACGAGATCGAGCTCGTTTCGCCCGCCCCCCCCGAACAGGCCGATGTGGCCCAGATCGCGGCCGAAGAGCTGGTGGTCGAGCTTCCGGAGACGCAGCCGGAGCCGGAACCCGAGCCGGAGGTCACGCCGCCCCCGCCCCCGGAGCGCGATCCGGAACCCGAGCCCGAGCCCGAGCCGGAGCCCGAGCCCGAGCCGGACCCGGAGCCCACGCCCCCCGCCGACGAACGCCAGCCGCCTCCCGAAGAGGAGCCCCGGCCCGCGACCAGGACGGAGGCACCGCCCGAGGACGTCGCGGAGACGGGCGAGGGGATCAACGTGCGGCTCGAGGGTGTCCGACGCGATTACCCGGCCTACTACGACAACATCATTCGCCAGATCCAGCGGTGCTTCCGCTGGCAGGGCGGCGGGGACTGGGAGACGACCGTCTACTTCGCGATCCGGCCCGACGGGACGGCGACGGACATCGAATTCGTGAGCCGGTCGGGAAATACCTCGTTCGACTTCGAAGCCATGGGCGCCATCGACTGCGCGGGTCAGGGCAGGTTCGGCGCGCTGCCCGAGGATCTCCCGTTCGACCGACTACCGGTTCAGTTCAGTTTCAGGCCCATGGGCATGGAGAGGTGACGCAGGCGTGAGCAAAGCCAACGGAACGAGGGTTCGAGGAGGATGGGGTGCCACCGCGGCGATGCTCGCTGTGCTGGCGGTGGGGGTGGGCATCGCGCCCGCGTCCGCGCAGGAGCCTGACCAGATCCCGGGCGTGAGCCTCGGGCTGGTTTACGAGACCGCATATCAGCCGGCGCTGGCCGTCAAGCCGTTCTCCGGGAGCTTCGGCGGGGGCGGCATCGCCCGCGACGTCGAGTTCATCGTCGGCCGCGATCTCCGCAACTCCGACCGCTTCCGGGTGCTCGACGAGATGCCTGGCGGAATGGCCGACGACCGCGTCGACTACTCCCTGTGGGACCGGCTGGGCGCGGACTGGGTGGTGGAGGGTCAGCTCGAGGGCGCGGGCGAGGGATTCGTGCTCGTCCTCTCGCTCCACGACGTGGTCTACGGAGCCGTGAGCGAGAGCGAGCGGTTCCGCCTTCCCGACGCGAGCGACGCCGACTTCCGTATGGCCGTGCACCGGGTATCGGACGACATCGTCCGCTGGATCACCGGAGAGCCCGGGATGGCCGCCAGCCGCATCTCGTTCACGATGACGGACGGGGGCGGGAACAAGGACATCTACATCATCGACTCCGACGGCGAGAACCTGCGGCGCGTGAGCGACGAGCAGAGCCTGGTCGAGTCACCGACGTGGTCGCCGGACGGCAGCAAGATCGCGTTCAGCTCGTGGGCGACGGGCATGCCCAGGATCTACCAGCTCGAAGTCGCGAGCGGCGAGCGCACGATGCTGCCCGAGGTCCGTGGCGCGGGCGATTACGTCACGCCCGCGTACCACCCCGACGGGCAGACCCTCGCGTTCTCGGTGCTGGGGCGGGGCGGCCAGAGCGGCATCTTCACCTACGACATCGCCCGCGACTGCTGCCTGAGCTATCTCTCGGGGGGTCCCTGGTACGACATCTCCCCGACGTATTCGCCGGACGGGCGGTGGATGGCGTTCAACACCCTCCGCTTCGGCGACCCGGTGCCGCAGATCATGCTGATGCCGGCGCAGGGGGGAGAAGCGGAGACGCTCTCGCCCTACGAATACGGTCGAGGGGGTTACTACACGTCTCCGGACTGGTCGCCCTTCGGAGACAGGGTGGCGTTTCACGGGCGCATCGAGCGGGGCCGCTACCACATTCTCGTGGCGAACCTCGCGGATGGCGGTCGGGTGCTGCGGCAGTTGACGTCGGAAGGCAACAACGAGGATCCCAGCTGGGCCCCGGATGGCCGGCACATCGTATTCGTCGGCGAGCGGAGCTGGGGATACGGGCTCTTCATCGTGGACGCGGCCACCGGACGCATCAGAGCGCTCATGTCCGGCCGCAGGGTAGGGGTCCCGGATTGGTCCCCCGCCTTCCGGTGACCAGGCGCCGGCCGGCGCCGAAAATCATTGCGCGATAGCCCCTTTCCGCATATACACAAAGGGGCTTTCCCCGCCGAGAAAGGTCGTTACCTTCGTTGCGTCGCCTGGCAGACTCCGGGCATCGCTATCGTCAACCTCAGGTTCAACCCGGGAGTAGCACGGATGATCGTCCGCCGCTTCGTATTGTCGGTCCTGGTCGCCACGTTGGTCGCAGGATCCTGCGGTGGTGACCCGCCGCCGCCGCCGCCGGCCCCGCCGGCCCCTGATCAGGACTCGCTGCAGCGGTATCGCGATTCCGTCGCGGCTGCCCAGCGTGCCGCGGCCGAAGCGGCCGCTCGCGCGGCCGCAGACAGCGCCGCCGCCGCCGAGCGTCAACGTCTGGTCGCCGCCGCTCGCAACGTCCTCGAGCAGCGCGTCTTCTTCGACTACGACGAGTCCGCCATCCTGCCGGCCGCGGAGCAGCTGCTTCGCCAGAAGGCGGAGATCCTCCGTGCGAGCCCGCAGGTCCGGATCCGCGTCGAGGGGCACGCGGACGAGCGCGGCTCGACCGAATACAACCTCGCGCTGGGCAACCGCCGTGCCGAAGCGATTCGCCAGTTCCTGACGGACTTCGGTCTGTCCGCGGATCGTTTCGAGACGACGACGTTCGGCGAAGGCCGTCCGATCGCGACCGGCTCGAACGAGCAGGCATGGGCGCAGAACCGCCGTGGCGAGTTCGTTATCACGGCCGGGGCGGACTCCATCAATCCGCCGAACTGACGGTACGACCCTTGCGGGTTCCCTCCCTCGGACATTTTCCGGGGGAGGGACCCATGTCGATCATGACAAGAAAGAGAAGCTTCTCCACGGCGGTCCGCGCCATCCTGGCGGTGGCCGCCGTCTCCACGCTCGGCGGTTGCGCCATGAAGAGCGACATCCGCGATCTCCAGACGGAGATCCGCGCGCTCACGGCCAGCCAGGACTCGCTGACCCGCGAGCTTCGCGTGGCCATGTCGTCGACGCAGGACACGCTTCGCACGCAGTCGGGTCAGCTGTTCGACTTCCGGGGGGAGATCACCCGGGTCATGCGTGAGATCCGTGAGGAGATGGCTCAGCTCCGCGCCCTGACGGGCGAGAACCAGCGGGGCATCTCGGCGCTCCAGCGCGGTGCGGGACTGAGCACGGGGGGCGGTAGTGGCGGGGGCGCGCCTCCAGGCGGAGGCGGTGTGTCCGAGGGCGTGCCCGGTGTGGGCGGGTCAAACGCGGAGCAGCTCTGGGAGGCCGCGACGCAGCAGTTGGCGCGCGGCTCGCTCGCCACGGCCCAACGCGCGTTCCAGCAGTTCCTCCGCGAGCACCCGAACCACGACCGCGCTCCGGACGCCCAGTTCTTCCTGGCCGACATCCTGGTGCAGCAGGGCCAACCCGAAGATGCGCTCCGGGCCTTCGAGGAAGTGCAGTCGCGCTTTCCGACGTCCACGCGCGTGCCCGATGCGCTCTATCGCATCGCGATCCTGCAGATCGACGCCGGAAACGTCGATCAAGCACGGACGACACTCCAGCGGATCGTGAATACCTACCCCGACACGGCGATCGCCCTGATCGCGCGGGACAAGCTGGAAGAGATCGGGTAGTGGGGCGCGGTTGAGCCATGCGGTGTCCCGAGTGCGATGCCACCGAGAACCGGGTCGTCGATACGCGGGCAAGCCGTGGAGGACGAGCCGTGCGGCGCCGCCGCGAGTGCGCGGTCTGCGGCCGGCGCTTCACAACCTATGAGTACGTGGAGGAACGCCCCACCCAGGTGCTGAAGCGCTCGGGCGCGGTGGAGGATTTCGACCGGTCCAAGCTACTGGGGAGCGTGAAGACCGCGTGCGCGAAGCGCCCTGTCTCCGCCTCGGCCATGGAGGAGCTGGTCGACGCCGTGGAGGACGAGCTCTCGAAGGGCGCGGCCGTGGAGGTTCCGAGCGTGAAACTCGGCGCGATCGTCATGGAGCTACTGCGTCCGCTGGACCGCGTGGCTTATGTGCGGTTCGCGTCCGTTTACCGGAACTTCCAGGATGCGGGTGAGTTCCAGGAATTCGTCGATGAAATGGCTGCGGCTCAGGAACGCGAGGAGCTCCGCCGAAACCAGGTAGAGCTGCCGATCTGACCGTGTCGAAACCGTCTGGAGCCCGCGCGTGAAACGCCGCCACCGCAACGAACGGGGCGAGATGCCCTTCCTGGATCACCTGGAAGAGCTCCGTTGGCGCATCCTGGGATCGCTCATCGCGGTCATCGTCGGGACGGGCATCGGGTTCTGGCTCGTCGTGTACTACGAGGTGCTCGAGCTGCTGACGCGGCCCGTCCGTGCGGCACGGGGAGATCCGAGTCTCAAGCTCATCTATCTGTCCCCGGCCGACCCGTTCTTCGTGTCCATACGGCTCGCCATCTACATCGGGGTCATCTTCGCCTTTCCGATTCTCATCTACAACATCTGGTCGTTCCTGTCGCCGGCGCTCGAGAAGCACGAGAGGCGCGCGATCCTGCCGTCCCTGTACCTCGGGCTCGTGCTCTTCATGGCGGGCGTGGCACTCGCCTATTTCGCCGCCCTTCCGATGACGTTGGCGTTCTTTCAGGGATTCTTGACGGAGTCCCTCGAAGGCCAGCTCGAGATCAACCAGACGCTCGGGTTCGTGGTGAAGCTCCTGCTCGCGTTCGGCGCGGTGTTCGAGCTGCCCATCGTCATCGTCATCCTGAGCGCCATGGGGCTCGTCACGCCCGAGTTCCTGCGCGCCAAGCGAAAGCACGCGATCGTGGGCATCACCGTGCTGGCCAGCTTCATCACGCCGGGTGACGCCATCACGCTCACCGTCATGATGATGCTGCCGCTCATCCTGCTGTACGAGCTCGGCATCTTCCTGTCGATGGGCATCTACCGGGGTCGAAGGAAGCGCGAGGCCGAGCAGGAAGAGGCGGATCGACTGCGATACGAGTCCGTCAAGGAGCCCCCTGTCGGCGCGGTCCAGCGGAAGGACTCCCCGGGGGAGCCATGATCTCCCGGGCCGCGGCATGCATACGGAGGGCGGCGCTCGGGTGGGCGCTCGTCTCCGGCATGGCCTTCGCGCCGAGCCCGATCGCCGCGCAGCAGGAGCCGCAGCCCGACTCCGTGCAGGAGCGGATCCGCGAGCGGCTTCGGCGGCTCGCACGGCCGCCGGGCGCCGACAGCGTGCTCTTCCGGGAGGACTCGGTGCGCCTCGCGGAGGCCGAGGCGGGGGTGCGGCCGAGCATGTCGGGGGCGGCGGACTCGGTCGTAGCCGCTCTCTCCACCATGCCGGGGTTCACGCTCACCCGGTACGAGGGAACCGGGGCAGAGTTCAGCACGGAGGACCGCATCCTGGTGCTCCGGGCGCCGGAAGAAGGGCGCGCGCGGGTGAGCAGGGAGGGCATCGAGGTCGAAGCGGACTCGTCGATCACCTTCGACGAGTCGACGGGGCTCATGCGGACGGTCGGCATGGCCACGTTCACGCCGCCGGACAACGATCCGGTCGACGCGGCCAACATGATCTACGACATGAACCAGGCGCGCGGCTCCGCGACGGGTGCCCGTACCGAGTTCAGCGAAGGCGGCGCGCAGTGGTTCATGAGCGGTGACATGCCGTGGGCCGGACAGGATTCGACGTTCATGTCGCACGCCCGGTTCACCTCGTGTGACCTCGAGGAGCCGCATTACCACTTCGAGGCGAACCAGATCAAGGTGGTGGGCGGGCGCATCCTGGTCGCACGAGGGGTCAAGCTCTACTTCGCGGACGTGCCGGTGGCGTGGCTTCCGTTCATCGCCCAGGACCTGGAGCAGGGACGGGCGTCGGGCCTGCTGACCCCGCGGTTCAGCCTCAACGACATCGTGCGCACGTCGAGCGGGTATCGGCGCCGTATCAGCAATCTCGGCTTCTACTGGGCCATGAGCGAGTACTCGGACGCGCTCATCGCCGCCGACTGGTTCAGCGATACGTTCTTCAGCCTGTCGACGGCCTTCCAGTACCGGTTCAACCGGCACTTCCTGGGAGGCGGGGCGAACGTGCGGCGGTACTGGAGCGCGGACGGGACGAGGGAGCTCGCGTTCGATTCGAACCACGACTGGCAACCCGACGAGCGGACCCGCCTGAGCGTCGCGGCCCGGTACGCCGCGGCCGACTTCGTCCGGGAGTTCTCGTTCGATACCGAGGAGGTGACGCGACAGGTCACCTCCACCGGCGGCGTGAGCCGGAGGTTCGATTGGGGCAACCTGTCCGTCAACGCGACCCGCAACGAGTACCTGTCCGACGACCGGGTCGAGTGGACCCTGCCGCAGGCGAACCTCTCGTTCACCTCGCGCACGCTGTTCCGGGCGCCCGCGACGGAAGCGCGCTTCTGGAACAACCTGACGTGGAGCTCCAGCACGAATTTCTCGCGCTCCACGGTCGAGCGCTTGGAGCTTCCGACGGACACGTTCTCGTACGCGCGGGCGGACACCGACGTGAGGACCGCCGGCGCCTCCACCAGCCTGGGCATGGGGAAGCTCAGCTTGAGCCCGGGCGTGACGTTCAACGAGACGCGGACGCTCGGGGTGCCGGAGGCACTCCTGGCGAGCGAGCCCGGCGACCCCCTGGACCCGGCGGATCTACTCGTCTCCGCGCCGTCACGCGATATCGCACGGGCCACCATCGGCTGGCGGACCTCGATCCGGTATCAGCAGCCGCTCATCGCCTCGACCACGATCACGCCGGACATCTCTTTCTCGGGGGATCTGCTCCGGTCCGACACGTCGACGCTCGCCTCCGACTTCGTGGCCGCGCCCACGCGGGTCTCGTTCGGCGCGACGCTCAAGAGCGACGTGTACGGCTTCTTCCCGGGCGTGGGGCCGTTCGAGGCGATCCGGCACAAGATCACGCCGTCCATCACATACGCCTGGACGCCTGCGGCGACCCCCACGGAGCTGCAGCGCCAGGTCTTCGGCTCTCGGGCGATCCAGCCCCGGAACGTCCTGTCGCTCACGCTGAACCAGACGTTCGAGGCGCGCCGCCGGGAGAGCGAGGACACCGCTGCCGCGGCACGTGCTGCACCGCCACCGCCGCCCGGCGCCGACTCGGCTTCGATCTCGGACCTGACCCCGGAGGTCCAGGAGGAGTCCGGCGGGCCGCGCCGGATCCAGCGCCCGCCGGTGACGACCCTGCTCGGGCTCACGACCAGTGTGGTGCGTTACGATTTCGTGGAGGCCGACTCCATCGGTCACTTCCTGGCCGGATTCGAGACGACGCAGCTCCGGAACCAGATCAACTCCGACTATCTCCGGGGATTGTCCGTCAGCGTGTCGCACGACCTGTTCGCCGATTCACTCGCCGAAGGCAGGCTCGTGGAGCGGAAGTTCCGGCCGCATCTGTCGTCGTTGAACCTCGGGTTCTCGCTGAACTCGCGGTCGGGGATCTTCCGCCTGCTCGGGCTCGGCGGCGGCGACGACGCGGCGCCGGTGGAGGAGCCCCTAGACGAGGGGCTCGACGACGCGTTCGAGGAGAGCATCATCGCCGAGGGATCGATGATTCCGGAGCGCGCGGGCCGCGCTGGCGATCTGACGCCCACGCCCGAACGGGCCCGATCCGACATCGGCCAGTGGAACGCCAATCTCTCGTTCGCGTTGCAGCGCCCCCGGAACAACCCGGACGCACTGAGCCGCATGCTGAGCGGCTCGGTCAGGGTGCGCCCCACCGAGAATTGGGACCTGAGTTGGCGCTCGGCCTACGACCTCGAGGCAAAGGCGTTCAACGATCACGTGATCCGCATGACCCGCGACCTGCACCGGTGGCAGGCGCACTTCGACTTCATCAAGACCGTGACCGGGAACTGGACCTTCCGGTTCGAGGTGTCCCTCACGGACAACCGCGACATCAAGTTCGATTACCGGCAGCGGAATCTCGACGTGGCCACCCCGAGGGAAGCCCCGAGCCCCTGAGCAAGGTCCGGCCGTCCCTCGAACGTCCTCCTGGTGTCCCCGCAAGAGGACGGTTGTGCGCGTTGCTTGCGGCCTAAGTCATTGTACGATAATCACCTGGGATTCCGGCACGGGCTCTGCTCTGACGGAGGCCAAAAGAAGGCTCCGGCCACTGCGGGGCCCCACCGAGGAGAGGAACCATGAGACGTGTGGTGTTTGCGGCACTATTGGCCACGTTCGCCGCGGCCGGGTGCAGAAACGATGCGACCGTAGTCCTCGACGATCCGGCTCCCCCGAGGGCGCTCGAGGGCAGCTATTACGCCGGGGCCATCACCCTGACCTGGGAGCTCGCCTCCGGCTGGGACGGGGAATCCTTCCGCGTCTATGGTCGCCGGGTGAGTGACGCCGACTACTTCCTCATCGCGGAAGTCACGAGCTGCACCGCAGGAGTGTGCACGTATTCCGACACGAACATCGAGGAAGACGTCACCTACGAGTACTACGTCGCTGCGTGGGATCCGGCCTCCGGCCTCGAGACCCCGTCGGACTTCACGGTCGAGGTGTTCGCGCCCCGCCGTGTGCCCCCGCCCGTGCCCAACCAGACCGCCGTGATCGCGTTGGACAATGCGAACTACATCGTCTGGGGCGAGGCCGCGCGGGGCGCATCGGACTTCTCGTTCTACAGGGTCTACCAGGCCGCGCCGGACGGAAACGACTACCTGCTCGGTGAGACCGATTCGGAGGGCTTCCTCGATCTGCTGGCGGCCAACGGGCAGACGTACGAGTACTTCGTGACCTCCGTGGACGTGGACGGGCACGAGAGCCTCGGGAGCCAGCTGGCCTCCGGCACGCCGCGCGTGGACTACACCGGCGAGATCCTGTACGACTACTTCGACGACCAGACGTTGTCCGGCTTCCGCTTCCAGGAGGACGAGAGCGCGAGCCCCATCCTGGGCGGCGACCACCCCGACGCGCACTTCAGCGTGGAACGTGACGTGGATGGGTTGTGGTGGCTGCGGCCTGGGCCGGCGGCGGGATCGAGCGTCCATCCGAACGGTGTCTTTACCAGCGCCCTGAAATGCGGCGTCGCGGCGGATGCGACGTGCCTGGACGCCACGACGGCGCCGACGGGGAACGTGTACACGGTGGACCCGGTCCGGATCGATCCCGAATACACCTACTTCCTGCGCGTGATCGGGGACGACGGAGAGGTGCACTACGGCGCCATCCGGGTGGCCTTGCAGGGGGTGAACCAGGAT
>Ga0326597_10003631_pt1 | contig 22106 bp, 12 predicted proteins | sample RVTome_12_FD_203789 | JGI IMG/M metagenome (GOLD analysis project Ga0326597, IMG submission 203789) | Soil microbial communities from uranium-contaminated site in the Upper Colorado River Basin, Wyoming, United States - RVT100D185 | ecosystem: Environmental > Terrestrial > Soil > Contaminated >...
CGAAATCGAGTCCGAAAAAAAAGAAAACTCTATTCTTCGTTCTGAGTCGATTGGCGCATCTGGATCTGAGAACGGCGGCATTCGAGTCAAAAAAGTCTTCCCTTCAATAGGCCTTAACGAGGAAAAAATAGCATAGAGGGGATTTCAGATCCAGCGATGTGCACGCTTGATTGGACAAGTCAATACCCACTTATCTCCCGTTCTCCTGATTCTTACGACTTAAAAAAAATGACTCCTGATAATGCTCCCTCTTATCCATCAGTTTGGCCTTCTGATTTCAATCCTCGTCCTATTCCAACTGTTAGTTATGAACTCCTCATAATCCTATTTCGCGTGTTCTTCCTAGGTATGGTCATTATTCTTTCTCTCCTCCCATGTTCGTTCTGAGCTGCCTATTTCTTTCGATGTGCATGATTCTCATACTTCAGGGCGTGACTCTTCACAGAATAAAACCACTCGAAAAACTCAGAGACTCGTTTTTCAGTGGGGGGGACACGCGTGCCAGTCCCCACAGAGAGGAAAGACGAAGAGAGATAGTTTGGAGGTTTTTATTCGTCAGGGGCGACAGAAAAGCGACAGACAGACCGTAAAAAGGGTTTTAGGGTTAGGTTTCGATTCGAACCCTGGGAGCAGTGTCGCCAAAGGCATTGGAAAGAACACCGGGAGCGCCGGCAAAGATGTGACCGATGCCTTCTCGAAGTTCTCCGAGAGCTCCGCAGCCGACCTGCCGACAGATGTCCGGACGACCAGACACGGGATTGAGGCCCTTCTGGTTTCCGCGGCCCATCCAGACGTTCCATACGCTGGAGCGTTCGTCGATCCCGGTCTCGCGGATGTCGTAGATGTTGCGTGGGGTGAAGGCTCGAGCGGGCGTGGCTGCATTGTTGAGATTGGCGAAGCCGGCCTGGAAGTTGGCCACGATTGCCGAAGGGTAGGACATGTTGCAGTTGGAGAACTGCGGAACGAGTGCGTCCGGAATGACTGCGCCTGCGTGCACCTTGGTTTGCGGGAGAGTGGCAGGACCCAAGAGACAGATGTTCTCGCCGAGAGTCTCCGAGGTTACGCTGCCTCCACCGTAGGCGATGAACCGATCTGCAGTGCGGTTCTTGGGGTCTGATGGATCCCACTGTCCTTCTTGGTAGTTCCTCCTGTTTGTGCGGTCTACCTCGACCGTCAGATCCGCGATCCTGCCCGATCCGCCGCGTAGGTATGCGCTGAATGAGGCATGCGGGAGGACGACAACACGCCGGGGATCCCCTACAAATGCCATCAGCCACGTCGAGGTGTGCACAGTCAGCTCGCGGACGTCGCTGTTCATGCCCTGCGTCTGTGCAGTCAAATCATGGCCGATCCACCCTGTCTGTCGTCCTTTCTCGACAAAGATGGCGGAATTCATCCTGAAATTGATGAACGGATCCATGCATATGAGCGTCATCGGCTGTGGGATTCCCCGATTGTGCAGCGCAATCATCAGCTGCGCCGTGGGCTTGGCACCCATGTAGGCAAACAGCGCAGCCCGGAGCCGCCACCTCGATGGCACAGAAGGCCCTGCTGCTTTGATTCTGCGCAAAAAGTGACTGTTGGGCAGCTCTTCGAGAGTAAATCCGGGGTGTGCGTACGCATGCAGTTCCTCTGGATGTGCATGAGCATGAGCATGAGCCGGATCTCGATGACGATGGAGATCTGCAGAGCCGTACAACAGCGTGGCAGGCACGTGTTCCCTTGATGAAGATGAAAATGAGTCCGAGCCATACGAGGCTCTTTCATGACGATAGTCGTTGGGATCATGCGCCAGAGTGGCCGAAGCTCCCGAGTGCCAGTGGTGCGGATCTTTGTCTGCACGGTGATGCGCTTCGCCATGCATGCGGATATCGTCGAAAGCTGCTGCTAGTCCGGCAGATTGTTGGTCTCGAATCCTTTCGTCGTTCTCTCCTGTCTGTACAAGAGTTGGATTTGAAGGTGCGCCCACGAAAAGTCCTGGAGACGTAGAGGAATGTGGTCGCAGGATACTGAGAGCCACGCTTGTACCAGGTCGGGCATTTGTTGAGAACGCACGGACCATACGCTCAAACTCGAGCCAGTATGTGGGGGAGAACGACAAACGAGTGTTCACAACTGGCAACGTGCGTCCGATATCTTGTAACACTTCCCAAATTCGGCTTCCGCTCTCGAGCTCACTTTCCGCGGCCCTAGGAAATTCCATACTCGACGAAGCACGTCGAGATGCTTCTTCGACTTCCTCTACAGATTCGTAATTCTCGTCTGCCATGACGGCGATGTTTCGCAAATACTCGGTTACGGTCGCCTGTGTGTCCTCACGACCTAGGCGAATTCCAAGCAGAGGAACATCTTCTTCTTCTACTTCCTCCTCCTGAATTAGGTTCGTCAGTATGACCACTGCGAATTGGAATCTTCGGAGGGTGCGGATAAGGACTTGATAATCGGCAGATGTGGCAGTAATTTGTTCGGGAGTCCTCGCGAAAGCCGATTTTACAGGTGCCCAATCGTTTTTCTCAAGCTTTTCGCGGAATATCTCTGTAAGAGTTTGCAGAGAGGTCTTCAAACTAGAAGCGTACTTTCGTGCCCATAATCCTCCTTCCCTGGTCCATCCACCGAACAGCGAAGGCTGTTGAGAGAAACCAGGATCTCCTACATCGTAACCTGTGTCCCCAATATAAACAACATCATCAGGTCCTCTCTCATATCTTGGGGGTATTCCGCTTCCAGGTTCTAATGAAAACATCTCTTGGAGTGGCGTTCCATCCTCTACGTTTGACAAGAAGTGACCCCATAACAGAGTGTTTGCTACCAGTTGCAATTGATCACTAATAGCTGCGTTGGTCAAAATTCGAGACAATGCAATACTCAGATCGAATGCGTATTGTGCAGATCTCGCACCGTCATTATCACCTGCAATTACACCTGTAGCTCCTGCTACAGATAGAACAGAGAGTAAATGCCTTGGAGTAATAGACAATGGATTCGATGGTCTACCAGGATTCCCAGCCGTATCACTTTCAGGAAACCACGTAGGTATACGGCTAGGATAGGATAAAGTATCAGCGCGTCCCAGTGTAAGATCTGGTATGGCTATATCGGCGACAGCGTCAACAACAGGATGAACGAGCCACTTGGCTGAGACTGAATCATCACCTTCGCCTCTAATCACAACGTTGTGTCCGTACCGCAAAGTAGCGCGCGTAGCTTCTACTCTTGCACCTGAACCTAAAGAAAGATTGCCATGTAAGAATGGATGAACGATACCTAGTGGAGCCTTGATAGAATCTACAACGCTTTGTTGAAATGCCGTGCGTTGGTTCATCTCTGAGTTACCATCTGCCCGTTGAAAGTGAGCCAACATGTTTTCCCTGAAGAATACGTTTGGTGCTGTGCCGTCATTTTCTTGGGAGGAAAAGATGGAGCGCACGACGTCACTGTACTTGTCGAGTGCAGAAATGCCTCGGCTGATCGTTTTGAAATACTCTCCTGAACCTTTGATGGCCGACCAACCCAGCATGTCCGAAGATGATGTTGTCAGATTGGCAATCTTTCGCATGGAAGAGACAGTTGAAAATCCTGGCATCGTGAGACCATTGGGAGGATTCACGGTGGCAGCCACAAACCTCGCCTTTGCAAAGTCTCCTGGTGTCATAAAGTGCATAGCTGTTTTTATCAGGCCTGCTCGTAACATTCTTGCGCCCCACAACAAGTGTGAAGGGAAACTTCGCCAATCATCCCTGCCTACACCTCCGTCTTGAGGTAAAAAAGTAACCGCCGGATCCAATAGATCTCTATTTGGACCTACAAACACTCCTGACTCTGCCAATTCTGAATCGAGCCATATGTACGACGGACTGGCATCTGCTAATTGCTTAGCATCGGGGTTTTCTCTGAATAATTCTGTTAGTTCTCGAGAGGCTTCACTTAATCGTGGTAGATGATCGACGGGAAATAGAATATCTGCCATGGCGTTTGCATAACGGGTTTGTGCATCAGCAAGACCATCAATAACAGCAAGACCATCAATAACACCCACAACTGCGTATGGAATTGTGGGTGAGGAAAAATCAGGTCGGTTTAAAAGATTAACTGCCGTCCTAAAGTCTTCGCCGTTAAGAAAGGCAATAGCCCCTAGAAAAATATCTTCTCCAATTTGAATGTTGGAGCCAAATGAATAATCTAAGGGTTGATCAATACCGGCGTTTTTTGCCCCGTACACAGGATTCCAGGGGAAAGGTCCAGATTGCGTAGAAACCATCTGGACTTTCATCAAAACACCTGAATTTCCATCGTCCATACCACGTTTAAAGCCTACGTGGGTAGGAGTGAGTTGTCCACCAGCACCAGAAATAGTGAGAGGAACGACGGAGGGGATATTGACAGATCCGTCTGTGCTAGGAAGGATATTGGAAGCAGAGCCACCGGCATACTGGGAAATGGTCATTCGTTCGTTGCTGATATTGGACCATGCGACAGCAGAGATGAATCCTTCGACATCGCCGGATTGATCAGGCTTGATTTCGTAGTTGCGGTGCATGATACTCAGCATGTCGTCGATGGCGGTGTATGCATCGTCGCCGACGATGTCTCCGATGGACTGGCAGGTCATGTCGATGATGCTCTTTGTCATCTCCATATCTGTGTGTCGAAGATCCTGATTGCCCACGAGCTGGACGACAGAGTATCTGCCAGAGTCGTAGACAACCCAGGGATCGGGGAGGAAAGTGGATTCGTCGTCGATCGTGATTCCGAGCAGTTCGGCAGTCAACTTGTAATCTCCCTTGCCGAAGAGTTGATCGTAGGCAAAGTCGTCGAGGTTTCCGGCTGAATCCCAGCACATTGCGTGTTTCATGATATCTGCGTAGGATTGACGTCGCCATGTGACCCTACCGCTGAGATCTAAATAGTACAAATCGTTGACGAGAGGAGCGCTCGCTGCGTCAGTAAACGCGCATCCCGAGCCGTGCTTTGAGGAGACTCGGCCTGAAGATCGAAGGGATTGGAGTTCCATGTACGGCTGGTTGTCAAGCAAATACCACCTGCCGACCTGGGCAGGAGTAACCAGAAGACAGGCCGAGTCGATGGCTGCGTTGTCGAAATCGTAGGTGGGTTCCACGATAATTTCGTGGCCATGCGAAGTGAAAGAGCTTGCAACCATGCGCTCGCCTGCGTGGATATGTGCGGGTCCTTCGCTTCCACGACTGAGATATTCGGTGCGTTCAGGAGAATAGGCGATGGTGTCAGCAACGCCGGATGCGACGAGGACTGCGTCAGTCTTGATGCCGTTGGCTCCGGTGACCCGATCTACCCAGTTGAGAACCCATTCGAAGCCGTTCTTGCGATTGAAGATGCCAAACGTGCCTGGATGAGCCAAGATAGACCCTCCGTTCGTCTGGCCCCTGAAGGCGAGTGTACGCGAAAAGTCGGCGACGCTCTCATGGCCAGTGCCGATCAGTTGGCGTTGATCACGGTATAAATCGTCTGCGGACATCAGGGCGCTGGTGACCATTGTGGCTGCAAGGACAGTGAGATCGCTTGCAATTTGCGCCAATTGTCGAGAAAAGTACATCTGACCGTCGGGTGTTGCCATCATGTCCATTCCGATACGGCACCCGTGGTTGAAGCGCAAAGGTCGCGCTTCAATACGCGAGCTCCTGAATTGCACAAAATGCGGCGTAACAAATTCAGCCGCCTCTTGTGGGAGATGAGTGCCGAACGTTATTACCTCCATACTGACGCCTGCCAATTCTGCATGAGACATCTTCCTCAGTGGCAGAATCCGAAAGTGAGGAACTTGGTCGGCATCGAAAGCAGACTGAATGACTAGAGACTTGATCAGAACCTGCTGGCCGCGCTGGCCGATCTGATTGGCTACGGTCAGAGTTTCAGCGGGACCTTCGCTAGTGCCAATAGAGCGGTCGGCGCCTCCGAGAAAGTTGCGCATATCTTGCATCGCTCCATCCGCGTCAGTGCCGGTGGTGGCAGTGCTGGTCACAAAAGGATTCTCGGCCTGATTGTGGGCCGAAAAAGGAAAACTTCCGGGCCCGGGACCATAGGCAGAGGGTCGTGTGGGGATACCACTGATTTTGTTGTGGATAGCATGGTGTTCGGGGTGACCGCTCGAAGGAGCGCCGCGATTACCATAGCCTTGGTTAAACATTTCCAGGTACCGTGTAATCGATCTGGAGATGGGCTTGTTATGCTCAATAAATCAATGTGTAAAAAACACGCTAGATCTATTCTGTACAACTGTTAAACATGGCATTGTAGATTGGGCATATACGGTCTACTAATTTTTATTTTGGAGGCAGTGCGATGAAAAGCTTTTTCAGCAGCCCCCAATCCTCCGAGAGCGTTGTCCGTATGAATTACCAACTGGTTGGGGTGAGTTCTTATCCTAGCAGTCTAGTCTGCTAGGTTAAGAGGGAATCGTCGGTAGGAAGCTGAAGTATATTCGGCTGCATCACGGATAGAGCAGACGAAGGGATGTCAGGACACACCAGGCCTTCGTTCGGATCCCTGCGAGCTGATAAGATCACGGTGTGATGTCGATTTCGGGCGCTCTGTGGATCGCCGCCGCCTGATAAAATACTGGGCGAAGGCCTTCTGATCGATTCAGAAGAGGTACCCACAGTCAAAGCTTCTGTTGCCGAGACCAGCCAGTCGTCCGTCAAAAGACCCTTTGGAATATCATTCTTGGCAGCTCCAGCACCCAGAAAAAACGAGGCGGCAGATGGAATTCGGGGCACACTGTCTGAACTACTACTACTACTACTACTACTACTACTACTAGCACTAGTACTGGGTACGACAGACGAAGAGGCTGAAGTAATGGAGGAAGCAATCGAAGCCTTGAAAATTTCATTCTGAAGCGAATTCCAAGTCGATTCCGCTTCGTCCAGCGCTTTCTGACGCATGAACCAAGGAGTGTTGATTGGCGTCGGCGATTCGGTCGAAGCGGAAGTAGATCTCAGGATGTTGACCAGCGTAGAGCCCAGATTCTTCTCTAGAGATATTACGCGATTTTCGAGAGTCTTCAACGTAGAGGTCAACGTTTCGAGCGCTACTTTTGCACTGTCATTCCCGGGGAATATACTCTCGAGTATCTTGAGAGCCTTGTAACCCTCAATAAGAGCCAGTTCGATGATTGTGACGGAGTGCATAATCCGCTCATTTCGAATCGCATGGAGGGGATCCGATGACTGTTCGTCTATGATTACGGCTTCCACGCTCCTCGGATCGGTCTTGGAGGCTTGAACGACGGGTCTAACGGGAAGAGGAGGAGGAGGAGGAGGAGCAATCACCTGTGCATCATCCACCTTCATTCTGAGGATGGAGGGGGCAGTCTCGGAGGACACAACTGCCGTCTTGTCCGGATTGAGACGGAACGCGGATCCAGAGCGGGATGTCTTGGGGACAGGTCTTGACGGCTCTCTTCTTTTTCTGGAAGTTCCCACATTCGTTTTGTTGCGGATAACAGATCTGGAAGGGATTTGCGCAAGTTTTCTCTTCTTTTCGAGTTTTACCATGAGGGGAGCTCGTCGGGGCTTGGAAAAGACCTCAGCTGCAGGGAGATTCTTCGAGACTGGAGTGTTATCGTCATCATCATCGACATCATCTTCTTCTTCTTCTTCTTCGTCCTTTATAAGTCCCGACCAGAAGGAGGGTATGGTAAAATCATCATCAGAATCATCCTCGGTCTCATCCGAGTCCACAATCTTCGGTTCGAGTTTGACATGTGCCAAACTCGAATTTGGCAATGATTCCGCCTTTGCTTCGGCAGCGTGGACAACTTTTGGCGCAGAAACGAATCCTTGTGCCTCGAATACAGTCTTTCTTCGTCGATTCGGATAGCGCTTCTCGTCCATAAACGAATTTCTCTTTTGAGGAGATGGTCGAAGAAAAAAAAAAGGTTTAACTTTTCCGAAACCCAACCTCGAAAGTTTTAGGCGCCCGGATGCGTTTCTTGCCTTTCGAAGTATTGAAAGATTGCTGATTATTTTTTTCGGGAATTGTCTCGCGCAGAGATCCGCGTTTGCGTTCGGCCAGAATCCTGCATAGTCTACCTGCAATGGCCGGAGACCACAGTGCGGGCGGAATTTCAATCTTGACGCAGCCCCAGGGTCTTGCGTAGATAACACACGAGGTTGTGTCGCTCCACGAAAAGAACTCAGGCCCATAGCACACTCTGCACATGGCAGCTGTGGTTACATTCTGTATTACGGCAGAGAGCATTCCGTTCCACTGTGCCTGTCCTTCGCGCGGGGTACGCATGGCCTGGACGACGCTTCCTGTTTTCAGCTCGACGATCGTCATTTTGAAGTGGTCGTTAACGTCCAATGCGAGAATGTCGGCAGCGGTGGCGCAACCTGTGTCCTTTTCGTAGAAGGCGGGCCATTCGGAGGAGAAGGGCGCGAGGCCGAACTTTACCATGCTCAGTAGGCATGCGTTTGTGCACACGTCGACGTCAAAGTTGCGAGGCAGAGGACGGTTGTCCGTGTAGATCTTGGCTATACGAATAGCGTGTCGAACTGCGTTGTACACTTCATTGTGAACCTTGCTGCCGTGCTGCATAGGATTACCTCGTATTTCCTTGCACGAAGGAAAGGCTTTGTCGTTCTTCTGGCACGTCTTCAGACTCTGCTGTATGGACTCGTCGGATAGTAGCAGAGCCAGGGGGGCTTTCATGAACCTCAGCTTCCCAGTGCAGGTGTAGGGCGAGTAGTCGGAAAGGAGGTCTTCCATCCTTTTGGTGAGACCGTCGACGACAGTATGGCCATCTATCACGAAACCTCTTCCAGAGTGCCTGTTCTGACCGCCCAGACGCTCGAGTCTTATTCGTTTTTTGTTCACATGCCTCCACAGTTTTCTGATCACATCTTGTTTTTCCTTGGGCACGCTTTTCAGCATGGACGCCAGACGATGAACGGCAGGCCATCCGTTCACTCTGGAAGGTGCTGAAGATCTGGATCGCGGTCTCTCGTTCGTGTACATATTCATAGAGGAGGTAAATTTATTTCTTCTCATCGACAGCATTTTTACAATATACCTGAACAACTTTTAACTATATTGCATAATGTTGTCCATAAAGAGCAGAGGGTAAGAATCGTGTCGTCCGTAATTTGGGGCTCTTCCTGCACTACATCATTCCGAAGCGTTTTATCACAAAAAAAAACCCGCCCCCCCCCCGCGCAATGCATGCGTCGGCCTCAAATTCTCCCACTTTTTCTTGTCTTGCAAACGAGTGGCTGACAGTGGTGGTGGAGAGAGCCTGTGGCCATGCGTACAACCGAGATCCAAATTTGATACGTCTTGGTGTGGACGATCCTGACATATCAAAAATCGTGCTCTCCAAAGAAAGGGAGAGTAAGCGCAACAATCGTTTGCAGGACGCCATCACGTACGTGCGGGCGCACGCATCTTCCTCGTCTGCTGCGTCGTCGATTCGTTTCGCAGTCGATGATGGTGACCAAAAAGTGACCTTTAGTGTAGACCAAGTGTGCGAGGACACACCAGACGAGGTAGGAACGTGTCCGCTGAGCGATGACGACAGTGGCTGTCCTCCTCCCTCGGAATCTTCTCGCGTGACGTCACGGAGCGAGCAGAGTGCGTATGCGATAAGGATGCCCGGCTTTGTAATTCCAGAGCACGTGAAATTCGACACAGCCATAGCGGCACACTATGTGAGGTCTATGATACCGGATTCGGTATATCTAGAGAATGATTCTGCAGAGCGGTTGGTGTCCGATCCCGTTATAACCATCTGCTTCGACGGCGAGGCGCTGAATGCTATAAACGAGAGCAGAGGAGAGTACGACGCATTTGGACTGGCTATATCCTTTACGATACCGTACATGGACTACAGGGCAGTGGTCGGAGCACTTCAGAGAGAACACACGGGGACCTCGTTGTTCAGAGGCTGCTCCAAAACTATGGCGCCCGCGTTCAGACCGACGACGGTACGGTTCCCGTCATTCGAAAGTCGGTTCATAGCGGTTCCAAAGTCGAAAAAGTCGAAAAAGAGTCTGGCCGTCGATTTGTCGGGCACTGACGAGGGGGGGACTGTGCGAGTGGAGACCATGGCGATGCTGGACACGTTTAGCGGATTCTGGGAAGAATGCAGGACGTTCATTCCTGCAAAAGGCCTGGATGCAATTGAGGAAGCAGAGAGGACACCTGGAATGATCATGAAGTACGGATCGACGAAGAAGATACTGAATACCTCCGAACGCGACGGCTCGTCGGTTCGTTTCAAGAGATGGGCCAGCATCCATGGCACGACTCTGAAATCGATCGGAGAAATCTTGGACAGGGAGAAAGAATTTTCTTGTCCCTGGTCGACTTTGATTCGCACAGTGCAAGGAGACAACTATGGAAGAACAGAGGCTGGCGCGATCTCGACGACGTCTCTTTGCAATGCATTGGAAGATGTGATTGTGTGCTGCTTTAGAGTCTTTTCAGGAGACAGAACGCGCTTGGAAGCAATAGCGAGGCATGCAGCGCTGAGCACGTCCAGCGGATCATCTATTGCGCACATATCGAGGGTGGTTGAGACACATTCCAAAATGCCTGCGTCGTTTGAGTGTACCAGGGAGAACTGCTGGGCGTGTTCCGAGTGCGCGCAGAACGGGACGTTGTTCGTGGCATGTTTGACCTATTTTTCGTTCCTTCGAGATGTGGACAAGACGACGCTTATTCTTAAACTAGAACGAATAGCAGTGCCTACGCTCCCAATGCCCAGACCACCGCATACTAGGAAGATCTCCAGGAGGAGAGGATCGAGTAAGGAGGACGAGGAGACTTGTATTCGGCGCAGCGCAAGCCTTACAGTTTGTCACTGGCATAATCTGTGTACCGGATCCGTGAAAGAAATCACAGAGACCGGTTCGGACGATATCAAGAGAATGCTCGAGATGTACGTAGACCCTGGGGTGGCAGTGCGTACAGCTCGTATATGGAAAGCGTATTTTTCAGGATGTCTGACTTCCTTTTCAATTGGAAAGGAGTATGTTCGCCGAGTGGTAGAACTTCACCGTGAATCCAGCACCACAGGTGCAACGCCGATTAGCAATAGGAGGAAGAGGAGGAAGACGAGGAGTGGGCTTTGTCCTGTTTGCGTTAGATGTGCTAAAGACGGAAGTCTGTTCCTGGCGTCAATCTACGTGTTCCTGGCAGCCAGATCGATTCTGCATCCCGTAGGACTTCAGCTTAAGCGCTTTCGAGATCCCAACTAGATTTTGAGTTGGTGTTTTTTTTTTAATTCTTAGGCATATAAATCTATCCGCGGAGCAACGGATGCAGACGAACTTCTCTACGTGGATGCAGGATCGTCATCAGCACACAACGCATCCATAATCAGACTGATTCGAGATGTAGAAGATTCTTCTACATCTCCCACGAATACGTAGTCGTCTGGATTCAAGTGATCGAAATCGATATCCTCCATGGGCAGAGGATTGTCCAACTCCCGAGTTATCTTGCTTGGGTCACTGAGCGGAAATCGTGTTCGTTTCCTGGAATTCGGAGTGTACTTCTTTGTCGTCGCAGATTTCTGAGAGCGTTTTTTAGCCGGAATAGTCATACCGGCAGTGACAGGGGATGGTGGTGGCGGTGATGTAGACGAGAGTGCAACTGAAGGTGAAGAGAGCATTTCATTGATCTCTTTCAAGCGTTCCAGAGCTTTGTCTGTGGAGGGCATACCTAGTCGGTACTGATTCGATATGGAGTCATCGCATCCGTACTTTAGCAGATCTAAAATACTCACCTCCTTCTGCATCGATTCCAGATCACTCAGACGGTCTGACATGATTGCGTGTGCTGACTCTACATTGTCTACAGCCTGTCGCAGCGAATCGATCGCCTTTAAAACGTCTTCTCTCGCGTGCTTTGGTGTTCGCTGATCCACGGTCTGAGGGTCCTGAGGGTCCTGGTCTCGAGTGCGAGACTTGTAAGATCGTGGACGCTTTCGATTTGGAGCAGACGTTTTACAGGCGATCGATGATGCGGAACTTTTCGGACGGGGTTTCGACGTCCGCGCGAATGTCGAAGAGCTCGATGAGGCCGGTTTCGTAACCTTTTCGGCTTTGGCGTATGATGGCGATTCGAAAGTAAGGCGCGTTCCCCAAGAAGGTGGACCCATGGACGAGCAAATCTTTCGCGCATCGAAAACAACGTGCTTCCCTTTCAGCAGAGCTGACAATCGTTCTATGAAAGGTTCTCGCGAGGCAGGACGGGATTCTATCCATTCTCGTATGAGATCTTTTGCTCCCGGGACGGTATGACACAGTGCCAAGTACAGAGCTCGTGTAGAGCATATAGAGGTCACTGGCGGGGACGTTTGGATTGGAGGCCGGCCGCGCTTCCTCGGAGCAGGGTCGCCGTTGTGATCCCTTTTCATGATCTTCTTTGTCTGGAGAGTTATGTGATTGTTCTCCTTTGCGTATAGAGCACCTATTAACTGCACTAAATCCTCTGGATAGACATGTCCGAACCCTGCGAACTTGATTGTCCCCGTTGTTGCCAATGTCTTGATCGTGAGCGTCGTCATCGACGCTCCGCCTTTGTACGCACATGGACTGGGACTTGAACCTGTCGACGGTTTAAAGAACACTCCACATAGAGACTTGCTCACGTGTACCAAAACTACCGCTACCAGCTTTCCCTTCATTTCCGTGCGGTGGACCTGGCGCTGCGACATGCTCTGTGCGGTGGCGCACTTTCCGTAGATAGTCTCCGCATAGTCGAAAATATCCTCTACACTTGGCGTCTCGACTCGTTCATGTACCGACAAAGAGGCACTTGTCGCTCCCTTGGAAGCTGTCGCTCGTGATGGATCTTTCTGCTGCCCTGGGGCGTGTTCTTCCAATAGAGCGTTGGACAGTTCTGATGGATAGTGATTGCCTCGAGACCAGAGAAACCGCGTGGTCTCGGTCGGATTCCATACAAAGTCATGATCGCAGCCGTTCGTGTCTATGTACTTTACAGGCAGTCCTGCTTCATTTCGGATAGCGTACTCTAAAAGTTTGGTGATCTTTTGATTTTCCGAAACTCTCTTTATGCTCGACGACGACGATGACGATGACGATGTCGATGTCGAAGAGGAGGAGGATGCAGCCGACGGTTCATTCGCCTCGACCAGACTCTTTTTGACTGGTTCTTCCGACATTTAGGCACTGGGGGAGGGGGAGAGGGCGAGGGAGGAGGATGAAGCAGATGAGTGCTTTTTGTGAGCTGTATTATGTAGGATTGGGGTATTAATCTATGTTATTTATTTTGGGAGCTAAAGTTTGTGCGATCAGCGCAACCCGTTCGAGACAACAGAGAGGAGTCTTCTTTTTTTTTAAAGCGTCGGTGTGAGCATTCTACAATCGTTCTGAAAAAAATAGCCGCCAGGTGGTCTTATCAGCATCGCAATCATTATCTAAAGATAATGAACTACACTGCAATGTCTTTGTCTTCGTCTTTGTCTTCGTCTTCGTCTTATTCCTCTAGATCAACATTCCCCCATATTGATCTCTTTGGAGATAATTCTACAAGAGAGAGTTCTCTGATCGGTTCCCTTGCTATTCTCAATAGAATTGTTCTCGATCCCTCGGTGAATCCCAAGAGTAACAAGGTGCGGAAGAGGATCAGTGAAGGCTGCGAGCTGGTCTCGAGAGACATATCGCTACAGATCCAGGCAGGTCTCGTCCTGACGCTAGGGTCCTCCTGTCTGTTCTGTCCGAATGGAATCGAGCAGACAAGCACACTGATCGGAAATCTGTTTATACAGGCAAACATCACGAGCGATCGTCTCCGACAGTCCCGTGCCGATGCTGATGCGACCACTTCTTCCAACGTTCTGGAGAAGTTTTTGTACTACATGCTGGATCTTCCTGGACGTCAGTCTATGCCGCAGGCCGGCGTGGCTCTCGCGTCTCTGGCGATGCACTCTAAAAACGCTATCTTCAGGAGTAAACTAAAGGATCTGCCCGTTCCTGGACAGGAGTGGACGCAGGACGACGCGCGTCCGCACAAGGATTCGTCGTCTGGAGCAGATCGCGTGACGAGCGCTGTAGAGACCTTCTCTTCTATAAACACGATGGCTGCACTGTGGCCGCTCGTGAACAGATCTTTCGACGACGTTGACTGGCTGATTGTGGCCATAACACGTGCGTCCGAAAACGGGTCTCTGGCAGGAATGGCTCCTCGTGAAAGGACCTTGCCTGCGAAAATCGCGGCGTGTGCACGACTTGCGGAGGCCGGAGGCGAACTCTGCGAGAGGTCCACGTGGATGATAGCCGCTAGCGTGGCCGTTCTTGTCACTAAGAGACAGGGGATATTCCCAGATGAAGCCTATACGCGGATTCGGAAGAAGGACGCATGTAGGCTTCATAAGGGAGGAACTTGCAGTGACGGGGGATCAAAGGGGAGTCGACAGGCGTGTATGCCAATTTGTATTAGAAACGTCTCTCTGGGGGACAGAATACTCTACGAGATGGCATCGACAAGGGTACTGGGAAACGTGACAAGTCTCTTTGGATGGATAATAGTGTCCAAAGAATCGAAGGATCCGTTTTGCTGCGGAAACCTGCATTTGTCCAGACAGATCGAAGATCACATTCGAAAGGTCGACTACTTTGAGGTAGAGAAACTGCTCATGAGTATCTATCGCAAAGTGGAGGAGGAGGAGGAGGAGGAGGACGAGAAGATGACGCCCGAAAAGCTCCAGACGGATCTCGCAGAAGAGGTTGGTGTCGCTCATGGTCCTGCACACGGGAAACGATTCAGAGGAAAGAATATTGTGCTGGCAGATTCGCGCGATCTAGAAAGCGACGGGACGCTATTCGGGGGGACGTTCGTGTACATAAACCTGTTGCAGACTATCACCTACAATCGAATGACTCTCTCGCCAAAGATGTTCTTTTGCGAGCTTCTGAAAGATGTAGTACCCACCAGCGGCAGTCATAAAGGCGGAGTGATTAGAAAGGGTAGTACTGTGCTTGTCAGAGGCCCTTTTTACAGAAACATAGACAGTGGTTATGTTCAAACAAGATCGCTATTCGCTGGAGCACGTCAGATGGCGTATCTTAATGATTTCAAACTTCGGTCGAAGCTCGACGGAGTAGACGCAATGACGTTCTGTTTTATGGTTCGGTCGTCCATGCCAAAGAACAGTTCTGAGACGACAAAGACGGACATGTTCATAGACAACCTGATGGGAATAGAGGACGAATGGAAGGACCGCAGACCCAATCTCGCCTATCCAGATCTTTTGGTGGAGTCGCTTAGAGTTTCTGCAGTTCACACTACAGGATTTATGGACAGCACAACTTGCAGGCGGGACCCCGACGGGAGTTTGCCTTTGTGGCTGGTCATGAACGACATAACAGGGGATTACCGCAGGTGGTCGTGGAAGCTGCGGTTCGACGTACCGCGTACATCCAGGACTGTCTCAGTGGAGAAGATGAGGAGACAGATATGTCGTGCAGAGAATCATCTGCCGGTTCATGCCGTATATGAGCTAGATATGGACAAATCGATGGACAGAATAGCGGACATTTGTCATCCGAATGTGTGGATGGTGGGTCGCCGATCCGCGAGGGGGTGTTCCGAGGCAGATATTTTAAGCGAAAAGTTGATGAATGCAATGCTATTCAGATCCATATTCGGCGTGTGCAGACTTGTCTCCTCCAAGGATATCTTTTCAACCTGCTACAACGGCATGATAACCTCCTCTTCGTCATCGACCCCAGAGTCGAGGGTTATCATGCCGTTCGATTTTGTTTTCACGCAGCCCAGATATCCCGAATTCGACCCTGCGAAACGTATGACTTTGTTGAGAACAGTAAGTTTTCGAGAGAATGTTCTGTTCCGAAATCGCGGTATCTGCAGAAGCAGAGAGGAACGAAAGCGCCTAGTCTTGCGGGATCTCGAGGAGACAACTCTTCCAGTGGCTCGCTATATATGTAAGTATTACAGGACTCCCATGTCAGGGGCGACAGCCAGGGTGACGAGTTCATTGGATGTCGACGGACTGTTTGCGAAACTCAACGCATCGGTCATTTCTGGTTGTAAGGATTTTGGCGGGAACAGAAAGTACTGCAGCATGTTCAATGGACCGGGCGCGCCGACAATGTGGTGGCCAATCATTGGGAATCTTTTCTTTATGGCCTCAAAGGTTCTGGGACTGGATCCACTGATTTTCGGAGTCGATCCTGACGGAGGACACTTGTGTCAACAGCGAGATAATACATCTGGGGTGCGGACTGGGCGCAGGCTGGGGATTGATATCAGGTTCTTTTTATATGCAAGATCACTTACCGAAGGGATTGAGATGTGGAACAGTGCAGACGCAACCGAAGAAACGGGAGATTCACAGATAGACATCTTTAGAAATTACTACTCCATCAAAAGCAGGGAATCGTTCGATGGCTACGATCCAATGATAGATGTAGGATGGCTGGCAAAGGTAGGTAACATGCAGAAGATCATCGCACGTCTGACGTCATGGAAAAGAGCCTTGAGGAATGAGCGCAGGACTATGCGGAAGGCCCTTTGTGATACAGAGACGAAGACACGTAAGCGTGCAAGAGTCCATCAAGTGGACACAGACCTTTATCCGATTCCGGAGTGGGTGGAAGGTATATGGCTTCCAGAGATCGAAAAGGCATGCGACGCTTCTATTCGGGCATTCAAGAATGCGCTAGAAAAGGACGATTGGTGGGACGTACTAGAGTTTGTCCATGGGAAGAATGCCATAGAGAGGTATATCATCCAAGTCAATAAGCACTTGATTCGATGTTACAAACGCATCGCAAGAATAAGAGAGAAACATCTTGAATCAGATCCCAAAATGGGGTCAGGCTTTGTCATCTAGGTTTTATGCGTATGTATTTTATTATCCTTCAAGAGATGGCCGACACAGGCATAGGAGTGCACCACTCTCCATAGGCCTGGTGGAGTGGCGGCTTCATAGAGGCTGACGGAGCGTAGTTGAAAGATGTGCATGTACATATCTTCACGTCTGTCCCGTCCACCAGGAGATAGTTGGTGGGAGATGTAACGGCTGTTCGATTGACGTGGAAGCAACTCTGACAGCTATCTGGTTGCAGAGGATTGACCGATGTAACAAATGGACATCTCCGCCAGACCTCAACCGAGGGACTTGCCACAATCACCGGGATTCCTGCGTAACCCCCCGTAAGGGTTCCTGACGACGCGGGTGCCACTGACAAGGAAGATCTCCCGGCGGAGGAAGTCGCGGACGTGTCGAGGTTTCGTTCAAAGGTGAATATCATCGGCTTGGCGACTTCCAGAACAGGCTCGGCCGTCGGACTTGTGTTCTGGGGATCTGGATCGTCATAGTATGAGATTCCCGGCATGTGCATTTCCGGTACGAACTGAGAGAGCTCTACCGCATTTCCCTCGACGTCCATGGTTGCTATTATGTCGGCAGTCGTCGATTCGACATTGCACGTTACGCACTTTTCTAATATGGAAATACCCTGTGCCATGAAAGTCTTGGTTAGGTTTGTGTGGTTGGAGAATGCAGCGCTTATGGAGTCCGAGGACTGCCAACTCGGCATCACGAATCCGATACCCGAGCCGATGACGGCTACGAGAAGACAGAGACCCAATAGCATGGAAAATACCAAGAATGTGGTCTCTGGACCGGTAAAGTCTTTCGTACGGCTATGGGTCTTGGCAAATGTCTCACTCGAATCGTTTACGAACATTCTGACAGTCCTGTCTTTTTGCAAGGGGTATTTTTTAGTGAAGGTGCTTTTGTGGAAAAGCTATGTGGGGTGTACAATGTTTAAGTGTTTTCACTAAAAAAGTCCACCTCGTATTTTTCACTAGGAATTAGTTCGTATTTCCCGAGAACACTACGTGGGTGTCCAATCAATAAAATCAGAGATGAGCTCTTCTGTGCAGTACTCGACGTTGGAATAGCAGGCGCAAATGTAGAACTTGTCGGGCGTCGCGTCCGCTGTTTCGATAACTTGGTAGATCGTTGCCGATGGCGCGCTCACGCATCTCGATGCTCTGGGTGTTTTAGGACTATACTGAGCTGCTATTCCGTACGATCCCTGGTATTTTTCCGTGTCCACGTCGCTGCAAGCACCGTTAAATTCGCTGCACTTCCCAAAGATGAGCGCGCCAGTTGGAGTTACATGCGTATATCCTCTGACCTCTGTTACGCTCGGCGATATCGTACTCGCACCCTCGGGACCGTAGCCCAGCTCCGTGTTTCCAATCTCGAGCTGCCCGCTCTGAAACTGCGGCGCGAATCCCGCGATACCAGGGATCTCGTTTCTCAGGTCCCAAAGAAAGGTTAGCTCACCAGAGTCCAGATTGCACGACATGCAGGCATTCGAGATGGTGTTTGACTCATTCGCAGTTATCTTGAGAAGATCAGGGAGGGTGTTGTTCTTTATGTTCACTGCGTCGATCAACGCTATAGTTCCAAGCGCGAGTAGCACGCACGAAAACGCTATCAGAGACGTCATTAGTATAATCTCCATTGCGAATACGCATCTCTGATTCCCCGACAAACGCGTCATTTGTGAGTATCTCCCCTGCGTATTCTTTTATGGATTATTTACTTGGTAAACGATCTCTGCCCAAAATGAATATTGCCCTTTTTTCCCCCTAATATTTTTTCCAGCACGCACCTGTTACTCTGGACATTCAGAAGTCAGATCGCCACAGTCCACGGTTGTGCAGCCCACTGTCGTATCTCCTATTTGTCCCCCGCACGGCATCCCCGCCGTGAATGCCATCGCCGTTGTCGTACACAGCGATCTCACCTTGAAGTTGTTCTGAGCGTCCGCCAAGCAGGTGCACACTCTTACTGACGCGTATATATCGGGAACCACAGGATTGACATACCCGATCTGGAGCGAGCCTACTCTTGCGTCCTCAGAGCTGCAGAAAGGGCCGTTGTCCACCGCGGGCACATTCTCGAGAAAGTTCAGACCTAGCTGCAGCTGCACCGTGAAATCGGTCGTGACAGGCTCAAACTGTAGAGATGCGTGACGCGGTGCCATTTGTATGGAATTGTTCGCTATCACCTGATCTGTAATCCAGGTTGTTCCTGTCACCGGTCCTGAACCCGCAAGCGTGCAGTCAGACGCGCCAGCAACTTTGTACCAACATACGCCCGCGTACGTCTCACTTTCCCCTGGTGTCCATATGTTAGCAAGCTTTACAGGGGTACTCTCAAATTGCGTTGCTGTGAACCCCGACGTCTTGATGCTATTCTTGAACGTCAAAGAGGGAGGGTTCGTGGTCGTGTCGCATACGCCGCACTGTGTTACCAGAGTCGTGTTCGACACTGTCACGTTAAGATTCGAAATCATCTGGTCGTACGTCTTCTCGTTCGCCTGGGAGGTGGCGTATGCTGCCACACTCACAGCTATGCCTGCCAGCGACAGGATCAATGCCAGACCGAAGAATACCTTCATAACGATCTCCTTGGGCGTATTTCCTTCGTCGCTCCAGAGATCTTCCCTCGCCAGACCGCCATTACTTTGTGATGCAGAGGCGTTGTCTCTGTGGTCGCCGCCGCCGATGCCGAGACTGTCCAAAAACGACTCTGTTTCACTCTCCATTCCACTCGGTCTCGTCGTTTCCTCTCGCATCTCTGTTATTTATCTTCGTGCGCTTGCTTCGGTGGACGTGGGTGTGTACAATACCGATAAAAACTTTTCTTAAGGTTATACGTGAAGTATTTGCTATGAGAAGAATCACGATAAAAAATACTCTTTGCTCCGTGCTCAAAAAAATACGAACAGTGGAGAGCATCCGCTTGTGGCGATAGGTATTGTGCGTACTCATTTATTTGTGATTTGCATTTGATCGAAAGACTGTGATGTTCCTGTAGCGCATTGCACAGAACAGGAGTGCCAGAGAAAGTACCTGGAGGATCGTCGATGAATAGCTGTACATTTCGTTAAGTTTGGGTCCATTTGCGATTATGAGTACGTTCGCTATCATGTACAGAATAAACGTGTAGTATTTGACAGCCAGGTTGTAGCACTCGCTGCACAATCCACCAGACATGTCGATGACGAGAGATGTGATGCCAGACAGACGGCTGGATATTTATTTAATAAAACGTAAGAAGAGAAGAGATGGCCGCAATTACAAAGAGGACAAAAAAAAGGGACGACGACGCGGAGCTGGGGATGAGAGTTGGGGAATATGTCAGGCGACGTATGGGCGAGGGCGAATTGCAGTTCTGGAAGCAGTGGGACATCCGCAGGATGGTGTACAGAGAGGTGCTATTGTGGGGAGTCGAGAGGAGAGTGAGGTACATGGGGCTATACGTTCAGGTTTCGTGGAGCAAGAGGAGAAAGGATGAGGATGTATGGAAGGCCGGTCGGAGTGTTGCGAGTGTGGTGGTAGTGAGCATGGTGACATCTGTCGAGGAGAAGCTAAGGCAATTGAAGAGGAAGAAAAAGAGTCCGGCAAGGATGGGGGCCTGGGTTCTGGGATGGGTAGGAGGATGGTCAGGAGGCGCAGTCGACGGCAGGTGGATCGCGGAGTTGGAAGAAATGGGGAGGGAATCGAGGGGAGACGGAAGTGGCAGTAGTAGTGGAGGAAGTGGCGGAGGAGACGAAAGGGTTTTGAGGATCATGGAAGGAGTGATTCGTTCTACCGAGATGGGAGAGAAGAGGTACAGATTGGTAGTGAGGAAGGCATTGTTGGGAGAGGTGGGACGTGCTTGCGTACCGGAAAGCAGAAGGTACATACTAGAAAAATTAGGGAGAGCAGGGGGATCTCAGGACTCGAATACACAAAGCAGTGCGGAGGACTCTTCCTAAAGCAGAATTATACCAGGAATTGCGTGCGCCAGGGGGGGTGGCTGAACGCAGACGTTGCATGGAGGGGGAACTGTATTCTTTTCGTATTTGCAAACGAATGAACAATAAAAGAATAGAGCAGAAATCCGCGTGGCAATCTACAAACATAGCAGATGTGGAGAGTATGTGGGATGCTAGTAATAGTAATGATAAGGGTATCGTTGGACGGGCAGATTAGTGGAGATCGTTCAGAAGGTGGATGGGAAGAGAGGATAAGAGAAGAAGAGCTCAAAAGAGAAGTAAAGCGAGAGTCGCTCGTCGATTGCACTAGGACAGGGGCGGCAGCGTTGTGGGATATGTGCAAGGACAGAGGAGAGGTAGCACAGGAAGCGAAAGAAATGGAAGAAGCGGATGCATATGAGAGACCGGAAAGTAATGTGACAAAATGTGATGCGATTCGTGAGAGTGGGACAGGACTGCTGCACACGGAATACTACAACAATGCAGAGAGCCCTTTTCACGGGAAAGTTCCGGGTCTGTTGCAAGGGATATTCTTAGTAGAGGCGTTGTATGAAGTGGGACTAGTAGGTGGGAACATATCATTGCATCATGCACTCGCAGGATCCACGTGGAACGGGGTGGAGTTGCCGGTGATCTTTCCGAGAAGGATGGTGCAATTCTGTTCATGTGGCGTGTCTGGAATAGTCAAAAACGTGTCGTTCGTGTTTGTTGGAATGCACACAGCCAGAAGAGCATGGACAAAGGAGTACGAAAAAGACCCAAACTCGGTGATTCGCTCGACAAACTCGCGTGGAGAGCTTATGAAAGCCAAAGTTGATGCGAGGTACGACTGGGATTATTTGGCATTGTTGCGGAGCGCAAAGTTTGCTCTGATACCGGACGGAGACTTTATATGGACATACAGATTCTTCGAGAGTGTGGCATGCGGGTGTCTGCCGATTCTACCACGAGAGGCAGAGTTTCGGGAAATGGAGCCGACGCATGTTGGCTATCACGCGTGCTATCATGGACAGGCATGCGATTACGAGCAGAAGGCTCTTGTAAACAACTCGCTTCCGTTGCGCGAAAATTTTGAAAGGTTCGTCAGGCAGCACACGCTGACGTCTGAAAGAGTGGGAGAACTGTACAAAGCGTCGAGAGAGGAGGAGAGGATTCATCGGGAGTAGGGCCATGTGCCGGAAAAGGATAACGGACGGAAGCAGGAAACATCAGGAATTTGAAGAGCCAGACCGGACCCCCTTGCATCTCGTGGCGGTAAATAAGCCTACGAATTTCGCGAGGCAGCGGTCGTGTGGA
>Ga0326597_10003632_pt1 | contig 22098 bp, 20 predicted proteins | sample RVTome_12_FD_203789 | JGI IMG/M metagenome (GOLD analysis project Ga0326597, IMG submission 203789) | Soil microbial communities from uranium-contaminated site in the Upper Colorado River Basin, Wyoming, United States - RVT100D185 | ecosystem: Environmental > Terrestrial > Soil > Contaminated >...
GATCGGGGTACCACGTCAGGTGTGCCACCTGGCCGTGTTGGGACGGCGCCAACCCGGTGGACACGGTGGCCAACGACACCGTCGTCGTCGACGGGAATCCCGACTGGAGGGCCCCCGCCATCGAGGCACGGAGGGGCCCGGCCGACACGTGCTCGAGCTGAGCGACACCGAGACCATCGAAGAGCACGAGAACGATGGTCTCGGCTTCCGGTATCGCCGATGGGTCGGCCAACGGCTTCGCAGGCGATGAGCCGATGAGCCGTCGCTCGATCTCCGCGACCAGGTTGACCAGGCCGGAGCCGTCGTAGGAAGGCGATTTCTCCATTGCGAGCAGGCTAGAACGCCGGCTTCCACCTGATTACGGGGCATGCCTATACTCGCCCGCGCCCAGTCCCCGTCCCAAAAGAGGCATGAGCCCATATTTTGAGAGCTACCTGACGGTTGGCGCATTCGCTGCCCTTGGAGCGGTGTTGGTCCTCGTCATGCTCGGTGTGGCGGCAGTCCTCAGGCCGGTGAAACCCAGCAACACGAAGCAGATGACCTACGAGTGCGGGGTCGATCCAGTTGGGAGTGGTTGGAGTCAGACCTACGTCCGCTACTACGTGTTCGGCCTCCTCTTCGTCATATTCGACGTCGAAGCGGTGTTCATCTTCCCGTGGGCAGTCAGACTCGAGGCGTTGGGCGTCTTCGGGCTCGTCGAGATGCTCGTGTTCATCGCCATCCTGGTCCTCGGGCTGGTCTACGCCATCCGCAAGGGAGTGCTCCGGTGGGATTGATCCAGAGATTCGGTGCACCCAAACCCGTGTCCTGGCTCCTCAACTGGTCCCGTCAGTACTCGTTGTGGCTCTTCCAGTTTGGCCTGGCTTGTTGCGCAATCGAGATGATGGCCGCATCCGGGCCCAGGTACGACTTCATGCGGTTCGGGATCATCCCCCTTCCCGCCTCCCCCCGTCAGGCCGACCTGATGGTCGTGGCAGGCACGGTCACCGACAAGATGGCTCCCTCGGTCCGTCGTCTCTACGACCAGATGCCCGAGCCCAAGTACGTGATCTCGATGGGCTCCTGCGCCAACTGCGGCGGGCCCTACTGGGACTCGTATTCGGTCACCAAAGGTGTCGATCAGGTGATCCCGGTCGATGTCTATGTCCCCGGTTGCCCACCCCGTCCCGAGGCGCTCATGGACGGCATCGTCTTGTTGCAGCAGCTGATAAAGCATGAAGACCTGAAAGAGAAGTGGAATCAGCGTGACCTCGAGCCCGTCTGAGACCCAAGCCCATCCACTCCGGTCATTTGCGGACCGGGTGGCAGAGGCAGTTGGGGGGACCGCCGAGATCCATTTCGACACCGTGAAGGTGACTGTGCCTGCCGAATCCTGGGTCGAGGCGCACACCACGGCCCGTGACGACCTGGATCTGGTGTTCTTCTCCTGGCTGTCCGCCACCGACTGGGCGAACGATGTCCAGGCAGGCGACCCGCTCCGTGACGAGGTCGAGGAACGGGTCGAGCTGATATCCGCCCTGTCCGACCTGACGGACGGCCGCATCGTCCTGTTCTCGACGAGCCTGGACAAGGACGAGCCCAGGATCCCGAGCCTGGTCGACGTGTACGCCGGGGCGAACTGGCACGAGCGCGAGGCCCACGAGATGTTCGGCATCGACTTCGAGGGCCACCCCAACCTCATCCACCTCTATCTGCCGGACGCCTTTATCGGCAACCCATTGCGCAAGAGCTATCCGCTCCTCAGCCGCGAGGTGAAGCCGTGGCCGGGGACCGTCGACGTCGAGGCCATGCCCGGGAGGGCCGATGAGCCGTCCACGGAGAACCCGGAGAGCTGAGATGACGATCGACGCCGACACCATTCATCATCTGAGTGAGGTACAGGTCTCGGTCGAGCTGCAGACCGAGGACATGACCCTCAACATCGGGCCTCAGCATCCCTCGACGCACGGTGTTCTCAGGCTGGTGGCCCGGGTCGACGGGGAGCGATGCTTCGACGTCCAGCCGGTCATCGGGTACATGCACCGCGGCTACGAGAAGCTCTCAGAGGTTCGGACCTACCCCCAGGTCACCACCATCATCAACCGCATCGATTGGGTGTCCGGGTACGCCAACGAGGTCCCATTCATCGTCGCGGCCGAGAAGCTCATGGAGCTCGAGGTGCCCGAGCGGGCCCAGTTCATACGCCTGATCCTGACCGAGATGGCCCGCATCTCCTCCCATCTCGTGTTCAACGCCTCTTATCCGCTGGAACTGGGGGCGGCAACGCCGCTCTTCTTTGCCCTTCGGGAGAGAGAGCGCGTCCTCGATCTGCTGGAGAGTGTCACCGGGGGGCGGTTCCACCCCAACTTCAATCGGATCGGAGGAGTCAAACCGGCATACGGGTCCGGCTCGACCACCCGCAAACAGCTCCAAGACCTACCGGCCGGCTTTCTCGGTGAGACCCGGAATGCCATGGACAAGGTGCTCGAGTCGGTGGATCAACTCGAAGCGCTGGTGGCCGATAACGAGATCATCCTCGCCCGCACCAGGGGCGTGGGCGTGCTCCCACCCGAGGTTGCCGCCGCCTATGGGGTGTCCGGGCCCAACCTTCGTGCCTCCGGTGTTCCCTTCGACCTACGCAAGACCCAGGACTACCTGCCCTATGACAGGTTCGACTTCAAGGTCGTCACCGCCGAGAACGGCGACTGCTGGGACCGGTGGTGGGTGCGTCTCCAGGAGATACGTGAGTCGGCCAAGATCATCCAACAGGCCGTCGACTCGATCCCCTCGGGCGACCTCCAGGCCAAGGTCCCCAAGGTGATCAAAGTCCCCAAAGGCGAGACCTACGTCCGAGCCGAGAATCCGAAGGGCGAGATGGGCTATTACCTCGTCTCCGACGGCGGTCAGGGTCCGTACCGGTTGAAGATCCGCTCGGCCAGCTTCTCCAACCTATCGATTCTCCCGTGGATCCTCGAAGGCATCCTGGTGCCCGACATCATCGCCATCATGGGATCACTCGACTTCGTGTTGGGGGACGTGGACAGGTGACGGACCTCCTGGCCGACCTCTTCTCCAACTTCTGGGTTTCTCTGGGGGGAAAGCTCCTGCTCGTCGCACTGATGATCCCGTTGGTGGGAATGGTCATCGGGTTCGCCGAGATGAAGCTCTCCGCCAAGATGCAATATCGGGTCGGCCCCTATTTCGCCGGCGGCCGTTGGGGTTGGGCCCAGCTGATCGCCGACGGTGTCAAGTTCTTCCAGAAAGAGGACATCATCCCCGACGACGCCGACCGGCCCGTTTTCAAGTTCGCCCCGATCCTCGTCCTCATCGGGACCGTCGCCCTTCTCGTCGTGATCCCGTTCGGCCCCAGCCTGATCTTCCGAGATCTCGACGTGGGGATCTTCTACGCACTGGCCATCTCCTCGTTGAGCACGATCGGCATCTTGATGGCCGGCTGGTCGTCCGCCAACAAATACTCCCTGATCGGTGGTCTCCGTGCCGCCGGCCAGCTCATCGCCTACGAGCTGCCATTGGTCCTGGCCGTGGTCGGCTCGGTGATCCTTGCCGGCACCATGAGCATGCAGGGCATCGTCGAGGCCCAGATCGAGGCCGGCTATCCGTATGTGATCTTCCAGGTGGTCGGGTTCGTCATCTTCATGATCGCTGCGCTCGCCGAGCTGACCCGTATCCCCTTCGACATGCCGATCGCCGAGTCCGAGCTGGTCATGGGTTATCTCACGGAGTACTCGGGATTCAGGTTCTTGTTCTTCTTCCTGGCCGAGTTCGCCAACATGTTCACGATGTCGGCGATCGCGGCAACCCTGTTCCTCGGTGGCTACTGGCTCCCCGGCATCCCCGAGGACGTGCTCGAGTTCGCCGGACCGATCATCCTCATCGCCAAGGTCTTCCTGCTGGTCTTCGTCATGATCTGGTTTCGCTGGACCTTTCCCCGCTTCCGTGAGGATCAGCTGCAGGGCCTGGCATGGCGATGGCTGGTCCCTCTCGCCTTCGTGAACATCGCGGTGACTGCAACTCTGAAGGTGCTGCTCTGATGTCCGTCAACGGCAACCGCCCGGTTCTCGGCATGGGGATGGCCAAGGGACTGTGGGTCACCCTATCAGCGATGTTCAAGACCATCCTCCTGCCCGGCAGGTACCTGGCCACCGTGAATTACCCCAAGGTCAAGGAGACTCCGGTGCCGAGGGCGCGCGGGGTGATCGCCCTGGATCAGGAGGCCTGCACGGTGTGCATGCTCTGCGCACGGCAATGTCCCGACTGGTGCATCTACATCGAGGGCCACAAAGAGGAGTTGACACCCGAGAAGCCGGGTGGCCGGGTCAAGATTCGATCCAAGCTGGATCGCTTCGACATCGACTACGCCTTGTGCATGTACTGCGGGATCTGTGTCGAGGTGTGTCCCTTCGACGCCCTGTTCTGGAGCCCGGAGTATGAGTACTCGGAGCAGAAGATGGGCGACCTCATGCACGACATGGACCGTCTCCAGGACTGGATGAAGACGATTCCCGAGCAACCGGCGTTGGAAAAATGACGTTCACCGACTGGATAGGCGAGCCTGTGAACTGGGTCTTCACCGCCATCGGCTTGGTGGTGCTGTTCGCCGGTCTGAGGGTGGTCACGGCGAAGAACGTGGTGCACTCGGCGCTCTACCTGGTGGGGGCACTGGGCGGCACTGCAGGGCTGTTCGTGCTCCTCTCCGCCGAATTCGTCGCATGGGTGCTCGTCCTGGTCTACATCGGCGCGGTCATCGTCCTGTTCCTGTTCGGGATCATGATCACCCGGGCGCCGACAGGGCTCGACGAGGGATTGGACGCAGAGAAGAAGGTGTGGCCGGTTGCCCTGTCGGTGGCCGTGTTCGTCGCAATGGCCTGGTCATCGATCGAAAGCTTCGAACCAACGGTGTTGCTGGGAACGGGCGAAGCGACCTCCACCGAGCTGGTGGGCGAGTCCCTGCTCGGTCGTTTCGTCATCCCCTTCGAAGTCGTGTCCTTCGTCCTCCTGGCGGCCCTCGTCGGGGGCATAACCATTGCCCGGCGTGACCTCACCCCGGTCGAAGAAGAGGAAAGGGCCGCGGTCTGATGATCGTCCACCAATTCCTCATACTCGCCGCGGCACTCTTTGCGATGGGGGTCTACGGCCTCTTGGTTCGTCGCAACATCGTCCTGATCCTGCTGTCGGTGGAGCTGATGCTCAATGCGGTCAACATCAACCTCATCGCCTTCGAGTCGATGCTGGCCACCCCTCAGGCGATCGGACAGGTGTTCGCCATCTTCGTCATCACCGTGGCTGCCGCCGAGGTCGGAATCGGTCTAGCCATCGTCTTGATGATCTTCCGCAATCGCCGTTCCGCCAACGTCGACGATCTCAACCTGATGCGATGGTGAGGCTCGCTTCGCTTCGCCCACCCACGGCAGCAGGCAGCCGGTACCGGGAGGTCACGAGGTGAGCTTCTTCGTGGACACCGCCGGCATCATGCTGGTCACCCCTTTGATGGCATTCCTCGCCATCCTCGCCGTCGGGAAGCGGATGAAGCACAAGGGCGGTGAGATCGCTGTCGCCGCGCTGGCCGTCAACCTGGTCTGGGCCACCGTCCTCTTCGTGATGAACATGACCGAAGGCGTCCTCGACCAGACCACCTTCGAGATCGCAAGGATCGGAAGCGGCCTCGTCTTCGAGCTGGGGTGGGTGGTCGACGGTCTCTCGATCATGATGTTCTTCCTGGTCAACCTGGTCGGCCTGCTGGTGTTCATATATGCCCTCGGATACATGCATGGAGATGTCCGGGTTCCCTGGTTCTTCGCCGCCTTCTCATTGTTCGCCGGGTCGATGCTCATCCTGGTGGGCGCACCCAACCTGGTCCAGCTGATCATTGGATGGGAGGGGGTGGGCCTCGCCTCCTATTTCCTGATCGGGTTCTACTGGGACGACCTGGACAATGTGAAGGCGGGAAACAAGGCCTTCCTCACCAACAAGGTCGGTGATGTCGGCCTGGTCCTGGGTGCGATCATCCTCGGCGTCACCATCGGCACCTTCGACTTCGCCAGCCTGGCGGAGGCGGCAACCGAGCATGCCGAGGCCCTGGGCGCCGTTGCCGTCGTCGGAGGCTTGCTGCTCTTCTTCGGGGCCATGGGCAAGAGCGCCCAGTTCCCGCTCCACATCTGGCTTCCCGACGCGATGGCCGGTCCCACCCCAGTCTCCGCCCTCATGCACGCGGCAACGATGGTCACCGCCGGCATATATCTCATGGCCCGGGTCTTCCCGCTCTTCGAGAACCTGGCCGAGGAGGTGCGGCCCCTGATGGTGGCCATCGGGGCGATCACGCTGTTCGCCATCGGCCTGCTGGCCCTGGTGGCCAATGACATCAAGAAGGTGCTGGCGTATTCGACCGTGTCCCAGCTCGGTTACATGATGACCGCGGTGGCCGCGGGCGGATACACAGCAGGCCTGTTCCATCTGTTCACGCATGCATTCTTCAAAGCACTCCTCTTCCTCGGAGCTGGTGCAGTCATCCACGCCGTGCACTCGAACGACTTGAGTGACATGGGAGGGCTTCGCAAGCACATGCCCACCACATACTGGACCTTCCTCGTCGGCTCCCTGGCCCTGGCCGGGATCTTCCCCTTCTCCGGGTTCTGGTCCAAGGACGAGATCCTGGCGACCCTCGGCACTGAGGGATACACCGCGGTGATGTGGATCGCCATTGCCGGCGCCTTCGTCACCGCCTTCTACATGACCAGGTGCGTCGCTCTCACCTTCTTCGGCACCTTCAAGGGCCATGGCACGCCCCATGAGGCCCCGCGTGTGATGACCGGTCCGCTGATCGGTCTGGCCATCCCGTCGATCCTGTTCGGTGCGGCGAACATCCCTGGTGTTGATTGGCCGGGAATCGGCAACTTCACCGATTGGCTGGGTGTTCGGGTGGTGGCCATGGGTGACCACCATGCCGAGGGGATCGATTACGCCCTCGCCGGCATCGGCCTCGGCGCGGCACTCGCTGGGATCGCCATCGGTTGGCTGATCTACGGGAAGGATCGCTCGACCCAGGAGGGGCGTGACAGCTTCGAGGTGCCCGGTCTCTTCCCCTTGCTGCGACGCAAGTACTACGTCGATGACGTGGCGTTGGGGCTGGTCGGGGCCACATCGGGCCCGGTGGCCCGATTCGTCGATTGGACCAACACCTACATCCTCGACGGCATCGTCAACGCCGTGGGCGGAGCCACCAAGTTTCTCGGCGGCATCGTCTACAACGGTGTGGACCAGATCGGGGTGGACGGGATCTTCAATGGTCTTTCGGCGGCGGCCGACGGGGCCGGATCGGTGCTACGCAGGCTTCAGACCGGTCGCGTCCAGCAGTATGCGTCGGGTTTCGTCGGAGGTGTGTTGATCCTCGTCGTCCTATTCGTCTTCGTCATCTAGGAGGCTCGTTTGCGATCTAAGAGAGGCAGCTAGCAATGGAATGGTTCGAGACCTGGGGACTGACGGTCACCGTCTTTGCCCCCGTGGTGGGCGCCCTGCTCCTCGGGCTCATCAACAGAGACAACGAGAGCGCCCTCAAGGGGACTGCTCTGGCGGTGGTCGCCCTCGCCTTCATCGCGTCGATACTGGTGGTGGCAGGGTTCGATTTCGGCGGTGGTGGCTACAACAGCTATCAGTTCGAGGTCAACGAGACCTGGATCGGTGCCATCAACGCCAACTACCACGTCGGAGTCGACGGGATCAGCCTTCCCCTGTTGGTCCTCTCCACCTTCATCGTGCTCTTGTCGGTCATCTACTCGTGGAACCATTGGGACGAGCCGAAGAACCCCAAGGCCTTCCTCATCCTGATGCTGATCCTGGCCACGGGCATGAATGGCACGTTTGTCGCCCTCGATCTGGTGCTGTTCTTCATCTTCTTCGAGATCGTGTTGTTGCCGATGTACTTCATGATCGGCATCTGGGGCGACAAGTCGCCCCGGAAGGTGCCCGGATTCACCAAGGTGGTCGAGACCCGGCTCTACGCCGCCATCAAGTTCTTCCTGTTCACGCTCTTCGGCTCGGCCTTCATGCTCCTGGGCTTTCTGGCCCTCTACTTCGAGTCCGGCAACCACGGTGGCCTCGGGCGGACGTTCGACATAACTCAGCTCACCGAGCTGGGGGCGGCGGGAGCCTTCACCGGGACGTTTGCCTTCTTCGTGTTCGGGGCGATGTTCCTCGGTTTTGCGGTCAAGGTGCCGATGTGGCCCCTGCACACCTGGCTCCCCGACGCCCACACCGCTGCGCCCACGGTGGGCTCTGTGTTGCTGGCAGCCATTCTCCTGAAGCTCGGCTCATACGGGTTCATCAGGATCTCGTTGCCGATCCTTCCCGAAGAGGCGAGAAACTGGGCGCCCTTCATCGCGATCCTCGCCGTGATCGGGATCATCTACGGGTCGCTGGCTTGTCTCGCCCAGACCGACATGAAACGTCTGATCGCGTTCTCCTCGGTCGGTCACATGGGCTTTGTGATGCTGGGCATCGCCACCATGACCGACGTCGGCATCAACGCGTCGATCATCGGGATGGTCGCCCACGGCCTGATCACGGGGCTGTTGTTCTTCCTGGCGGGGTCGATGTCACACCGGTATCACACGAGGGAGATGTCCCGCCTCGGCGGCAACATCACGCTGATGCCGGTGATAGGTGGGATTTTCGCTTTCACCGCGATGGCATCGCTCGGCCTGCCTGGCCTGGCCGGGTTCTGGGGCGAGTTCATGTCTCTGGTATCGGCCTACAACCCACTCGACGGGCTCTCGCTCGGTGTCTTCCGAACCGCGATGGTGTTGGGGGCCGTGGGGACGATCTTGACCGCGGGCTACATGTTGTGGATGCTGCAGCGGGTCAACCTCGGTGAGCCGAATCGTGAGTGGGAGGGTCGTGAGTTCCACGATGCCGACCGCTTCGAGTTGGCCGCCTGGGTGCCGGTGATCGTGCTGATCGTGATCATCGGCTTCTACCCGAAGGTCGTCTTCAACTCGACCACCGACACCGTGACGGCACTCGTCGACATGGCTTTCGGCTCAGACGCGACGGCTTCGATCTCGAGTCTGGTGAAGGGCGGATAGTGACGTTCGAGATCGATTATCTCGCACTCGCTCCCGAGCTGATCGTCGTGGCCACGATGATCCTGGTATTGGCGCTCGACCTGGTTCTGGCCCGCGCCCAGAAATATTGGACGGCGACCGTGTCGGTGGCGGGGACGGCCCTGGCATTGATCCCGCTCGCTGTCCTCGCCCTCAACGACGAGGTCGTATCGATGTTTGATGGCTCCTACGTGGTCGACGAGTTCGCCCTCGTCCTCAAGGGCCTGTTCTTGGTGGCGGCCTACATCGTCTTTCTGATGTCCCATCACTACATCGAGTCAGACCGCTACTACCAGGGCGAGTACTACTTCTTGTTGCTGGCCTCGATCCTCGGGTCCATGGTCATGGCCTCCTCCCGTGACCTGATCGTCCTGTTCATCGGGCTGGAGCTGGTAACCGCGCCGCTCTTCCTCCTCGCCGGCTGGCGGAAAGGTGACGTCAAGTCGAACGAGGCCTCGATGAAGTACTTCATCCTGGGCGTGCTGTCGACTGCCATCTTGTTGTACGGGATGTCGCTGCTCTTCGGCCTGACCGGTGAGGTCGCCTTCGCCGGCATCGCCGAGGCCACGGCCGGCATGGCCGACGAGCCGGCGTTGATCATGGCCATACTGTTCTTGATGGTGGGGTTCGGGTTCAAGGTCGCCGCCGTGCCGTTCCACTTCTGGGCGCCCGACACCTATGAGGGGGCGCCCACACCGATCAGCGCCTATCTGTCGGTCAACTCCAAGGGAGCCGGGTTCGTGGCCATGCTCATCGTCATGTACCAGGCCCTGCCCGGTCTGTCGGACGTGTGGGCCCCGGCATTGTGGCTGCTTGCCGCATTGTCGATGACCGTCGGCAACCTCTCCGCATTGCGCCAGTCCAACATCGTGCGGCTGCTTGCGTACTCCTCGGTCGCCCAGGCCGGGTTCATGCTCGTGCCATTCGCCGCCGCCGCCGTCGCCGGTGCGGACCTGCAAGAGGCGTTCGGTGCCACACTGATCTACCTCGTCATCTACGCCCTGATGAACCTTGGCGCGTTTGCGGTCGTGATCGCCGGGGCCCGCAAGACCGGATCTGGTGAAATCTCACGCTGGGCGGGTCTGGCCAGGGTCGATCCCATTCTTGGTGTGTTGACGGCGGTCTTCTTCTTCAGCCTCGCGGGTATCCCGCCACTGGCGGGATGGTTCGCCAAGTTCGAGATGTTCCGCTCGGTGATGATCGCCGACCCCGCCACCATCGCCCTGGCCGTCATCGCCGCGGTCAATGCCGTGATCGCCCTGTACTACTACGCGCGGGTGGTGCGCAGCGTCTGGCTCGACGACCCCACCGTTGAGCTCACCGAGGAGGCGGGGGCGGCCCCTGCCGGCTCGCTCCGTCTCGCTCTCGGGGTGGCCGCTGCCGTCACGGTCGCCATCGGGGTCTACCCCGACATCGCCGGCTTCGTCAGGGACGCCGCCCAAGTCCTAGCCACCGGCGGCTGAACGCGTTCCTAATGCTGTGGCGATCATTATTGATCATTTGGCCGCGCGGAAAGCCAATGGGCGCCTGGAGCTAGGCCCTCGTCACCCCGCTCCGTCGCGCCGTCCGAAATTCACGGTCCAGCAGCGACCAGAGGGAATGGTCGACCCAGTTGCCCCGGATGAGCAGCTCTTCTCGGAGGATGCCCTCCCTGGTGAAGCCGAGCTTCTCCGCCACCCGGTCGGATGCGTCGTTGCCGACGGCGATGCGCAGCACGACCTTGTGGTAACCCAAGGCGCCGAATGCTTCCTCCAGCAGCAGGCCAACCGCCTCGGTGCAGATTCCCCGGCCCGTCTCGTCCGAGCGCACCCAGTAGCCGATCTCGGCGATCTTTCCCAGCTTGGAGACTGTCCAGAACGAGATGTTGCCGACGTGGCGCTTCGCGTCGTCCTTCATCCGAATCGAGTAGTCCCAGGCCCTCTCCTCCTTCCAGGCCTGAACCGACTCCCTGATGAAAGCGGCGGTGTCGGAGGGCGTGTAGTCCATGCGGGCCCATGGGAGCCATTGGTTGAGATCGGCCAACGACGCCTTGGTCGCATCGTCGAGTGTGGTCGCGTCACGACGGGTGAACCGTTGCAGCATCAGTCGATCGGTCTCGAGATGTGGCCGTGGCACCGGGTCAGGCTACAGGTGGGCTTAACCTTCAGGTCTCATGTGGGACCAACTCCATCTCGTCGACAGCTACCCCGAACCCGGCGATAGACCCCTCGCCGCGGTGCTCGCTCCCTTGTTCGAGGATGACGACGGTCAGCTCCGCCTGATACTCACCAAACGCCCCGACACGATGCCGACGCACGCCGGTCACATCTCCTTTCCCGGGGGGCGGCCCGACCCCGGGGATGACGGCCCCGTGGGCACGGCGATTCGGGAGGCCCACGAAGAGGTCGGGATCGATGAGGACCAGGTGGAAGTGCTCGGGTTCCTTCCCCCGATCGACACCGTCGAGTTCACCCTGCTGGTGGTCCCGGTCGTGGCCAGGATCAGCACGCCTCTCGACCTGGTCCCTTCCGAGCGCGAGGTGGCAAAGGTGTACATGCCGCTCGTCTCTGATCTGGCTGACGCCGAAAACTGGTCCCACGTGCCCTGGAACGGATGGCGAGTCTGGTACTTCGACCTCGGTGGAGACACCCTCTGGGGGGCGACCGCGAGGATGGTCCGACAACTGGTTGGGCTGGAGGAATAGGTCAATCCGCCCTCAAACATCACGGTTGTGATGCCGACAATCAATTGTGAACCCACGCGCCCCGATGAATGCGCGGTACCGCTTCCACCGATATGTCGCCGGCCTGCTCGCGGCGACGGTGCCGTTAGCTGCTGCCATCGAGCTCACCCGGGCGATGGACGGTGGGGTGTCTGCGGTGAGCCGTGTGCTCGGCCCGGTGACCCTCACGGTTTGGGCCCTGAAGGTGGCCCGCTCCCGAAAACCGAACGCTCTTCCGCTCGTCGTCGCCGCGATGTGGTTTGTTGGGTCGTTGATCGTGATCGAAGCCGTCTTCGACACCGACGTGACGTCGGTCGACTTCACGACTGCCTTCGGGCTGATGATGTTGTTCGCGGTCCTGGCCGGGAACCTCACAATCAGTCACAGGATCCTCTGGGCGGGCGGCCTCGCCGTGTATGTGGCCGCATGGATCGTCACGATTGGTGTGCTCAACGGGACGCCGGTGGACGCGATCGCGACACGCGCCGTAATCGCCGTTGCCGGTGTCATCTTCACGACTGCGCTCGTGTCCGAGCTCTATTACCAGCTCCTCGTTGCGACCAATGCACACAACCGGGCAACGCGGCTCCAAGAGGCGGTGGCGCGTTGCTCGGAGGCGTTGTTGGTCCATCAGGACACATTTGCCCTCTATGAGGCGGTGCGCGCCGTGCTCGAGGCGACTGATGCCGACCACGCATACGTGGACCAGACGATCGAGATCGACGGGGAGCCCGCCTGGAAGATCGTCGCCGAGGCATTCAAGGGCATCGGTGACGCGGGCGGGGAGTGGATGGTCGGCAAGTACTCCACCGTCCCGGTGACATATGAGGCCCTCCTCGCCGGCCACGAGTCGGTGGTGCGGACTCGAGAGCTCCGGGGCACGGCCCGGGAGCAGTATGAGCAGGACAACATCCTGTCCGAGGTCTGCGTGCCGATATTCGTCGGAGGCGTGTTCAGGGGGTCTATCGGGTTCGTCGAGTACACCACCGAGCGCGAGTGGTCCAATGCCGAGATCCAGACCCTGTGGAGGGCTGCTGACATGATCGGCGCTTACTGGCGGCGTCAGGACGACGCCGATGCCCTGCGCGCATCCAACGAGTCGAAGGACAAGCTCCTCTCCTCGGTCTCCCATGAGATTCGAACCCCGCTGACCGCAATCGTGGGTCTTTCCGAGGAGATCGCGTCGAATCGTGCCGGTCTGGGACGGGAGGAGCTCGAGGAGCTCAACGGGATCATCGCGGTGCAGAGTCGTGAACTGGCCGAGCTCGTCGAGGACCTCCTCGTTGCCTCCCGGGCCGACTTCGGCAATCTCTCCATTCGTCCGGAGGTTGTGAGTCTCGCCGACCAGGTCGATCGGGTCCTCCAGGGGGTGCGGGAGTCCACGCCCAACCGAAAGACGGTGGTCTTCTCCGGGGGCGACGTGACTGCATGGGCGGATCCGCTGCGAGTGAGGCAGATCATCAGGAACCTGGTGACAAACGCGCTCAAGTACGGTGGCGACCGGGTAGTCATCGCCTTGCGGGAGGATGCCGGTGTGGCGGCCGTGGCGGTTGCCGACGACGGCGCCGGTGTCCCCGAGGCCGAGTCGCAGCTGATATTCGAGCGTTACTACCGCAGTGTGGACACACCGACCCAGCCCGGTTCGGTTGGGATTGGCCTGGCTGTTTCTCGCCAATTGGCCGAGATGATGGGCGGTTCACTCAGTTATCTGCCCGGTGCGGCGCAGCATCGCTTTGAGCTGGCATTGCCGTCGGTGGCCGGGCCCCGCGACCCCGATCCGGTTGCCCCTACGGAATTCGCTACTCCACGGTGAGCGCATAAACTTCGACCCTCGGGGTTTATGGGCTCTTCAACACTCAAGAAACGCTTGCTGATTGGTGGCGCCGTCGCCGCTCTCCTGATCGTCGGGATCGGGGTCTATCTGGCCGTCTCGACCTGGGGGGCGGTGAACCGGGTGAGCATCGAGCGGCCCTCCACCGAAAGCCCCGGTGGCGTCGTCGCCCAGCCCGATGATGAGTCGGGGGAAGGCGAAGGTGAGCCGGTGCCCGTGCTCGACGAAGGCTTGCAGGTCTTCTTGATGGTCGGCTCCGATTCACGAGAGGACCTAGAGGACCCTTCGGGCTTTGGCGACTTCGAGGGGAACAGGGCCGATGTGGTGATGGTCCTGTTCAAGGATGGCTCCAGCACCGGTCTTCTCTCCCTCCCCCGTGACCTCCTCGTAGAAGACGTCTGCCACGGCGCCGAGGAGAGGCTCAGCGCGATGCTGGAGGGTTGTGACACGATGAACGGACCGACTCTGCTCACCGTCACGGTCGAGTCCCTCATCGGCCAGGCGGTCGATCACTTCGCCATGGTCGACCTGGCCGGGTTCCAGGAGGCCGTGGACGCGGTCGGCGGTTATGAGATCTGCGTCGAGCGTCCCGTTCGGGACCAGCGCGCCGATCTGGAGCTGCCCGCCGGGTGCACACATGCCAGCGGTGCCCAGACTCTTGCCTGGCTGCGCTCGAGGCACACCCAGGAGCTGACCGCGAGCGGGTGGCGGATACTGCCCGGAGTCAACGACCTGGTCAGGAACCAACGTCAGCGTGAGTTCTTGATCGACATGATGACCCGAATCGCCGACATCGGCAGTCCCCAGGACATGGCTTCTGTGGCCCAGGCGCTGGCACCCTTCGTCACCGTGGACTCCGACCTGTCACTGGTCGATGCGGTGAATCTGGCCTTGACGATGCGTGGTCTCGGGAGCGGGTCGATAGTCGAGTTGGACGTCCCCGTCTACGACTACACCACCGACGCCGGGGCTGCGGTGCTGCTCCCCTCGGTTCCGGTCGAGGAAATAGTCGCGGAGTTCCTCTCGACCACGGCCACCCGCGAAGGAGTAGTCGCAGGCTAGGGGCATTCACTCCGACCCGTCTCGTGGAGGCCGAGCTGGACATGGGCCTGGTCGAGCTGGTGAGCAAGACCGGCCAAGCTCGATTTCGACATCCACTGCGTCAACAGCCGGAAGGTTGAACGCCGCCCTCATGGCCGATATCCTGGGGATATGAGGATCGCAAACGGCACCTGGTGGTCCGCCCGCTGAGCGGACGACCTCATCTGCCATGATGTCGCCGCCGAGCTCCGGCGGCTTTTTCTTTTGACCAAGGACCCGACCATGACCGACCGACGAAGAGTGTTCTCCGGGATGCAGCCGACGGGGCGCGCCCAGTTGGGCAACCTGATCGGGGCGTTCGGCAACTGGGTCGCCATGCAGGACGCCTATGAGACGATCTACTGCGTCGTCGATCTCCATGCGATGACTGCGCCATACGACCCGACGTCTTTCCCTCTGGAGCGAATCGCCTTGGCCAAGACGATCATCGCGGCCGGGGTCGATCCTGAGCGCTCATTGCTCTACTACCAGTCCGCCCTTCATCATCATGTCGAGCTCTACTGGATCCTGGGAACACTGATGGGAGTCGGTCAGCTCCAACGTATGACCCAGTTCAAGGAGAAGTCCGACAGGAGCGGACAGAGCTTTGGGCTGCTCGCCTACCCGGTGCTTCAGGCGGCAGACATCCTCATCCACAAAGTCCACGCAGTGCCTGTCGGTGACGACCAGACCCAGCATCTGGAGTTGACCCGCGACATCGCCGAGCGGTTCAACAGCCGGTTCGGCGAGGTGTTCCCGGTGCCGGAGCGGATCACCCCCGAGATCGGGGCCAGGGTCATGTCACTTCAGGACCCGACCGCCAAGATGTCGAAGTCGGATGCCAACGCAAAGGCGACCGTCTATCTGACCGACAGCACGGACGAGATCGTGAAGAAGGTCAGAGCGGCGGTGACCGACACCGGATCCGAGGTGGCCTACGACATGGAGAAGAAGCCGGGGATATCCAACCTCCTGGAGATCTTCGCCTTCTTCAGCGGCCGGTCGATAGGCGACCTCGTCAACGAGTACGCCACCAGTGGGTACGGCACGTTCAAGATGGCTGTCGCCGAGGCGGTGGCGGATGGGATAAAGCCGATCCGGGAAGCCTATGAGGGCATGACCGACGCCGAGGTCTCCGCAGTGATGACCAGGAGCGCCGAGAAGGCACGTGTCTCCGCCGACGCCACGATGACCGTGGTCCGGGAGGCGGTCGGCCTGAGCTAGTGGCCGGATCTGGTGTGCAGCCATGCCCGCTGTGCGGGGTCGGTTGCCCACCAGATCCCCGGGATCGCTCAGCCGACCTGTTCCAGGACGTCGGACGGCAACAGGAGGACCACCGCGGCGAGCAGGTTCCAGCCCGAGTGGAGGAGGATGGCGGGGCCCAGGCGTCCGGACCGTTGGGTCAGCCACGCCAGGAGGACACCGAGGATGAACAATGGCGGCAGCACCACCACCGCCGACTGCCAGAGCCGATCGACGTCGAGACCGAGCACGTGGACGGCGGAGAAGACGAGAGCGGTCATCACGACGGCGAAACGTCTTCCCCGTGGCTCGAGCGCGGTGAGCAGCACGCCCCGGAACAGCAGCTCCTCGGTCACCGGGGCCAGCAGGACGGTGGCCAGGACCAGCCCAGTGACCAAGGGGAGGGATTGGGCGTCGGCGATGATGTCGGTGATCTCTTGGGGTCGCCCTTCGGGGAATAGCAGATTCGAGAGTGGCAGGAAGAGGAGAGCGATGAGGACCTGAAAGATCAGCCCGAGGGCCACATACCCGAAGTCGCCGCCCTCGATTCGAAAACCGATGGCCCGGTTGTCTTTGGTGCGGGAAATGAGCCCGAAGACGCCGAGATTGCCGGCGTATTGCCCGCCGAGGCCGAGGAGGACGGTCCAGGTCTCGTCCCCGATGAATGCACCCAAAATCAGGAGGGCGCTGGCGCCGAGAAGGCCACCGAGCCAGATCAGCACGAAATCGAGGATGGACCATGGACGACTGACCAACGCCCACGGAGCCTACAGCGGGGATGGCCCGGGCCACTGTTAGCCTGCGGTCAAGCGCTGAACAAGGACCGGAACATGGAAATCGACATCGGAATCGGCAAATCGGCTCGTCAGGCGTTTGGCCTCGACGACATCGCCATCGTCCCCTCCCGCCGCACCAGGGACCCCGACGACGTCGACATCTCATGGCAACTCGACGCTTTCAAATTCGACCTGCCGATGATGGGCTCGGCCATGGACTCGGCCATCAGCCCCGAGACGGCGGTCACGATCGGCCGGCTCGGTGGGCTCGCCATCCTGAATCTCGAGGGTCTGTGGGCCCGTTACGAAGACCCGGCCCCCTATTTCGACGAGATCGCCGAGTTGCCCGATGAGAAGGCGACACGACGTATGCAGGAGATCTACCTGGAGCCGGTCAAACCCGACCTGATCGGCCAACGTGTCAAAGAGGTCAAGTCGGCCGGTGTCGTGGCCGCCGCCAGCCTCACACCGCAGCGCGTGAAGGACTGGGCCCCACTGGCCCTGAACGGCGGTCTCGACATACTGGTGATCCAGGGCACGGTCGTCTCCGCCGAGCATGTCTCGAGTCGCGAGGAGCCGCTGAATCTCAAGGAGTACATCGCCAATTGCCCGGTCCCGGTCATTGTTGGGGGGTGTGCCTCATATTCGACGGCCCTCCACCTGATGCGCACGGGGGCCGTGGGCGTGCTGGTGGGGGTAGGCCCGGGCGCGGCCTGCACCACGCGTGGCGTGCTCGGAGTGGGGGTTCCCCAGGCAACGGCAATCGCCGACGCGGCCGGAGCGCGAATCCGCTACCTCGACGAGACGGGTCGCTACGTCCACGTCATCGCAGACGGCGGGATGCGCACCGGTGGAGACGTCTCCAAGGCGATTGCATGCGGTGCCGATGCCGTGATGATCGGGTCCCCGCTCGCATCGGCCACCGAGGCACCGGGCAAGGGCTATCACTGGGGCATGGCCACGTTCCATCCCACCCTTCCCCGTGGCGCCCGGGTCAGAGTCGGCGACAGGGGGACCCTCCAGGAGATACTGGTGGGACCCGCCCACGAGAATGACGGCAAACGCAACCTCTTTGGGGCGCTCCAGGTGTCGATGGCCACCACCGGTTACTCGGACGTCAAGGAGTTCCAGAAGGCGGAGGTCATGATCGCCCCGTCGCTCCAGACCGAGGGCAAGACACTGCAGAAATCGCAAAGAGTCGGCATGGGATGACCACCGAGCCCACCGTGCTGGTCGTCGACTTCGGCGCCCAGTACGCACAACTGATTGCGAGGCGGGTGCGGGAGTCTCACGTCCGCTCCGAGATCGTCCCCCGCACGATCAAGGCATCCCACATCAGGGAGAGTCGGCCCATCGGGCTGATCCTCTCGGGCGGCCCGGCATCGGTTTATGCCGGCGACGCCTACCGGATGGACCCTGAGATCCTCGACCTTGGGATCCCGATCCTCGGAATCTGTTACGGGCACCAGCTACTCGCCGATCTGGCCGGGGGGACGGTCGCCAACACCGGAGGGGCCGAGTATGGGAACACGGAGCTCGAGATCACAGCCGACTCCGTTCTGCTGAGGGATCTCCCCAAGAGCCAGCAGGTGTGGATGTCGCACCGGGACCAGGTGACGACAGCCCCGGAGGGGTTTGTGTGTGTGGCCGCCTCGGCGGGCGCCCAGGTGGCCGCGATGGAGGATCGTGATCGAGGGCTGTACGGCGTCCAATTCCACCCCGAGGTTGCCCACACCCCGCGTGGCTCGGAGATGCTCAAGCGTTTCCTGTACGACGTGTGTGATGCGATCCCGTCGTGGACATCCCATTCGATCATCGAATCCCAGGTCCATGCGATCAAGGAGCAGGTGGGTGAGGGTCAGGTCATCTGCGGTCTCAGTGGTGGTGTCGACTCCGCGGTGGCGGCCGCCCTCGTCGCCGAGGCAGTGGGCGACCGGCTCACCTGCATCCTCGTCGATCATGGTCTCCTTCGGGCCGACGAGGCATCCCAGGTCGAGGAGACCTTTCGCTCCCACTTCGACGTCGAGCTGATTCACGTCAAGGCAGCCGATCGATTCCTCGAGCAGCTCGCCGGAGTCACCGATCCCGAGCAGAAGAGGAGGATCATCGGGGAGACTTTTATCCGCGTCTTCGAGGACGCGGCCAAATCGGCCGGCGACGCCCGGTTCCTGGTGCAGGGGACCCTCTACCCCGACGTCATCGAGTCGGGCTCCGATTCGGCGGCAACCATCAAGACCCACCACAACGTCGGTGGGCTTCCCGACGACATGACCTTCGAGTTGGTGGAGCCCCTGCGTGACCTATTCAAAGACGAGGTGAGGGCCGTGGGTGAGGAGCTAGGCCTGCCCGAGGAGATCGTCTGGCGTCAACCATTCCCCGGCCCTGGTCTCGCAGTCCGGATCATCGGTGAGGTGACGCTGGAGAGACTGCAGATTCTGCGCTCGGCAGACTCGATCGTTCTCGAGGAGATCAAGCGAGCCGGTCTCCATCGAGAGATCTGGCAGGCGTTCGCGGTCCTGCCGGCGATAAAGACCGTGGGAGTCCAAGGTGACGGAAGGACCTACGCCTATCCGGTCATCGTCCGCGCCGTGACGTCCGAAGACGCCATGACCGCGGATTGGGCTCGTATCCCACACGAGACATTGGAAAGGATCTCCTCCCGGATAATCAACGAGATACCTGGGATCAACCGGGTCGCCTACGACATCTCGTCGAAGCCCCCAGCCACCATCGAGTGGGAGTGACTTAGCGGTATCGCCCTATTAGGAGCCAGTGATGGGGTGCCGATAGAGACACTGTTGCCCAGGGAACGCCCCAATTGAACCTAAGAACCCCCGAACTGATTCGCATCTTCCGTAAGGAGCTCGAGGAGCGATCACACCGTCTCGTCGCGGGCGCCCGCGCCCTTGCCGAAGGCACACTGGACATCGTCTCGGTCGCCGACCTGGTGAGAGACGCCCACACCATCAAGGGCTCGGCCGGCGTGTTGGGCTATGACCTGATCCGGGAGGGTGCGACTCGTCTCGAGGAGATGTGGCGCACTGTCTCCGAAGAGGTCGCCGTCGATCCGGAGACAGCCGTGAGGCTGGAGGCGCTCGCCGGCCGTCTCGTGCCCGCTTTGGACAATCCCGAGGGCACCGCCCTCGACGACCTCGTTGGCGCGGCGGATGATGGTGTGACGCATCCATCGCCCTCGGAGGTCGTGGCGCTGCGGCCACCAGAGGCGGGGAGTCTCGGAGGCCTGCTCACGTCGATCTCGGACTCCCTGTTGTCCGGCGCCACCAGGGTCGACACGGCTGATCTATATCGACTCATCAATCGGATCGTGGAGGTGGCCTTGGACGCCGAGGCGATCGCGGATCTGTCGTTGGTGTCGATCGAAGGTGCCGACCCGGACCGCTTTCGCAAGTCCTGGCGGACTCAACTCGAGAAGCTCAGCGACTCGATCAACGACATCCAGAACCAGGCCGTCTCCCTGGCCAACGTCTCATTCTTCGAGGCTGCATCGACCTTCCCGCAGTTCGCCCGTTACCTCGGCCGTCGCTCGGGCAAGGACGTTCGATTCGAGCTGACCGGTCACGATGTCCAACTCGATCGTCAGATCGTCGACCTCATTCGTGAGCCGATCCGGCATCTCCTCGTCAACGCAGTCGATCACGGAATCGAGCACGCCGACGTGCGCAGGTCGCGTGGTAAGCCCAGCACCGGGGTGATTCGAGTGTCCGCACGAGTTGTCGACGAGCAGGTCAAGATCTCGGTCACTGACGACGGATCGGGCGTGGACTGGGATCTGGTGGCCCAACGCGCTCGACAGAAAGGCATCAGCTTCAACCCCCAGGACCTGTCACCGGTCCTCTTCGAGCCCGGATTCTCGACGCTCACGGAGGCCACCGAGTTCTCGGGCGCCGGAGAAGGGTTGCCCGCCGCCGCCGAGGTGATAGGTCAGGTGCATGGTGCCGTGTCGATTGACTCCGAGCCCGGGTCGGGTACCACGGTCACCCTGACGCTCCCACTTTCGATGGTCCTCCAAAACGTCGTCGTGGTGGCGGAGGGAGAGCGCTTCTGGGGGATTCCCGAGGCGTCGGTGGAGGCCGCTATGCCCCTGGCGAACGTCGAGTTCACCACCAGGAACGGTGGCAGCGAAGTGAGATTCGAGAGCGCGGCCATCCCATGCCTGGCCTTGTCGCGTGCGGTGGGGTCCGGGGCGGAGGACACCGCCTCGGAGCTGCTTGTGGTCAACACGAGGTCGGGTCTCGTGGCGGTGACGGTCTCGGAGATCATCGACCGCCGCCGGGTCGCCGTGAAGAACCTGGGACCGATCCTCGAGGGGAATGGCGCCATCAATGGCGCCGCTCTCCTCGGTGGCGGTCAGGTCCTCATCGTCCTGGACCCCGATTTCCTCGGGCTCCACGCCCGCCAGCGACCATTCCTGGTCAGTGACAAGCCACGCATCCTGATTGTGGACGACTCGGCGGGTGTGCGCCAGCTGTTGTCGGCGACCCTCACCGGAGCCGGGTTCGATGTGGACGTGGCCAGTGGCGCCCGGGAGGCGATGCTGACCGTGGGGACCAACGGGTTCAGTGCCATGGTGGTCGACTACTCGATGCCCCGGTCAAATGGTGTCGAGCTGGTCCGAGCCATGCGGGCCGCCGACATCCGCATCCCGATCGTGATGGTCTCCGGTGTCGCCAGCCAGGAGGAGAAGGACGCGGCGTGGCAGGCCGGGGTGGACGCCTATCTGGACAAGTTCGACCTGCGCCAGGGAGTGCTCACCAAGACACTTCGCCAACTGCTCGGCCGGGACGACGCCGATACGGCGTGAAGAACCGGTAACCGGGTGTTCGGTGCCGGGACAGTCCGAGAACCGGCACTTATCACTCAGTACCCGTCACCTGTCGGCCGATACTGCTTGAGCATGCTGCGTCTGGAGCAGGTTCTCATGGCGTTGCCGGCCGCGATCGGGCTGGCCACGGTGGTATGGGCATGGCGGATCACCGCGTCGGGCCGCGAGAGCGAAAGGGAGGCCCGTCGGCTCTCCGAGGAGGCGCATACCATCAAGAACGACTTCGTGGCGCTGGTCAGCCATGAGCTCCGCACGCCATTGACGTCGATCGCCGGGTTCTCGGACACGCTGGTGGAATCATGGAGGGATCTGCCTCCCGAGGAGGTGGAGGAGTTTCTGGCGATCATCAACCGCCAGGCGATGTACCTGGGCGACCTGGTCGAGGACGTTCTCGTCATCCCACGTCTCGAGGCGAACCGACTCCGTCTCGACCCTGACCTCTTCGATCTCGGGGACCTGATCGAGGACGTGGCCAAGATGGTGTTCCCCAGCGGTGAGCGCAAGGCCGCCCTGGTGTCGCTGCCCGACGG
>Ga0326597_10003633_pt1 | contig 22092 bp, 30 predicted proteins | sample RVTome_12_FD_203789 | JGI IMG/M metagenome (GOLD analysis project Ga0326597, IMG submission 203789) | Soil microbial communities from uranium-contaminated site in the Upper Colorado River Basin, Wyoming, United States - RVT100D185 | ecosystem: Environmental > Terrestrial > Soil > Contaminated >...
CGATCAAGTGGGTTGTCGGTGAGCCGCCGCCGGGACTGTGATGACCTGCCCCTGGATCTCGCCTCTCAGCCCGGCGATTACGTTTGCGGGTAGGTGTGCCATCGGTTGATATTGCTTTTCCTCGGTACACGACGCAGGCTTGCGACACTGGCTACACCCGGCGACGTGTGCCAACATCAGCGTTCACTGAGAACCGGACTCGGGGTGAGTCCGTTGGTCTGGATGAGTGGCGCTCCGAGCGTGTGGAGCCGCGTGCTCATGTTCCGCGAGCTTTGAGATCGGATGCGATGCGTGCCAGCAGTTCGCGCTCCTCGGCCGAGACGTTCATGAAGCGAGTGCCAAGAAGTCCCCCGGACGCGGCTGCAATCTCCTCGCAGTAGGCGACGAGGGCTTCGGGCGACAGGTCGCCTACTACGCTGGGCGACCCCGAATCCAGCAGGGCGGCCGTCAGTCGCGTTGCACTCCGGAACACCGCATACGTCGGACGCTCGGTCATCCAGGTCGTGAGCTGCCGGTCGGCCGGGTCGCCTTCCTGAATGCCGCGGCTTCGAGCCAGTCGCACCAGCTGCTGCCGTTCTGCGGCGGTAATCTCGCCCTCGGCCCACGCCACTTCGAGCATCGGCATCAGCGGCAACAAGGCGACGGTGTCCGGAGTGAAGCCCAAATCCTGAAGTTCTTTGAGCAGGGCTGGGTCTTTGAGGCCGGTCTTCTGCCCCATCTCGACCTGAGCCTGTTCGGTCGCCGCCGCGCGGCGCATCTTCTCGATCAGCTCCAGGTCCTTCTTCCGGAAATACTCATTCTCGAGCGCTCGCTCGCGCTCCCCAAATGCATCATGCTCTACCATCGAGCCTCCATCATGAGTTGAACCATCTTAGCGCAGGAAATGACTTGGCCCGTGTTGCCGCCATCAACCGCGACCCAGGCGGCCAGAAGATCGTCCCCGATGGATGTGTTCGGCAGCCGGGCGCGGTACGGATCGCGTGATTGCACCCTGCCTCTCAGTTGGGGCGCTGTCAGGTCAAACCGGTTGCCGGGCACGCAGTCGGGATGAAGACGCGTCGATCCCGGCTTCTGATGGCTGCTTTTCGACTGAATCCGGCGCTCCAGTCGTGGGACGTCTGGCTCGGCGCGAATGCATCGCGCATCCCGCTCGGCTGAGGCGCGGGTGTCAGCAGATCGAGGCCGCCAGCTATTGCGCCGGGTCGGCGATGAACTGCAGATAGTCGAGCACCTGCGAGGGAATGCAGAGCTGCTCGTCGAAGCGCTGATCAGGGATCCACTTGAACTTGTTGGTGGCCAGCACAAACGGCCTGGTGTACAGCTTGGGGTCGGTCAGCGTGATCGTCAATTCCAGATGATTGCGGTTGAGGCGAACGTAGCGCTCCCGAATGTGCGCATCGACGCTGTGCGGGTACCCCGCGTTGTTGAGCCACGTGTTCGGGTCCAGCCCGACCGTATCCACCACCAGGGTGTTGTCGCCTTCCCAGCGGCCCACTGAATAGCCGTAGTATCGGGAGTCGGCGCCGCCGCGCTGCCCGGCGTCCTTGGGCAACTCGCTGCCGTCCATCAGGATCTCGCGCCAGATCCTCTGATATTGGCTCAAGACAACGATGCGGTCGGCCATCGTGGCAAAGGCGACCCCGCGCGTTTCAAACAGCATGTTGCGCGGAAACCCCAGGGGATCGCAGGTGCGAAAGAAGGGATCGTTGGTGCCCGAGACGTTGTACTGGGCCTCTGGCTTGTTCATGTCGAACAACTGCTTCCCTAAGTCGGTAAACGACGGGTCATCGCCCGCCTGGCCGCCGATGGGGCCAGCCCACACGCCCGTGAGTTCCTGCCTGGGCGCGGGACCTCCCGGACCGAGATCCAACTTGTCGTACACCGTGTTGGTATAGCCGGTGCCGCTGCCCTGCGCACTGGCAGCGGGGCACAAGGCCACACATGCTGCCACACACGCCATGAGTCCAGTCACCCAGTTCCGCATTGCCGCAATTCTCCTCGGGTCAGAGTCCCGCAAGCGCTCACCGCGCGCCGCCCCATCGAGAGCCGCCGCGCGCCCCGCCACCCAACTGGCTGTCCTGATACTCGGTCCCGTCCTCCAGGACGATCTTGTTCAGACGGCCCACCGGATTCCCGGACTTCGTCTGGAACACATAGACCGTGAGCTTGTCGCCCGGCTGAATGGCGCTCTTGCTCCAGCCGATCAGTGAAAGCGCGGAGGGGCTGCCCGCTTCCGCGGCCCAGTGCACGATCTCGCCCTTGTCGTCCTTCACGTCGAACATCACGAACGAATGCGGATTGGCCCACTGAAACTTCGTAACGATGGCATCCTTCAGGATGGTCACCTCGTCTGCATACGCCGCAGAACCGTGGTGAGCCCACGCGGAACCACACACCCCGAGCACTCCCAACACAACCAGTAGCGCCGATGCAGACACGTGCTTACGGACCATTCGAACCTCCTGGAGCGGGTCTGGTCGGGATTGCCTGCCCCGGTTGGCCCCTTTATACACCGAAGAGCCGTCGAGGCCACGAGCTTGTGTCGTCGCACCATCGTCGGGGTCCGACGCCGCGCCAGGGCCTTCGACGTTTGGCGAGAGGTGACGTGCGCCTGACTCGGGGCGCAAACGGTTCCGGTGGGTGAGTGACAGCACACTCTCGCCTGGACGACGTGCGTGACACCGGGGGTATCAACATCTGTGATGTGACTATCGGCGATTGGCCTGCGCGTATTCGATGGCGAACTGTCGCGCTGTGGGGTTGCCTTGACCGAGCGCGATGGCTTCCTCGGTTGCCCGCGGTACATCCCAGTGGTCCACGGCGATCCGCTTGATCAGCCACATCGTGGCGGCCCGGCCGCCACCAGCGCAGTGGACGAAGGCCGGCTCGACCCCCTCCGCTGTGATGGCGTCAAGGAACTGTTCGGCCACAGCGGGGTCAGCCGACCCGTCGTACGGGATATGGAAGTACCTGAGCCCGGCTGCCGCCACCGCGACGGCCTCCTGCTCGACGTTCGCACCCGGTTCGCTGGCCCGCCGCAGGTTGATGATCGACGAGAACCCCATCCGCTTGATTTCCGGCACGGATGCTGGGGTGATAGCGCCCGCGCACGCGATCGTCGTGCCGACCCGGGCGAAGTTCCGAATGCCCTCTACCTCTTCTCGGATGACCTCCTGGCCAAGAGCTGGACCCGTGAGGAGTCCGACGAAGGCAACTGACGCGGCTCCGAACATCGGTAATCGCATGTGAAGCTCCTTTCGGTCTCATTATTGAAGCGCCAACCGATTCCGAACCGCAAACGATATTGTCATCGCTCGTTCGCACCAACGATCGTGGCGAGAGCGGCCCGCACCGGCCGTGCCGCAGCGATTCGCGCCCTCGGTCGCTTTCTCGCACCATACGCCATCCGGGGCAAACATGACGGAACCCAGTATGATGCGTGCCTGGAGGTTTCGATGGGAAAAGCGACGATCTGGACGCCGTTGGTCATGGTGGTGCTTGCGTATTCCGGCCCAGCGCTGGCTCAGTCAGGAGACGCGCTACTGATTCCGGGTGAGGCGGTCGCGCAGGATATTGCGGGTGCGAAGGAAATGCCGGACCCGGATGTCGAATACAAGGTGCTGTTCGACGTCCAGGTCGCGGCGCCGGAAGTCACGGCGGTCAACCCCATGCTGCGAGCCACTGCACGCTACCTGAATACGCTCGCCAAGGCTGGTGTGCCGGCAGAGCATCGCAAGATCGCCGTGATCTTCCACCAAGGTGGCACCGACATCATCATGAACAACGAAGCCTACAAGGCGCGTTACGACGGTCAGGACAACCCCAACGTGGCGCTTATTCGGGCGCTGAAGCAGGCCGGAGTGGAGTTCCACGTCTGTGGGCAGGCGGTGCTCGGGCGGAAGATCGACCCGGAGACGATCATGCCAGAAATCCAGGTTGACCTCTGGGCGCTCACGACCATCATCAACTTCGAGCTCAGGGGCTACGTGCGGATTGGCGGATAGGATCCGCACGCAACGGCACCCTCACCTTGGCGGAAACGGCGCGCATCTCCCCCTCGGCGCGATGAGCCCGCGCGCGCTGCTACCGTATCTCGATGAACGCCTGGTTTCGCAGCAGCCGGTGGTGAACGGTCCTGGCGGGGCGGGTGTGGACCCGAACAAGTTTTCTCTTGTACCGCTTGCGAGGCGAACAGAGGAATTGGTAAGGTGTCCCCGCTTGAAAGCATCTCACCGGTGAGCGTGGACTGGGTCACGCGCCGCAACAACATAACCGCTTGGGAGAACCGAGAGAGATGTCACGATCTTCAAAGAATGTCGTCGGTCGCCGGAGGTTCTTGAAGGGCGCCGCGGTGAGCGCCGCCGCCAGCGCGGCGACGCTGGCCCCGGCACTTCCCACGGCGCAGGCGCAAGCGCCGGTCCGGGCTCAGGTGCCACTGCCGACGGCTGACGAATTGGCACGGGAGGCCGGGCCGCCACCGGTCGTTGACTCTCGCCACATCGAGAATCCCGCATCGGACTACATGGCGGACGTCCTCAGCGCGATCGGCATCGAGTACATCACTTCGAATCCTGGGTCGAGCTTCGACGGGCTGCAGGAATCGCTCATCAACTACCACAAGAACACCAGCCCCGAGTGGCTGACCTGTCTGCACGAGGAGTCGTCGGTGGCGATGGCCCACGGCTGGGCGAAGATCGAGGGCAAGCCGTCGATGGTGCCCATGCTGCACGGCGCCGTAGGCCTGCAGCACGGATCGATGGCCATCTACAACGCGTATGTCGACCGTGTGCCGCTGTTGATGATCACGGGCGTGCAGTCCGAAGGTGGGATCACGGCGCACAGCGCGACCGACCTTGCCGCGATGGTTCGCGGCTACCTGAAGTGGGACCATCAGCCCACGAGGCTCGGCGAATTCGCGCCGTCGATGCTTCGCGCGTACCGCCTGGCCGCCATGCCGCCGATGGCCCCGACGATGATCCTCCTCGACAGCGAGATCGCGGAGGCGCCGATGGGCCCGAACCGGCCGGCCCTGCCGACGCTGACCCTGCCGGCGCCCCCGAGTGCCGACATCGGTTCGCTCCGGGATGTGGCGAGGCTGTTGGTCGCGGCCGAGAATCCGCGTATCAACTATGGGCGGCTCGCTCGGACCGAGCGCGGCGTCGAATTGCTCGTGGAACTCGCGGAACTACTGCAGGCGCAGGTGGTGTCGGTTGGCACCAACAATCGAATCAGCTTTCCCCTGCGCCATCCGCTGGCGGGAACGGGAACGGGGCAACCAGACCTCGTGCTCAATCTCGAGGTCGAGCGCCGCGGGTATCGCCCGATCGTCGGCGCGAGGACGATTGCGATCACAGCCACCGAACTGCTTGCCAGCAGTAACTACGGCGTCCTCCCGGACCCGCCGAGCGCCGACATGCTCATCGATGCCGACGGCGAGGCGTCATTGCCGGGGCTCATTGAGGAGGTCAGGAGGCTGATCACGGGCGACCGGCAGCGCGTGTTCCAGGAGCGCGGCGTCAAGCACACCGAGGCCAACCGCCAGGCCCGCGTGCAGGGGATTGCGAGGGCGCGACTCGGGTGGGATGCGTCTCCTGTCAGCCTGGCTCGGATCGCAGCGGAACTCTGGCCGCTCATCAAGAATGACGACTGGTCGCTGGTGTGCCCCCAGGACTTCATCGGCAGCTGGCCGAATCGCCTGTGGAACATGGACAAGCTGTACCGCTATACCGGCGGGCGGGGCGGCGAAGGCATGGGCTATGGGCTTCCGGCGGCCGTGGGTGCGGCGCTGGCGAACAGGAAACACGGCCGTCTCAGCATCAACATTCAGCAGGACGGCGATCTGAATTTCGCGCCAGGAGTGCTGTGGACGGCGGCGCACCACAAGATTCCATTGCTGACCGTCATGCACAACAACCGCGGCTATCACGCCGAGGTGATGTTCATGCAGCGGGCGGCAGCCGAACGGAATCGCGACCCGGACCGTGCGGCGATCGGTACTCGGTTGATCGAGCCCCACATCGACTACGCGAAGATGGCGGAGTGCTACGGCATGTACGGCGAAGGCCCGATCGAAGATCCCGCTCAGCTCGCGCCGGCGCTACGCCGCGGCCTCGAACGCGTAAAGCGTGGTGAGCCGGCCCTGATCGATGTCGTGACTCAACCGCGATAGGAGGCTGTGTGAGAACTGGTCTTGACCGCCGAGTCGTCGGCAGTCTGGTGATGGGCGCGGTGTGGGCGCTCGCCGTGTCGGGGTCGTGGGCGCAAGACCAGCGCGACGAGACCGGCGCGGCGCGCGCGGAGAGTGCGCCGAGCGGTAACACCACAAATGGAGCGGCCCTCTACCTCAAGGATGGTTGCTGGGAATGTCACGGGTACAGCGGCGCGAATGGATCCGGCGCACCGCTCGTCCTGAGCGGCTTGAACGAAAGCGGGTTCGTGCGCTACCTCCGCAATCCCCGCACCACAGGAATGCCGCTGTACAGCACCAAGGTTCTGTCAGACGCCGAGGCCGCTGACCTCTATGCGTACATCAAGACGTTCAAGAGGCCGGTGGATGCCAAGGACATTCCGCTGTTACAGCAAATCATCGATGAAAACTGAACTCGAGTCACGCTCACGAGAGCACCCCCAAGGCCTCATGACACGACGAAACCCGTGTTCGCCTCAGCACGGTAAACCGTCGCATCTGGCCTTCGCGGGGCGACTCGCGGTAGAGGCAGGCCGCGTGGCTGGCGCAATCTCGGGCGGGAATCGATAGCCGTGGCATCGCGATGCGACCCAGATGGTGGAGCACATCTGGCCTGCCTGTGGTGGAGTCTGGCTTTCAGCCTGCCTGTGGTGGATCGGGAAGAGCCGGCGACGAGAACGTGAACTCCCTGATGGCCTTGATGCTTCGGGCTCCGTACCGGAAGGGGACGATGAGGCGAAGGGGCGCACCGTGTCGGGCAGGAATCGGCTCGTCGTTCATCATCCACGCGAGCATCACCTGCGGGTGTCGCAGCGTCTCGACGGACTCGTCAGCGTAGCGCCCGTCGGATCCGACGATGCGGCAATAGTGCACCTCAGGCCGTAGTCCCAGTACATCGGCAAAGTCGGAGAAGCGGACACCGGTCCACTTCACGACGCCGCGTGGGTTCGGTGATCCACATTGCAGCAGAAACGTGTGAGAAACACGGGGCAAGGCTTCGAGATCCGAGAATCGGAGCGTGCCACCGAGTCTGGCCATGCCGCGGGTATCGACCCGGATCGCCATCTGCCGGTAGTCAAACTCGATTTCAGGGGCCTGGCGGTCTGGGGTGCGCCACATGAGCGGATCGGTGATCGGTCCAGCCTCGTTCTCCGCGTGCTCCGGCGCTGAGCCATCTGGGTTGAGTGGAAGGGGCGCTGGGAAGCCGTCTCGCATGGGCCGCTCCACCAGTTGATCCGGCCAATCTGCCCCCTGCGCCGCCAGCGCTCGTGGCCTGACGACACCCAGAGACAATCCTGCCAGCGTCGAGCCCGAGATTACGATTGCGCTCCGTCGTGAGATTGCCATCTCGAACGTCCCCCCTCTGGTGACGGATTGTCTCATACCTGACGCCACGCGGGAGGTCGTGGGCCCGTGAAATCCTGACCTCGAACCCGCTCTCGTCGCCCGAAGCGAACGCGGTGTACACGGGGTCTCAGCATGGAGACGGTCCCCTGACCCGACTCGTTGCGGGAATCTTCGAGGACGGATCGGTTGACTCAGGCCACCACCAGCTGCGTCCAACGTGACACAACGAGCCTCACGAAACGATCCCAAGGAGGCCCACCGGATCGATCGACGAGGCTCAGCGGCCTCGGGCACTCACTTCCAGCGTTCCATCGCCTGCCGGTGAAGCGAACCGGGGAGCGGGTCGACGATCTCAATCTGGATCCCGTGAGGAGTCACGAGATTCGCCAACATCGACTTCGTCCGGCTGAGGTTGGGGCTGGAGACGTCAAGGCCACGCTCTGCCAGTCTTGCTGTCGTCACGTCGATGCTGCTGGTTTCCAGACCGAAATGTCGAAAGCCCGGGCGTCGCTGCGGGGTGGCGGGGTTCAGTTCCACAAAGGTGCCGCGGCTGACCTGCATGTAGACGATGGTCGGCTGCCCATTCTCATCCGTCATCCGAAATGCTTCGGGGAACCCCATCGTGTCTCTGTAGAAGGCAATCGCTTCGTCCATGTTCTCCACCACGATCGCGACGTGATTGATGCCGACGACCGCGTCCTGATTTCCCTGTGGACCCTGGGCGATACCGGTGGCGATGGCCGATCCGACGAGAATTCCCACGATGAAGATTGCGAGTCTGGGCATGAATAGGCTCCTTTCGTTCATCTTGAATGCTGGCGCTCGATGCCCGCCGACCACAGAGACAATCTACCTCATTCCGTCGGGTGTGATTGGATCATTCACGGAGGTCGTCCGATGACAACACTTGCCTGGGCGCTGACGCTGATCGTCCTGCTGCCTCCGCACCCGTGTGCTCAACATCGACTTCGCGCAGGGGCGCATAACGGGGTCATCCGGTTGTGTCCGACGGCGAGCGGTGCTGGATCTTGGTGCTGACCATCGTCGGTGGGCCGGCCCGGCGGCCTCGCCTTCGATGCCGTCCCGTTCGTCAGCGCTGCCACACGGTGCCTGTTCGGCGCGGTTCTCGTTGACACGGTCGACGCGCCGTCCGGACCCTGCGCCACGCGCGTCTGGCGAAACCTCTGGCGCGGCCCTGGACACGACGACCAGCCATGCCTCTTGAGTAGCCCGCTCTGTCAGCCATCGCGCGACGGGTCAGCGTGAGCTGGCCCCTACCGCCTCTTGCCCGCAACCAGCAGCACGATGCCGCCGACCACCGCGACGGCGCCCACGATCGGTGGCAACGGAAGCCGTCTGGTCCTCTCTGTGGTCACCTCGATGGGACCAAGGTCAACGGCTGTCTCTCTGGTTGTATAGGTGAAGCCCTGATAGGCAAAGGCGACGACCCCAACACGACGAGGACGATACCCAGCAGCTGTTTCATCGTGATGTGCTTCTCCTTCGGAAATGGAAATGCCGTCAACGACGGACTTCCATGCTACAGGACTCTCCGTCCCTGGATGAGGTTGAGCAACACGACAATGACGGCGATCACCAGAAGAATGTGAATGAACCCGCCCATCGTGTAGCTGCTCACCAGCCCCAACAGCCAGAGCACGATCAGTACGACGGCGATCGTATACAGCATGACGACCCTCCCTTCTATTCAGCCGTGTCTACTCTTGCTCCTCGACAACGACCCGTCCCTCGGCATTCAGGTAGACGCGATACTTGTTCCCGTCCTTGCAGGACGCGGCGTAGTCGCTTTCGGCCAGTTCGGTGACTGCAACGACCTGACCGCACGGCAGTCCGTGCAGCGCGATGACCGCCGTCAGGTCCTTCTTGAGCGCCTCCTCGTCGGCAACCTGCGGCGCCGCGAAGAGCGCCGCCACGACCAGCGATTGGGTCAATGCCAGGATGGATGTGTTCATGGGCTCCTCCTGTTCAGGCCCGGAGGGTCGCGAACTTCTTTGGATCCGCGAGCAGGTCCCAGATCGCCTGACGTGAGGACACGATGGCGGACGCGAGCTTCTGATCCTCGTCCTGCAGCAGCGACAGCACCTTCATCATCAACAGGTCATACGATCGGCGGAGATCCGTCATCGTGAACTTCGCCTTACCTTCGTAGTATTCGCCGAATCGATCCAGGAGATCGTCAACCTGGTTCTTGAGCGAGATCTTGGTGAAGAAGCCAATGGCCTTGGTGGCTCTGAGCTGCTCCTCCAGAGCGTTCAAGCCCAGCGTCGGTGCCGAGGCGGGCGTCTTCGCGACGGACGGGGCGACCTTGCCTGCAGCCTGCGGCACCGGGGTTCTTGCGCTGGGTCTTGGCGCCGGGGCGGGCCCGGGCTGGGGCTTGGACGGCGGTGCGGGCTCGGCGGCAGGCTGCTGATTACTTGGTTGCGTTGCGATGCTCTGGGGCCCGGAGACCGGCGTCTCGGGCTTGGCGCGGACGCAGCCAGTCGTCAGCAGGAGCAGCAGAGCGGCGGCGCAGGCGACGTGCATCGGACGGGTCCTCCATCTGACGCCCTATCCTGGTGGATTATGATGCCGCACCACGTGTTCGGCTCTTGACCCCTGCGCAAGCGCGATGCCGACCAGGGACGCCTGCGGGGTCGCAGAGGGAGCTTTCAGATGACGATAACGAGGCTGATTCTCCTAGTGATGGCGGTGTTCATGATCTGGTTTGCTGTGAAGGTCCTCCTCAGCCGCCCGCGAGGCTGACATCAAGGGAGTCGGTAAAGCCATCAAGGATTGGAAGCCGGGGAACTGGTCCCAGTCTCCACGAAATATTCCCCGCCACCCGTAGGGGCCTGTCCGGCGCTGACGACGATCTACTTCCTGTTGCCCGGGGGGAGCGTCAGCCGCTGGCACCGGGTCGGCGTGGCCCCGGGCAATCTGCAATCGGCGCTGTGTCAGGGGTGCTATGTCAGGGGGCCAGGGGCGCATAACGCGGGCGCGCGCCGCGACCGTCCTCCGGCGTGACCGCGGCAGCCGAGCGGAAGACCTCCCGATAGAAGCCGCCCTCCGGGTGGGGCTGCAACTCCAGTCGGGTGATCAGCTCGGCGGCGCGGGCATCCATGGTCAGGGACGGGGTTCACTGATGTGGTCTTGCGCCACGCTTCGCCAGAAGCGCGACGGTCATGCTCGTGATGAACCCTGCCGCGGCAGTCAGGAACAGCAGGACAATGCCTGGCACCTCCCCGGTCAGCCAGAGAAAGCGCACCTGCCAGGGCGCTTGATTCTGGAGCACCACTGCCGCCAGAGCAAGAACCAGCAGCAGAAGCAGCCCCAGCTTGATTGAGTTCACCTCATCTCCTCCTCGTTCGACCTTCGCTCGAGCGCCCATGCGGCTTGCCGTCTCGCCGAGTCGCCGGTGGCGACCGTCAGGGTCATCGGCCGGTCAGGCCTCCGCCCCGGGCGCCTCGTAGGTCAACCCGAACACGGTGTCGGTCAGCCAGCGTCTGAACGACTCGTTGTCCATGAACTGCCTGAAGAGCTCGGTGTCGTCCTTCAGCACGGCGGTCATGACCCGCGCGAGCGCCTTGTCGTGCTCGATGCGGGCGTTCTGCTTGTCGGAGTTCTGCCGCGCGTTCTGGTAGGCCTGATCGGTCGCAACGCGTTCGGCATGCCCCGCTGACCTTCGACAAGTGGCGGGACTAGGCCGGTTCGCCGCACAACTCCCGCACCGCCTGGCAGTGCTCTTGCACCGTCCGGCGGTCCTGCTCTTCGGGCAGCCCCTCAAGTGCCCCACGGACGATCATTTCCGCGTGCCGCAGGAGCGTGGAGCGATCCTCTGGTCGATGTGCGAATCCCGCCACCACGGCGATCGTTTCCAGCAGGCGAATGGTCACCGCGGCGCTCGAGCGGCCATATTGCCGGACCTGGTTGAAGGCCGCGTCCGTGACCTCCGGAAATGTATTGACAGGCGCAATCACCCGAAGCTGATTCTGCTGGTCATAGCGATAATGCGACGGCATCGCCCGTGTTGACAGACGACACAGCACGGATCCCAACTGGTCCACGCACGTGATCGCCGTGAACGGGTCGTTCAGCCCGGGGGACAGGGCGCGGACCGCAATCTCCACGAGCTGGTTCACCCCGAACTCGATGTCCTGGTCGGACGTCCGCTGGTGGCCCAGGACGAAGAGGGAACGGACGTGATCCGAAAGCTGGTCGGTCACTCGGTTTCCTGGCCAGATCAGCGCCACAGGGGAACCGGCAACGACGTAGTTTCCAGGCCGTCGCTCCAGACGAACCACCAGGTCCTCCTCCATCGCCAGCGCCAGCAAGGCCTGACCGTCGATGAACTGGACGTAGCCGTCCCCGGCCGCGCCGACTGGCCGGGCGTCCCTGTCGAACGCCTCCAGGAAGCTCACGTCAGGCGGCTCGGTCGGGATCATCGGCGCTCCCCGTCCGATGTGCTCCGGGAACAGACTGTCAATCCTCTCCATCACTTCCTTGCTGATTCGCGCGCCAATCTCATTCGCCTGGGTGGACATGGACACGTGATGGATGAAGTAGATCAACACGCCCACGCTCGCCACCGCGAACAGTACGCCGAGGGCGACCGACAGGTGCGGGACGAACGCGACCTCCTCGGCACGGCGGATCGTGCGGAGGACGAGCAGGCAGTACAGAAAGGTGGCGATGAACGTGCCGAGGACTACTTGTGTGGTGGTATCGCGCATGAACGTGCGCAGCAGACGGGGTCCCAGTTGAGACGCGGCCAGCGACAGAGCGATCAACGTCATCGAGAAGACCACACCGGCAATGGTGATCATCGATCCGGCAATGATGCCCAGTACGGCGCTCGCCCCTTCCGCTCCACCGGTGAACGTCCAGCCCCAGTTGAGCGCCAACCACTCCGTCAGCGGCTCGTCCACAGCGACGCTCACCAGTGCCAGCGCCACGGCTGCGATGGCCATGAGCGTCGGAAGGAACCAGAAACCGGAGCGAATGCGATTCCAGTACCTGAAGAACTGCCCTCTCACGACGACGGTACCTCCCTCATGTGGTGTTCCCTCGTCTCACGCGACTCTCGAAGCAGCGTGACGGCGAGCACGATGAACCAGAGCTGATACGAGTACCAGTAGATGCGCTCCTTGACCCCGACCCATGGAGTGGGGAGGCCCGCCTCGACCCGGCCAATCTCCATCGCGCTCCACCCCCCGAACACCAGCATGACGGCGATCGTCCCGATGGTGTAGAGGGCAAAGCCCCTTTCCAGAGTGGCGGCCGCGAAGCCCATACCCATCCCACCTCAGTCCCGCCAGCAGGTCGGCCACCGCGCACAGGAGTGGCGAGACGACGCCAAACAGGAGCAGAGTCCATCGCATCACGCCATCCCGACGCCACTGACGGGCCTGACGCCGCAGGCGACCCTCACCATCATCGGTGTGCCAGACCGCGGCTGCAGAAGCATCCCTTCAACCTCTCGCCGTCACCACGTTCGCGCCGATCTCGTAGGCAAACCCGTGCTCATCGGTATGTGCCCGCACCAGGTCGGTGCTGTCGCGCGTGACGGCCTCCACGACTTGCGCGCGCGCCTCATCGTCCATCTCCTTGGACGCCGCACTCATGCCAACGAGGGCCATCGCGTTCAAGCGCACGAACACAGACCCATCGTCGAAACGGATGGCGCGCAACAACGTTTTCGCTCGGACGTCGTGACACCCGGCATCCCGGAACAGCGATTCCAATACGCCCGCCTCCCCAAGACTGTGACGCCGGTCGACGATTGCCCCGAGGTGCCGTTCCACGATGCGACGCAATTCCAGCAATACCGGAGACTCCACATCAGGACGCCAGGTGCTCACCGCCAATCGGCCACCAGGAGCCAGCGCGCGACGCATCTGGCGCGCCGCCGCCGGTCTGTCTGAAACAAACTGGAGCCCTTGCTGACAGACGACGACGTCAAACTGTTCGTCGTCGTCAAGCGGCAGGACGCTGGCGTCGCCTTCGCGCCAATCGATATCAGGGGCCACGCGGCGAGCCACGGCAAGCATGGCCGGGCTCATGTCAATGCCGACAACCCGGCCGGTGTCGCCCAGACGTTGCTTCGCAGTCCGGGCAACTACGCCCGTCCCACAGGCGACGTCGAGCACACGGTCTCCCGCGGCGAGCGCAGCGTCTTCCAGAAGGGGTCCGGCCCAGGGCCGGAAGAGCGGGTCTACGAGCGCCTGCTCATACATCCCGGGAAAACTCAACTGGCTGAAGGGAAGTGTCATCGTCGCCTCCGACAGGTTCACCCACGCGGCCCAAGGCGCGGCCTCACCCGCAGCGGCTCATGATTGCGCCGGCCGGTACCGGCTGCAAGCGCTTTCTGGCCGCCACGTCAAAGGCCGACTCCGGCCATGGCAGCTCGTAGGCACTCGTCACCAGCCACTCGGTCGGCCGTGTTGTCATTGACCATAGGCCAGTCATCGCGTGATCCCGATTGACGCCTGGGAGTGAGTGCGGGGCTACCGCAAGCCCAGCTTATCCCTGACATACTCTCCAACCAGTATTGCGGCAGGGTAGGTCACCTCTTCCTCGGTCTGCGCGTGAAGCATCAGAGCCTCGGCGAACTGTGCGTACTCTGGTTTGCCGGCTGTCTTCGCCGCAGCAAACAGGTTCCCCAGCGCGGCGACGATCGCCTTGTGCTCCGCCAGCATCTGGTCGAGGTCCGCTTTGAGCTTGTCGGTGAGCCTGAGCACCGCTTGCATCTCCGGAACGACATTGCCCTGAGCCACATCGGGCAGCAGCCCCAGGGGCGGCAACGCAAACTCCTCCTCCTTGACGAAGTGGGGGTGCATCAGCTCTGCTACGGCCTTTGCCGATTGGCCGAGTTCACCGGGCTCCTTCGTAGCCTTTCGCAACATCTCGTGAAGCGCCTCATGTTCGATCTTGAGTGGGCGGGGGATCTCGAATCTCATGGTGCATTCCTCGTCCGGAGGTGTTATCTCGTGTGTGGCTTAACGTCCAGCGGTGTCCACTGCGGGTAGAGTGCTGTCCCGTAGGCTACCACTGTGTCCCGTCAGTCGGACCCGTTCGTGAGGTGCGTGGTCCGGTCGCGACGAGCAGACTGACCCCGAGCAGCACCACGAGCGCGGGGGTCCCGGGCAGGCGCTCTCCCGGGCCAGGTGTGATGAGGTTCAGGGCAAGGCTGAACGTGGACACCACGACCGGGAGCCAGCCAACCCATCGGGCGGCGCGCGACCAGGCAGGACAGACAATGCCGGCGCGCGACAAGACGATCACGGCAAGCAGGGCCAGGAGCGCTACCTGGACAATCGCGGAGACGCGAAGGGCAGGCGGGAACGTGCCTGGAGATGCCCCACCCATCGCGTACTCGCCCCACGGCGCTCCAGCCGCCAATGCAAGCTGGAAGGCCACGACCAGGGCGGTCGTGCCGGCATAGCGCGTTGGCCATCCAGCCCCGGCCGACGTTACACCGCTGCGCTCGCTGCCTGGCGGCTCACCGGCGCGACACGAAGCTGCGGGTCTGGTGCAACCGCTTGGCAGGCCGCCCCCGCCAACCGCTGCCTTCGCCTGTTCGCACGGACTGCCCATCACCCCGCGATTAGTTCACTCGCGTCGACCACGCACAGCCCAGCATCGGCGCATGGAGAATTGCGAAGCCCGTGCGCCGATTTGGACGTTCCGCCTGAACGCCCGCTCATGCGCCCGCATCGGACCACACCGCGAACTCGTTGCCACACGGTTCAGTGAAATGAAAGCGACGTCCACCCGGAAAGGCGAATATCGGCTTCACGATTGTGCCGCCGGCCTTTGACACCTTCGACAATGTGCGCTCAAGGTCGTTGCTGTAGAAGACCAGGAGAGCACCGCCACTGGCGGTGGTGGAGCACATATTGGCTTGGAAAAAACCGCCGTTGAGGCCGTGCCCGGCAAACGAGGTGTACTCGGGTCCGTAGCCCACGAAGGACCAGTTGAACGCCTTTTCGAAGAACGACTTCGTCGCCTCCAAATCCGACGATGCGAACTCGACATAATTCAGCTTTTCATGCTCGTTCATGGCTTTGCTTCTGATTGAAGTTCATGACGGACCGTGGTTCACCTGCGGCGGCTGCGGCGCTGGCGCCCTGTGGCCGCAAGCGCCGCGGCCACCGCAAGCTTGTGTCTGGCCTGCCAAGGCGGCCCGACCGATCGCCCCATTGGCGAACAGGCCATCCCATCAAGAGACGTTGAAGAACACAACGCTTGCGGCGAAAAGAGTGAAGCCCGACACGACCAGTAGGGACCGGATGCTGTGGAACCGCTCCCAGCGATCGCGAATGAGCGCCCATTCCTGGGGTGGGGCTTCGGGCTGCCAGCTCTGTACCTTTCCATTGATGGGGACGTTCACCAGGAGGGTGATAAACATATCGCCCAGACACAGCAGGAGTCCTGCCAGCGAGAGGGCGAACGCTGCCGGCACTGCGCGCACCAGAAACACTCCAAGTGCGAGGAAGATGAGTGACGCGCTCCCGAGGATCGGCATGACCCGTGCTACAACTCGATCCCTGCCTTTGTGGACTTCGATGAAGAGGGCACCGGACTGGGTATCGCGTAACGGTTGTTCCGTGAGCCATGTGCCGAAGTGGACGCCCATGCTGAGAGCGGTAAGAAGGAGAGCAATGAACTGGACGATTGCAGTCATAGCGATGCTCCAGTGGTGACAGACCCCGTGCTTCCGATACCGCCGCCCAACGTGCGGGCCCCAGGCGCGCCGGGTACCGGCGTCGCCCGCGGCGGGAGATTAGATGTCTCCGGCGGGACCACCTCGGGGCACTTCATCGCGCAACTCCGCGAAGCCCGTGCCGACCTGCCGGACCGACACTAGGCGCAACTGAGCCCATTGCCAATGCACCAACCTCGGCGACACATTCCGGATATCTTGTGTCGTTCACATCGCCCAGCAACAACAACCAGTCCTAAGCGTAGCTCTACTCTCCAACGAATCGGCCGTCGGGCGCCAGGATGAAGTCGTCGCAGAGAGGCGTGACCGTTCGCCAGCCACCATCATCGATGGAACCGAGGACGCGCAGCGCACCGCCAGGACGCGCATCTCAAAGAACCTCCACCTCGAGTTGATATGTAGCACCCGATGCGCCCCGCAGTTCAGCCACCTGCGGCGTGCCGAGCAGCGGGACCAGGTCACCTGTAGGGGCGACGTCGATACCTCGCCAAGTGATGCTTGAGCAGTGTGGCTGCTTCCGCGTTGTTCATACCGCCTGCAATTCCAATGTCTCGCTCCGACGCGCCCGCCACGGCAACGCCAAGGCCCGTGACGCGCAGGCCCGGGCGTCGGCACGAGCAGTGAGTTGGGCGCCCCTACCATGGTCCAATGACGAAATCCAGGATTGCGAGAATGAACAGAACGATCGTCGTGTTTCCCATGGCCCACAACGCAATCATCACGTTCTTGCGCCTGGACCCGGAGTACCTCTTCCCAGCAGCAGTGCCTGCCAATATGCCGATTAATCTAAGCAGCAGACGCCGAAGGCGGGTGTCAGCGTCAGCCGCCTGTCTGGAGGCGCTTCGGGTCGACAAGGACACGGATCGTTCATCGTTTTCGCAGCCGGCGCGCGATCGCGCGATACACCGCGTCGCGCAATGCCTTCTCGCGCGGATCGTCTTCCAGGTAGAAGTCCAGCTTGTTCATCACGTAGGCATAGGCCAGCCGCGCATCGGGATCGGCGAATGCGAACGAGCCCCCAGCCCCCGGCGCGCCAAACGCGCGCGGGCTCGAGCCGAACGCGATATCGGGCCCGGGCCGCAGGAAGCCCAGCGAGAAGTAGCTTGGCACCCCCAGCACCTCGTCCACGGGCCTCGATACCACTGGAGGCTCGGCGATGTGGGCGAACGTCTCCGGCGTGATGCCGAGCTCGGCGCCGCCTTCGGCGAAGCAGGAATAGGCTCGCGCGATCGCACGCGCGGTACCCACGCCGTTGCCAGCTGGCACCTCGACCTCGAGGTAGCGCCGATCGTTCGGGTCAGCGCTCAGGCCCATGAATGACCGGCGCAGCAGAGAGCCTGGACGAATCATTTTCATGGTCACCGCAATCGGGGTGTAGCGCAGCGCAAGCAGTCCACGCCACGGGGTCAGGGTCTTGATCGTGGCAAGGCGTTCGGCGGGAATCTCTGGCGGGAGCCCTATGTAGAACTCCAGACCCAGCGGTACGGCAATCTCTTCGTGAAAAAAGCGCCCCAGCGTGCGGTGCGCCGGATCCACGCGCCGAATGAGCTCCTGCATGTACAGCCCAAGGGTCATCGTGTGGTAGCCGTGACGGGTGCCGGGCGGCCACGCGGGCTTCTGGCCTGCGAGCAGGCGGGCCACGTAGTCGAGATCGCGCAGCTTCTCGTTCGTGAGCCGCTCGTCGAGCAGGACGAGTCCCGCCTCGTGGCCGAGGAGTTGGCGCACGGTGACCGCGGCCTTCCCGTTCTGCGCGAACTCTGGCCAGTACAAGGCCACCGGTGCCTCGTAGTCGAGCCAGCCGCGCGCATTCGCCACCGCCAGCGTCATCGCAGAAAGGCCCTTTGTCACGGACTGCACGACGACCATCGTGCCTCGATCCCACGGGGCGTCGCCTTCGGGCGCACGGCGGCCACCCCATAGATCGACGACCTTTTCGCCACGCCAATAGACCGCGACGGCGGCACCGATGTCACCCCGCTCAGAGAAGTTGCGCTCGAACTCGGTGCGTACCTCGTCGAAGTCCGGAGCGACCGACCCATCGACGTTCGTTGGCCTGGTCACTTGCGTGTGGTTTCCTCGCTCACTGGCACTCTCGTTCACTTGTGGGCCTCCTGACGCCTTGCGTTAACCTGGGAGCGGTGGCGTGCGTTTGCGCGAGGCTTGGCAGTGCCGTCTACACGCAGCTCAGCGTCGTTGCGTAAACGGTCAGGTTCAACACTCAGTCAAGCCGTGATCCTGTTTGCTCGTCGTCGAGTAAGAAGTTGCACACACTTCGAATAAACAGTTCCGGATCCGTGTCCATCGCCGAATGGCGCTGCCCGGGCAATCGCACGACCCGGCTTGAACGCAAGGCCGCATGAACCCGCTCCGTAGCTTCCACGTATGGTGGCGCGCTTTCACCTCCGAGCAGCAAGAGCGTGGGAGTCGTCATCGAGGCGAACCGACCCGGGCTGAACGAGTAGTGGTCGTCGAACGTGACTTCGCGCGGGATGGTTCTCGCGGCGCCGACCCGAAGAGGCCAGGCCGGAAGGCTACGCATCACTTCAATGTCGCTCATGGGGATTCGGGCAACGTCTGTGAGGAACGTCACGAGCACCTCTTCACTCTTGCCTGCTCGCAGGAGCGCCTCGAGTGTCGGCACCACATCAGACGGCAACGGCATCTGCAGCGGCGGCTCATAGAGGATCAGTTTCTCCACGTTGTCGGTGCGAAGCGCGGCTTCGAGTGAGCACACGGCGCCAAACGAATGTCCGAGAAGGAAGGCGGGTTCACCAATGGCGTCCACGACGGTCGCGATGTCCTCGAACTCTCTTTCGATTGCGTAGGGAGGAGCATCGCCGCTCTGTCCGCGCCCTCGGCGGTCCATCGTGTACGTCGAGAACAGCTCGTTCAGCTCGGGAAGAAGTGGTCCCCAACGCGAATGATTGGCAGTCGTCCCGTGGACGAGAAGGAGAGCTGGGCCGTAGCCGCTCTTCGAGTAGGCAATCGGTGTCCCGTCAGGTGACATCGCTGACAGCATCGCAACCCCCTGAGCATCCGGCGGCCACACGAACAGCTCGCGGTGGTCGAAGCACTCAAGGGTGCATTCGACGAAGAGCCGCGTCGTGCATTCGGCAGTGAAGCGCGACGAGTCGTTTCATCGACCCAACGGCGGCGCTGAGCCGCACAGCGGATCGCCCATGGCAGCCGGTTGTTGCGCGGCAGCCCGGGATCCTCACAGTTCCACCCGCTTGAGAAGCGGGGCGTTGATCGCCACGACAACCGTGCTCCCGGACATCAGAATCGCACCCACTGCCGGGGTAAGGAGCACAGCCCACGCCGCAAGCACCCCCGCCGCCAGCGGTATCGCGACGATGTTATAGCCGGTAGCCCACCACAGGTTCTGAAGCATCTTCCGGTAGGTGGCCCGAGACAGCGCCACGATCTTGGGGATGTCCCGCGGGTCAGACCGCACCAGCACGATGTGCCCGGCTTCCACCGCGACATCCGCGCCCGCGCCAATTGCAATTCCGATATCGGCGGTGGCCAATGCGGGGGCATCGTTTACCCCATCGCCCACCATCGCCACCCGCTTTCCCTGTGATTGCAACTCGCGCACCTTCGAGGCCTTATCCTCCGGAAGAATCTGGGCGAACACGGTGTCGATGCCCAACTCCGTAGCGACTGCATCCGCCACCGCCTGTGCATCTCCGGTGAGCATCGCGACCTCGATACCGCGCTCGTGGAGGGCGCGGATCGCCTCGCGACTTTCTTTCCGGATGGCGTCGGCTACCGCGAACACCGCCATCGCCTTGCCGTCCAGAAGCAAATAGATGGCGGCCTGCCCCCGGGCGGCCGCTGCCTCGGCCGCCGTCCGAAGCGCGTCCGGTATCTGTGCGTCCTCTTCCTTCAGCAGCGCCGGCCCGCCGACGTGATATTCCGCCCCGCCGACCGAGGCGGCAACACCCTTTCCGGTGAGCGCACGGAAACCGTCCGCGACAGGCACGTCGAGCTTCCGGTCCTCGGCCGTCTTCACGATTCCCCGTGCGATGGGATGTTCAGACTCCGACTCCACTCCTGCCGCGATACGAAGCGCCTCGTCGTGACGATAGACGATATTAGGGCATCCCCGTGGTTAACGGATGACCCCGTCATGCGCGCTATGTGCCCCTGGCCGCCTGACATAGCACCCCTGACACAGCGCCGATTGCAGATTGCCCGGGGGCCACAGCTACGGCGCCAATGAAGAGCTCGTCGGCCGCGTGCCGAAGCCCCAGAGGGCACCCATCGTGCTCGCGAGCAAGTGTGGAATCTTCAAGAACGTGAGCGGCTCGCGGGTGATCGACGGCCGCCCCGAGACGCTCAGGCGGACCTGCGACGATGCCCTGAAGCGCCTGCAGACCGACGTCATCGATCTGTACTACCTGCATCGAATGGACCGGAAGGTGCCCATCGAGGACAGTATCGGCGCGCTGGCGGATCTCGTGCGGGTCGGGAAGATCAGGGCGATCGGCCTGTCGGAGGTGTCGGCGTCAACGCTGCGGAAGGCGCACGCCGTGCACCCGCGAGCCGCCGTGCAGAGCGAGTACTCGCTCTGGACGCGCAACCCGGGAGATCGCCGTGCTCGACGCCTGCCGCGAGCTGGGCATCGCATTTGTCGCCTTCAGCCCGCTGGGCGCGCGGATTCCTGTGCGGGGCGCTCGGCGACCCGGCCATCGAGCTCGAGCCGCGCGACATCCGGCGTGCGATGCCCAGGTTCTTCGCCGAGAACTACGCACGAAACCTCCAGCTCCTCGAGGCGCACGGAAGGACTCCGAGCGAGGCGGGATGCACGTGGGCGCAGCTCGCGCTGGCGTGGCTGCTGGCGAAGGCCCCGTTCATCGTGCCTGTTCCCGGAACCCGTCCCTCACACGTGATCGAGAACACGGGAGCGGCCGACATCCTGCTGGCCCCACCCCTGGTGGCACGGCTCGACGCGCTCATCAACCAGCGCACCGTCGCAGGGAATCGCTACAACGACGCGACCCAGGAAGAGACCGACACCGAAAACTTCACATAGCCATCTCCACCCAGCCGTAGCAGCTGCCAGATCCCCGCGCGAGTGTGAACGTCTTGCTCTGTTCGGCCGGCAAGCCCCCATCACCGCGAGTCGCCTTGTCGCAGAACCGGACGCCAGCGCTCTCCCGGCCCACGGCACCGCCCTTGCACATGAATGTCGAAGCAACACTGGAGGAAATCGAACATGCGAAGACTCACACTTGTCGGCTGTCTCGTCGCGGGGGCGCTTCTGGTTGTGAACTCGGCTGCGTTGGCGCAACGCGGTCAGGGCGGTGGACAGGGTCGAGAGGGTCAGCCACCCGCCAGGCCGCCTGTCGCGAGCCCGGCCAACCCGTCGCCGGGTACCACGGGACCGAAAGGTGAGGCCACGCAGGCCGGGCGTGGCCAGTCGAATGAGCGTGGCGCGACGGAGGCGCTGCGCAGGAACCCGCGGCTGGCTGAGTCGATCCGCGACCTGCTACCCGGGCAGGACCTCGAGGCGGCGTCGAACGGATTCCGCAACTTCGGCCAGTTCGTGGCCGCGGCGCAGGTGTCGAAGAACACCGGCATTCCGTTCAACGATCTGAAGACGAGGATGGTCGATCGCGGAATGAATCTCGGCGAGGCGATCAAGGATGCCCGCCCTGAGCTCGATGCACCTGCGGAGGCCCGGAGGGCGGAGACGACGGCGCGTGATCGGGTGTCGAAGGCCGAACGCGGTCGATAGCGGCTGCGACGTTCAGAGTTACCCGTGGCGCTCGGACGAACCCGGCGTCACGGGACCGCCGGCCACGTGCAGGTGGTCGGCGAGCCGGTCCAG